>JACCDV010351784.1_pt1 | contig 338394 bp, 493 predicted proteins | sample 7446131 | NCBI WGS metagenome assembly JACCDV01 (sample SAMN15323448, study PRJNA562643) | freshwater metagenome | isolation source: river surface water | place: USA:Blue River Watershed | collected 2017-08-17 | reverse complement strand
TAAAACGGTATTAATTCCCTGATCAGCTCCAACTAAGCCTTCGCCGTTATTTTTTTCAGACTCAAACTCCCAGCGAATATCTATGTAGTTCGGACCCATCAATATCGAATTTAATCTGGTAGCTTTCCTGGCATACTTCAGAGAGTGTTTGTGATGACGTATGGGGATTTTAAAGTTCATTCCTCTGGCACCGAAACTCTTAAACCTTATCCAGAAATCGAAATGAGTGCCATTTTGAAAATCAACATTGATAGAATTTAGCTCTAAATTATGATTACTGCCAATAACTGGTTTAGTGGGACGTTTAACGTTTTTACTTAAAACTGATTTTATAATCCCACAGGCTTGTGTGACAATTGACTTTTCTAGCCGTGCAGCGACATTGAAAGGAGATTTAATATTTGTAGTGGATATAAAACTAGGACAATCACATTTACCATTGGCAATGTCTAAGATTTTATCATTTCCCCAGCAAACTTTATTGGACCATAGGTAGTCCACATACCATTTTAGCAATGAGACTGAGGTTGCATATAGCTGTTTATACGCAATGACTTTCGTGGCATTGGTATATTTGAAAAAATGGTGCGTGGTTGTACGTATTAATTTAGTCACTGACAGCTTCTTTTATCTGTTTTAATTTATTTTTCCATCAGTACAAAGATGGATCCTGTTAGCGTTACTTCATGTGGTACTGGTAACTTCCCAGCCTTAAACCATCTAAAAGCAGTTTGGTAATGTATCCCGATTTTCATCAGGCCAGTAAGATTCAAAATCAATCAAGCCATACATATCACTTGGTGCCCGTAGAGCCAAAGCCCCCAGTCCCCCGCTCCGTATCACTCAATTCATCAACTTCTTCCAGTGCAACCACGGGAACCGCGGCAACAACTAATTGAGCAACCCTATCCGTGATATTAATCTTTTGAGGAACGCCACTTAGGTTTACCAAGATTACCCCCACCTCTCCACGGTATGCCGCATCAATAGTACCTGGACTATTTAATACCGTCAAACCCTGCTTCAAAGCCAAACCCGACCGAGGACGAACCTGAATCTCAAAGCCCACGGGAACTTCTACAGCAAAACCCAAATCAATCTTTAATCGGCCTAATGGGGGAATTGTAACCTCATCACCCTCTTCAACAAATCCAGAGAGGTCCTGCCCCAGCAATTTATAGGTTAATCCGCTAACATCAAAACCCGCATCAAATTGTCGAGCCTGTTTTGGTAAGCGGGCACGGGGGTCTAAACGTTTAATTTTAATATTTGCTTGATTCATTGCGTCCTTTGATAGCCATTTTAGTTTGGCAGGTTAAATGCCCGCTACAGACATACTCATTGTCACCAACCTGGTTACACTCAAATTGCTTGTCACAAATATAGTCGGTGTAGAAGGAAAGAAATAATTTGAAGATCGCAGAAATGAAGTGATTGCTCATAACTTCTGCGATCAGACTAACTTGTCTTAATGTTACTTGCGTACGGGAATCACAGAGGTAACAAAGGGGTTCGACATTATTTGGCGAGAGAGAGGCACGGAGAAAAGAGGCCGCTCATACTTAATTTCAATTTCTTCACCCGTATCAAGCGCTTGCCTAATCTGCTGCAGAACTGCGGGATCACTTACCGTAAAGGTAAATACCTCGCCCCCAGCAACCCCCGAGCCATTAGTTAAACCACCCCTGATTAACTCGGCTTCTTGGGTCTTTACAAAAATACCCTCTTCCGCTAATTTAACAACGACCCCCCGCTTCACACCAGAGGTGGGTGACTGGACCACACCAGAGGCACTAGTCATCATCACAAACCCAATCAAAACAGCAAAACCCAAAACTAAAATATCAATTGCTTTCATAATATCCTCCTAAATTTACATTACTACTCTAGTCTGCATGCCAAAGAATTGCGATGATCTTCATGTCCAAGGGATCAGTGATAACCAGGGCGTCAAGCCCATCCTCGAAATCATCATTCATAAAATGTCTCGCAATGCAATCATCACTTAAATCTTGATTATTAATCACGTCAATATATTCAAAACCAGCGTGTCCATACTCGAGAGCTTCCTCGAATTCCTGGGCCGTGATACCTTCGTAAGAAGAGTTCAAAGCCGTGACCAATTTTTGCTTAAATTGTCGCTTCCACTTCTTTTCTGAAGCCGCTGAAGCAGGTGCAGATGGATCATCATAACGATTGGGTACATATTTCAGGGAAAATTCCGCAACAATCTTAACAATCTCTTTTGAATTCACAAACTACCTTCACTTTCTTTATCAAGAATTAAAGCCATTACCTGGCCATGACATATAACATTCTTCGAAAACCCCTTCTTCTTCGCACAAAAGCAAGCAAGGGCTTTTCCTCTAAGAGCAAAGAATCTCTCTCGAAACTCCTGCTCACAAAGTTTTTGTTTTAAGTATATCTCGTAGCACCCGAGCGTCTCTTCCGCCTGATGTATTTCTCCACAGATAAAACAAGTCTCCCCAGGCTTTATAGGGTTTCCCCAAGTACCAGACATACCATGTCCTGCCCGACCAATATATATTGAATCGGGATACTTATCCATGTCTCTTACATGTATCACCTTAGTGACGGGAGACGCGGGCGCGAAAGGCTCAGCCTCAGTAAATAAATTTAACTGGGCCATAACATCTCCTAGCTGTCACATGTATTTTCGCCACAAGAACAGCCCTCGCCCACGCCACCATCGGCGGTATTTTCAGATTCCTCAGACTTTGGGGCCATGATGAATTCTCCATCTTTGCCGATAGTGGCGACCAGCTGCCCGCTAGAATTAACGATCTTAACGCCCTCCATCGAAACCCATGACTTGTCAATCAAATTATAAACCTCATCCCTAAGCACTTCGGCATCGAACTCCCCAACAATTCGGTCATTCCGAGAAACCATATACTTACCAGTAGAGTGTCTATAGTTAATATTAATTTGCTGGGTTTTGTGGTATTGCTTATCACAGACAATGCTAACCGTGTGGTTTTTATTATAGGTGGAAAGGCCTGCTACTGCTTCCGCCAGGTCGTCGGTGTTAATGGTCACCGCTGGCCTAAAGCCCCCGATCAAAGCTTTAACTTCAACCAAGTAACCATTCTTACCCTCTTTAAATTTAAATTCAACTTCTTCTGACATAACACTTCCTTAGTATTTCTTGGTTGCTGCAGAACCTGCGGCAATCAGTTGTTGATTTACAGAACACCATTCCAAGGGATTGCAAGTCCCAAAGGAAGAGCCTTTCACCCAGACATTAGCGAGAATCCTACCATATTTCTCCCGCTCATCTTTACCAGTCTGAATTAATAATTCATTCCCCTCGACGATTTGAGCTAACACTTTTCGGGAGGCTTGACCCTCGGGCTTAGTGGGCCCTGTGATTTCGGGGGCGTTTAAACCCGCCAACCGAATCCCCTCGTTGTGCAGCCAAACCCCAAATCCCAAATTAATATCGGCATGAATGGTGTCCCCGTCATAAACGGAATTCAGTTTAATCTTATAAAAGAATAACCCCGAATTTACATCCGTAGCCATTTGGGTAGGGGGAACCGCAGCCCCCGCCAAAAGAAAGCATAGCGTTAAAAATAAATACTTCATAAACTCCTGTTAGTAACCCCTTAGCCGAGAGAATTCCACAATCTTATCCATGTAGAACTTCCTATCTTGAGGACCTGCTTTAGGCAGAAGAGCGTTCAAAACTCTAATGGCTGCCTCTGGCCCCGCAATTGCATTAATGAAATCGGGATTGCGGAACTCGGCGAACTCGGCTTCCGTCATCTCGGTAGTTGGTGGGTTCAAGTCATCATTGATAATAACTGCGTCTTCAAAATCTAATTCTTGCATATTAATCTTTCTTTGATGATGCGTAGAGGTCCTTCGCCCAACCACCACCCTTTAGCTGGAAGGATGAGTGGGAGATCACTTTTTCCAAAGTGTCTTGTTGATTGCAGTGGGGGCAAGCGGATGGCGCTTCAGCATTGACTTTTTGTAAGACTTCGGTTGTCGAGCTGCAGTTGTTGCACACATATTCGTACATTGGCATAGATTTCCTTTCATACCCCTGGGGGCTTTGAGTTCATTTATTCCAAGAAAAAGTCCAAGAGGTATTTTGAAAATTAAAGCTTTTGTCTACTTCTTCAGCTAGGCGCAAGGAGGTCTTGGGGGGACTTCTCATCTTACCGAAAAGGACTCGAACAAAATTCTTACCGTCGTTAGATCCCCGAGTAATTCCTAATACGGGATAAGAAGTCTCACCGCAAACCACTTGTAAATCTTTAGGGAATTCTGGAAATTTATCCAAGACATCTGGAGTTAATACATCAACTGAGCTTTGGTTAAAAATCCACAGAATACTTTCTGACATTATGGTACCAGGGTGATCGTAACAGAACCACAGATCTTAATTTTAATCATTCCGCGTTCATCGATAAGTTCTCGCAGAACTTCTACGGGGATTTCAAAGACGCCATCGCCCTCGATTTCCTTGATACTATTTTGAAATTGGCGAACATTTTTTAGGCGCATCTTCGGAATCAGTGACTGAATTGGGTGTTTCATTTTGTCTCTCCTGTGCAAGGCGATCAGGAGTTTTTTGTTTAATCTTGGGAATTGCTGGAGTTCTGGTCGCTGAGTATTTCAAAATCATCGGGTCCTAATATTCTCATATAAAGGTCGATGTTGTGATCAAGACTTTGCAGACGATGTGCAACGTTTGGCTTTAGTCGGCATCCCACCTTATTCAAATTAACGTTGGCGACCATAGACATTCCTTGACTAAATCCAATTATTACAACTGAGTCAAAGTACAGACAAACGCTTTCCTTAAAGGGGAGTGGGGGACTTTTATGCCAAGTATAGCTTTCCGAATTGGAATTTGTACTTTCAGTAATCCTATACCACCAGCCGAAATCATGCAGTTTCATTTATGCTCCAGTAAATCTGGGGTTTTTCACTATCTCGAAGTCGTCGAAGGTTAATTTTCGACCTATTAAGTAATTATCCATTTCGAATTCTTTTTTAAAGACAGTAAATTTTTGTTTAAGTTTTATAGTATATGCACTTGTATTTGTGACCTCGTTCACCAATCTAAAGCTTCGATCCTGCCACCCCAATCGCTGGCTGTCATAATAAATAAAAAATTCATCTGTCAGTGGAATTGTGTTTAACCATTTACCCAAACCACCACCAGGCAACCACTCCCTAAACCATAATCCAAAGTCGTGGATTTTCATTTCTTTCCTCTATAATCGGGGTTTTCTACGATATCGAAGTCGTCGAGGGTTAGTGGGCGACCGATTGAGTAACAATCGTCCCCCACGTCGTCTTTAATGACGGGAAATTGGTGTTTAAGTTTTATAATATTTTTATAGAACCCCGTAATCACTAAATTGTGTGTTGGTGTCTGATATCCCAATCGCTGCATGTCATAATAAATAAGAAATTGATCTGTTAGTGGAACTGTGTTTAACCATTTACCACCCTTCCCACCAGGCAACCACTCTCTAAACCATAATCCAAAGTTGTGGATTTTCATTTTTCACCTCTATAATCGGGGTTTTCTACGATATCGAAGTCGTCCATGGTGAGGAGGCGATGAAATTGGTATGTATACGTACAGCCCTTTTTTACATCAAGTTTCATTTTTAATTTCATAATGTGCGGAATGTCACCGAAAATTGACAACTCATAGTCGGGCCATTGGCGCCCCAAGCATTCCCCATCATAATAGATGGCAAAGGAATCTGGAGGAATGGTCTTGGACCATTCTGCATTGTCATCGCTCCAGAACCACAATCCGAACTCGTGTATTTTCACTGGTCGCCTTTGTAGTCGGGGTTGGGAATTATTTCGAAGTCGTCGAGTGTGAGAAGGTGGCCAAATGCGTATGTACGTCTTAAATTATCTCTAACAGATAATTTACTTTTAAGCATTATGATGTAAGGCTCGTCATCATAAATTACTAAATCAAAGTCAATCCATTGCTTCCCTAAATAATACCCGTCGTAAAAAATCTCGTAAGCATGATTTTTAGGAATCGTAAAGGACCACTCATAATTATTGCCACTCCAGTATTCGAACCACAATCCGAAATCAGTAAGCTTCATAAATCCTACTTCTTATAGAAATACCGAATCATTGAAAGTACTTCTTCTGCACTGTGGTACTTCGCCCCCAGCATCATCTGTTGTATCTTTTCAGCAGGGCAGCCATGAATACACCGCGCGGCAAGAGCCTCCGCTGTTAACTCAGTTTTAACGTCTTCGAACCGAACGGAGTAATCATACTCCATTGCTTTTAAAAAGTAATTTATATAGTAGGAAAGTACTAAGTTACAATTATCAATGACTATTAGGGGCTCACCGCTACGCATAGCAGATAAACATTTATCTTCACATTGGCTATGTGTAAAGACTAGCTTATCGGAAGAGAACTCGTAATCACCCCCATCATTCAACATGTAATGGTCGGAACTACAAATCAACCCGCCCAAAGATAATGCCCGAGTACTTTTGCCAGAACCAGGCAAACCCCTCATCAAAACAAGCTGTTTATTATTCATAAATTCTTTTCAATGATTTCGAAATCGTCTAGAGTTATGGGACCGTCCATTTTGTAGAAGGGGTGTTCTGGATCTACTTTCATCTTGATAAAGAAGCGTGGATTATGCAGCAAAATCGTTAAGCCCTCATCCAACGACCACCAGCCAAGGCGCTCACCATCATAATAGATCCAGAAAAAACGGTTTTCTGGTATGATGGTTGACCACTCTTCATAAGACCAACCATCCCCACACTCAAACCACAAGCCAAAATCATGAAGCTTCAAAGGTCGCCTCTATATTCTGGATTAGGTAATATTTCAAAATCGCTGAAGGTTAAGATGCGGGTGGGCCAGCATCTTTCTTCGCCGTAGTTCGTTTTCCAATAATGTTCTGTTAGCTTTATTCGATACGGCTGGTGAGGGTAAATAGATAGTAAAAAATCATAATCTTGCTCGCCCAATCCCTTACCATTATACCAAATCGTAAATCCAGGATTAGACGGAATAGTGCTGCTCCACCTTACCCCCGAACCATTTTGGTAAAACCACAGCCCAAAATCTTGAAGTTTCACCTAGTGCCTCTGTATTTGGAATTCTCTACTATTTCAAAGTCGTCGAGGGTTAAAATTTTATTGAATCTGAATTCAGTTTCTTTTTTTAAACTTAAACAATAGGGCATGTCATAATAACGGGCTAAATTAAAATCCCCATACTGGTGTGCTATGTGATTTCCGTCAAAATAAATGTCATACCCGCCTTCGGGGCGAATGGTGGTAGACCATACATAACCAGTGGAATTCCAGTACCCAAACCACAGCCCGAAATCATATAGTTTCATCGTAAGTCTTCTCGGTAAAGGGGGTTTTCTACTATTTCAAAGTCTTCTAAGGTTAAACCATTGCCTTCAATCAAAAAATCTAACGGGTAATCAATTAACTCATTGGGACGGTAATAGGGGAAGGGCTTTTTTAACTTGATTAAGTGAGACATCCATACCCAGAATCCGATTCGCAGCACGTTGTCTCTCACAGTACCTACGGACTGCCCATCATAGATGATATCAAATGATCTTTCTGGGGGTATGGTGGTCGACCATTCATTATTTTCCCAATCCAAAAACCACAGCCCAAAATCTTGAAGTTTCATCGAACGCCTATATAATCTGGATTAGGAATTATTTCGAAGTCTTCCATCGTTAATCGGCGGTGGACGACATATTGACGGTAATTCGAATATAAGTAGTCATCGGTGTTAGGAATTTCAATAAATTTTGCTTTAAGCTCGATCTTGTACGGAGAGGGGGGATTATTAATCAAGGTTAATACGCCTTTCCACTGGCGACCCAAAAGATTACCATCGTAATCAATACTAAAATTTTCTTCAATATCAGGTATGGTGGTAGTCCAGCGACCGTCAGACCAATACCATAAACCGAAATCATGGAGCCTCATATCGCCTCCTAATAGGACGGGGCGGCGGTTCACCTTGTAGTTCCATGTCATCCAAGCACACCCTAACCACCGAATAAAGGGCGTCAAGGGCTTCGACCTCCGTAGATCCATGAGCAGCAAGACCTGGCCACTCATCGACCCGAGCAATAAAGGCTTGGTCCGAATCCGACCAAACTACACGATAAAGATAATCTTTAACCATCAGGGGCTCCTGGAGATCGGGTTTGAGGCATTGGCTAACGTGATGCGGGTGGCAGTTCAGGCTAAATGCCAAGCTTTGCCAACTTCTTATTTAAATCTTACTCTCTTTTCTATTTGTTCCATTGAGGATTTAATTGAATGCCCCGCTGGGGACTGATCACTCCGAACCCTCACGCTTTTGGCTGCGCGCGGGGCTCCAGACTCGCGGTGGACGCGGTCTTCTTTAATTTCACTGTCCTCTGTATCATCGGGTGATAGGCGCCTACCAGTTATCATATCCACAAACAGCGCAGTCTCTTCCTCCATCTCATCCGTATTGGCGCCCATTTCCTCTGCAACTTCGCGTGCCGAACCAGATTTCCCACGCAAAACTGCACCCTCACCCTCGGGCTTCCCAGGCAACATGAGGTCGGACACATCAGAGAAAACCCTCGCGTCCACCGCAATCCTCCGCCGCTCCACACCCAACTCCACCCGCTGCTCACCCGTTCGCTTATCAGTATAAGTTATGTCCTCAACCACCGTATCTTTATAAAAGAATCTACCAAACCTATACTTATCCGCAAATGTCTCCCAGGGGACTCCCCGCTCCTGTAACATAGACAACATATCCTTAACACTCTTATTCTGCAGCGACTTATGCGAAAAATGCACATTCGCTACAGAACGAACCGAATTTCTCATAGTATCTGCTTGACGCCACTTAAAATAATAAAGAACATCAGAGTCCTCGTTCATCGATAATACCCGCGCATCAAAACTCGCAAACTCAAAATCCGACACATCCGAAGACCCCAGGAGCTTTTTATTAAAGGCATTAGTCGCAATACTAGCAGATACCGATACGATCTTTTGAAGATTGCCACCAAACCAAGCCTCCGTTGATTCCTTCCCGAAATCCGAAGCTAAAATGGAAATTTCATCAGACTGAACATAAGCGCAAATAGCTCCACCTACCTGCTTCAACAATTCTTCCGCAGCATGATCCATAGCTGCCATCAACACGTCATCAAAGGGGCGAGCAAATCGCTTAGTATAACTATGAAAAGCCCGACCATCAATTCGAATAATCGTATACGTCTTAGACGGGAGTATAGTTCTATACTTATTCTCAAAATTATCTTTAATGTAATCGCCAATATCTTCAACGGTACTCATACATCACCTTTCAAATCGGGGTTTAAAAGAACTTCAAAATCACTAAGCTTCATATGGGGTATTAATTCATGAAAGTTCCAAGTGAGCTCTTTATGGAGTATGGGGGTCTTAATATTTAGGACGTATTTTTTGTTTAAAGATACTGCAATTGCACCCTTGGGAAAATCAATAGAAGATTCACCTTCGGGAAATAAAATTCCTAAAGAAATACCGTCATAATAAATATGAGAAATATATATCTGAGGCCCCTCGATCTTATTCATCCAGCCCCATTTCCCATCTTTATCATAAGAAAACCATAGCCCGAAATCCTCAATTTTCATAATTCTTCCTTTTTCAAACCATACTTTTCCCGAAGTCTCTTTTCCACATCTTCAAAGTCGTAATACCATTTCATTTTACCCTGAGCCATACCTAACAATATGCTAGCAGTGATTCGAGGATCACCATCAATATCTCCCACATAAAATAAGGCAGTCAAGTAATGTCTAGACCTAAAAAGCTTTTCCCAGATATACTGGTCTTGGTATCTATCGGAAATACCCCGAGATACCCGAGGTTCAAACCAACTTTTTATTAAAGTCCTAAATCCCCTAAGGTAATAAAAGTAAAACTTCACCTTATTCATCGGGAGACTTTCTTGACAAAAGGAGTCTCAGCTAAAGCCCAACCTTTAACTACGGTTACCTTACCATTACCGTTGTCGAGTTTCTGTTCTACTCGGAATACCTTGGGTTGAATTTTTACCTTAACTGAATTATTTTGATTTAAAAAGTGTTCTGTTAAAGCTTTTCTTGCTTCTGCCTCTCGGCTATCGAGGGAGTCATCCAGCAGTTTAGCATAAGCTAATTCCCCCCGACTCAGTAAGATGAGACAGTTATGTACTTGCCCTACCCATTCCTTTACTAAAGTAGGATACTTTAAATTAAAAGCTGCTTCCTCTAACCGAGTTACTTCCCTCTGGTCTCTTTTATAAGCTGCTTCTAATACTTGTTCAAAAAAGTTATTCACTTTTACTTACCTTTCTAACTATCACTGGTTAAGAGGAATTTGGGTTATGTCGGGGGGGGGGGTCGGGGGTTCCCTGGTACTCGAGGTGGTATTATCTACCTAAGTACCGATCAGGCATAACTATCTTAATTAACAAAATTATTTTAATACCCCCCAAGATCTCTTATTCCCCTGGGGGATCGGGGGCTGTTTGGCTGTTATATATATACTTCCTTTTTTTCAGCTACCTATTGGTAACTTTAGGGCGTACTAGAGGGGGAAGTGACTCCGTCCTCCGTTTCGGGAAAGGCTGGCAAAATCTTTATCATGCGTAAGATCTTGTCCTTTTTTAGCTTCGATCGCCTGTTCCAGTACGGTCGTAGTATAGTCATCTCACCTTTGACTATACCCCTCCATGTACGTCACCAGGGGGCGTTTACATAAACTTCCCGCGCCCTTTCACGGATCTCTTGATGCTCCCTAATCATGCTCCCAGATGATGAGTCTGGGTGTATCGCAAGCCTCGGCGCTAGGTGTTGGGGGAAATAGTGCCCATCTCCCACCATTAGCTGCATGCAAGTCACTCTTCACAGCGTTATCCATTCTATCGATCGGCTGTTCGCCTATATTCCAACTAACTACCTACCCCACTTCTTGTTTGAAACCAATATAGTATACATAACTATTCCAAGAAAACAAAAAAATAAGACTCTTAGGGGACTCGAACCCCTATGCGCGGTTTTGCAGACCGATCCCTAGCCAATTCGGGCAAAGAGTCACATATTTTTATGTACATCTTCGTTTGATTTGCTCGATGGCCTCAGAATAAAAATCTTGGGTTTGCTTTCTTATTTCAGCCAGCGCCTTGAGCTGAGCGGAACCCTTAAAATCCTGGTACCTACACCATAACTCGTAAGTATTGTACAGAGAAGGGAGTCCTATGCCAACTAAAGCTAGAGGGCCCCAGAAGACTCCAGCGATTACGGAGGCCAAAATAAAAGCGCCATTAATAATCCAGAGCTTAGTGAGAAGAGGCTTGGCATCCTTTAAGGAATTTGCAAGAAATTGTTGCTCAAGCCGATTCCTATTCTGTAAAGAGGTTATCTCTGAAAGCCTGGCATCGAAAGCATCAGGACTTTTAATAAAATTATCCATTAAGAATCTCCCCCATCCTTCAGACGATATTTTTTCTTAGGCGCTGGATTAGGTTTATCTGGGAGTAAAAATTCCACCAGATAAGCACTGCCTAACAGAATTAAAAATAAACATACCACGTAGAGAATTTTGAACATTTATTCGTCCTGAAAGAATGGAGCCAGAGCTTCCCTAACATCATTAGAATAGTGGAAAAGATACGGCTTAAGAGCTGCCTTTACCACTGTAGTCATTCGTTCCCCCTGCACTATATTCGCAATAGTAGCCAGGAGATCAGTAGAGTTCATGGCACTAAAAAGCGATCGCCACTCGTCATCTGTCACTTCGTCTAATTTATCCGTGGGGATTTGCCGAGAAGAAGTTTTCAGGAGATCCATAAGTGTTTTGTCAAGGTCAGTGACCATTTGAATATTTCCCTCGAACAAAGTCGTCCAGGGTTTGACTTCATTATATAGGGTTTTAATCTTTCTGAATAGCTCTGCTTTTTCAGCTTCATGCCAAGCCATTAAGTTACTCCAGACGAATTGATCCGCAACAAAGGGACGCCCATCTGAACTCGCATATATCGGAACGGGAGATGTTGTGTGATCAAATGATACCCAAGATTTTATAGTGCCGATGATTACTTCCCCTGCAATAACACTGCTACGACCCCAGCGAAGATTTTTAATCGTTAAATGCGATGTATCCAATCCATTTTCAAAGTAATTAATTATACCATTTTCACTTTCGAATGACTGAGATATTATTCCGCACGATAGATCGGTATCGGATACAATCAATCCATTCCAGACCAAAGATTTCTTAACTTTCGCCACGGATTTAGAGCCCTCGCCTCGTAGTAGGCGAACATAGGCGTCCATGTCTATGATGTAAAAGGAGTTCGGCATAGAGTGAAAGGGGTTATCAAGAGAACGCGGAAGAGTATACGCACTAGATTCATAGGCAACAGCAACCCCAGAGATATAATATCTGTCACCAGATTTTATAAGCTTGTGTTTGACCGAGCATTTACCCGCCAAGTATTTTTCCTTAGCTTTATCATTGCGAAAAAAATAATTCTTAAACTTCCTAATATTCTTGCTCATAAAGTTACCTTAAATAAGTTGTCCGAAATAACCTGAAGCTCTTTAGCCAAGGCTTGAATTTCTTTAGATAAATCAGTTACCTCGGTAACGATTTGCTCTATCCTGTCCAGCTTAAACCGAACATCAGTTTTACGAGCGGATTCGGCAAGACGTTTCCTTTCGACCAGCTCATTCAGCAGATCCTCGTCAGAATAGGAGGTCAAGTCCTTATTAAACATCAGATGCCTCTTTAAGTAGATCCTTGAATTTCTTCTTCATATCGCTCATATTCAAGGAGTAGTACGATAGCTCAGAGCGTTCCACATAGTTGATCATTGAGACCAATTGTGCACCAAGGATCTTTCTCTTTTCGGGGGCCAGCTTTTGGGATTGCGTACATGCTTCTTGGATAAATTTAGATAATTCGGGATTTGGCATCATATCACGACTTAATATAATGCTGGAGGTATCAAACATTCTTGTTGGCGATAGATTTTCTAATCCAAAGGTTTCGGATATCAGTATCGTCAGGTCAACAATGTTACCAGGCGCTCTCTTATTATTTTGGGACAGCCAGCCCTCGACTAACACTTCAACTATTTGATTTAGTGTGTTACATTTTCGCTGTAATTCCCAAAGATCATTCTCAATTGAATCAGACCAAGACATAAGGCTCCTTGTTTTGCTTATCACTCTGCTCTTCGATCCATTTCCAGATGGCAGTCTGGTCCAGAGTGGCATAGGCTAGGTTAAGCACGGGTATATTATTTGCTGTAGCAATATCCACCGAAAACGCCGTACCCCCAGCTCCACTAGTCCAACAGACCACCGAGTCTACGGGTTTTTGTAAATCGTAGCCCAGAATAATAGGTATGTTCCGTCGAATTAAAGCGCGGGCGCCAGGACTGAGATTCTGGGGTGCTGGATGGAATTTATCAACTAGTTCTTCAAGATCTGATCGAGATTCAACGATGATTGACTTTCCTCTCAGATTATTTGGGTTGTAGGTTGCCCAGGGCAAATAAATCCTCGAAGCATCGCCAGCACCTTCTTGCCAAGCGGCATCAGCCCCGTTCGCATTTCCAGACCTAAGGATTCCACCGCATTCCGCAATGGACTGGCCTAGTTGGCGAAATAGGGCTAAAACATTTTCTGGTGTTTGTCTAGAACCTATACCCGCAACAATCATTGGAAATTCCTACTTCGCTAGCCCGTGCTAACACCGATCGCACGAGATTCTTTTAATCACGAACTAAGTAATACTTCGGGTCATCAAAGGTGGACTTCAATTCTTCCAGGGGCAAATCAAGTGGAGCTAAGGCGCGCCAGAGGTCATATGTAAGGAAATAGATATCTTTATACTCAGTATGATTTCCATAATATTCCCATTCATCCCTATCGCGCACCTTTAAAACTTCCTGCTTAATATCAAAGAATTGTTTCACGGGGAGGGTTGGAGCCAGTGCAACAATTATTTCAGTGAAAAAGGAATCATCAGGGTGTTCAATATCGGTGATAGGCTTAGGTTCATGACCATAGCAAGAACCGCCTTCCTGCCCCTCGACTACGAACTTTCTGCAGAAAAGTTCTTTACCCTTCATTAATTTTAAGAAGGTTTGGTAATCTGGATTTTTTGCCAAGTCGGACTTGGTGGCATCCCGCTTTTGGCGCTCTAATTCCCAGTAATCTTTGATATAATCGGGAAGATCCTCGTTGAATTGTGCGTCGTAACTATTCAGCATAAACAGGGCTCTCTTTTAATTTCTTTAAATTTAAGTTAAATGCAGACAGGGCATCGTAAAGATCTATCGTTGAAAAATGGTATCTAAAGCTGTAAGTGGTGACATTGTAATCACCGTATGGTGTGACATTGAAATCACAATTCTCCTGGACACTACACTTTAAAACCTTTTCTTTTACTTGCCGATATTGCCTTAGAGCTATAGCTGGTACCAATTCTTGAATTATGTCATCAAAGAAATTTGTGTCAGGAGGACTTGTGGAGCGATCTCCAAGAGATGTCCCATTATAAAATGTAGCAGAGAAGCTCTTTGCTCCGTGTAAGAGATCTAAGAAAGATTCAAAGTCAATAGTGTTAGAGTTTGATTCAGGTTTTTTCATTGTGGACTTCTACGATTTAGTCTTAATTTTTAGCATGAGTAGACGGCTCTTTTAATTTTTTCAAACTCAGGTTAAATTCTGATAGGGCATCATAAAGGTCGCGCGTGGAAAAAGAGTAGATAATATCGATATAGGCTTCTTCGTAGTACCCATAATACTTTTCGATTCTCAAATTTAAAACCTTTGCCCTTGCTTGCCGATATTGACTTAGAGTAATGGCTGGTGCTAATTCTTCGATTATATTATCAAAGAAATCTATATCAATATCTTCAGCCGTATCCTCACAGCTGTGAGAGAATTTCCTTGCTCCGTGTAAGAGATCCAAGAAAGATTCAAAGTCAATAGTGCTAGAGTTTAATTTAGATTTTCTCATTGTGGATTCCTACGATTCGGTCTGAAGCACGGGATTGAATGGGGCGGAGGACAGTAACTTTTGCTTAGAGATTCCAGGAATCGGCGGGGCACCAGTCTCCCATCATTCCTCGTAGACACATTCTGCGCGCAGACATCCAGCTCATTTGAAAAGTAATGGATGGACGTAGTCACATCTCTTTCAAGAGAATTGATAAAGGATTTGATCCTTTCCTTTTTACAGAAATACGGGTCTGCGACAATGACATCCTGTCCCAGACTGACTGCTTTTTTCAATGAGTCGTAGGCTTCTCGTTCTACGGAGATGTCGTCAAAGAAGGGGTCTCCAAAAATCTTGTGCAGTAAAATACCGTAGGTGGTTTTTCCTGAACCAGGGAGGCCGACTAAAATGGAGATTCGGGGAATTGTCATAAGGTTTTATAGGGAGCTAAAGAATTGGAAAATTTGATCCTTGTACCAATTAATATTGGTTTCCCAATTACGGTAAAGAACGTAACCCTCATCCTCTTCGTAGTATTTAGCAAAGTCATATTCTTTCAGAAAGTCTATAATACTTTTATTGCTTGAGTGATTCTCAATCCAATTTTCGATTGTCGCCTGAGCATCTACCGTGAAAGTAGGAAGCTCGGAATAGTACCCATTGCTTTCGCCGTGCCACGAAAATCCCAGCTCCCAGTTTTCAGTTTTTATCTTATAGATAGTTTTTGTATGATCACTTGCTTTTTTAATTTCCTCTGTGGCTTCTATGATGGGGGAATGGAGGAGCTTTTCGAGCAACCGTGGGTAGATTGGATTTAACTGTACTGATTCGCAACAGTTTTGCCTGTGCTCCATTTTCAAAATGCCCCCATTGGAAAAATGAAAAGTTAGCTCTTGCTGGCTTTCGGGGTAAGTGATTTTTTCAATCACCTTTCCCTTGAGGGGTAATTCGGAAATGGAAGTTTCGTACTTGGTATTTTTAGACTTGCTCATTGTGACTTTCCTTTAAAATGGTCCGCCCGATGAGAATTGAACTCATTACCCTTGGCTTATAAGGCCAATGCTCTAACCAGATGAGCTACGGGCGGTTACGATTTATGCGATCAGCTTACATTTCCTTAATGGTTTTTCTTGCTGCCTTAAGTAATTTCTTTTTCAATTTCTTGCTAGGCTTGTAGGGCTTGCTTAACTCCCTTGCCTTATCGATGGCCTCATCAAACGTAAAATCTTTTGGCCCCATATCTACCGCTTGAGATTTCCCGAAGGACTCTTCAAAGAAAACCTCCAGAGCACTCTCTTCTGTCCACCATAACTCTGACCCCTCATAACGAAGCTCTGGAGTTAGTAGTAATTCTAATTTGTAATTCTCTGGCGCCGTTTGATTTTCTTGGTACTCTAATTCATTGTCTGTTTCGACTCCATCAATATATTCAACCCAGGTATACATAACCTGGTATGATTGAAGATCGAAGGGACCATAACGAGGGCTAACTTCAACTCCCAACACTGTCGCGCCATAAGGGGGTAACTTATCTTTCATATTATGAAAAGCTATATTTGTCATTTCATCCCCCAGTCAAGTTATTGATTATCGCAAAACTGTTTCCAGTTATTCAGCAGACCTTCAATGTTGCTTTTCCCAACTGGATTTGCAGAGTGAACATTGAAATTGGCAACCCTGTATCCGTTATCCACTATCCATTTCGCACAATCCATCCCAGTTGGCACATCCTCCCCGAGGTCGTGATCAAATGAAATCATGTCTGGCATACCATTATCAAGAATAAACTGGACAAACTCTTGATAGGAGCGCACGATATTCCAGCCACCCGTTGAGGGATTGCGGATATCGTCAAGGTATAATTTCATCATGAGACTCATTATGGAAAATCTTGGGATTTTTGGTGCCTAGAACTTCATTGCAATAATCACTAGCAAGGCAACATGCTCCATAAGTATTCATAGCGCCAAATACAATGGCAACGTGATAACCTTCCCTTTCAGCTTTCATTTTATTATCTGTAGAGGGATTTTTAAGACAACGCTCTGCCGCTTGAATTGCAACTAAGACAGATTTCTTAAAATCTTTAATAGGTGGAGGTAGATTGTAACCCTCCCCTTTAGCCTCAAATTTGGCCTTTGCAATAGCCTGAATTAGTTGTTCTTGTGTTTCGCTCATTTTTTATTCCAAGAGTGGTAATTAGAGGTCAGGGTGTTTAACATCATCTTCTACTTCTGGTTTTTTAAAGGTATACAACCAGCTCATTTTGTAATCCAAGTCCCCCAGAGCGACTTGGTAGCAGAAGCCCCAACTGTCTTCGGGATGAGCCTTCTTATTCCTATATACGTACAGGGGTAGTTTGAAGATGTATCGACTTCTCCAAACTTTAGTTAGGAAGGGTTGGTATTGGTAAAAATGAACCTCTCGGCCCACGGGCTTATCTTTCGGAACTTCGAACCAACTCTTTATAATTTCGAATAAGATCATTACAAATCTCCCGCTTACTCATTTGATCAGGTCCATTCTGAATGCATCTTTTTATAATCTGGCAATTCATTCTTATTGTTGAAAAGCATTTTGTGATTTGCAACCCACATGAAATCGCCATTCTCCAGCTCTACCAAGCTCCTCTGATCATTTTGCTTTGGCCAATCTAAAGTGAGAAGGTAAGTGCCTTTGAAACTTTGACTTTTATCGTATGTGAAGCAATTGATTTTGCCCTGAACTGGTAGTTTATATGATACTACATCATTTCCAAGAACGGGCTTGTCCCTCTCCGACTGCGATTCTTTTTTACTGCGAGACAAGGATTCGGTTGGTAGGTAAGAGAATAAAGCCCCCGATTGCAGAATAAGTTGAAAAGTCATTCGATGACCTTTGTAAGAAGATAAACCTACAATCTCTGCCTTAATAAAATCTTGCTTTAGTGGGTCCATGTCATACAAATATCTCTCAGCCACCCAGACTGAACCTAGGCGTAACGGAACATGAATGTGGTGTTTCTTCGAAGTCATAACGAAAGACCCTTTCTTCCTGCAGCAATCCAATTCTAATCAAGTGATCAATGTATTCCCTGATCACCAAAACACCTAAGTCGTAATGGTTTGCTGGATCTCCACCATAGATAATATGTACTTCATCCGCTGAAAAGTCAAATATATTTACAAAATCAAAAGGATCTCTTAGTCCCTCGATCAAGTCTCCCGATTGATTTCTCAACCATCTAATACAGATATTTCTATCTTGCTTACGTTTTGCAAGGCTTGCCTCTGTGATTCGGGATCGATATTCAGATAAGGATTCTGAATCATCCTGGGGCAATAACTCTTTTATCCAACCAGAAGCAGAGATAGGATGTTGAGAAATTTTCTTGCTAAGAGTTGATTTCCCTACCCGAGAAAATCCTATGATGAACTTCATGCAGGGTTCTTCGCGGGTAAGAAGTCATGAGTGTTATGGCAATATTCAGTTATGATGCAAAGGATTATTTGTCCTGGGGGAACCCAGGCTGGCGGAGTAGATGTTAGGACTAAACCGATACCCTCTCTCCGATTCTTTTCTCCAGCAATCTCTATTTGAAGGTACTTAACTTCCCATTTATCTTCGGGAAAACGGTTGAGGGCCATGTAGCGTTCGGCATGCCAGCCAGACTCTGTTACGGGATGACAATCGCCTTCTGTGCGAGCAATACCTTGGGTTACTCGGGAAGAAGGAACGATCTCGAAAGCAAAGCCAAACTCCCAAGCGGTACGCTCTTCGAGGTACTGGCCCTTGTAAGAAAAACCTAATCGTTTATTCTTGCGAAGGGTGCCAGATGCATGTTGTTCGATAAATTCAGACTCGGACATTTCTCGAATATGTGAAAACATAGGGCCTACTTGGATTTGATTGACAAAGAATTGGGTTCTTTTCTTTTGTGACCTACGAAATCAGAGAGAACCCTTAACTCTGTGTAGGTATGCGTAGCGGAGGTGATCGACTAATAACTGGCACGCCCGACTGGATTCGAACCAGCATCAATTGTCTTAGAAGGACAATGCTCATCCAATTGAGCTACGGGCGCATATCCACTTTCTCAGTAAAAATACATTCCTCTACACAATTATTTTCAATGCAGCTGGTAGATACCGCAACAACTCCCTCTCCATCCAAAGCCTCTGCGCAAGTCGCAGTATCTTCGATCGTGCAATAATGAGCAGCCCAGCATTCACAGCAATCTAATGATTCTTGTGTTACATATACGGGACCACAGCCAACGAGGAAAAGCAGCGGAATGATCTTGTGCATAACACCAACCTCTCCGCTACATCGATCAGAATGAATTTTCTTAATCACAAAGAAGCTGGGTCTGTTATGAGTTTAACTGTGCCATTGGTAATTCTAACAATGTATCCTTGTTCAGAAATCAGCTTTAATTTTTCATATCTTGATGATAGCTTCTTAGTCGTTTGTCTTCTCTGTGTCGACAGGAATGAATTGTTTTCCCGAGCATAATCGCCATCAAGTAATCTTTTGTAATAGTGAATGCAACAATGATTTAATCTCGTCCAATTCAAGAGATAATGTGTTTGTGCGTCATCCAAACCCATTTCATATGGGAGTTTGCATTCATAGAATATCTCACTTCCAATCTTAACAAAGTTGGGGACATCTAGAGCTTCGAACTGAATATTTGCACTACAGTTTGAATTTGTATTGTCGTCTAGGGAATACGACCTCGTTGTATCTACAATTATTTTCTGGATTGTACTACAGAAATAACTAGCTAGATAATCTATCACTTCATTTGTTCCATCTTTATAGGTGATAGTTGACTTAAACTCTCTAGCTGCAAAGCATTGCATAAATTCTCCTATTTTAGATTCACGCCTGGCTCGGCCACTAAATGCCCTAGGTCCTGGTCGCCCAGCTGGTAAAACATAAACTCTGGCCCTAACCCCCGAGCAAGAAAAGCTGGATTAGATAATACTGCCGTCCGAATATCGATACGACCCGCTTTCAAATCAGCCACTTCAGACTCTGAGGTCCGAGATACTATAAAGGAATCCTCCTCAACAATGTAAAACAGGAGGGGGTCATTACCCTTAACACTTGCAGTGAAAATAAGCGGGCCATTAAAATAAGCTAGCTCTTCTAAAAGAACTGCCTTCTCCGAAAACAAATAATGATCTTCGCTAAAAGTCAGCGCATTTCCCTTAAACATTTTACCCTCACTATTCCAGCATATAGCATTCATCCAGACACACATTGGAGTAGCACTCCTCATTATCCACTATCAGCGCCCCCGAGCTGCTCATAAGCAGTTCGGTGCATTGGCTGTATTGAGTCGCCTCTTTCTTAGTTAAACATTCATTATTATTGTAGCAATCGCAGCAATTCTGAAAAGCTTCTCTTCGAGTCCTCTCAACACAGGATGGAACTTCCAGCAAATTCAATCCCTGGCATTCGCACATAAAAACTCCATTTATCTTGAGGCAGGGAGGTGAATCCTCCGAACCCCCATCATTGGGGCCGCCACAACCACAGGCTAAAAGGGAAAACAAAGAAAGGAGAGAAAAGAATTTTTTCATATTTTATCTAGGGGTTCCGCGCTAGGCTTGGACCCCTGGGTTTGTTGTAAGCCTGTTCCATCTGCTCGAGGGCATCTGCCGCGTCCTCTCGGGTTACAATTTTTTGATTAATCGCTTCTTCCACAAGGAGTCTAATCCCATTGTATAATTGATGCGGTTTGTCATAATACCTTTCAGCCCGTGCCATCAAATCAAGAATTCGCTCATCAATCGCATCATTGAACAATTCCTTAAAAGCCTCTCGGGCAGTATCCCCTTTATTTAAAGGGTGATCATCGGTAAATTCCCCAATCTCCCGTTCCTCTTGCTCTTCAACGCGGGGTGCGATACAGTAATTGGGGTATTTTTGATTTTCCAAGATATTTTTAATCTCTTCGGCGCCTACGTCTTCTAAATCTATTACACTTAAAGTAATCTTGTGGACTTTCATAAAACTCCTAATTAACATTCATTACTGGGGATTCCAGCACCCATCTCGGCCATTAATTGATCAGCGTAACCATCAACCAGGTATGACAGAAGTTCTTCGGGTTCGGGCTCTGATATAAGCAAGAATGGGAAAAAGACCCTTTTGCCATCAATTAAGGTTGTCACAGAATCAGAATCCATCTCAATGATTCTATACACACCCGAGGGAATTGGTTCGCTGGTTGCGGTATTGACAATCCCTTCTCCAATCACGAAGTAACCACCCACTGCAAAATTCATACGGCCCCCGCTAAAGCCCTTAAGGCTTGGTAGTCGAAATCTAATGCCCGCTCTTTGAGCGCACCATTGAACCCACATAAAGAATCAAAGTGCGCACTGAGCAATACATTCGGGCAAGCATTCGGGCGCACCTTTAACAACTCTTCTTTGCTTTGGGCTACCCCATATACCCGAGCACACAACATCAAACCCACAGCAGCAGAGCGGCTCTTCCCCTGGTGGCAATGAATTAACCACGATGAATTAATCTTATCTTCTACAAAATCTAATATAGTTTTAGCATCTTCTATAGTGGGATGCTGCCAATCAGATTCGGTAGACTCCACATCATGGAAATCTATTATCAGCCTATTCGGTACAGAATTGATATTCTTAATGCTGTCGGGCTCGCGGGCCTGGGGGTCCATGATGGATATGATATTGTCGAAACCGTGAGCTGGGTCCGCCAGCAGCTTGTTAGCTTCATCGATGCCACATATAACCAATTTCATAAACCCCCCGACCCTATCCGATCCATACAATCAACATACTAATGCCTACACCCACCGCCCACATCCCCGCGCCAAAACAAAACCCGAGCAAACCACCGCTATAAACAAGTGAAAGTTCGTCTGCAACCTTTTCTAAATCAGTTGGCTTCTTTCTCTCGGGAAGGAATAGGTCTCGTGACAAAGCTGCGCAAGGTGTTTGTTGAGTGCGGACGAGGCTGCTGGTTGTGCTGATTGATTTGTTGCTCATAATAATTCCTATAAAGTTAGCATGTCAGCGGAGGGGCACCCAAAGCTGCAATGGCACCGACCAATCGCAAACTCCCCTGGTGAACTCGCATTGGTGATTGTCGAGCTGCCCGAGCAAATGGACACCATTCTTCTAGGGCAGCACCCATCGATGCGTACTCCGCTTTGTAGATTCGAACCTCGGTAGGACGTGTAATCTGAAGCTCGAACTGCTGTTTTGCTTTGCTATTCATAATTTTAGTCTTTCTTTTCATACGGGCAGTAAGTGTACTCGAGGGCCGTGTAGATAGGGGGAACAAGGAATTCGACGGCAATCGCCGAGATAATTACATTCCGAGTAGAGATCTCGTAATTATAGCCAGGTAAACGCTTTTCATCGTCGTCGAGGCCAACACAATTAACTTTTTTATCATCTACGACGCGGGTGGATTCGCAACCCGTCAGTCCGAGAATAAGAGCGAGCAAGAGAATTTTCTTCATAATAATCCTTTAGGTTAGAGCATTTGAGATGGAGCAAACGATTAACAGTAACAAGAAACCCATTACGCTAGAAGCGCCGAGCACGATTGCCGCAACAATAAAGGTTGCGAGAATTTCTTTAATCAAGAACCCTCCAGGTAAGAGAGTATTACTTCCGAATTGAAGTAAAGTGCTATAAGAATGTATCCGCCGATGGTGCTTAAGATTAAGTCTCTCATGGTGAACCCGATCACAAGTTTTTGTTTTAATGGAGCTTGCTACTTATCTTTTAATGACTCAAGCCACTCTGGCACATCATCACCTTTTGTTTTTTGAATCATAGTTGAGAAGATAGATAGGGTTTGGTCCCAAAGTTCTTCTAACTTTAGATATCTTTCTTCAGCTCCAACATCAGGAACGTAAAGAGCCTCTCTTTCTTTATAGAATTCTTGAAATTCCTGGGGGATTCCTTTTACCGCTTTTTCGATGCAAGATCTCTTTCCAAGTTGGGCTGCAATATAAACATTGGCCCGTCTTTCAAACGGCGCTGAGGGGCTGATATGGGGAGCCAACTCAACATATCCCATATACCACTTTAGAGTATTGGGGTCTGCATTCTTGTATTTAGATTTTTTGCGAATTCTAATGCTTTCTATAATAAACTGAGTTTCTTTGGGAAAACGAAGAGCTGCTTCTTCGTAAGAGATATAAACTTGCATCATAATATTATGCTCCAATCTTGCTCTGGAAAATGAAGAAGCCGCCGTAAGATTTTAATTTGGCTAGCGCATTTTCAAATTCCGCTTGTTTTTGTTCGGGTGTGAGTGCCTCATATCGTAATTTTTCTTGGTCCTTTTCTACCTTTAATTGATTATAAAAGTCCATGACTTCATCTTGAATATCATTTAAGAGTTTTGCTTTACCCTTAGATCTCCCAAGCTTCGCATTCAAAGATACATCAATTAGCTCTTCAATCGGCTTGTTTGGTTCTATGCGCAAGCCAAAATCAAAATACCAAGAAAAAGAAGAGGGGTCGGCATCTTTATTTTTTGATTTTCCCTTGCGGACAATAGCGATAACTTCCTTGGCTTGCTCGGGATATCCTAGCAATACCTGATCGTAACTAATACCTATTTTCATACAACCCTACCCTTTAATCTTCTTTTTTAGGATGTCAGACGCGATAGAATTCACATCAAGGAACATTTTCCACTCCCGATTTTGCCCACCATAAAAAGATGGGAGGAGAATGCGCTGCATCGAGGTAAGCCTAAAATTAAACCAAAATGTATCAATTATTTGTTGTTTGAATCGAAACACATCAACATTCATTTTATCAAGGAATTTAAATTGGGCGCGGCTGGGTGTCAGGGGATCTAAGTACTTCAGCAGGGGAGAGCCTGCTCCAAGCTCACTAGATGCGGTAAAGAAATCATCGATGGGTTTCTTGTATGATCCTTCAACCTCTCTTTTCAACGAATCAAAAATGCGCTCGTGCATCATTGTAATATTTAATTGTTTGAATAAGTCGTCTGGCAAATCTTTTCGATTTACATCCGCCAACTCATTTATATCCGCTCCAAAGTAATTTTCCACCAGCTCCACGGATTCCTGGCCATCATCATACGTAATGGTCCCGTAATCAGAGTAGTTGCCCCGCATAGGAAACCCAACAATAGAATAGGCCATCTGAGCGTCACCCGCCCCAGGACACCCCCCTGGAGCAAGAAGTTGAGACGGACTACCATCATAAAGTGGAAGCAAGAGAAAAGCAACAACCCGATCACCAAATGAGATGGGGGTGTGGGATATCGAACACATCATATTAAAGCATCCCATTTTTGCTCCATTTTAAATGGATTGCTGAGATCTCATCTTTAATCTGGTCTCTACGTCCCTCCTCAAAGAAAGATATTTCAACACCATATTTTCTCAATAGGTGCTCGGACCACAAAGAAACCTCGATTTCTTTTTCCAAACAGTATGGTATCTGGACGACTTTTTTAATTTCATCCATATCATAATTGTTGTATTTTGAATTTATACGTTTGATTAAATACTTATCTGCAAAAATAATAAATGGAGGTTTGAAATTTTCCAAAAGAGAGGTTGCAATGCCCTTATTTCGCAGATGGGAATCTACAAATACGTTAACAATCTGGTAACCCTGAAACATATGGGCCGTTGCCCAACCCACGATATCATCTCCATCTTTAGCAACAACAATATCTGTGTTGGATATTTTGGCCTCAAACAACATTGTTGATGGCTGACGGTAGTATGCGTCACAATCGAGATAAGATGACTGTGCCAAGTCCCTTTCATCGAAACTAGAAAAGGGTCCCTTTACAATTTTGATACTCATTTTAAATCCTTTACGTTGCAATAAGAAATGTTAATTTGTTGCTGGCCTTTGAATTCGGAAAATTCTTTTACTTTACCCGATAATTTATATTTCGCGTCTACATTTATATCTAGGTCTTTGTTGGTCTTCCATACTAAGACATTACCATCAACACTAAACTTATAAATGTAGCATCGACCAAAATCCGATTCAAAGCTATGGACGCTCATGAAACAAGCTGTGAATTCAAACTTGTCGCCAACACGAAGATTTAAATCCTTCTTTTCAACGGCCATCTGTTTGTCAGCGATTTGTCTGGTGGCCTCTAAGGCAATGCAAGCGGCTAAGCCAACCTTCTTAAAGTCCACCCAATCACAATTCGTAAGTAATTTCAAATTATATTTAAACGTTTCCCGAGGAGAAACATTGCTTGCACGCAATGATTCAATAGCCGCATCCGCCCGCGCTTTGTACTCATCAGGAATAACTCCACCCTTAGTCAGCAAATAAAGAGTGCTACTACCTGTTGGCTGAGTTCCTTCGCGCTCAGCCTGGTCCCTAGAAACCCAACCTTCTCGGTCAATCAATTGCAGTGCAGTGCCAACCACATCCTGAAGATTGAAAGTTGAGGTGTAAGAGCCCGCCCGTTCATCATCGCAATCTGGCGGGTTAATCAAATTCTGGAGTAGTTCGGAGAACCGAACCAATCCACCTTCTACATTGTGGCCAGTAAAATCCTTAAGACAAGACTTGCCTACGATTTTTATTTCCCCTTCGGGGCCCCGTACCGCAAAAACTGCAGAGCGACGACGTTCGGTATTGCAATGTTCACAGCGCATTGAGATGTGCGACCACGCTGGGTCGGCTTGTCCTCCAAAAGCAAATACGAGATTACCGCCAGTCACCGCCTCAATTTTAGCGAGAAAAGTGAATCCAGAGAATTTTAATTCTGGTAATTCAATTTCGACTCGCTGGCCTACGACTAATCGAGGACCCGAAGTACCAGCTACCCGAACGCGAACCGTCTCACCAAATACGGCTTGGGGACTCGGAAGGTTAAGCTTCTGGGTGATGGTTGCGATTTGGGCAATCTTTTTCTTAAGACCTGCTACATTTTGCTCGGGAATATCTAAGGTAAAGTGCATAGAGCTTCCGTTCTGTTGTGGGTTCCGTGCTTATAGCGATCGGGTAAGATTGTTATAATACCGAGCTTACCACTTTATTGGTCGGCCTCTTACTGGAGCAGGTGGGGGTGGAGGTGGGCGCGCAGTACATGGAGGGAAATTATCCTTATAGATTTTAAGCTCTAACTCATCGGGGGTTGCAAGTTTATCTATGACGAATACCATCAGTGCGGTACCCGCCACAAATACTACGATTCCTGTGTAAAGTAGAAAGTATTGTAGCGGCCAACTAAGAGCAACTTCTTCTTTGCCTCGAAATAGGCTTAATATAATTTCAGAAATTCCTGCCACAGGACCAGAAGCCAGAGCGGTTAAATGGAGTCGTTCGAACTCTCTCTTTAAGAATTCCTCAGTTTTTTTAAAGAAAGTCTTCCTCAACCCCATGGTTCTGGAGAAAGGGGTTACGGGCATAAGAGGCAAGTTATTATTCATTCTCAACTCGGGTTTGAAAGCGCTAAGGGTTCGGAGATGTGGGGTGGTTTATGTCGCGCTGAGTCAGATCCGATAGCAAACATCTCAATTCACTTACTTCTTTTTCTAATCTGGAAATACGACTTCCATGCGAGAAAAGCTCTATGTCTGATTTATCTGCCAAGGAAATTACGCCTTCGTCTACCTTGACTGGGATTTTAGTAAGCGAGGAATATCTGCAAATTATTAGGTTAGCTTTCTTTTTAGAAAGCAATAAAGAACTATTAATGTCTTCCGTGTAATAAATAGAAAAAGACCCATTGAAATCGTAAGATTCAACAAATCCAAGATCACCTTTTAAAACATATCGAATTTTTGCCATAATTATCTTTCCTTTACTCTGAAACCGATCACAACTAATTATCTTAACCGCCGCTAACCCAATTCCGCTGGTGGCCCAGTGATTAAAATGGTCTTGCGGCGAAATGGTTCGTTGCATAAAGCTAACATTTACTTAACCTCTATATCCCCGTTGGCCAATGCCCGAATAAAATCAATCAAGAATGTCGTTTCTGCTTTGTGGTGAGCTTCCAACTTAGAAAGTCGTTCCGTTAAGTCTAGGCTGGGGTCGTCCACGTAGCGAGGAACTTTCACCCAAGTATAACCTTCGGCTATTTCTTTTTTCGTATAGCTTCTTTTTGAATTCATGATTTCCCAATATCTAATTTCGACATCGCTTGTATCTGGCTTTAGGTGGAGGGCTGGGACTCATAAAATTTATGTACGAATTTAGTTCTATCATAAAATTTCTCCCATATATCGATAATAGGAATGCTTAAGACCTCAGCATCTCCATTCTTTTCATGAAACTTCTTCCACAAATCTTCTTCGGATTCCAATATTTCCCGAGGGTCCCGAAACAAGTGCTCTTGATTGTAGTGTTTGAGTAGGGAAAAAGATATGGAGAAAGCCTTTAGTTCATTAGAAATAGCCGTTACAGTCATATCTTTTGAATCAAAGCCCCAGTTATTAATTAGACAGTTAGATTCTTTTACTGTGATGAAATGCCCCATTTCATGGGTGATTGATTCAAGTTCTTCTGTCCAGGGGGTGTGATAATCATCCGCAATAACTAATCCATCATGAGAAATCCTCATGTGAGTTAGGGGGCATGGGAGGGTTTCTGGGTTGAGGGAGCCGAGTCGCACAAATGGGGAGATTTGAAACCACTCTTGGATGCTGGAGGGAATTTCTGGAAGGGTCATACTGATCCTTTAAAATTGGAATATCCGCAACAAGGCATCGTCGAAATCAAATACATGCAGTTGTTTTGATTCGGGCCTAATATCCCAGCGTTCTACATTTTCTATTACGGTCTCTCTTCCATCGTGATAAACAAGTAATTTGTTTTTCTTCCCCGCCCCAGCATATATGGATTCAAACGATGCAAAGTCAGTACGGAAAATATTGTCGTATTCATCTATAACTTGAATATTAATTCCATCTGTGAGGAAGTCTTTCACATCTTGGCCTGTAACAATATGTCTTATTTTACCGTCGGCAGTGGAGTAAAAGAAAATGCCATCATATCCAGCGGCAAAAACAACTTCATTTTTCACAGGGCGAATAGTGAATGTGGTTCCTTCGAATCCTTTGTAGATTGGGGTTACATCCCCCAGGTTTCCCAGAGAATCAAAAGAAATGGAGAGAACACCTTCATCAGAACTGGAAACAAATAGTTGATTATCAATTGCGCACATATCTCCTACTTGTGCGCAAATAGTTTTTTTACTGATTAAGTTAGCTGCGAGCCACTGCTCATCTAGATGTTGGGCATCCCCTGACCAGGGATAGGTGGACAAGAAGAAATTACATCCTTTGTCCATTTCGCATAAAAACAAAAGTCCATTGTGGGTGTAGGATGCGTGCCAATTACCCTTGATGCTTGTTTCTTTAATCATAAAAATCCCTCTAGGCGTCGTCTGGTACGAAGCCGTGACCTTTACAGCAGGGGCATGGCTTCAGCTTTAATTTCTTCGCCATCTGATTTGCAATCTTATTTCCAGATCCGCCCTTTTGGCATGCCGAGCACCAGACAGCGTCTTCTTGGTGAAGCGCCTCACAAGCACTATGTGCGTTCTCTGCCGTATCCTCAACAATGAAGTTGCTGGAATCAGCCCCGCAGCTTGGACAATACCACTGAGCAGAGGTTGGCTGAAATTTCGTATGCTTGGCAGTACAATGGCTTAGTGGTAAGATGATGCTGTTTTCGTCGTCCGCCATTTAGTTCTCCTATTGGCAAAAATTATTAAAGTGCTTTAGTCTCTGTCTTTTGCTTTTCGGATTGATCAACATCAGCTTGAAGTCGAGCCGCCATCATAGCCAGCTCTTCAACAATCGCTGATCTCGTCTGCTTCATTGGGCGGGACTTTTTATTGATCCAGCGTGACATGGTCGATGGCCCTACTTCACAGAGTTCCGCCAACTGGGCCCGAAGAAGCGAGAGGTCGACGAGCGCCTGCGCAAGGATCTTATCAAAGTTATCATCTTCGCTAGCCTTGAAATCGCGACAGAGCGCGATGAAACTTTCATACTTCGTGGTCATAGCTCACCTTTCCGATAAACACACTGTATTTGCTCAATTTAAGCGCGCGTAGCACCCATCAGATCACATAAGAAATCGTCAAACGCCCAATCAATGTAAATATCAATGTAAATCTCGCCACTACCATTATCGTCTAACGGAATGACTTTGTCTTTATGGATTAAGAATACTTGGGCTGGTACCAGGCCCCGTTTTACCAAGACCCGAATGGCATATAACGCAATGGACTGACCAATCGCCAGAGTGCTCTGGTAATTATTCGCAAGCGCATTATTGATGACAATTTGTGCTTTCTCCAGAACTGTTGCATCACTGGTCGATACAAACTCATGTTCCTTTAGATGTGGGGGGACGGGGGAGTCACTAAAAACAAATACATGTAAAACTTTATTCATGTACGCCTCTTAATTATCGATCAGGACTTATTGTTTTAATCCTAGCTTCGACCGCTTCGCGCATGAACCGAAGCACTAAGGAAGCAGCAGGTGGGACAACTTTCCCACTTATCCATCTGCGGATGTTGGGGGTGGAGGTATCGAATAACCTTGCAGCCTCGTCATCACTAAGCTCAAGAAGTGTGCATCCCTGTTTGAAGAGATGCGTAAAAATGTCCTGGGATCCCTGCGAAGTTACACCCTGGAGTGTCTCGAGAAAAGATTTAAGTTCATCAGCTCTGCTCATTTTCAACCCTGTTCCATTGAATCGGTACAAAATATTTGCTTTGATATCTTTATCGTCCACGAAAAAAGAATTGGACTTATAGAATCCATTATCGAAAAATTTAAAAGTTATCGTGCCAGAATAACCTGCACTTGCTTGGCCGCGACTGCCTACCACGGCATGTCCTCCATATCCGACGCGAGCAATACCCTCGTCTCCTGCAGTTGCAAGTCCCAAAGGACCAGCGATAGCCTGGCCATGAGAGCCAACCATGGCGCTTCCATTCTCACCAGTCTTAGCAAAACCGTAGATACCAGCCACGGCATTCCCAAAGTTCCCAGCGGTAGCAGACCCAAAATCCCCAACCACCACAGTACTGTAAGATTTCAGATCCATTCTTTCTGCGCCAATTACAGCCATATGCTTTGCCGCAGGAGAGAGTCTTTCTAATTCAGAAATCACTTCAGCTCTATTCTTGGAACAAAAGATTACATTCCCCCGAGGGAATTTGACACAGCCATCAATGTGATTAATTTCTGAAGTTATAACCTCGACCAGCAACCATTGAGCTTCTCCAAGCTTCATTAGTCGCCCATCACCTACGCCATTAAGGTAACCATGCAAACCATTGCCACACTGACCATTGGCAACAAAGTCGTCGCAGGTAACGGTTCCGTTCGCGGGCCACCTAAAGAATTTATCCTTTAATTTAAAAGATGTAAAATCCTCCCTGCAATTCCGTAAAACGTATGAAATGTCATTCATAATAAATTCCTATGAAACAATTAGTTCTGAAAATGTTGTGGTATAATCAGGGGATTTTATTATCTCGAAATCATCCAAGGTTAATCTTCTGTTGGGATTTGCTGAAAATGTGGGTTTAATCCTAAGAAAATATTTTTTAAACATTCTGGCTTTAGGTTCATAAACTGTAAAGTCTGACCATTGTTTTCCCAGCCAATCTCCGTCATAAAAAATATGAAAAGAGCCTTCTTGTGGAATCGTGGTGCTCCAGCTTTCAGACTCAGTTTTAAACCATAATCCAAAGTCATGGATTTTCATACATCCTCTTTCGGATCACTCAGCAAGTTTGCCAGATTCAAATCTTGCAAAAAACTGAACCTGTCCTTTAAGGTAGAGAAATTACGTTCTTGTCGAATGTACTCGTCCAGCTTCCACGATAAATCTTCATCAAGAATTCGCAGTAATTCTTTTTTCAGTTTTGCGGGTGGATTGGTCTTAAGCACTTCTTTGTAGGCGAGTACTTCTCTCTTAGTTAAAACCCTGGAGTTAAGTTTGTTAAGCTTTTCTAAGAAGTGTTTTTCAAGGCCATATATTGTGTAGGGCACCCCATTTACTTCGATCCAACTTATCTTTAATCTGCGATCATAAAACCAGCCCTCTCTATTTAAAGGGCTGAAATAAGATAACGCATCACCCTCAACATTAGATCTCTTTATCTCCCTTGCCAAACCCCAAAGGTTGTTAGATTGGCAGAGTTCAAAATACATATTTAATGTTAAGGCTGAAACGTATGACTTCATTTGCAGGTTCCAAAGGTTCCTTTGGTTTCAATCATCGGATACTTACATGTTTCTCGGAGACAATCACTCATATTGGCTTCGAGAGAAGTGCCTGCTAAAACTTGTTCGCACTTACTTAGACAAGCTCCGTCATCGGCTTGAACATCGTACACGGGACTGACGGGATGTTTATACTTATAAATATATTCCCCCAAGCCAAGCATTAAAGTACATAAAATAATAAGAAATACCCCGAACCATTTTTCTTCTTCCATAATTATTTCCTCATGACCTTTCTAGATTTACCGCTGGGATCTTCCAAAAATTCTAGCTCATAACTTCCTCCTTGACTTCTTTTTCGCATGCTTTCGCACCAAATCTTCGACCAATGCTTCATCCTCTGGGATGATTGGTAGATGTTTATCTTTTCGCAGAGCTTTTGAGCATCCTAGGAGAACAAAGTAATTAACAATATCCTCCCTTGTACCCTGGTCCTTCTCTTGAAACACAGGCGCCCAGACGGAATTTAATTCCACGTAAAAATTCGCGGGATCTTTTTCTTCGGTTACTGGGGGTGGTGAGATATCGGATATACCTTTATTAAGTGAGTGCAGCCCCAGGTGAAATAAGACTGAAATGTTTCCCACATCCCCCGTATCACACAGTAATCTTTTCGCATACATAACCTTATCGCTAGTACTCCAAGGAAGATTTACGTTGAATGTCTGTAGCGGTTCTACGGCTTGAATGGCTAGACCAATCCGCCCAGAACTTTCATTGCTAACGCCTAAGTGCTTTCCGCAAGTGCCACAGTCTATACTGATAACGTGTTCGACCTCAACTCCCTCAACCTGAACAGTTCTACGAGTCTTAACCAGATTATGTTTATCACAAACCATAAATCGTATTCCTATTTTATTTTTTCAGGCAGGGGATGCATTTTACATTTTCATAAAACCACTATCACCCATGCTGGTTATTGTTAACCGAAGAATCTGTTTCCAAACTTACTACTGCAACATCTTCATCCAGGAACTTATTCCAACAGGTGGTACAACAGATTTTTACATTTACACCCAAGCTAGGATGGTGATTGGTAAAGCTATGGACTTGGGGCATTTTGACGTAGTAATGTGGACTAGAAGCCTCATGCGTGCAGGTATTATTTTTCATTTTCTTTATCTTTCACCAGCACATTCAAGATGTTTTCAGTCAAGGATTCCAGTTTCTCCGTTGATAAAGTAGCGCTCTGTCCGTCCTTACCGTCCCGACCATCCTTGCCATCACGCCCGTCTTGCCCGTGGAAAAGATATACGGGAGCCTGATCAGGGCACGTAATCATTACGCCTCCTAATACAGGTTGGACGGTACAAGGTTCGGGAGCACAGGCTGCAAAGGCGAGCAATCCAATTCCGACTACAGATAGTTTATACATTACTTACTCCTGCTTAAAGCGATCAGGGAATCTTTGTTTAATCTGGTGCGCCCATCATTGCTCGTACTCGCTCGATCTCCTGCTCCGTGTGAGCAGTGCCGCCATTATTTATATCGATGTAAAACTGGAGTAAATCACTTCGCTTTGTAATTGAGTGAACTATCACTTCAAATCCATGACTCGCCCTGCGAATGTCCAGTGACGTTCCATTAAGGTCTTGCACATACCTTCCGCCAAATATTGAATATTTCCCCGCAATAAATTCACGCACAGCAGTCAGGCGCTGCAGGCCATCAACGCAAACCATGTGCGCTGGGTGAATATCTCCCTGGCTATCACTAAGCCAATTGGGGCAATTAAACCGTATTTCTCTTGGCGCTACGCGGCGGAAAAGATTCTCAAGATATCGTACCTTCTGGTTTTGAGTCCAGACATATCCCCTCTGGAAATCGGGACATAGTTCAAAAATCCCTCCTTGACTAAGTGCATCTTTTTCCTGCCTAGCAAGCCAGTCCTCTAAGTAATTAAACCCAACAGTTGAAGTCTGACCTCTCGGTAATGGTCTTACTACTAGCAGCAAGTCCCGCTCTGCTTGAGATAAATTATCCCAGTATTTGTCAGTAAAGCCAAAGTAGTTTGCATCAACCATTGAGTCTCCAGTCCCCGCTTATTAAAGTAATCTAAATATTTCAGATAATGCTTGTCGTGCTAAAGTAAGATTTTGAATCTTGTCGGAGTATTGGATCTGTATATACTCACAACTTTGTAATGGTGACTTGTCAGAGTAAAGTGCTTGTGGTTTGAAGTCATTTCTCCGCATAGAAATTTCAGCAATATCAATATTGGTTGCAACTTGCTCGCCGAGAGTTTTGAACTTAGCTTGAAATAAACACAACCTTCCTTTCCCGCAATATGTCTCTTTGAGTTTCTCTCCCTCCCTCCAAGCCAAGACAGATTCGCGGTTACTAACTTCCTCTGAATTCGGGATGCCCTTAGAGCTAGAGAATTCAAAAATATCTGGATAGACGGAATTGGTCACGGCAATTATTTCCGAGATATTATGTTCGCTGTTATTCATTACCTGGATTTCATTTCCTATTTTAACAACTTGGATTTGTGTGAAGATATCCACTTCTTGCTTCGGAATCGGGGTGGGGGGTTTCAAAGCCTGCATAAATAATACAAGCGCCACTGCGATTGCGCCAACAAGCCCTAAAGCGAGAGCTAAGACAATTTCTGGTGTTGGTAAGTTTTTCATTCCAAGACTTCCCAGCTTTCCACTTCAGAAATGCTTGACAAAAGATCTTCCGTGTACGATTTGTTTTCCAGGTCAACGATTACCCATGCATACCGCAGTGATCGGGTGATCGATCGCACCTGGAGGAGGTTAGCTAAATCGAAATAAGTACCCTCTTCCTTGAAGCGAATCTTAAATGTAACTTGACTTTTTTCTCTGATATATTTCATATCTTCTTCCGTGGGCTCCCATGTTTCTGTTTGTGCGCCATGACTCACAGCGTCAGCGAGGCACTCGAAGGTGGCATTACGCCGAGCGCTTAGAGGTACTGTATTATTTTTAAGCCAAGTATTTTCTAATAAAACTTCTGATTCAACCATAAAAACCTTTTGTTTGAGTTATTGCTCAGAACCTGATCATGATTTTTTATTATAATTGTTTCAAATAAGTCATGTAAAGATCTTCATTAGCCTGATGATATTTCTCCAGCATAACATGACCAATGGAATTTCTTTGTTTTGAGGTGAAGCCGAAGTAAATATTGCTTTTTTCCGCGAAAGAATCATCTGACATGATTAAAAATGGACCTTCAATCTTGCTGATGAGCTTGGAGCCCAAGCCCTGTCGCCTATAACTTTCCTGGACGAAAACATGGACAATTTTTGTTTCATTTATAGTGTGACTCGTCGCCCAGCCAATAATTTCTTCCCCATCTTTGGCAACCCAGACCTTCAAATTTTCAGTCTTGGCCAACAATAACATTACTGATCCTTGGCGCAACACTAAAGATTGAAAAGCAAGGTCTCGCTCTGGAAATTCAGAAAATAATCCACTGTGTAGTGTGATATTTGCTGCTGACTTGCGGGGAGTCGAATTTAGTGAACTGATTAAAGTTTCTTTAATGTGGCGTCCATCAGAGCTGATTAGCTCGTCAGGAGCCTCAATAATAACCTGACGAGTGGAGCATACCACCTTCACAATTATATCCTCTTCACCCCAACTATCTGAAGTGTAAGTGGTCGAGAAGAATAGGAATCCTAGGTGGTGCGAATCTTCGACCAAAAACTTTGTTGACTTGAACCTCCCCTCCTGGGGCAATTCTTGTTCGAGCTGTGCGATAAAATCATCGTACTTAGATTTTAGCATCTCATTGCAAATAGTTCTTGCAAGTATAGCATTTTTCAAGATATAAAATAAATTGTTCATGATTTTCCCTGCTAATAGAATTACTTATCTTCGTTTTCAAATTGTTCCTTTAGCTTTAGGTATAGTCTCCTATCAGCTTCGAATCCCCACTTTTCCTTGGAAATCCTCCGCTCATATTCTTCGTCGGTCTCTTCTCTATCACCAACGAAGCGCATATTTGCTATAGAAAATTGAATATTGGAATAACCCATTTCGGTTAATTTCTCAACATATTCCTTTGTACGGCTGTGAATACTTTTCTTGTCGTATGAGGTTTCGATTATTTGAGGTACAAAGCAGCCTTTTAATATTTTCTTCATTTGGTATTTTCCTTGGCCTTATTACGTTTGGAGTTCCTATTTAATCTTTTCTGATATTCATCATCTGTTTCTAGTCTGTAACCTTCTGCAGACAATAAGAATCCTTTTAATTTTACTTCTTCACAACCTGCTTCTTCGAAAGATTCTACGATATTAGAGAGCATTTCTGCAAATTTATCGGGAGAGATAAGCATATAACGTGACAACTCCAGCTGCATCCATTTATCCTCATTCTGTAATCTTTCTTTTTGAGTTGTATAACAATTTAAAAAAGGTTCAGGGATAGCTTCCGTAACATCAGAAGCGGAAACGCCTGTACCTACGATGTATTTTACTAAATCATTATCGTAATACGCTGCCTGCATTCTCATAGAAATATCGTATCTGATGTCCATCTTTTTTTTCTTTTTCATATAGCCTCTTTGTTTTGGTGAGTTATATCACGGGGGATATTACTCCCCCGAAAAGGGCTGTTTCGTAAGCCCTACCTACGTCAGCGATTTTCGATATCTTTTCGAGCACCACTGATTTGAACGATTCAGGGATTTATCAGAGGTGATAGCCTAAACTTTTCCCAGTTTTTATATCACGGGGGATGTTATTCCCCCGAAAGGGCTGTCTCGCATTACTTAGCGCCAGCAGCCTTCAGATCCAAAATCGTAGAGCTATTTGAGCCCATGACCGTGGGGGTGACGCCATTCCATTTTTCAATACGCTTCAGCTCCACAAGCTCGGGGGTAAGCGACTTTGAGAGGATCGAATTTGATTCTGCTTGAGCTTTCGCCGTGGTAAGTAATGCCGCCGCAGCACCTTCAGCAATGGCAACGGTCTTCTTCGACTCAGCCTCGGCTTCTCGCAACTCATTCTCCCGTTGTTGCGCACGTTGCGTTGCTTCAATCTTGGAGTTTAAAGCTTTAACAACATTATCTGGAAGACGGATACTATTCACCAAATAGATGTCGTCAACCAAGATTCCGATCGGCGCAACTGTGCCTCGTACTTTCTCTAGTACTCGTTTCATAAGTTCTGCCTTGCCCTCGCCATAGACGCTTTCAACAGCCATCGTAGATGAAACTTCACTGAAAGCGTCCCTTACATTATTTCGCAAAAATGTATCGGTGATCTCTGCAACACCTCGGCGGTAGGTCTGGAATACCACTGGCACCTTTTCCCTATCGATGGAATAAGTAATACCAATATCGGCATTTACTTGCATGCCTTCCTTAGTTTGGAAGGAAATCGATTCATCGTGCTGGTCGTCATCCAGCGATGCCGTCCAGGTATAATTCTGTTTGAATAGGGGGAACAGGAATAATTGCTCATTCATGCCGATCATATATCGCCCAGTTCCAAGGACCTCGCTATCGACGCCTTTCGGTCCTCCGAGCATATAAACCTTTACGCCTACATAACCCGCAGGTACCTGATCACAACCAGTTAAAAATGATAAACCCAAAACCAACATTGCTAATAACTTATTCATACTATCTCCTTTTTAAAAACCAGTAAATTAAACCACCCGTAACTCCAACACATCCAGCGATTAAGCCGAAACCAGCAACGACTGCAAGAGTGCTTCCTGAGCTAACTAGTGCAGGCGCGAGCAAACCTAGGCCAACGAGATCGAGTAAACCTGTAGAGGTAATCATGACCGTTCGTCCAGCGATACCTAATTCTTCGAACCGAGAAGGCGTTAAAGCTGCTTCTTGATATTTCACGAGCCCAAAGTAGGCGTCATCAGGAGCTGCATCTATGCTATAGACGCCCCTGTCATCTATCATCGCATCATTAAGCGCTCGCCAAGAATGGATCGCCGCGTAATCCTTTCCGTCTACATGGGTATCTTCAATAATGATTGGGACTCCATCATCATCAACTAATCGAAAAATATCGCCTTCTTTTATTCCATCGACATTAGTCGGGAGGAATTTATCCAAGACTTTAATTTCTACCTGGGGATCTACTAATCTCACACAAGCTCCATCTATCCAGAGTGATCAGATAATTTTGCTATAATATTTCTGGTTCGAATTTATTCTTTAATTTAAGGTATAATTAGGTGACACGACTTCTAAGATCGCTGCAGTCACCGCATCAGGTGCCTGCGTGCCGTCGACGGTGTGCATCACAGAGGCATAAAGCTTCTGCAGCGGTGCCGTTTCAGTGTGAAATTTTTGCAAGCGGGTATCGACTTTGGCTTGGGTGTCGTCGTCGCGGTGCACCAAGCCTTTGTGCCCACAGTGATCACAGTGATCTGCGATCTCTGGTGGCATTGAGGTCAAATGAAACACAGTATTGCAGCTGGGGCATGATCGACGGTGAATCACGCGCTGGCGAATCACCTCGTCAGGGACGAGTATACCAATCACAAAGTTTATCGTTTGACCTTTGGCTTTGAGCATGGCGTTCAGCGCCTCGCCTTGCGCAATGGTGCGCGGGAAACCATCGAGCAAAAAACCTTTGCTGCAATCGTTTCTTTTGATGCGCTCTTCGATGATGCGCACGACAATGTCGTCTGACACAAGCAAACCCGAAGCCATAATGGCCTCGACCTGCATGCCCAATGCCGACTTCTCGCGCACCTCGGCGCGGAGCATGTCACCAGTTGATAGCTGCGGCAAACCCAATACCTGCTCGAGGCGTTTAGCTTGCGTTCCTTTTCCAGCTCCAGGCGCACCAAAAAGAATTATATTTTGAACCATTTTATTTCCTTTGAAGGACAGTGGGGCAGTCTTATCCGAATAGAAGATTCTGTGGCAAATCAGGATGTTCATGTTCTACTGTTCGCACTTTATTTTCTTCTACTATAATGCTACCCGTGTCGCCCCGAGATTCACCACGCCAGTCAACGGAGCCGTTTACTACGTAGCCCCGAGGCGCTAGGATTTTAGCAATCAAATACTCAATCCACTCAACGTAACCATAAAACTTCTCGCCACCGCTCCAAGTAATTGTTTGTCGGTCGTCTTCAACAATCCACTTAAGCCACATACTAGGCTGAGTGGATGGAGGCTCATTATAGTGAACAATATCCTCTGTGTAGGTTTGACCATTATTATCAAAATCTGCTGGGTCAAAGAAGAATTCCCCGTCCTCGCCGTACTTTGGATCTAGCCCTTGCCGCTTCATGCGACGTGTTTTAGCTAGACCATTGATAAGGTTAAAGGTGTCGTCGTCTAATTTTTTATCAATTTGGAAGTAGCCATGGAAATCTGTTGTGTAACCCATAGTGATCCTCTTTTATGTTCGATCAGAAAAATTTCTTATAACCGAGCTAGGTAAGGCTAGTAGGTCCCCACTTTACTACTTCGCAAACTTCAGAGCATAACAAGTCCTCACAAATCACCAAGACCTGTACATCGCCCCCTTTTTTCACCGCCTGCACACAAGCGGGCTCTTCTGAGAGTGTACAGTGATTTTCTATCAGGCACTCGCAGCACTCCGCCTCTCGTTCCTTCTGAAGCTCGGGGTCGGGGTCTAGTCCAGAAGAATCATCTGCACCACATCCCCAAAAAGAAATTGCAATGCAAGTAATCAATAACTTCATAAGCATTTAAAGTAATCTCGTAGATTTATTACGTCATTTAGATGGAAATGCATAGGCAGATTAAATATCTTAGCGAAGCCTTCCAGATCTGGGGGCAAGGCATTCAGTTGAATTGGATTAGTCGGCACAGCAACCTTTGCGTATGCATTTGTATCGAATTGCCAATCGTAGACAAACAAGCCCCTTTTTGCTAAGACTCCGAACGAACTGGGGTCAGGGACTTTGGTGATGATCTTTGCCTTTGAGGTGTATGGCAATTTGCATAATTGCTCTTCAATGTATTCTATCGCTGGAAAAGTATCTTCCAATGCCGCTTCTGGAATGCTGCCACACCCCGCAGTAACGAAGGCTGCAACTGCTCCTGCTTCATCTGAACAAATAAAAACGGAGTCGGTAATGGGATAGGGTCTCATCATTATTTTCTTCCTATGAATTATTGGGGTCTAGCCGCTCAGCCTTGTTCCGACTCAAATTTTTTCTTCAGAGTAACATAAAGATCGAATTCTTTTCTTCTTCGTCTAGCTTCTTCTTGTTGCCGCATTTCTTCAGATGCCAATCTTGCTTGATACTCATTATCAGATTCAAGCCTTTTCCCAACAAAGCACAATTTTTCTCCGCTCTCTTGGGACATAAGGTAGAAATAATGCATACTAACTTTGAGGTCTGTCCATCCCGCCGCCTCCAGAGCATCAGCCTGAGCTTTAAGCTTGCTGTAGAAAGTGTCGAGGGGGTACCCCAAAGTGCTGTAAGGGATTTCTTCTTTAACTTCAATGTATGCTTTAGTCATTTTTATTTATCCCCGCCAATTCGGTGGTACATCTGCTCCCGCCTTAACCTGCTCCAATACCTTTTGCATTTCAGCCCAGCATTCATCGCATCCGTGCGTTTCACGTAACGATAACTTAGGTTGCATGCCTGCTAAGCTGTAGCGGATCGGTCCTGGTTCGTGATAAAGTCGCCGCGAACCCTCGCGCTGGTGGCATCGGTGGCACAAGTGAGGCGAGGATTCCTGGGAATTCCAGCCACACCTACAAATCTCAGACATACCTACACCTCCCGTAGTTCGATATCTATACGTGCAGTGATTCGTTCGTCTTCAATCATTTCTTCTAACTTGCATTTTAAACAATGGTGGTAGGCGGCGCCAGGCGCATGCGTATGCTTTAGATGCGGCAAGATAGCTTGGGCCAGCGGCATCTGTTCTTCAGTCAAAGCAGCAATTTCTTCTTGCTTAGCTTTTCGTCTTAGCTCTTCCTCTTCGCGCTTAAGATTATCAATCTCTAATTGTTTGCGCTTGACTTCCTCTTGGAGAAGGGTGAGCCGATAAGTACTATTATTTTCTTTCACAGTCATTTCCTTTTCAATTTATATTTTATTTAATTCGAAACGGCAATCTCTGCAGCCAGCAGCTCAACTAACTTTGCTCTGAGATATGGGTGGCATACGTGCGTTCCCTCCCACCAGCGCTTTAAGCTTGGATGGGAAACACCCAGAATGCGGGACGCTTCCAGCTCGGCAATCACCGCTAATCGGTCCTGAGACGAAAAAATAACCTCTCCTGAAGGGAATTTAACTTCACCTCCCAAATCAATAATAGTATCTGAGGGAACAGCAACCAGCAACCACTGAGCATCTGATTCCCACTTAGCCGAATTCCCGTCGCCGCAGCCGTCGAGGAATCCGTGTAGTCCAGAACCGCATTCCTCAGTTGCCTCAAAATCGGGACATACCACCTCCCCCGAAGCAGGCCAACGAAAGTCGCAATCCCATCGGGAGGTAAAATCAGCATTACAGGTTCTTAACACATATGAAATCGACATCTTACTTTCCTTTGTTGAAATGGTCCGCCCGATGGGAATTGAACCCATTACCTTTGGTTTATAAGACCACTGCTCTAACCAGATGAGCTACGGGCGGATAAATTCTCTTCTGCAGCAAGAACGATCAGAACATTTTATTATAATCCCGATCCCTAACCTCAAATACTTTTCCTCTATCGCCTCGAGTAAATAAAATTTAAGGGTTAGACTTTCTAGTGTTTGCCTCTAAAGGGTTTTGTTCTTCTGAAGACATTAACTTTAACTTTTTCTGTTTTTCGTCATACCTTATTAGCGTATGAAGAAATACGCTTATACCAAGAACAGGAGTTACAAGCACAAGAGTTACAAAAAGACTAAGTAAAATTTTTTCAATCATTCTTATTCTTCCTTGTAATCCTGCAGACACAGTTTGCTTGACTTTGATGGACTGATTGGTGGGTAGATGTATTCGGGGATCTTGAACGAAAGATAAATACCCCAGCTAGCAAAAATGATTATTCCCACCACACCCACAAGAAGAATAATACTGTAGAACTCAAGGTCTTTCATTCATATCTCTCAATTTCTTAATTTCTTCTTGCATATTTAGCAATTGCTGCAGGCTTCGGGGTTCAAAAGCAATGCGGCTCTTCCGCTCCCGTAACTTCAAATACTTCGCAACCATCTCATCCGACACCTTTTCCTCTAGCGCCTCGAGTAATTCAAATTTAAGTTTTATATTCTCTTCTTCTAAAATAGTATTTGCTTCTAACAGTTTCTGTTCACCAGAGGATATTAACTTTAAATTTTCCTGGTTTTGATCATGTTTCATAAAGTGATAGACAGCACCCAGGCCAACAGGAGTTGCAGCAACAAGAAATACAAGAAAAGCAAGAAAAGCTTCAATCATTTTTATTCTTCCTTATAATCGGGGTTAGCGATTATTTCAAAGTCTTCAATGGTTAATCTTCGGCCAAGTTGATAACAGCGCTGGCAATCTTCTATGGAGATATACTCTTCTTTTTTAAGTACCATAAGATATAGTTGTAGAGTTATTATTATCGGAAAGTAGTTTCATTTGTTTGTCGAGATGGCGCTGTAAAGTTTTCTGATAATCTAGTTCTGCCAACCGATCAAATTTCTGTTTAATGATTTTTGATTCCGCTCTGTTAAACCTATGATAAACTGGACGATGCATCTCTACCCTATGATTAATATGAAGGGTAATATCTCCACAGGTGGTATAAAATTCTGAAGAAAGTGAGTCCGAAAATGTATAATATTCTTTAGTGTACCAGGTTTCATTACCATCCAAAGCTGACAAAACCAATCTCAACTCAAGAGATGGTGCTTGGGGCTTTACAAAGAGGCGGTACAACCTAAGTAATAATTGCATTGTCTTTCCTCTAAACCACTGTACTAATAAAATATTTAGCCAACCAACCCAAGTAAACCCAAGAAATTTCCGTGTTGGATAATTCATTAACTGTCCTGATTAGGCTCGAATTTATGTTTAAGACTAAGATACAATTCTTTCTCTTTCGCTAATTTTTCCTCTTCATTCTTTCGCTCCAGCTCTAACCTATCCTCTTCTGCCTTCTTCTTAATCCCTTCAACATAAATCCGATACTTATATTCATCATCTGTTTCTGGTCTTTTTGCCTTAAAAACCAATTCCGCTTCATAGGGCCATGTACCGATTACAATTTCTTTCCATCCTTGGATTTGTAAGTCAGAAATCTGCCTTTTAATGTCTTCGCAGAAATCTTCGGCAGGACAGCCAAGTTTTGAACAATCAACGTAGATACGTTCAGAAATATATTGTTTAGTCATTTGTTCTCCTCATTAGGCTCGAATTTCTGTTTAAGGATAAGGTAGAATTCTTTCTCTTTTGCTAATTGTTCCTCTTCATTCTTGTTCTTAAGCGCTTCCTTTTTAAGACGATTAGCATATTCTTTATCTGTTTCTGGTCTTTGCCCCGCAAGAATGAAGTCTTTAGAGTAGCCTTGCGTATCGACTGTAATATCCTTCCACCCCTTGGCAACTAATTCCGCTGCCTGCCTCTTAAGATCTTTGCAAAAAACGTCGACAGAACAACCTACTTTAGACTCGTCAACGTAGATGTGGTCAGATACATATTGCTTAGTCATTAACTCTCCGTAGATCTCTTCGGGAACCGCGAGTTTACAGATATGATCATTACCCTGTAAATGAGGCAAAACAATCTCATTACATTGGTTATCATTAGGCGATTCAACGCTATTATCTCGCTCTCCATCCCAGCGTCGTCGGCGAGCTAGGATTTCTCTAAACCTTTTTGCGGGGGCAGTGGGTAATGAAATATTTGTATTGCTATTTTGCTCCATATACATCCCTTCATTCATATGAGATATCCAACACTCTGATTTGTGCTTTACGATTTAAATTCGGTATCCAGCAAACCACCCACGGCACCGACCACCATTCAGAGTCACTCGTCCAATCCTCTGCCCATCTTGTAGCAGATCTTAGACCAGGTGCGCGAGGGGCAGGTTCCGTCAAAATATAAACAGGTATTGATTTAGCCAAAGGAAACCAATTCCTATCTATCTGAACTTCCAACCTTACATTTAAAGAAGACAACCGACCATCTGCCCCAGGTGTTTTGTCTTCATTTTTATGGGAGTAATTCATAAATTATTAAAGATCCACAATCTCTTGAGTTTCAACAAATTTAACTAAACGAAAACCTTCAATGGTAGGCTTTTTATAGTATTTGCTTGGAACAAAGCTTTCCGCCCGCGATTTCATTATATCTATTTGCTCAGGAGTGGGCTCTGAAGCAAAGTATATAATTATAGAAGTGTAAGCTTCAAATGTAATATCAGCCAGGGTTTGCGAGGCCGCCAGAGATTCGTACTTATCTTTTTGAGATTTAGCATAATCTGGAGAGGTTGCAATATATGAATTGAAAATATTGTCGCCGTAATCAATAAGGCTCTGTTTTTTCTTTTCTAAAACCAAGCTCTCTTCGCCAGGTTTATAACAAAATCCCATTCCACTATTTTTATAGTGGGGGTTTGGAAACACATCCCAGGGTGACCAATATCCCTCTTTTCGATCTGGTTTTGAAATTAAATTCGGAAAATGTTGAGCAAGCTCTTCATCTACAACAACCAAGCGCTCTGATTCTTCTTTCCAGCCAGTAAGGTGGGCACAGAAATCATTACCGTAAGTAATGGTAGTTGGGTCAATATCAATTACAAATCCCCAATAAGTCATTCGCTACCTCCATCATCAAACAATAATGGTTCAACCAATGGCTGAAAGTATTTCAACCACGCGCCCTCAGTTAAGCTGGCGAATGCATGGCGGACAGAACTCCCCTTCTTTGCCTGGAAAAGAACAGCCGACATAACAGAAGCTTCCTTCTGAACTGCCAAGGCGAATTCTTTCCCCGCAGCAAGGTGTTCAAGGCGTGCAAAGACCGATTCATGCTTCGCAATCTCCGCCTCAACTACCCCCACAATTAAGTCTATGCTGGGTTTTAAATGGGGGAAATAAGCCAAGACTTCCTCGAAATCATTACCCCTAACCAAAAGTAATTTATTTTTTGAAGACCCCACATTAGAAGCAATGCGGTGGAGATAAACATACTGATCCCCCTTCACCTTTACCCGCGCTCCATCCGACTCAACAACAAAGCCTTCTTGCTCAATTGCATTCAAGGTCTTAGCATAAGCCAGAATTTCTTCTTCCGAACTAAAACTAAAGCTCTTAGGAATGGATGGGAAGAATGAGATTGACCGCTCTTCAAGAGTGTTATTGTCCCGAATAAAAAGTAACTTGGCGTAATAAGATTGGTGATTTACCACCACCATATTCAACGGAGACATAACCTCGAATACCCAAGTCTCCGTTTTGGGTTGCTCCGATAAATCGAGAACCCCCAAGCAACGGTCAATCAAATTCTGCCAAGAACTAACTTTAATCGTATTTACTTTTAGGTCGTCTGGCAATTGGTATCGGGTGGAATTCTCCCAAGACTCGGTCCTCGGATTCCAAAACCGAGATACCATAGACCCATCGAGCTTTTCCCAGACTCGGCAATTCGACCAATCAATGGGGGCGGCACGACCCTCACCCAGATTAAAGAATTTGGTCATCGGAAAAGACACGACCTCGAGGGTCTCCGAATCCAGAATCAGGCCCCGACAAATCTGCGCAGGAATATAATCCCAGTTAACCTCGATTTGATCATAGTCAAATATGGTTAGGTTGCTACTGGATTTGAAATTAATTCCCTTGGTTGCAAGGTAGCTGAGACCCCGTGCCCGAATATCGGCGCGCAATTCATCGAGGGCAGCTTGAACATTTAGGGTGGTGCGGGTATTAGCTGCGGGGGGAGCGGCTGAGAAAGAAACGTTATCACCCATGAGTTTGCCTCCAAAAAAGTTTGCACTCGAATAAATTGCGGAATCATATTGTTCTTGTGTTGGCTTTACTTCGAGCAACAGTCCCTCAAAGAAAGACTTAGTTAATTCACGCAGCCGTGAAAGAGGAGCCGACTCGCTAATAGTCTTGCGTTGAAGTAGCGCTTTACAACGAATCTCATTTAACACAACACCGCATGCTTTATGGGCTGAGCTTTCGAGAGCTTCGGCCAAAGCTGCTCCCGATAGATGTTCGTCAAAATTTTCTTCGTTGGACATTATTCATCCTTACTCATAGTGCGATCAGCTGAGATTCCTTTAATTACTAGTACCACATACTATCCTCAAACCACAAGTCAAACGCGTCAATCTTAAGCATGTAGGATCTGAGATCTGGGGATATTAATTTCCTTGCGGCATCGGCGGCAATCTGGTGAGCTTTAATAAAATCTCCCTTAATCGCAAATTCGGTAGCGATTTTACATTCAGCTCGAACTGTGCTTGTGGAAAAGAATGTTCCCTTTGGACTTATTTCTAGTTCTCGGGCATCTCTAAACTTCAAACAGACTTCGGCGGCACCACTAACAGTACCCTCGCTAATCTCGAATACGTCGGGGGTTTTAGATAAAATTGCTATGGCATTTATAACTTCAGCGCAATCCTTTAGCGTTTGTTTGGCCCTGGCATCTTCTTCTAAAGACGCAGCATTAGAGAATATTTCACGGCAAGCCAGCAGGCCGTGCAAATTAAAAGTTAAGGCGGCGTGGAAGAGCCACGAGTCACCAAAAGCTTCTAGGCATTCATTATAGCTGTACTGTTTCTTTTTTCCGAGCAGTTTAAAGATTTGCTTTTTACCATCGGAAATATCTGTACGAGCGAATTTTAAGTTCATAAAACACCACAAAAGGTAATGATAAAGTCTAAGATTTCGCTATGGTCGAGCGGGGGATCGGGAATTGCTTTGCTGGGATTTTCTTGTATTCTGACATTCTTAGCATAGCCATCCTTCATATGTTTAAGCGCAATTTTGCGTCCTTTAATCTCAGAAGATCCGATTACAGCAGTAAATATTACGCCCATTCGGTTAGCCATCTTCATTTGAGATGAGACGCTTCTGCCTTTAAGATCAAGCTCAACACGAAGTCCCGCGTTGCGCAATGCGAAGGCAAGTTTGGTGCAAGCGATTCGGCCCTCGTGATCAGCTCCAATCAGCATCAATGGGATTTCTGCTTTACTTACTTCCTCTCCCAGAGACTTAATTGCCATCACGATACGCTCAATTCCACCCGCAAACCCTACTGCGGGTGTTGGCCTTCCACCCAATGCACTAACCAAACCGTCGTAACGCCCGCCTGCCGCTATAGTATTTTGGCTACCTAATCCATCTTCACATACAAATTCAAACACTGTACGATTATAATAATCAAGTCCCCGCACCAGCTTGGTGTCAATCACGAATGAAATCCCGAGGGCATTTAAACCATCGCAAACTTGCTGGAAGTGCATCTTCGATTCTTCCGACAAGAAGTCGATTATACGGGGGGCTTCATCACAAATTCGCTGATCCCCTTCATCCTTGCTATCTAAAATGCGTAAAGGATTTTCACGTAAGCGGCGACGACTATCCACTGAAAGGTTTAGCTCATGATTCGCCAAATAATCTGTTAGCGCTTTAGTGTAGGCATTTCTATCAGCCGCATCTCCCAAGCTATTTAAACGTAGCGTGAATTCTTCAATGCCGAGTTGAGACAACAAACCGTCCGCCAGCGCGATGATCTCGACATCACAGGCGGCTTCAGCATAACCAAAAGCCTCACAACCAATTTGGTGAAATTGGCGTCGGCGCCCTGCTTGGGGATTCTCCCGTCTGAACATCGGACCACAATAGAAAACTTTTTCGTAGGCATCAGCAAAGAGTTTTTTGTGCTCAAGCATGGCGCGCACCACGCCTGCGGTGTTTTCGGGACGCAGAGCACCGTCTTCAAAGGCGAACATTTCTTTGTGCACAATGTCTGTGCCTTCGCCGACCCCGCGCACAAACAGCGCTGTTTCTTCTAAAATAGGCGTGCGGATTTCGCCAAAACCATAGGCTAAAAATGTTTCGCGGGCGACGTGCTCGACATGGCGCCAGGTGCGCAAGTCGTCTTCAAACAAATCATCCATGCCTTTGACGGCCCTTAGCAAATTAGTCATAAATGTCATCCTCAATAATTTCCTCGAGATTAACTTCAACGTCACCCACCAGAGATTTTATATCCGCAAAAACCTTTTCCTGGCGGACCAGATGCACTTCGAGTTCAGCTTCATTCATGTCTATATCAAATACTTTAAGCTTCTCGATCATTTCTTTTACAATCATATTAGGTCTCGATTGTATTTAGGATTAGGGCTACCCGAAATCCCGATAAGACTTCAGTCACGCGATGCGGTGGCCCCTGCACCCCGTTGATTGTACAGGGTAATATCCCCACATCCCCTGGGGCTAATCGACCTGCTAGTTGGCCATCCACATATGTTTCCGCGCCTTCGAATTCCCCTGCAATAGCAATGATAGTGTGTCCTATATTGTTTCGTGGATCTCTGTGTTCTTTTACACTTGAGCCAGGACCATAGACTTGTAAAAATACCGTATTGAAGATCTGCCCTGGAACAAAAGCGCTTAATTTATCAACGAGGGGCGCGAAAGGGGTTTTCCTCCAGCTATTATAATAGGCTTTGAATCTAAAATCCCCCAACCAAGAGGGCACCTTTTTCATCTTGCTGTACATTTTATAGCCTTCGTCCTGAAAAATCTTTTGTTCTTCTATGGTCAAAGCACTTCTCAAAATGACTAATTTGGAAGCTGGAGCCTGCTCGGACGAAGGGGGTTCTATCTGCGCATCAATAGTTTCCATTGTTCTCCTACCTATACTTGGGCCAGAACAACTCTGGCCTCTGTAGCTTGATCCGATAGATAGCTTCATCTCGCATAGAGGCAACTTCGGAAATAGATATCCCGCGTACGATGGCTGTAGCGCACAAAGTCTCGATCCTGTATATCGCGTAGTGCAGACGACTCTCTTCCGCCAGTTGTCCTTCAAGAGACGACAAGAACTCCTCGATTTGAAGTTTGAGTTCCTCTACTGAGGTCGCATGGTAGGTGCCTGGGGATTCCGACTTCTTGAAAGACTCGATTTCTTGGTCTGCTTCTGGGTTTTTCATAGTGTTTCCTTTTGCTCTTCGTCTAATAGATACATGTATTCCTGGATCTTAGGCATGGAATTCTGGGCGTCCGACGCATTACCCAAATAAAGATTTTCACATATTAATTCCATTATTACTCCCTGTTTCTAGATCACTGATTAATTCCCTTGATCTGCGATACAATTTCATCCCGCGAGCCATTTGCCGTTATGGTACAATAGTGACCAGGACCAGTTTTAATCAAGGCTTCTATTGAACGACTGTTGCGCCAATGAATGTTGATGATTTTAAATCCATCGCCTACAGCGGCATAAATCTGCTTTTCCGTTTCTACTTGCTCTGGAAACATCTCTGCTATTAACATAATTACTCCCCCAACTCCAGCTCGCCAATGAAAACATAGCCCTCGCCTGCACGCTCCCAATTCACCCCGCTGATGGGGGGTGCCTCGGTACCGAAGCCAATGATAATCTTCGCATCCATATTGTAAAGCAGATGATTCCCCTGCCAACTGAGATCCGATCCATTATCACGACAATCAATGAAGCGCAGAAAAAGCAACTTAGCCCTGTATCCACCCATCACTAGATCAGATACATCCAGGCTCGGCCACTCGCGCCCCTCGGCTGAAATTAATCCTTGAGCAGTCGGGGGCCCAGCAACACGGACTAATTCGTCTGTGGCATCTGTTGCGCGACGAGCTTGTTCGAATTCTTTTCGGAACTCTTCATCTTTCATCTGTTTTTCCAGCCAGCGTTCGCTTGCTGTGATATTTTTACTGTTCAAGATAACCTTTCGGTATACTTCATTTATATATATTTCTATATCACAGGGGGTATTCCCCCCGAAAGATCGCATACTCCTATACCATCCTGTCGATCTCTCGTTTCTATATCACGGGGTATTACCCCCGAAAGGAATTTTTGGCGGCATCTCTGGTGACCTAATTTCTATATCACGGGGAGGAATCTCCCCGAAAGGGTTGCTGGTGTGGACCTGAAGTCATTTTTCGTACGATATTGCTATGACACGGGGGTAATCCCCCGAAGGTGAGATGTAACTACAAGATTATTAGTTGCGCCATCATATTTCTATATCACGAGGAGCAAACTCCTCGAAAAAGCTCATGCTCCATCAGCTCGTCGCCTACTTGAGGGCGTTTCTATCTCACGGGGGAATAAATTCCCCCGAAAGCGCATGGTATACACGCGAAATATGAGCGTATTTCTATATCACAGGGGGCGTTACTCCCCCGAAAGATATGCGGCTATCATACAGCATTGTGTGTGTTTCTATATCACGGGGGAATTTCTTCCCCCGAAAGGGTGATGCCGCCAGCTTTCTTCGCCGACTCCGTTTCTATATCACGAGGGAATTTCTTCCCTCGAAAGGGGCTGTTTCGTAAGTCCCAGATACGTCAGCAGTTTTCGACACCTTTTCGAGCGCCGCTGATTTTTGACTGTTACACTCATATCCAAAGTCACCATCCATCCATGCTGGCCGATCACAAAATTTTATCTTAACTTCCAAGCACTTACTGAATTTGCGCGCGTCAAAACCTAATCAATAACCGATTCGGCGCTCGCACCACCAACCAAGAGCGCATCAATCTTTGCAGCGATTTCGTCGGCTTCCAAAGTCATATCGCTCAAAACAATATGCGGAACTCCCAATGTATTCTCAACCTTCCAATCTGCACGACCAGTCGGATTTTCCTTGGTAATCAGACGATACTGACTAAATCCCTCGGTTTCCAGAGGATTCACCATTGTATTATCACCCGTTACCGCAATCAATACAGATACCACTTGCACATTTGGACGCGAAGACGACACCGAATACTGATACCCATTCAACATTGATTCCACTAACAAACCAATATCTCTAGTCGTCACATTATGGCGCGCCGCTTGTCGCGCATTTACCGACACCACACCCGAATAAATACCATACTGCACAACACTCCGACGACCCAAGGTGCCATCATTCTTATCCTTTTGATCTCGATTTTGGACGAAACACGTCGACAAACCAATGGACTCCACCTGGACCTGATGCGGGGTCAGCAATTCACCAACTTGAACACAACCACGAATCCGTTGCCCTGAGTTGGCCAACACTTGACCGAATAAGCGGACATCCCAATTCTTGGCCATGAAATTTGGCAAGTCTACCCGAGTCTTAACCTCACCCTTCTTACTCTTCTTCTCAGTAGCAGTAGCGTCTTCTACCTCAAAAGCCTTTACCGCCTCTTGAGTAATAGAACCAGACTGGATAAAAATCCCGCCCAACTCTTCCCCCAGCACATAGTCCCGCAACTTGCGTTTAAAACTCGTGCCAGTAATGTGACCACATCCATTGATTTCCCGAGGGACGCCACCCGAATTGGGGTCGCCATTTGGGTTGGACATAATACATTCAATGATTGGAACGAGTTTGATATTTGCTTTCATATACTTTCTTTCTCTCCTAGTAGTTATTACGATCGGATATTTTTATCTTAATTAAGCAGATGCCTCGGCTACCTCAGATGCTTCAGTAGCCCCACTCTCAGGAGTCTCATCAGAAACTGATTCCTTCTTCCGCATGAAATTTGCTCTAGCCACATTGTAAGACAGCAAGAATTCTGCCTGCTCTTCCACAGTCAACCGACGATTGGGGATATTGTCGATGTCCATTTCCATAGCTAATTGATTCTTTAAACGACCAAAGTATGTACCATACCTGTGAAAATCAAGATTCATGCTGCGTCTGCACAAATCACAGTAAGCTTTCATCGGATTCTTAAAAAAAGAACTCAGATAGTGCTGAACATAATTCTCCGTACCAACAACACGAAATTGTTGCTGAACGCAAATAGCCAAGAATCGACCAAGTATGCTTGCTGTTGTCACTGGATTTTCCTTTGTTAGTAGCTTAAGATAAGCAATTTGACCATGACTAACCCCAAATTTTCCTGGGGAAATAACGTCCATCTTAACAATATCCGTGAAAATATTCAGCAGTCTGCGGGGTAATGCTTTGCCCGCAAGCACAGCTTGAACAATCTCCAACCTAGGGTCCAAGCCACCATGAATCTTAAATCGGTCATTGCGATAAGAATCAAGCTTAACTCCAACCCCCAATTGTTCCTTAAAAGATTTTAAGTTTTTGATAGCCTCTTCATGGGGAATTTCCTGGTAAGATTTAAAGGCAATGTTATATGGTTCCTTCTTGATATGCAACAAGTGAACCATTTTATTTAGTGGTAAAATCTCTTTTCCAGAGAACAATGAGTTGTAATTACTTTTTAACGACACATTGTTTAGTTCTACTTCTTCTTCCTCGGGTTCTGTTTCAGGAACATCTTCCCCCAGCAAGTCGGCCAAGTCGGGGTCGTATCCCGAGAAGCTTTGATTCCCCGTAACCGAAGAACACCAGTAAAGCAAATACTCATCTTCCGCAGTGCGAATAAAACATTTTTCTTGCTTTAAAGCATTAAGCGCTCTCGAATAAGCTCGGGCAGACCGAGTGCCCAGGTTAAAGTCCGCCGCAGTTTTTAAGCCTTTGCTGCATCGTGAAATATCATTGTGGGAAATGACTTCCGCTCCCCACACAGGCTCTTTGTTACCCAAGGCAACCTTGGTGTCTGGCAAACCAGTTAACGCACAAGTAATTGCCGCACCTTCACGTTCCTTCTTGTAAACCGCCTGAATATCCTTATCCTCATGTAGGAATCTCAAGGAGCCGTCTTCATTTAAGAATGCAATTCCGAAGACTCGTTCTTTAGGGCCCGCGAAAGGGAATTTCTTTGGGGGGAAATTCTGCTCAAAGAAAACCTGCATTTCCTCCGCAGCCTTTTGTTTTCCCTCGGCGTTAGTTAAAAATGCCCAAAGCGCTTTTGCCTTGGCTGATACATTTACGAATTCACCTACATGAGCAATAAAGGCTTCATGCCGCGCAATCGTTTTCGCATCATTGCCTTTCCATTCGGCACCCCGCGCCAGAATATACTCACAGGATTCCGCGAGTAAATACGGGAGGATATTGCCCGTGCGCTTAGGGGGAGCGAGACATAGGCTGGGTTTGCCCCCTTCGATACCCACGTATTCCCCGTTAGGCTTCAAGATAATAAACGCTTTGAATTCAATAACTTTCTCGTCCTCGATTAAATTATTAGACTCGGCGAGTTGGAGCAAGCGGGTAAAAATTGACATAGCATTTCCCTTGGTTGCAGTAGGCGATCACAGATTTTTGTTATAATCTGCTTGGGCCTTAAAAGGTCACGAATCCATCTTGCATGATAAGTGGCTCGGTCCAAATCGTGTCACTAATCTTTCCGTCTGTGAAAATGAATTTCTTCGGAAGTTTACCAAGATAGGTGGTGAATGGCACGGCTTTTTCATTGCAGTCGGTCAATTTATATTGCATGACACATTCACTGTTGCCGAGACTGGGGGTCTGGAATGGCGTAAACTTACTTACCCTCCGCTTAAAGATGTCAACATGTTTCTGTAAGCATGCACCCTCATTGCCCAACTCTCCCAACTCCCTAGACCAGTCGAAGGTCTTGCTCATCTGGAAGTTAAAGGCGATAACAAAAGCGGGATTAACCAGATAAGTTTTATTGTTTTGGTTGCGGGGTGAATGATCGGAGTTTAGGGGGCTTTTAAGGTTGGGTTTGTTCTTAAACTCGTTTACCTTTACCGTATGGTAGGAAGGAATGCTAAGCAATTTCAAATTGAGAATGTTTATATCAATCGCTGGCTTTTTGTAGATCGCCGAGATAATTCCCTCCGCTGCCGTGGGTGGACAAATCGGATAGGAAAACTGATTAGCCGAGGTGCCAGGCACGCCGAACAAACCGAGGGGACCCCAGATTTTAAGATATAATGTTGAGCTTTGCATTGTACTTCCTCTTGTTTGATACGATCGGGGGAAATTGTTATAATCTCAGATATCACTTGCAATGTCACAATGACAGATTGAGCAGAGAAATACTTTGGTATCATCATCATGTATGTCGTTGTCGTAGGGGTTGGGAGCGAAATTTACATCATCCGTATACCCGCACCTCTCGCATGGAGGGATTATATTATATTTTAAAATCAACTTACGAACACTGGCCATCTTTTCTTCATTTCCAGTTCTAAGGTATAACTGAAAGTAAAGGTCCATTTTCCCACTGTCATCGTAGTCATCTAATGTATGGATGCCATAGACCTCTTTAAACTTATTTGCTTTGGCGCTACCGAGTTTTGTGACCGTGGTGAGCAGTACCCGCTTACGATCATCCAAATCCTTCACGACCTCCGACAGTAGTAGAGATCCGAGTCCTTTACCCCTAAAACTAGGCTTGATAAAAATCATGATTAGGTTTACGGAACGAAGTTTCAAGTGGAAGGCCCAGCCTGCCTTCGTCCCCCGAATACTTTCGAGGCAGACAATTTTGGGACTGCACCGACTAAATGCATCCCACATATTGCTATAGCCATCTTTATTGCGGCTGACGAGCTTCTCTAAAGCTTCTGCATGAGAGGCTGACACGTAGTTTGGACGAAATGTATTGAATTTTTTAGTCATAGTTCCTTTACTTTGATACGGTAGCCCCTGATTCTTAAGCGCCAATAGCATCACAGGCTTTCGATTACCACGATTTTAACCGTTATAATTTCTTAGTACTTTCACTTAATTCCGATAGCCATGAAACCAGGATATTTACTAAGCTCTTTGAGCATGGCTTCTTTTTTCGCAGATTTTTCCTCATCGGATAACGAATCATGTTTTTCTTTTTCGAGTCGAGCCATTTCCTCCTGTTGTTTTTTAGCCGCCGCAGCCTCTTCTGGAACTCGATCAATTGAAGCTGAGCCCATCCATCGACCAATTTTTCCTTCAACATAATAATGAGTCGTATACGTTGTTGGCTGCCGAGGCTTTCCAGATAAAACATCTGCAAGCGACATCGACCCACCGTGAATGTGGTCAACCGACGTAAAGCCCCAAGTTAAATCTTTCATATCCGCTAATCGGTTTTTTGATTTACTCTTTCGTAAATTCTCCATAACGCGTTCCATTTCCTGGGGGAATTGTCTGAACATTGATTCGAAAGTTGCTGATAAATACATATGGCTCCTTGTGTTTTTATATCACGGCCCCGAAAGGGCTTTTTAAAATGGCGGTTGAAGGTAAGAGTATTCCTCGGGGTTCCAAATTTCTGGGGAATCAGTGGCGCTGCGCCAAACGGATTCGGGCTCCACCACATCAACGTTTAAATCAAAGTCGACGGTTGTAAGCTCTAGTGCTGCAACCTCGAGCTTAATATCATATAGTTGTTCCAAAAGCTTCTTTCTCTGAGTGATGACAGACAATTGGCTATGGAAAAACATTTCTTCGATTTTAGTAGTGATCACTAAATTATCACTGCCCCCGCAAACATCAAAGCTGGCCTTTGATACTGCAGCATTCGTTTGGGGAAATTTGATTGCGTAATTCATTCGGCCTTCTCCAGGGCCTTCTGGTTGAAGGCTTCGTGTAGAGTACGATCAGAGTTATTTCTTTTAACCTTTTCTAGAACACGCGCAGTGTATAATCCTTAATCATCGTCGGCGTCTGATTCTTCCTTAGGCTTTCTCGGCTTATTAGTTTTCTTAGTTGCAGGTTTAGATGCCTTAATTTTAGAAAGATCAACTTCTACAACACGAGTTGAGACGTTAAATGTCAATTTAAGAACTTGGACTTCTAAATTAGGGATACAAGTTTGAATTTCCTCAAAGATGTCTACCTTAAAGTCATCCAATCCAAATTCGGTTTGATAAAGACTATCTTCAATAAAAGATATATCTTTAAGATTTTTTTGATCAATAAAAGAAATTTCCTTGGTGTGTGAAGAATAATTACTAATAATAAGAGTAGTACCTTTTACACCATAAACATAATAAGATTCGTCATTCATAATTTCACCTCTGAAACAGTAAGAGTAGTTGAAAGATAATTAGTACAATTTCTACTTATAAACTAATTAGCTTTTGAATTTTAAATTTATCACAAATTTCCCTTTCTTTCATTGTAAATGATCACAGATTTTTATTTTAACCTAATTCCTCGTCCCACTCTTCTAAGAGATGGGGTGGGTAGACAGGCTGAAACTGTTTCGATAAATGCCCCAGTCGATCAATCGAGCAGATAATACTGCCAGACAAATCCTCATCAACAATGTCTGAGGTAATGCAAAACCAGCTATCGGAGTCTAAATCTTTAAGATTATCTTTGACAAAATTCTCTGCCTTTTCATAACTCGAGGCAACGAAAAAAATCGTAACACCAAAAAGCTCAGAGGGCAATAAGGTGCGGTATTCTACTGTCCAAATTTGCATATTCATTTCCTTATGGTATGGGACTCGCACCCGTTAATTCGCACCACCTAGCCTCCAGCAACCGAGCATACGTCATGGATTCTAACCCATAATCGCCCATTGAGTGACCGTCATTAACCTCGACCAGCAAGGTCCGTCCATCACTGGTAACGCCCACATCAATGCAACATGCCACAGGCGCAGAAGTCCAAGCTTTCACCATAGCCAAAATCCTAGCGCCATCGGGGAAAACTAAGGGATTTCCCTTATAGGGCCTAACTCCAACTACTTCGCCACGAGCAATAAAACATCTATACTCTGAAACAAAATCGACAGGTTCAGAAGCCCAAATCTCAAATTCATTAGCCAGTGACGCAGAGCTTAAAAGATGACTAAACTTTGAAACCAATTTACCCGCAAATCTCTTATGGTGCCTAAGGGGCTTAATAAAGATTGGCCAATTTTGTTCTTGCCTCGCAAATCCAAGGGTCGTGGTCCAACACTTCCGCCCCGTATAAGCCTGCAACTCAGCAGGAATATCTATGTTGTCGGGGGGAGCCAAACCCAAACGTTCTAGGGCTGTACGATAAGTTTCGATAAATCCTACTACCAATGTGTCTTTGGTAATTGGTAATTCATTTCTATCAAACTCCTCTTGGGTAAACCTGATGGTCTCATACCCCAATAATCGTAACCCGTCGCAGGCTGTGTTGGCGGGATATACCGTGCGGTTTTTATGTCCGTCTTGAATAAAAGCAGTGTGCACTCTATCCCCCCCAGCTAGCGATCAGACTTGTTTCTTTTAATCGACGAGGCCAGGCTCAACTACAATTTCAGCACAGTACAGTGCGTATTTTGATGAGTAATCCGAATGCCCGTATGCCATTCGTTCGGCACGCATAATGCGGGAAATCGGTACTGCTTTAAGCCCGCGCGAAGCACGTTCACGGCACACAGCCTTATGCATCTCTTGCCGTTCAAAGGTGACAAAGGCTGGTTCTCCATAAATGAATGGCTTGTCTCTGAGCGATGGCCTTTCCCTTTGTGCTGCTTTGAGGGTATTGAGTAAGTCATCACATAATTGGCGCCATTTTTCTACTGAGATCAACGGCGTATCGGGTTCATCCAAATTGGAGTAGTCAGTAAGTTCTTTAATCTTTTGAAAATTTCTCATAACGCCTTTAACAGAATTGATATATCGAGTTAACTTAAATAATAGTGTCGGATTCTTCTGGGCAAAGAATCACATTACTGGCTTTTGTTTGGTCATAATGAGTATTGGTAATTACTTCAAAATCATCCAACTCCAGCACCCGATTTATTTGATAATTGCCCCATTTGTCCAACACAAAGAATTTCCTAAGAACAATCCTATGTCGTTCATTAGGATAGATAACAAGTTCAAGACTTGGTCTGCATTGTTTCCCGACTACAATCCCATCAAAACAAATAAAAGTTTTTGTGTCAGTCGGGGGAAGGGGGCTTTTAGACCATAATGTTAATGGCCCATCATTTTTAGTCGTTGTAAACCAAAGCCCAGAGTTCTGTTTAAGTTGTTTAACTTTATCTATATTCATGCTGAACCTTCTTGCATTACTCTTGCTAAATATCACGATCGCTCAGCCATGGGTCCGCCCGAATGTCCATGGTGGTGACAAGGTAAAAGAAGGATTGGCAAGCAAAAAGTCATTTAATTGTCTTTTTATTTCTTCTTCCACCACCTCAAAACATCTGGCAAAATCTGCAACTGCTTTACAGTGGTTGATAGCCGAGGGCGCAGAACGAATCATTGCATCCAGATCCCCCGTAACGCCACTATGTTGCGAGATAATGAGACGAACCGCAGAACCAAGGCCCAACGTAACCGCCGCACTTTCTTTTGATGCATAAAAGGATACAGTTAATTCCTCATAACAAACATCAGATTGACGGATAACCGCGCACAAATAACCCTTTTCGAAATGCGCATTCAATACTGATTGTATTTTTTCAAAGTCCAAACGGAAAAAGTTTGAATTCATATAATATCCTTTAAAAAACTTCTACCAATTGGCCATTCTCACAGCGATAAAAAGTATCGGCTTTAACGGTTACACCGTCCACGAAAAAGGATGCCGATTTCCTATAATCAATCTTATCGTCGTAGTAAAAGAAAATCAGATTTCCATTTAATCCGCTTTTTGCTTTTCCCGAATAGCCGACGGTCGACGTGCCATGGGCCCCCGAAATCGATGTACCCCAATCCCTCGAAATCGATGTGCCAAAATCACCAGAGGTCGACGTGCCACAATGCGCAGAGGTCGACGTGCCACCGTTCTCCGAAATCGATGTGCCCCAGGCACCCGATGTCGATGTGCCACAAACACCCGAGGTTGCTGTACCACTGTTCCCCGATGTCGACGTGCCACCTTCCCCAGAGATCGACGTGCCATAGTCACCCGATGTCGATGTGCCATAATCACCAGAGGTCGACGTGCCATAGTCACCCGTAAAAACATGGGCTCTTTTTTTCATCGAAGACCGAACCGCACCGATGACGGGTTCGTTTCGGGTTTCGGGATTCAGCCGTTCTAGCTCGGCAATCACTGTCAGTCGATCTTGACTAGAAAAAACAACCTCCCCCGACGGAAATTTTACTTTTCCTTCTAAGTCGATAAGCATGTCCGTCGGCACAGCGACTAACAGCCACTGAGCATCGGATTCCCAGGAAGCTAAACTCCCGTCGCCGCAGCCGTCGAGGAATCCGTGTAGTCCAGCGCCACATTCCTGGCTCGCCTTAAAATCAGGGCATACTACCTCACCCAAAGCGGGCCATTTGAACCCGTTACGAGAAGTGAAATCAGCGTTGCAGGTACGGATAACATATGAAATCGACATTTTATTTCCCTTATTGTTAAGGTCGGTACTTAAAAAGATCTGTTTAGAATTCTTTAATCTTCTGTGCTTTCCTCAATCAGGCTGCCATTCTCACAGCGATAAAAAGTATCGGCTTTAACCGTCCCACCGTCCACGAAGAACTGTGTGGACTTTTGGTCGTTATATTGAAACTCCAGAAATCCCCCCAGCCCGCTTTTGGCTTTGCCGCCCTCGCCAACAATAGACCTGCCCAAGGCCCCCGAAACTGAAGTGCCATCAATTCCAGAATACGAAATACCACTGTTATCGGATATCGCAGTGCCATAGTTCCCAGAGCCAACAATAGAACCAAAATCCATACACTTCCTAACAGAACCAATCACGGGCAATCTTAGGGTTTCGGGGTCTAAAGCTTCTAACTTAGCAACGATGGTACTCGGGTCCTTAGAAGATAAAATCACTTCACCTTTGGGGAAAAGAACCACCGAACCTAAGTCGATGAGGGTTTCTGTGGGTACGGCCACCAACAACCATTGACTGTTATTGGTAGCGCGAGCCGAATAGCCGCAACCATACAAGAAACCCTGCAAACCTTTGGAGAAATCTGTCAATTCATATGCCACCTGACCCGCTGAAGGCCAGCGAAAATTATTGGCGTCTGTGAAGTCTTCATTCAGGATACTCAGGACATATGAAATAGACATTGGTTTATCCTTTGGTATTTATATTTTCTTGCAATACTTCGACCAGTTTACCATCGACACATTCGTAAAAAGTATCTGCTTTGACTATCTCATCATCGACAAAGAATGATGCAATTTTTATATTGCCGTTATCTTGATAGGATAAAATCAAATTACCTCCTAATCCGCTTTTTGCTTTACCATGAATACCGACAATCGATCTACCATCTGTACCAGAGATAGAAATTCCATAAGCCCCCGAAATCGATGTGCCGCCATACCCCGATGTCGATTTACCAATATCACCAGAAATCGAGATACCATCACTCCCCGAGGTCGAGGTGCCACCATCCCCCGATTTCGAAGTGCCATTAAACCCAGAGACCGATGTGCCGTTAAACCCCGATTTCGATGTGCCATGAATCCCCGATTTCGAGGTGCCTTCGGACCCCGAGGTCGAGGTGCCACCACACCCAGATGTCGAGGTACCTTTATACCCAGATGTCGACGTGCCACAATGCCCTGAAATCGAGGTACCACCATCCCCCGAGGTCGACGAGCCACGATCCCCCGTCGAAACATGGGCACCGTTTAACATCGACTCCCGTGACGCCCCGATAACAGGCATATGTTTAACTTCAGGATTGAGACGTTCCAATTCAGCAATTACCGCAGAACGGTTTTGAGATGAAGAGATAACTTCGCCCCGAGGGAATTTTACTTTATCACCTAGGTCGATTACTGTATCGCTCGGCACAGCGACTAACAACCACTGAGCATCAGGTTCCCACGACGCTAAGCTACCTTCGCCACAGCCGTTGAGAAAACCATATAAGCCTGGCCCGCATTCCTCAGCTGTATCAAAATCGGGACACTCTACCTTACCTAAGGCTGGCCATTTGAAACCATTACGAGAAGTGAAATCAGATTTACAACTTCTCAATACATACGAAATAGAACTCTTAGACATGTTATCTTCCTTTGTTGTAGCAGTTAAAACGATCCAATTATTTTTATTTAATGTCAATTTCTAAGGAATTACTCGAAGCAGAAAGCGAATGCTTGAATTTCATTTTCATCGGAGTAAATAATCATCATCGCATCACCACAATTCGATGGAGAATCAAATGGCGCACGAAACTTAAATACTCGGCAAGTCGTGGGAAAAGTCAATTCTTGATATTCGCGATATAAGTCGCCAGCATAGCTAGGACGAGACGCGAGGATAAGAAAACCCAATTTTTGATCCTCTTCCTCTACACTATTAAGTGTAACCTTTTCCTCCCGCTTCCAGTTCTTTTCGTCAAAGTATTCGGCGGGCACATCTTCTTCAGGGTAACCGTTCCGCAACACTTCAGTCATACCCTCTTCATAGAGTAATTTTGTTACAATTAAGCGCTTAATCTGTTTAGTGTTCAGTTTCATACCATCATCCTTTTCTTGTGTAGTTATCGGGCTTTTCATCAAACAGCTAGATACTTGATTTCATAATTAACCTTAACACTCTTAAATTTTCTTACACGTAGGCGGTTCCCCTCTTCTTTCAATTCTTTTAGTCGGGCCTTAAGAATCTTGATTTGCGCAACAAAATTTTCTTCAGTATTCCTACCAATTTCTGCTTCAAAAAACTTCAAATCTAAATCACACCTAATATAGTTCAGGTCTGTGGAAATCAAGTGCCTAATATCATTTTCATGCCCTTGGACTTGAATGAAAAGCTCCGCACGCTCTTGACCATTGAGGGCTCGAGCCGCTGCATTCTTAAACTCCAGGTGAAGTAAGCAATCTCCTACGGCGGAATAGAGTCTGGTAGGGGCTCCCATATAATCAATCTCAACCGAGACTGGTACGGACATTTGGACCACTTTAAATGAAATATCGTCAATCATTTTACGAGATGCTGTCGCCTTCGCATGCTCGAGCTTACGAGTAGACTCATAAGTGTGGTCTCTAGCTTCTAATTCAATCTTTTTGTCAACCTCAACATTGCTAGAGAGTAAGTCAAATAATGAAAAGATACTCAAGATTTCCGTCTTTTGATTTTGCATACCATCATCCTTTTCTTGTGTGCGCAAAGTAAGATCCAAACATTTTTTTATAATCCCGCTAATTCCTGCCATAGAGTCGCTGTAATTAACTAGTGTTTATTTTTTCTAGCATTAATTTCCCCGCACAGTATGGCCAACAAAATAAAAATTAAAGTCCCTGCAAACTTCTTCCAGTTTAATTTCATCCCTCGGAACAACCAAGGCAAGCATAACATCCTTAAATGACTCAACTCGATTTCCAATGTAGCGCATATCAACGTCTTTTAAATCAAATAAGAATTCTCCGTATTTTGTTTCAACTTTATAACAATTCACGGAAGAGGTGTCTTCAGACCGAACAAGGTCTAGTGTGATTATTTTTCCATTATCTATTGCATCGAAGCCGTATTTAGGCTGATATTTTTCATCAATGTTGGGTATCAAAAATAGACCAGGGGAATATTGTTCTTCAGGAAATTCGTCCGCAAACACAAATCCCTGACGTTCGCTATTACGACACAAATAATACACGGTATCTTTCATATTTGTCCTTTGCTTTCACTGAAACTGGCTTTTACCTGCCAAAACTCATACCCTTTGAGCTTGTGTGTGCCACCATGTTTACAATGTTTATTCAGCTCCCCTCGTGCCGCCGCAGCGACACAACCATTATCTAATCCGAGATGGCGTGAAGCGTCGTGCGTTGATGCGTAAGTGCGGCGCTCGCCAGTTTGTATATTTACTGCAATGATCGGCACGCAAGGCTTGTTCTTTGCACCCGTGATACGGCGGGCTGCATAGTACAGGTCGACGTAATTGAGCACCTCGCACAATCCAAGCTCGCGGTACGCCTCAACCCAGCTTTGCTTAATCGCTCGGCGTGCCTCTGAGGACATAGTTTTAGGGACGTATTCTAAGATAGTAAATTCCAGAGAATCCAAGTAAGGTCCCCAGTGTCGGTAGGATTTTATTCCTCTACCTAATTTAATGTTAGCTTTATGTTTATGCAGGGCCGAGTAAATCGAGCCAGCTTCCCCAATGCATATCTCATTCAATTCTCGGCACATAAGTAAATAAATACCTGTGACTTGCCTGCTCGGGTCGTGGTCAGTTGTTTTGGTTGTCTTATTGTAAGTTGTATCACAATTCAAATACTTTCCATAATCAATCAACTTCACGACTCCCACCTCCACTGGTACAAGAATAAGACAATTTACAATCCCTAATCCACCAAACCCCGCTTCCTCTTTTCTATAGCAGTAGTCTGGGCACCCCTACCCCACCAGCTATTCAATTCAGCTTCTGATAGACTATCATCAGCCACATAATCAGGGTTGACTTCTATCTCAATATCCGAGGGCACCAAAAAGCGGTTTAAGTTCCCAATTTCCTTTATCTTGTATGGACGGTACCCATAAAGGTCTATACCAAAATCCTCATACTGAGTGCCTAGAAGCATACCTTCATAATAGATATGGAGGCGCTTAAAACGATCACTCACTATGCCATGTATCGGAACAATTCTTAAACCACTAATCTTCTGATTCTTAGAAAGCCAGCGCTGATTCTCAAAGTCGTTACGTAAACACTTAATACCAGGATTCCGCTTATCAAGAAATATATTTAAGTAAGACCGCTCAATACCCGAAGCATCCCGCTTATCAAAGCGATAAGAAAAAAAATCGCGGGAATCTCCATTTAGAGCAGAGTATTTCATCAAATGACTCATGGCTCGCTTAGCTGCACTTTTGCTGGATGCTGTATAATAACAGCAAAAATAAGCATTGAGATGAGGCCACACAGCATCCCCCGTAATGCCCTCGGCATGTAATTCGGCCTTCATCTTCTCCAAGAAAGAGGCGCCAATAGAAAGAATGACCCATTTCAATTTACGTTTACTATATTTCATTACCTAGCGCCCCTTATATCAAATTCAGACTTCAGTCAAAACACCCTTGTGGCATCTGTAGAAAGTATCCGCTTTAACTTTTTTTCCGCCCCACATTCCTTAGCTGCATCAAAATCGGGACACACCACCTCACCTAAAGCGGGCCAGCGAAATCCATTGTGAGAAGTAAAATCAGAGTTGCAAGTGCGAATTATGTATGAAGTGGACATTGAGCACCCGTGCTTAGGGTAAAGAGGAAATGTTTTTCATTTCCCCGCGATAATTAAACATATTTTTCATGACCACAAACTTTGAGTTGCCCAAGATTATGGCATTTCGACCATTAAATCCATTTACCAGATCCTCTAGTCTCACAACCAAATTCCTACGCTCATCGGTTAACCGCTCCCAACCCCAAGCGTTTTGTTCCAAAATAAGAAACAAGTCATCATCCTTAGCAGTGTGATCCTCTACCATGAAAATACCCTGGCAACTATCACTATCCACTGCTACAATCTTCTCTTGCCCTGGGGGAATTCGATACACCTCACATCGAAACACATGGGAAATTGAGCCCGCTTCATCAGAAACGCTATTCGAAATAAAAACAATCTCATCAGAAACCATGGACCCCTGAACTGAAGTTATCAGTTTACCCTCAACGTCCAACACCAATTGCTGATAAGCCAATTCCACAATATCAGCCTTTAAAGCGCTTAGAGAAAATCTTTTAAGCAAATCGGTCATAATTCCCCCTATCCTTAAATTCGATTGCCCCAAGGTTATTTTCGGCGCCAGGGGAAACAATTCACCCACTTGGAATTAATGTACTTGGCATTAATGTCTTCTCCGTCGACCACCTGTTTTTTAACCTTTAATAGGAGTGGCGGCGGTGGCGGTTTCATAACCAGCATATCTCTCGTCTCGGGATTTAATCTCTCTAATTCCGCCAAAACGGCAAATTGGTCTTGAGATGAGAAAATTACTTCTCCCCTAGGAAATGTTACGGAACCTCCTCCCGAGTCAACAATTGCATCACTTGGTACGGCGACCAGTAACCACTGGGTACCAGGTCCCCTGCACAACGAAATAACTTCACCACAGCCATTGAGAAGGCCACGCAAAGTCTCAAAGTCGGCGCACTCCACTTTACCTAAAGCAGGCCAAAGAAATCCATTGTGAGAAGTGAAGTCAGAGTTGCAAGTACTAATAACATAAGAAATCCCGCTCAATCCACGAAACCTCGTATCCTCTTCTCTCAGTTCACCATTATAGCAAAGGTAAAACGTATCTGCTTTTACATTGATTCCATCAACAAAAAAGGAATTGCATCTTTTTGTCTCCCCATCTTCAGTGTAAAAGAAAACCAGATTCCCGTTTAAACCACTCTTCGCTTTACCATAAAGGCCGACGGTTGAAGTGCCATGGCTTCCCGAAATTGAAGTTCCACGGTCCCCCGAAATCGAATTGCCCAATTCTCCCGAGATAGAAGTTCCATGGTCCCCCGAAGTAGAGGTGCCACGGTCCCCCGAGGTCGATACGCCATAATCCCCTGAAGTTGAATTGCCCAATTCTCCCGAAGTAGATTTTCCATTATCACCTGAAATAGACGTTCCATAATTCCCCGAGATAGAAGTTCCACCATCCCCAGAGGTCGATTTGCCATTATGTTTAGAAATCGAGATGCCACCATCCCCCGTGGTCGATATGCCATTGTCCCTAGAGGTCGAGGAGCCTTTCCGCCCCGAGACCGATGTGCCATCGTTCCCCGATGTAGATGTGCCTTCATTTCCCGAGGTCGAGGTACCAAAGTCGCCAGTTAAAACATTAGCCCCTTTCAACATCGAAACCCGATAGGCACCAATAACAGGCATATGTCGAGTCTCTGGGTTGAGACGCTCCAATTCCGCAATTACCGCGAATCTGTCTTGAGAGGAAAAAATCACTTCACCCTTGGGAAATTTAACATTCACTCCCACCTCAATAATTGTATTGGTTGGTACAGCGACTAACAACCACTGAGCATCATCAGCCCATGAAGCCAACGCTCCATTACCGCAGCCATTGAGAAATCCCAACAATCCCGCGCCATATTTATTCTTATTTGCATTAAAATGGGAAAAGTGGAATTTTCCCAAAGCAGGCCAATTAAAATTATAATCGGATTCCGAGGTAAAGGTACAATCATATATTGTCGAGGTAAAATCAGCATTGCAAGTACAAATAACATACGAAATAGACATCTTATTTTCCTTTGGTTAAAATCTTAACACTAACAGATTTAATTGTTATGGACAAAATGGCCGCCACAAAGGGCCTCGCTCAAAAATTCTAACGGAGTATCCTTAAAATCCATCACCATTAGGCTACTCTCAACCGAAAGTCTCCAGGCTGCAGGGTAAAGCCCATCAGGTATGTTTAAGAGACTGGCAGTATTCATCTGCTGACACTGGCCATCCGAAATCAAGTAGGTTAGGTGCGTTGAAACCATAAGGAACTTGATTTCTTTCAGCCTGGGGTCGCTGGCAACAAGATTTTCATAAACATTCTGTACCCATAAGTCATCAGCTGGTTCTTTGTTCATCGGCTGAACCATAATCTTTGCTTGTAGATAACCCAAACTATCATATAGGTACATGTCTGTGTTCATAAAAATTCCTGGGTTCGCCTATAACAGATCCAGTTAAATTGTTTTAATCTGCTTGAGGCGGTGGGTGGAGGTCGTAAAAATCAGCGCGGCAGGATTCGTCTTGCATTTCAAAGGTGGCGGTGAAATACCCCTTATCATTTTTAACCTTTATTTTACAGCCCCAGCAACCCCAAGATAAAGGGCGGTTGGCGGCGTAAACGTATCCAGGATTATTGGGGTCTTGCACAGCCCAAATACCTTCAGCGCCGCCATCGTTATTGATCAGCATAACTTTGATGTGGCCGTCCTTAGCTAGGCGCTCGACCAATATTTCACGATTCAATAGAGCTTCAGATTTAGAATTTTTCGTCATTTTTCAACTGCCTTATTCAGTTCAATCAGCTCACCTTCTTCGCAGCGGTAAAAAGTATTTGCTTTGACATTAACTCCATCGACAAAAAAGGATTTGGGTTTAGTTATCCCCCCATTTTCGATGCAGAAAAAAATCAGATTCCCGTTTAAACCACTCTGCGCTTCACCACGAAACCCGACGATCGAAGTGCCATGGTCTCCCGATGTCGAGGAGCCTCTATCCTCCGAGATCGAAGTGCCACCACGCCCCGATATCGATTGACCACCATACCCTGAGATAGAGTTTCCGTGATCGCCCGAAATCGCTTTACCATAATGACTAGAGGTCGACTTACCATGCCCTCCAGAGTTCGACGAGCCATATTCTCCCGATGTAGAAGAACCCCCACACCCTGATGTAGAGGTTCCCCCGTACCCCGACATCGATTTACCACTATCACCCGTGATAGAAGTGCCACGGTCCCCCGAAATAGAAATACCTTGGTCCCCAGAGGTCGATTGACCCTTATCACCAGAAGTTGAAGAACCTCTATATCCCGTCAAAATACTGGCACATTCTAACATCGAAACCCGAGCGGCACCAATAATAGGCATAAGTTTAGTTTCTGGGTTACGCCGCTCCAATTCCGCAATGACTGCCAGTCGGTCCTGAGACGAAAAAACAACCTCTCCTGCAGGAAATTTAACATAACTTCCCAAATCAATAATGGTATCCGAAGGCACGGCAACGAGCAACCACTGATCATCTGATTCCCAGGAAATAACGTACCCGTACCTACTACCACAGCCATTGAGAAATCCATATAAACCCGAACCACATCTATCGTCAGTTGCCTCAAAATCAGGGAAAACTACTTCACCTAAAGCAGGCCAACGAAATCCATTGTGAGAAGTAAAATCAGCTTGACAAGTACAAATAACATATGAAATAGACATCTTATCTTCCTTTGGTTAACACTAACAGATCGTGAAAAATTGTTTTATTCATCCAGGGGGAAGCAATGCTCCAATTCCGTCGGGCACAAATACACCTTCATACTCTCGATCTTTCGACTTACGCGGCGCTGCGCAGCCAGTTGCACAAAGGCGGCATCACTAATCTGGCGCACACCCTTCGGATTTTTCAAATAAATCTCATCATGTAGCTTCTTCGTGATGAAGCTAAAGAATATCCTGCCATTCCCCCGTACCAGAGTAACGTAAACAGGTTTCGGATTCCTTAATTCCCAATTATTCTCAGACTCTACGGGTATAGCAATCCCCGTACTTTTCTCCAAAGCCACCCGCAATGACTCAAACTCGGGCCCATGGGGGTCTTTCTCCACCACGTTCACGACCCCTAGGAATAAATGAATCATCTCGTGTAAGAGAATCCCGTCAATCTCGGAGTCCGTTCGGGAAAACTTATTGTCTACCGCAATCTTGATCGGCTTGGTGTAAACAATGCCAAATTTATTGCGGAAATACTTGGCATAACCCCCAACCCGTTTACTCTGCGTAAACACAACCTTCGTGGTCGAGGGTAAAGAATCTGCAAAATAAATCCGATTGAATTCTGTAAAACGAGCCTTTAAGTCCATGTTGGTTTTCATTTCAGCTCCCTCCCAGGTATTCTATCAGATAACTCCGAGATTCTTTCAAAAAGAACTTTAGTAAAAATCTTTTCTTCGACTGATAAAATTTCAAATGAATTCGGGCCAAAAACAGTTTCCAACACATCTTTCTGTTTAGAAATAACTGTAAGACCTGAAGAATAATATTCAAGTTTATTTAAAGATGTAATCTCATCTTTAGAGTAGAAGCTTAAGTCTTTAATGTCATAAAGAGAGGATTCAAGTTCTTTAATTTCAGTCCAACTGAAACTAGAAACAAGTAAATTGCTGTTAGTTTTATGCAAAACATATCTCATTTTATTAATCACAAATACTCCTATTAAAAACAATACCTAATAGTATTTAAATCAAAGTAATTTTGACGATTGCTTGACCTTTTAGTAGATACTATCTTTCATTATCTATCTTCTTTCTTTTAGGCGTTATAAGCATTATTAGCGCAAACGTGTCCAGACAATTTATCCCCAGCATTCCAGGGCTTCCTCCCGCGAACTAAACTCCACAGGTTTGCCTACGTATCTTTCAATGATGTAAATCCCGTTCCTTTCAATCAATTTATGAAGGCGGGAGGAAGCAATAACTTTCACTTCTTCTTTCATTGTGCACCGAGGGGTTAGGGTTTCCAGATACTGGAGGTAACATACCAGATCAAATTATCTTTATATAATCATTCTCTTTCATAAATCACCGTCTTATTGCCGTAGGATATTTTCTCGACAGGGCTTTTGCGGCACGCCCGACATCTGCCTTGACACCAAGCTTCTTCATGACCGCGAAAGCGACGTTCAGGAGTGTGTCTGCTGGCACGGGTTTGCCAAACAACGAGGAGGGGCGGGTTTTCACATAGGTCCCATAACCCACACGCAACAAGAGCCCTTCAGACACCAGCGCACGAAGGGCGGGGCTTACTTGTCGATAAGCCCCAAAGCGGTCGAATTCCGCCCGCAAGAAAACGTTGTCCTGCGACCGTTGGATACTCGACCACAGTTTTTCCTTGACGCTTATCCTTGACATGCGCACCCTAGTTGACGCTGAAAGCCCATGTGTATGTGCGCAGTTACACTTCCTTAAAACTCGGGACTTCCGAATAGTATCCATTAGAAACGCCATACCAGCGAAAGGTAACAGATCCCTTATCAGTGGTTAGCTTATAAGTCGTCCAAGTGTACGATTCAGCCAAATCATCAAGAACATCACCATCAGCAACTTCTTCAGCCGCCACAATTGGGCTACCGATTAAGTTCTCCAAGTCCCCTTCCACACTTTCCAATTGCACACATTCACAACAATCTTGTGAGTGATCTATGATATATGTTTTACCATCTTCTGTTTTGATAGTAATAATATCATCCTCGACTTTTTGAGCAGTAATTGAAGCTAAAGTCTTTCCTACCAATTCTCTAAAATCTGCGTCTCTCATAAAATCTCCTGTGTATGTGTATGTGTGTGGGTATCAGTTATCCGAGAGACTCGGGGTTATCATCCTGCCTGGATTTGCAGCAAGTCAATAAGGCTGAGTTGTGATACCAGCATATGTTTTATATTTTCATATGCCGCTTCTTGCTGGGGGAATCTCCGTCGCGCTAACTTCAGCATCGGCAGCACCAATCCCCGAGATTCCTCAGCATAACCCCGCTGCTTTTCCGCAGAAAATACTCCTGGCATGGTCTGTACATTATTTATTCGATCCGCTCCCTTAACGATAGAGGCTATAGGATTAGACGCAATTCCATTATAGTAGTCAGCATCTGCCTTCTTCACGCCATTGACCTCTTTGGATAAAAGGGCCACCGCTTCAGAAACCGTATCCCCAAACCGCAATTCTATATCAGATATAGATACACCATAATCCTCAACCACATCATGCAGAATCGCCGCCGTTAAAGTGTCTTGAGGGTTTAACAAACCTTTCTCCAAAGTTCGTAAGTACATTGCGATGGAGACCTGATGATGGAATTCGGGGGTTTTCCCGTCTTTACGCATACCCGTATGATATTGAGAAGCGAACTCCATTGCCTCCAAGGTAGAGAAATACTCTTTACCGTGTAGCCAGTAACGCAAGGCCGTCTTGGCTTTAGCGGGATCAGTTTTTGTCACAATGCCTCCGTTTCTATATCACAGGGGTTTCCCCCTGAAAGAACTATATGTGTATGTGTGTGTCGGATGCGTCAAGGCTTCTTGACTTCGGGGGGAAGGTTTTTATCAAGCTTTTTGAGAATATAAATATACCTACCCAAAATCTCAACCTCAGATATTTTCTTTTCCAATTCTGCACTTACGCGAGAATGCTTGGTATAAGAATCCCCCAAAACCCCCCACCCGAGAATGTCACTAAGACGGGGTTCATCTTTTCCCGTGATAATACTAAATGCCTTCTCTATCAATTTTCGATCCTTATCAGATGAAGCCTCTTCGTAAGACATCAAGTCCCGCAAAGCCTTGCGCAGTTCCTTAATCTCGGCTAACCGCGTCTCATGGAGACTCTTGGCAGCTTCCAAATTCAGATTCATAGACATCAAATTGGCGACAATATCACGATTCCAATTCTTAGACATAAGATACCCTTCGTGTGTATGTATGTGTGTGTGTATGTTACGCTGGGACCTGCGGGTGATAGGTTACATCAACCTCAACCCCAAGCAACGAAGTGCTAAAGGTCGTATCAAAAAAAGATTCCTTCAATTCGATTTCAAGCACATCACCTCGGTTAAATGGAATGGTCCGACTAGATTCCCCATAACGATCATCTACCTTTTTAATCGCACCATCAATTGCGCGGCGAGTATCCCTAAAGCACTGCGCCAACACTGAACCATGCTCCCAGCGCTCCCGCGCCTCCGAAACACCCAAACGAATATAAGTCATCATAGCATCCTTTACTGGACCATCTTCTATTCGTTTAAAAATATTCTTTAAGTGTAACTCGGCCGACTCACTCAGCAACTTTGCATCCACGGGCAAGAATTCAGGACAGTCCTCAAGCTTACACTTCATCGCCAAAAATGAATACATCATAGGCTCCTCCAACCCCAAACCAACCCCGCCCGCCATAATGCGCCCAAAGAACGCCGAACCTAAAGCCTTCAACTCAGACTCGCAACTACCATCATGGGTTTCGGGGTTATGCTCCAAAATATCATGAGCTAATATCTCGCCCACATTATTGACTGTCGCATTATAGACCCCCTCGAACCCCGATAAAATCCACCCAAAGCCCCCAAAATTATCAGCTTGATAAATCACTTTATAGGTTTTCTTTGATTCTTGCATAACAATCCCGTGTGTGTATGTGTGTGGGTAAGCGATCGCCCTACTGAAGCACGGTCAAACTACGCCCCCGTGCAACCTCAGCCGCCGCCTTCTTTCCAAGACCATGCGCAGTAAAACCAATCACGAATTTTCTATCCTTACGCGCACACAAGGGGCCTTGAGCACCACCGCAATTAGCGCACTGCACTTCGTCGCGCGTTTCAGCGGGACAGCGAACCACTTGTGCACCCCCAGGCGTCGCAACCGTTTTCCACGCGGGGTCATCCCCCGCAACAATAACACACACGGGAGCAATACCCAAAGCCAAATACTCATCAGCCTGCACCAAATTGTTGGCGCTCAAATTAACCGTGAAACCATTGGCATTGGCGTAGCGGATTGCTGCCTGATTCAATTCGCCGTGCGCCCCCGCCACTGGCTTGTGCGTATAAGTGTAACCCTTTTTACCCCGATTAGCTAAAACAATTTCACGCAGCGCCATAGGGTCAATCGCGGTATCTGTGCCCACTAAGTCGCCCGAAGTCGCATAGCGCCACACTTGGCCGTGGGGCAGTGCTGAAATGTTCTTGCACAGTTCCTTAAGACTCAAGCCGCCAGTCTCCAGCTTATTCCAGTGCAGACGTTGCGGGCCACCCAAAGCATAGCAGCCCTTTTCAAACAGGGGACATGTCGACGGGCACGACGAGCGAGACACGATAACCGATGGAATAGGCCCGATCTTTTTGTTGCTGCTGGTACGGGTAAAGGAAAAGGTGGTTTTCTTTTTTGCAGAGATGAAGGTCATGGCAAAGCCCCTTATTGTGTAGGTTTTCGTTCCCGCCGTTCGTACCTAAAGAGATCTTTCTATTTTATTATAATCCCCAACCACCTCGCGCCCAAAGAAACCCCTTGGGTAGGGGCGTAGGGGGTTACTTTTTCATTGTGTTTCCTTTTTTAATAGGAGTTCATACACCTTTTGCACTACATCTTTGGGGACGCGACAAAAAACTTGTGTATCGCCGCACACGGCATCAGCGTACGGCCCTAGCAGAGCTAAAACGTCTGGCAGGTGGCCCGAGTGTGTCGTGGCCCAAGCGTCGCCAACTATAACAGCAACCTCAAACTCATCATAATACTTTGCGGCGGGCAGTGTCACACGGGGGGAACAATAATTATAGGCACTCGCCTGAACGGACAAAAACACATCTTCGTTATTGATAAGGAATTGTAACCGCTCAAACATGAATCCATTTACTCGAACCAATTTGTCAACAAATGTCATGATGTCTCCCTTGTCTTATAGGATCTAATTTATTTTCTATAACCCGTCAGGCTGAGGGCGAAAAAATGGGCCCCCGACTATGTTCAGCGCCCCCACAACGGAAGTGTGTTGGCACACTCGGGGCTACACGCTATGTAGTTGCCGATATAGAGGATGTCGTGTCCTTCGATCTGTTTGTCACACCGATCACATCTCGTGTGGCTATGCGTCGGCTCTTCGTCTTCTTCTTCGTATTCACATTCACACATTTTAGCTCCTATCACCCGAGGGTGCCCTTATTCTAGGCCGATTAACTCAGCCGCCCGTTTCACCACTTTATTAACAAGGCCAAGTACAGCACTCAGATTTTCTGTATCTTTAATGGTGCGCAAAGGGCATTCCAGAATATTCCAATTTAGAGAATTATCGGCAAAGGATACGCAAGCGATACTCTGCCCCACCTGAATAAGTACCGATGATTCATCGATAACTAGGTGACCTTTTTGTACGTCTTGCGCGAAAGACTTCTCTAAGCGGATTTGAATACTCATAAATCCTTTCGTGTCTTGATAATAAAATAGATCTATTTAAATTATTTTAACCATCCTCAGCACCGAGGAAAAAAGAGCCCCTAGGGCTCGAAGCTATCCTAAGTTGTGTGCTTCAAGAAAAAGTTCTAAATCCTCATCCCCATTGCCACCGATTCTAAAGCGGGGCCCATTAACGCCTTGAGGAAAGAACGTGAAGCACAGAGCTTCCATGTAAGGCGCTTGCAGATAAATAATATCATCCCCACCGCCAAAACTATTCATGATAAAATCATACAACTCTTTTACTTGCTTGGCAGTATCAAGGCCAAAAGATGTATCTATAGACCCGTCACTATTGTGCGCAAAAGGGGTTACGCGCTCGACACCGAGGGGCTTGAGCATTCCTGCAATCTCTTTAATGGCGCTCGATTCCGCTTCTAAGGCAAACTTTGTTGCTGTGTCACAGTCCACCGAGGGATTATCCTCGTTATAGTTATCATCCTCGAATTTTAAATCGAAATAACAGACTGCCTTTTTAGCATCAAATAAGAAGGTGTCTTTCATGATAGCCGCCCTTTTTGTTGGTACCTAAATAGATCTGTGCAATTTATTATAATCAACCAGTAAAACCAGCAAAAAACAAGCCCCTGGGGCCTGTGTATGTGTGTGTATGTTTGTACCTAAGCAGTATATGCCTTTAGCTCCATCTTTGGTTGTTCTAGTGCATGCCTTAAGGTTTCTGCCATTTCTTCTAGCAGCGACTCGTCTACCTCAGCACCATCATCAACGCAAGGTGTAACCTCAACCGTGATTCCGTCAAAGGCGGGTTTTACCAATGCACGGCAATAAATCCACGGCATATAATAACCGTTTTCATCCATCGGATGAAAGTCAAAGGTCAGAACCAGTCCATCGGGCCCGCAAGCACCTAAGTCAATCACCACGCCAGCATCAAACCCCGCACCCGATGGAAGCGCACGCGCTAATTCCTTTAAGGCCGCGTCGTGCTTTCGTTTCCAATCGTGATTTTGTGTCTTTACACAATTGTTTCGTGCAATGATAGTCTGAACAATCTGATGAATTAACACAAGACTCCCTTGGGATGTAGGTCTGGGTGCGGGGGTTTTGGTGCCTAGCGCAACTGTTTAAGCAGCGCCTTTTTGATTTCGCGTAACTTAGCCCGCTGTGCCGCGCGCAATATTTTGTATTCTTGTTTCGCTTCCTCAATCTCGCCTTCTAGGAGATACAATTCTTTCAACAATTTTTCTTTCATGGCATAACCCTCGTTTATTCTTTTCGTGCCTAACAGGATCTATTAAATTTATTTTAATTCCCCGATAGCTAGGGGTAAAACTTAGGGCGAAAGCACACATCTGCACATTTCTGGTCTTCTCTAATGTCCACTGCACGTATGTTCACATTTGTATCGTCAAACGAACCACGCGAACTAACATAGCCGATGACAGGATTGCTAGAAAAGGACACACGGCGCGTCTCAATGGCAAAGGATTCGCGCATCCCGTATGATCGAGCCCGTCTGGTTAGCTCGGCACAAAAATCATCAGCCTCGCGCTTGTTCAGAAACACATTGTCCACCCCTAGGGGATTATTTCCACAGAAAAAGCAGTTGTTACTAACAACATGAATTGTTATAGTCTTTTGCACTTGACACTCCCTTGTTGATAATCTAAGAGATCTAATTATCTTATTATAATGCGTGAAGGAATCGGGGAAAAGGACCCCCTAGAGTCTAGGGGGCTTTCTGGTTAGAAAATAGAAGCAGCGGCGATATCGGTTAGCTTTCGCAAGTTTCGCTTTTTCTCGGGGCTAACAGCAATCGAGTAGACTGCAATATCTCCTTGCGTAAGACCGACTTTGCGCAGCGCCCGAATAAAATCCTTTTTTCGTTCACTCTCAAGCTGCAATGGTTCGTCTTCGTCTGCGGTATAATTAAGGATGACAAAAGATCTCTGGTCGATGTCAGTGATGACTAAAAATCCATGTAAATGAAGCCCAAGGGGATACATGTCATTTTTATTCCAGATAGTGCTAAGCGAATACGTATCATGTACAATAGCCCCTAAAACGAGGATGCGACTCATGTGTTTGCCTTTCATGATACTAGTCTATCTAGCATCTACTATAAGAGATCTAATTATCTTGTTATAATGTATACTGGGATTTAAGGGAAATGCAGCCCCCGATAGCTAGGGGCCTCTGTGGGTGTGTGTATGCGTGTTATCCCCCGCACTTCTTCTTAATCTGCGCATCACATTCAGCGCTGGGCAACCTTTGGAAACACTGAGACTCTTCCAGGAATTCTTTTTTGCAATAGTCGTATTGCATAGACTCCGCCTTTTCTTTGGCAATTTCACCAATGATGCGAGCCTTCGCCTCTGTACCCTTGGGGCCGAGAGCTAAGTAACCAAAAGACAATACAACGCCAAAGATAATACCCATGAAAACTTTCAAAGTATCCTCCGTTGTGTTATGTGATCAAATTATTTTATTATAATGCGGGAAGGAATCGGGGGCAAAGGAACCCCTAGAGTCTAGGGGTGTGCGTGGGTGTGTGCGTGCGTCTAGCAATCTTCGTCGTCTTCGAGGTCCTCTTCCTCACGGTATTCGCCCACTAGCTTACGAATAAAAATTCCATCTTGTGAATCCCAGGGAAAAGTATTCTGTTTTACTAATTTGCCCGACTCGAAGATTTGGTTTCCCACGAAATTGCCACCTTCATCAGCAAAGCTATAAGTTATCTTTATGGCGGGGAATTCATCCGATAGTTTCGTAACTACGGGCGTCGCGGGCGACCATGCGGTTTGAAAAGAAATCACTGCGGAATCATCGGAGTTTATCGCCCATTTACCCACACTGTAAAAGCCCCATTTGGTACCCCAAAACTTATTGGCCCAATCGTACCAATCGGCCGCCCCGAATTTTTGTTCATACTCCCTTTTCATGCGTTCAGTTATAGGACCTTCTTTTCTCCCCTGCGGATCAGCTTTCCACGTTGCGTATTCCTCCTCCGATACAATTTTAGGCGGGGAAGATACTGCTTTCAATTCGGGGGGCATAGGGTAAATCTGGTCGGTAGACAGTTCTGTTTCACTATCTTTGCAATAGGCTAACAGCGACTGAATAAGACTTGAAGAACCCTCAACAAGCAATTGGGAGTAAATGTGATTTGGCATCTATCAATGTCCTTTGTGACATATAAAAAGATCTGTTTCTTTTTATTTAATGCGTGAATGAATCGGGGGGAACAAGAACCCCTAGACACCTAGGGGAGTTCTATGCTAATAGAAAAGATCTTTACTTACCAGAAATGTATTTTTCATATCTTCAGTTGCACTTGGCGCGCTACCATTGACGGCCTCAACTTCAGTACTTGTGCAGACGATGGTGGCGGTTTGCGTTTTATCAAAACGGACAGTCGGAACTAAATCACTATCATTGAACATGATAATGCCAGTATCGCCCGCATTCGCGTGTGTGTGAGTATTGCCCTTGATAGGAAAATCTTTTTCTTGAATTTTGCACTTGGCCCGCACCACTGTACCGACTGGCCAAGTTTTGCTGTATGAATTTACTTGTGTCATTTTAACTCCTTTGAAGAGACGGCGGAATCGTCGTCATGCTATAAGAGATCTGTTTATTTTTATTTAATGCGGGAATGAGTTAGTGGTAAAAATGAGGCCCGAAGGCCCCATCTATGTGTGTTTGTGTGAGTGTGTGGGATTAAAGGTCCAATTCACCGAGCAAGTCTGCCGCCGCACCCTCGTCTGTAGCATCTTCTTCATTGCGAGTCATGCGAACGGTGTTTAACACTGGCTCCGAGTTATTCCGAACCGTTGCCACCACTGGCTTCACTGTAGGCGCTGCAACCACTGGTGCTGCGACGGTCGAGGCAGTCCGACTCATGCTGCCCTTGGCCAGCAATTCATCTAATGGATTCCCCTTGCGGAATTCAGTGACGATGCCCTCAGGCTTCAGTTGTGCACGCACCCCCAGCAAGCCCTCGATAAAAGCGTCTAATTCATCGATAAGAATTTCTTCTGGTAAGGCGCGCAAGTCGAGTACAGTTTTGCCCTTGTTCTTTGGCGAGCGGCCCCGACCAGATTGCTTGAAGGCAAGTCGGTTATCGATAATCTGAAGCAAGTCGACGGCGGGTGCCTCAGCGCCGCTTTCATCCTCAGCAACCACGTTGTCGAACAAGCCCTTGAATGACACTTCACGAACTGGGGTTGCTGGGGTTGCTGCTTTGAGTTGTGATGCGCGAATGATAGCCATTGTATCTCTCCCTTTTTAGTCGGGGTTAATTCCCCGAAGCTCTTCGTGTCTAGTAAGATCTAATTTTTTTTCTTTAATGCGTTTCAGAATCGGGGCAAAAAAATCCCCCAGCACGGGGGGGGGAGCTATGGGTTATTCAGTTTCGAGGGGTTGTTGCTTGGCCTTTCGGCGTTGCTGGCGGCGATATGCCCTTTTGGCCTCGCTTTGCGTACCTACTCGGCAGCAAGGGCAACGGATGCCCCCAGGCCCAAAGACGCACTTAGTGCGATATTTGTCATTCATCATATATCCTTTCGTTAGATTTTAATAACCCTAGTCACGGCTAACCCAAGCGTCACACACGTCGATGGTGCTGGAAACACAGTTCATCGAAGTCTTATCTTTTTGGCAATTGGTATGCAATTCTGGGTGGGTTGATACGCATCGATGCGTTGCGTGGAAGTAGCAGATGCCCCCGACCACCAGAGTGCCAAAGATACCTACCAGAATTAAGAAAGTACGGGAATTTAAATGCATGTCATTAACCTCCGCAATATAGGATCATTTTATATTGTTATAATGTTGGTTATTCTTCTATGCAATTCTTCAGGGCGGTGGATATGAGATTCCAGACGTGCTTATGCCGCCAAAACCCCTGGACTTTCGAGGTTAAATGAATCGGGCGGCCAGTTCTCATATCCTCACCTACATCGAATTCAGCGATATAGTTTCCGCATTCGGGTGAACCCCCGCCATCATTGACAATGGTCGCCGTGGCAATAGTGCGCTTACGTTCTTCTATCCCGTAGGGGATAAGTTCAACTGTGATGCGTAGCATTATAGCTCCGTCGATTTAAAGAAAAATCCCCGTTAGGCGTTGTCGGCATTAGGTTCAGGGGGAGGTACGCGGGGGTTATAGAAAACAATTCCTTTGCCGAGTGAATCCCAGTCCCACCCGTCGGTAGGCAAATCGGGGGCTTCTCGGATTGCATTTAGCAGTGCTTCCAAACTTGGAAATGCCATGCAGCGTTTCCCGAACATCCCACGGCCGCTATAAGAAAATGCTTTTTCCATTGTTGCTCCTCGTTCTGTTATATAGGATCTAAGTATATTGTTATAATGCCCCATGACCCTAGGCCAAAACATAACCCCGTCTAGCGGGGCGCCCCTTAGGGCCTAGGGTCATTCTTCTTCATCCTCAGCGAAAGTGTCATACATAGACACATGCTTAGCATCAGCCGTCCATTTGTCAAAGTCGACGGTCACGGTGAGGGTGTCTCCCTCGTCGGGTTCAATGTTTAAATTATCAACCACATCGGTAACAGAACAAAATAATTCTGTTAATTGGTGGGGGGACTCATACCGTGCCGCCGCTTCATGAACGCCCGCCCGCACATAGGTGGAGAGAGTATCAATCTCGGTGTGACTATCGGGGTTACTCGATTTCAGGTTTTTAATAGCAATCTGAAGTGTCTCTTCCAATTCATCTTCAATCGGGGCTGATTCCACGGGGGGCAGTGGGGGAAATTGTGACTCTTTCAAACCTACCAATTCTTCTAACATGTTACATAAATCCCACTCCCACCCGCGAAATCCTTGGGGTTCCATCCCCTCGCCCACCCGCCCGAACAATGCAGCCCCTAGGGCCCTAAGCTCAACGGCTGCTGAAACTTCGTGGTTTTCGGGGTTATGCTCTAGAACATCGTGCGCTATGGTGAAACCAGGACCCCGACGACCACTGTGGGGCACAGCATCATAGGTAGACTCGAAGCCTTCGAGTAACCATCCCAAGTTGTCGTTCGCGTCTTTTGTATAAGTGAGTCGGTGGGTTTTGACGGTCATTTAATTCCCCTTGTTGCTTAGAAGGATCTAAATATATTCTTATAATGCTCGAAATCTCTAGGACGAAAAAGCACCCCTAGGGGCTTGGTAAGTTATTCATAAACTTTTTATAGTTTGCAATCACCCAGTCTTTAGGGGCTACCCAGCCACTGTGTGTATTTCGTACCTCGTCGGAGAACGGCGAGAAATACGTTAGCAAGTAAATTGCGGCGCCGTGGGTGAAAGGGATACCATGATCTTCCCATTCACCTTTGCAACTGTAACATTTATCGCCATGGGAAACGATTCCCCCGTCACCCCCGAATTGGGTGGCCGTCACGCCCACCGACATACAGAATTCACGAAAATGTTTGTTAAGCCACTCATAATGATTCTGCACAGTGAATCCCCTTATTGGAGTATAGGATCTAAGTATATTGTTATAATGGCAGAAATCCCTAGGACGGAAAAAGGCCCCGAAGGGCTGGGGTTAGGCGTCGATCTCTAGGGGGTCGGGCCCGTCCAATTCATCGAGGGCGTTGCCATCCTCGTCGCAGTAAGTATAACAACTTGCCATGTTAATCGTCTCGCCATACTGCTGAGAAAATTCTAATTGTTCGGGTGTATAATCGTCGAAGTATTCTTTATCAGTATCCCCCTCCCGCATTGCTACAGCGGAAAGCACGAGTTCCCTTGCAGCCACCCCGTCGAGGCAGAAGCGACCGATGGCGGGGCCCCCGACATACATCGAACCTTTGGGGAAGATGGTGCGGGGTTCGCCCTCGCCTTCTAGGGTTACTTCGATGTCAATACGTTCCCGCCCGATACCATTGCCATCATAGGCTGTTACGATAGCGGCGAGTTTTTGGGTGAGAGCGATACGAAGAGTAAAGAGCTTATCCATGTTATCTCCCTCGGTGGTAACGTATAGGATCCAATCATATTCTTATAACCCCTAGGTGGAATAGGTTACCTTAATTGGCGGTGCAAAACCGTTTGCTCTAAGGCATTTAGGCAATTCGCATTGAATCTTGTGGATTAGACGATTCGATGCACCTTCAATTTTGACCGAAGTACCGTCCCGCGATGAGGTACACAACCCCTGTAGTGCAACGTGCAAGCACACTGCTAAAATTTGAGATGGCATGGTAACAGTGACATCAGTTAATTCTTCCATTTTTATCTCCTTGTTATATAAGATCTAAGTATATTCTTTTAATCCCTCGAAATCCCCAGGGGAAAAAAGACCCCGCCACTGGGGGGTTAACGAGTGTATGGCCATTCCATCAGCAAGGCTTGCTCGCCCCGCTTGGTAAGTATGACTTTGCCTTTGGGTACTTCGACAAATTTATTCCACAGCAATGCGCCCGTTTCCATTGGATATTTAACCTTATCAATGTGAACGGGGCCCGACTCTTTGAGGGACTTAAGGGCCTCGTGGCATTCTTTGCTCTGTAGTTCCTCGGGGATGTGTGTACAGGTTTCGTCTAGGGCATCGTCCAAAGCTAAAACCATCAGCGGAAGTAAATCCAGAAACTTTTTCATATCACTCCTCTTTATCTTTTTCACAGTACTTGGTTTTCCCTGTATTAGTCTTCATACCCTTTTAGTGTCAAAGCAATTGCGAAACCGAACAATAATGTCGATGTGCTCACCAAACGCACACCGCTGGCGATAGCTATGATGTTTAAGAGCGAAATAAGCAAAGCCAAAAAAACAAATTTATTCATGTGTTTATCTCCTGTTAGGAAAGATCCAATGATATTCTTATAACCCCTAGTGGTCATTCGATGAATAGGCGCGCAAGGCCAAAGATTGAGCACTCGAATGTTTTTTGGCAGACTAAACTAAAGGTAGGCAAGGGCACGAATGAGAAGTGTACAAGTAAATGGCCGAAATACGATGATAAAACAATAAATATTTTAACAGATCTCGCCTCAGCCCGTGAAATATGTAATGGTAGATGGTATCCCCGCATTATTTTTAAGACAAAGAAAGATGTAGCAAAGCCCAAGATTCCAACTAACTCATTCATGTAGTCGACATTGAGAACGAATAATTTTGAATGTGGGGGTCCTATTAGCACCGCTACGGCAGCATCTAAACAGTGCGTGCGCAATGCGGGGGATAGCAGTGGTTTCGGGGGTATGGGGGGATCGGCGCCCCAGAGTGCTACGGGAAGGTTTTGCATAGTCATGCTCCCTTGGTGCAAGATAGGATCGGGTTATTTTATTATAACCCATCATTCTGGGGGCGGTGGTACCCGTGGATTATAGTATATCATGTTGCGGTCATCTTTGCCGTATTCGGGTGCTGCGATGCTAGCTACTTCCGATAACCACCCCGAGACGGGGAGTTTGCCCTCCGATTCTACTACAGCAAAAAGTAGGTCGTCTAGGCTTCGAAACGCCAGACACTTTCGGCCGTGCATATAACGCCCGCTATAGGCAAAACCTTCACCTTCTATTTCAATCATAATTATCCTTTCGTGTTAAAAGAGATCATTTGATACTATTCTAATCCCGCATAAACCAGTGGGATTTTGCCAAGTTTTCTTTGTTCATCTTCATACTTCATCTGTACTAAAACAAACATAAGGTCTGTTTTTTCTGGATTCACTGTTAGAGACCACGGCTCAACACTAAGATATTCCCCGCTGCTATCCTCATCATAAGTACAGCGACCAGGCTTACAGTTCTTAAAACCATCAAAGGTTTTTGCAGTTGATTCACCCGAACGAAATATGAGAAAAATAATATCCAAGTCATATTTTGTATTATTTTGCACCTCGCAGTGCAGGTGAAAACCCGTTTTTGTTTTTGTTTCCTGGCATTCTCTACTTAAGAGATCTTTAACAAGAGACGTTTTCGCTAATTCACCTTCCAAGACATCCTCTTGGTGCCAGCGCCTCTTATCCTCTTCTGTAGGCTTGGGGTCGCTGCACCCGCTCAGCATGGCCATCAGCGGAATCAAGCAAAAAAATCTTTTCATAGTACCTTCTTTCTATAGGATAAGATCAATTTATATTCTTATAACGCTTAGGGAACTGGCAGAAAACAAACGCCCCCGAAGAGGCATATATATGTGTGTGTGTGGGTTATAGATGAGTGATTGGTGAATCTCCTGTATCCGAGTGTCCAACTCTTGTCACTTTGATAGAATGTTCGAAACTGGCGTATATGGGAAAAACTGTTTCATAACCATTATTATTGCAACATCCGATAATAAATTGCTTCGTTGCCACCAATACAGCCGACAGAGTATACCTACCCGCAGGCAGAAAAAGTTTCGTTTCTGGCCCGCCAGTCAAACCGTTATTGTAAATGGTACTCTTTGGATTGGATATAGGTTTAACATACACGCCATCCTGATCAACCAATTGAAGCGCAACCCATGCCTTAGTGCCATGCGGAGAAAGATTATCGGTTCCAGTTGTAAGGCAACTAGCAACCCTGTTTCTAGCCTCGTATTCAGTGCACCATGAAGGACTTGAATCCTTAAATATATTCTCTACTTCGAAATAGTCGCCCTCAGAGTCAAATTGCTCTTCATAAATCAATTTTGTTACATAAGAGCTATGTTTTAACCATTCATCTAATGGCGGTGCGCTCCAAGATAATTGATTAGGCTGCTCGAAGTGCACCATTGTTTCGGGTGAAATTGCCCCAGTTGTAAGTGCCACAGTTCCTGGCGTCCAGATATCGTCTACTCTAGTATATTTAAATAAGACAATTTTATTCACCTCCCCCGTAGCAATTCCTGGCGGCCCCATTGGCCCGATGTCGCCACGTTCCCCCTTATCACCTTTTGGCCCTGTTAAACCGATAGGCCCTTGTGCCCCATTAGCCCCGTCCCTTCCATCGCGGCCGTTCAAGCCATCTAACCCATCTAATCCGTCCAGACCATCGAGGCCGTCGATTCCAGCCGCTCCCCGTTCCCCGCGTTCACCCCTAGGGCCAGCATCGCCTTTTAAGCCCGTTTCCCCTCGCTCCCCAGTGTCGCCCTTATCCCCCTTGGTATCGGCACACTGGATCTGACACGATTCCACCTCAGCGGGCGTGTTAGGTTTTGTCACGGGATCATCTTGGCAAGCCAGAGAAAACAGTGAAAACAGTGGAAGCAGAACCATTAACTTTTTCATAGTATCTTTCTCCCTTAGTGCTAACAAGGATCTTTTTATATTTCTATAACCCCAGGGGATTTAGGCAGTAAAAAACCCCGAGGGACTTAATCCCCCAGGGGCCCTAGCGTCTTTGGCTTAGGTATGTAAGTCCAAGGGCGACCCCGAACAACACCGAGGTGCTGACCTCGCCCCACCCGCAACTCAGCTGATACGCATCTTGGATTCTGGCTTCAATCAACTTGGACGCAGCGCCACAAGCCAGAGTGATAACGAGGAAAACAATAAAGGTTGAGGCGATTGCGAGGATATTTAAGAGCGAAAAGAGTGGGGACAACAAGATAAACTTTTTCATGATGTTTCTCTCCTGTTATATAGGATCAAGGGGAATTATTTTAACGTACAAAGATACAGCGGAAAACAAAAGCCCCCAGGGGCCCTAGCCTTGTGCCGCAATCGCCAGTCTGCACTTGTCGCAGTAGGCCGTAAGCTTGGCAATAGCATCTTGTGCATCTTTCGTCTTCCACTTTTTACGTGGAGGAAGGTTGTGGCCAGTCCCCAAGTGCCCGCTGGAGATCACGAATTCACCAAAACAATGATAAAATTTAAAGTGTCGTTGGTTTTCTACTATATGATTCACCCAAGTTTCTCTAGGGTCGAAACACACGACACCCACGCACGTTAAGTCACCAAGCAGGGAGCGCACCGCACAAGTGACCCCAGGAATTGCGTTAAAGGCATCGGCTACAGCTTGGAGTTCAGTTTCAGACATTGTTTTCCCCTTGTTGAATTAAAGGATCATTAAGTATTATTATAACCCTTAAGGGAATTGGGGGTTTAAGTTCTTAGGGTTTTAATGTTTTGGTTTTGTTTGTTCCCCCTAGGGGCTGGTGGTGGCGCGGTATCGGAGGTGCTTTAAGCGAAAACCCCCAGAAGCACGATCACAGCTTTTTGTTTTAATCCCCTAGTATTCCGCTTTAAGCAAAACGCCCTAAGCCTTTAGCATCTTTTTTATTCCCGCGCATCCGTCGAATGCCAAACTTAAAAACCCGCCCCATAACACCGCTTCCACCAGACTCGCGGGTGCGCGGTAAAACAAACAAGCTAACAAGATGAATACAGCGGCAAAAATACCTTGAGAAAGAAATTGTTTCATGGTATCCCCAGGTGTGTGTGTATATGTGTGTGCGTCAGTGCAGCCCTAACCACTTAATTATAAAGGTTAAATTGGCATCTAACCTCGTCATCACCATATTAACCTTTAAAAACAGTGGCTTAGCTTAATGGGTGCTTTAACCCGCTGATTCATGGCCAAGTGTGGCGCAGCATAGGGATGCAATGCAGACACACACACACCCACATATAGTAAAGAGGCAAAAGCCAGTGCCACCGCACGCATGCTGCTATCGGTTGCGGGGGCATCTGGGGTTTCAGGCTTGCTCGACCCCCAGAGTCCTACAGGCTTGTTCGGCATAAAAAATCCTTTTGTTTTGGAAAATCTGCTAATCTTTAAGCATTTTTAAAAAAACTTTTTTTTGGCCATAGTTAGCGCTTAATTTGTTGTCGACGTCAAATACGACAAAGTCGATAAAATCCCCCGCATTCAATAATTCCCAACCACCCAAGGCAATGACCTAGCCCTAGGGTAAAGCGCAACTCGGCCCGTTTGGTTGCGTTTTAAGGGGTGTTGCAACCGCTTAGCGCCAGAGCATCCGCACTTGGTTGACGTTAGCTGCAATCTCGGAGTCTAAGACCCGCGCAGCCGCCACATCCCCCCGAATGAGACAATATGTTTTATTATCAACCAAGCGGATGAAGTCCGTTACCCTTTTATCCTTTTTTGTGGCGAAAGCTTCGTCTTCAATGCAGCCAATCATAAACCGATCTTGGCTTTTCGAGGCTTTAAGAAGCATATCAAACCTTGAATCTTGGTTGTCTTTAAGAAAAGACTCTACACTGTTTCTGGTTGCCTTGAGCATTGTAACTCCCTTGGTATCATATAGGATCAAACCGAATTCTTTTAATCCCCCAGGAACGGAGGTAAAAGAAAACCCCGCAGCACGGGGCACCCCTAGGGACTTAGGGCTACCTTTGGGTAAGCATTTTTCATGATATCTGTTAGGTAAGCATGTATCATGATATCTTTGCGGTGGGTGTCTAGTGGCACTTCCAGCATGCCCACATTATCGAGATCCTTGTCATAAGGCCAGAATGCTTTGGTTCGGGCTTCCTCGGGTGTCGGGGCTTCCACCAAATTAATGATGTAGTTATCGGGCGCCCAAAACAGAATGAATTTGCGTTGCATAGATCCTCGCTTTCGTATCATATAGGATCAATAAGGATTCTTTTAATCCCCCCAGGAATGGAGGTAAAAGAAGACCCCGTCTAGCGGGGTACCCCTAGGGACTTACCCTGTACCTATAACCTCTAACAGTCTCAAACTGGGGGCTGGTCAATTCTTCAACTCCTACCTCCCCAAGGAACTTTTTATAAGGCTTTGGTGCTTTCTTTCGCGCTTCAGCGGCGGATGAAGCCTCGACCACAGAGATAGTGTGAGCATCGGGAGCCCAGTATAACCTGAATGTGCGTTTCATAATCCCTCGCTTTCGTACAATAGAGGATCAGTTGATATTGTTATAATCCGCGCCAACAAAGGTCCAGGTGTATCCAGGGACGAAACCTAGGGGTGCGGGGGATGCAGTGATGCCACGTTTTTGTTCTACATAAGCTTTGACGTCACCTTTAACCATATGCCACAGTTTGGCAACCAAAGCACCGCCGATTTCCGAGTGTTTTGAATCATTAAAACCCAGTTTCTGGTTCAGGTGGCGCACTTCGGGTTCATGCGCAACCATTAGCGCCGATGCCCCTAGAGATTCACGAGCTTTCAGGGCCAGAAGTAAAGCGGTACCGTAGCCCCTGCCCCGCATATCCTCTTGTATGAAAATTGATACGATGACATTATCGTTAAAACGGGTGGTGAATGCCCACCCGAAGATTAAATCCCCCGCACTAATAATAAGCACCTCGGGGTCGTGGGTGACTGCTTCCGCAATCATCGAACCCACATAACCAAAAGATAATTTGAACATAGTATCAAAGGGAAGTTTGCTGAAACGAATTGCGCTAATGGTATACATCGGGCCTCGCTTTCGTACCCTATAGGATCTAATTGTACTTTTATAACCCCCGATCTCCTAGGGGGCAAAAAAAGCCCCGAAGGGCTGGGGGCTAAAGGTTTTCTAGGCAGTCTGATTCACGGGGGCAATACTCTGTGCCATCGACCCCGTACATGTCAGTTGTCACGTCAAGCATAGCACTCTTGAACTTACTAAGAAATAATTTTTGGCCTTCGGTGACTGGCTGTGCTGCGATGGCAGCATGCATGATGGCGTGCTTGTTTGCCACGCTAAAAAGGGCGTCTGAGGCGTTCAAGTCGACGGGCAAGCGTTCAAAGATAGTTTTTCCGTCAATCTTGACAACCAACTCGCCACGCGCGGGGGAGGTCCGAGTAGCAATAACCTCGATATAACCCTCTTTGTTAAATGGGCCAGCGGCGTACAAGCTTAAAGTCAGTGAATCAGTTTTCATTGTTTTTCTCCTTGATACCCTATAGGATCAATCTTAATTATTTTAATGAGTAGGGCGCTAAGGGCAAAAGAAAAGGCCCCCCTAGGCCCTTGGTGCATATGTGTGTATATGTGTGTGTGGGTGTGTTTTATAATGTCATTAGATAGTCTTGGAGTGCCCGCGCTATGCTGTTAGGGGCGCCCACGGGTCTAACCCCCCACACCCGCTGCTTCTCTTGTAAGGCAGCACCCGTAACCACCCCTTGCAAGGCCGCTAGGGCTTCCCAGTTCTTGGCCCAAGTAGCGTAAGACTTGGCCACCTCAGCCGTCATCCCCTCAGCGGCAAAAGACGCCATAATTGATTCCAGTTGAGCATGATAGGCATTCGCTGAAGCAGCAATAGAACTTTGCATGGTATCGTCTCCCTTTGGTATACTATAGGATCTAAGTTTATTCTTTTAACCCCCCTAGGGGAAAAGCGAAAAAGCCCCCCCGTCCCTAGGGGGCTAGAGTCCTTTGGCCTTGCGGCGCCATTCTGTGTCGGGGCCCGTCAATGCCTTAAGCACCTTCTTAGATGCCCCATAATAGTAGGGCCCTTCACACTCCCCCATCACCTTGACGGATGTGCCATTGCGTGGGTGCTTCTCAACCAGACACACTAAGGCAGACACACGGTCACCCGACCGATAGGCGACGTACACTTCACTTTGGGGGATCTCCACCCATTTACCATCAACCATAATCGCATCACAGTTGACCGACTTCTTAACACTTGAAGCAACGATGGATTCAGGCTCCAAGCCCCCCAATTCGATTGCAGCTTCGAGTGCGTTTTTGAAAGGCTTGGTAGATGAAAGGTAACCCATTGCAAACTCCCTTTGTTGTTGTGTTGCTGAAGTATAGGATCAAAGGATATTTTTATAATCCCTTTTGCTCCCAGACCAGAAAAAGCCCCTAGTAAAGAGGCACACACACGGCGGAAATGAGTGTGGGGCTAACCCCTGCCCGTTCACACTCAGACATAGCGACACGGGCTTTGATTATACAGTCCTGAATCCGCACCTCGACCTCACGGGGCGTCTTAACCCGTAGCGACATATAAACATCTTCTTTCGCACGCCATTCACGCAGCGCACGAACGGCAAGGACAAAACCAATAAAGGCACATTCTTGTTCATCAGTCATTGTATCCCCTTATCCCCTTCAGCGGGGGCATTAAATGAGATCTTTTTATTTTTATATAATCCCCTAGATCCCTAAGGGATAAAAAGCCCCTAGGGGCTAGGGAGTCACTTCCCACAGTGGGGGCAGCATCCCTTGGACTTTTCGGCGTCGCGGCGTCGCTTTTCAGCCAGAGCACAAGCAAGCTGGTTGCTATACTTGCCGTAGGATTCCCCCGTATAGTTGCACTCCATTGCTTCCTGAATGTCGCGGATGGTCCACTCCAAGCTGGAATCATTTAAGCGGCGAAAGTAGTCTTGTGTTTGTGCCATTGTATTGCTCCCTTAAAGAAGATCCTTTTACTTTATTATAATCCCTGAAACCCTAGGGGGAAAAAAGCCCTAGGGGCTCACTCGGCCTCGCCGCCCCGTTGCATTAGCAGTCCGAGTAAATCGCCTAAAGCCAATGCACCAAAGTTGATAGCACAAATCCCCAAGATTAAAAAGATCATTCATCACCTCCACACTATAGGATCCTTTTATATTTCTATAACCCCCCTAGGGCTAGGGGATAAAAAGGGGGAGGGATTGCCCCGCCCCCTAGGGGTTAGGTGTACAGTTGCCCGTCATCCCCCACGTAGACGTCAACACAACCATACACCCTCGCGGCCTTTTGGGCCTCATGCATACCCACGTCAAAAAAGCCCGCCCCATGGCCGTTGCGGGATAGCGCGAAATAGTGCCCCGCTTGTTCGTCACTTAGCCCCTCGTAAAGCCCCGCATGGAAGCGTTGGAATTCCTCACAGTCCTTTGCAGCTTGGACTTTCAGCGCATGAGACACAGTTGCCTCAGAATAAGCCTCAGTCTCATCGTTTGAAGACCACACGAGTGCGTCAATATATGCTTGAGTGAAGGTATCCAGTTTCATGTTTGCTCCCTTAGTGCTAAGAAAGATCTAAGTATTTTTATATAATCCCCCTAGGGCTAGGGGAAAAGAAAGCCCCGAGGGGCCTAGCGTTACTTACCCAACATGTTGTCTAGCGCGTCTTCTAGGGCTTCATCGCCGATATAACCCCCGCACGACTCGACCACATCACCCTTGTCATTAAACACTTGGACGTAGTAGACGTCACCGTTCACGTAGGAACCGTAGACCGCCACTTCGCACTTAAGCCCCTTCAGTGCCAATTCACGCACTTGCTTGGTGATGCGCTTGACACCGTACACCTCCCGCACTTTTTCCTTGGACGCGGTGATGAAACCCACCTGCCCGCTATCCCAAGGGCAGCTAAAGGGCGAAGTGCTAAGGGCAATGTTGCCATGCACGTAGGCGTAGATGGGGAGCCCCAACACTTCATCACGTTCAATCGCCTTCTCAGCTTCAGCGACCGAAAGGTTCCCTTCTTGTATCGATATATGGCGAGACTTTTTGGTGACGATTGCACCCATGTTTTCAAATTCGCGGGGAGACTCCGAAAGGTCATCATGGAAAACACGGGCGGTCAAACCATTGCGAGTAACAGTCTTGATTGCTTCCATTGCAGCTCCCTTGGTTGGTAACGTATAGGATCACAACAAATTATTATAACCCCGAAACCCCTAGAAGAAAAAGAAACCCCGTCCCCTAGGGGGTCGGGCGAGGGGCTTCCTTTGACGCCGCCTTAGCCTCAGCGACTGCTAACAGTTGGCCCGCATACTTGCGCAGCATACGGCGGGCGAGCCTTAGTTGCGTAGCACTCAGACGCTTGCCACCTAGCACCCGCTCAGCGAGCGACGAAGCGAAAGGGGCGTCTGAGGCATTAAAGCCGCAACCATTGCTGTGCTTTGTCATGCCCCCGCTGCGTTCATCAGCCGTTTGGCGCTGGTAGAGCACCACCAAAGCACGAGCCACCGCACGATCATTTACTTCCAAAAGACGAGCAATATCATCCCTAGTCATATATCCTCCCGCTTTAAGTAAAGGATCTAATTATATTTCTATAACCCGAATCCCCCTAGGGGAAAAAGAAACCCCGAAGGGTCCCTAGGGCTAATCAACCATTGCTCGATCTTCGGGGGGCATGGTGATATCATGCACCCAACGCGCAAGGCCATAGCGGCGGCCGATAAGCAAGTACACGATCTCAGACACGGGATGGCCAACCAGATTATGAAGTGTCCACTTGAAGCGTTCCATTAATATCCCCTTGGTTGATGGTAAAAGTAAAGATCTAATGATATTTTTATAATCCCCCGATTCCCTAGGGGAAAAAGAAACTCCCCGCCCGTCGGGGTTATAAATCTCTCTTTCGTTCCACGTCTGTAACCTCGACCTCGATGCCAAGCAATCGGGGCCATGCGCGTGACAGAATATAGCCGTCTTCAAACCCGATAAGCTTCGCCGCAGTGTGGAGATAAAAATCCCCGTGGCCATCGACCACCTTAGACTTTAATACCTCACCGTTGGGCAGTGTGACGGTGACGGTGTGAACCGTGCAACCGATACGCTTCTGAAACAACCGCTTGGCGGAAATAGTGGTCCCCGACAAACTTCGAGCTAACTCGGCATCCCCTTGACTTTCGCCCGCCAAGACCGTGTTAAGTTTTTGGTTCTCGAATTCGGTGTTTGTTTGCATCTTGTTTCCCCTTGGTATACTATAGGATCACTTCATATTTTTATAATCCCCGAAGGAATCGAGGAAAAGAAAACCCCGACGGGCGGGGCGACCCTAGGGGCTAGATGAAGACTGACTGCCCCTTGACCTTGACGACGAAGCTGGGGGCATTGCTGAACTGAAGGCAGTACACTCGGCGCCACACTGGCTTGCCCGACTTCGTAACCTCACCGTCAATCTGCACTTGGCGGCGGGTAGGACTGCCCCCTTGAACCGTGTAGCCCAAAGCATCGAGGCGAGGGCGGGGGTCGCCGTAAATGCGGGTTAAGGTTACCGTTGCGCGCTTGATAGTCGTTGCAGTCATCGGATGCTCCCTTGTTCGTGGTGCTTTATAGGATCTAACCGAATTGTTTTAATGCCCGAAGGAATCGAAGAAAAGAAAAGCCCCTAAAGGGCCTCACACGCTAAACTGTAAAGCGCCTTAAGCTGGTTGCGAAACTGAAGACCTTCAAAGCGGGGGCCACAAGCAGACTCAACTTCCTCAGGACTTTGCAGAAAGATCTCATTGACCATAGTCAAGTCTTTGTTGTACACTTCTAGGCCATAGTAACCCAAGTGGTTATTGCAGGCCATCACCACGATATCATCACCGATGTCGCGCACGATCACCCTATCACGAGTACCCGCGCCAAGCTTAACCTGCTTCCCGCCTAATGACAAAGTAACACCAGCATAGTCACGGGTAACAGTGGCTTTTGAATTGCGGCTTTTCATGGTTGCTCCCTCGTTGGTATACTATAGGATCATTCTAATTTTATATAACCACAAATCCCCTAGGGGAAAAGAAAGCCCACGCCCCCGTGGGTTAGGCCCCTAGCGCACCACCCCGATCTAGCGCATAATCCGCGCAGTCTCTTGCTTAGTCAAGACCACACAAGGCAAATCAGTCAGGCCGTCCCTGCCCGCCTTAGCAATGCGGTGCCACCCATCGATGGGTAGCAGTGACCCCTTGGGCAACGTGGCAATGATGACGGGCACAGCGAGGTCAACACCTTCGAGACTGGCAGTCGGCGATACACCAATGCGCTCGCACATAGGCACCGAACTATCGATGGCGAACGGCTGAACGTCCCGTGGGCGCTTGTGAATGGCTTGCTTGGCCAGCTTGACATCGAAGGACATGTTAAAGAAGTCGAAGCGCTCGTCTTGTTCAAGAAACCAGTTGAACTGCGCAGACGCTTTAACCTTAGTCATCGGGTACTCCCTCGTTGCTGGTGGTGATTTAAAGGATCTAATTGTATTCCTATAATCCCGAATCCCCTAGGGGAAAAAAGGGGAGGCGAACCCCCGTCCCCCTAGCGACCAGCTAAGCGAGCACCGATCTCAGCCGCGTCCCCGATGTGCACCCGCCCTTTAAGCGACCCCTCGAGTGCTGAGAGAAAGGGGCAAAGCTCAACCAGCAACCGATGACGGTAAGCAGGCTTGCTGGGGATCATGCGGAAGGTGCGGCTACCCCCTAAGTGATCTTTCATGGTGACGATTCCAGATTGAGCGTCAGTCATCGAGATATATTGCTTAGTCATCGCAGCTCCCTTGTTCGTGGTAATATAAAGGATCAATCCAATTTATTATAACCCCCGAAACCCTAGGGTAAAAAAGGGGGGACGAACCCCCAGCCGCCTAGTAAGGCCAGCAACCGCCGCCCTCAGCACGATCGGCACAGCTGTCGCACTGGTGGCCCTGCGCCTTATCGGCAGGCGTAAGGCGGTTTGGTTCCTTGCAAGTCGGGCAAGGCAGGTTGCGGGGGTTGCCCTTGCTCGCAGCGCGGAGGGCAGAACCAGCACGGGCAAACTTCATCTTAGTCATCGCAGTCCCTTTAGTTGGTGGCAACTTAAAAGATCTTTTTATTTTATTTTAATCTTATCTTTTATTTACTCGGCGTTACGGGAGCGGGGGTTTTAGATTATAATAAATGTTCGGGATCAAACGTAGAATCAAAGCGGAGTCGTACCGCCTTCGGGGATCGCGCTCAACCCCCAGGGAGAAAAGGGTGCCTTTTGGGAATAATCTGGCAAATAGTTATATGGGAATCCCGAGGATATGCATCCCCCGTGTAAGCCCCTGGGGTGGTCGGGATTAACTTGGTAAATAGTTATAGTATCCCCAGGGAACTTAATCTCCCGTAAATAAACCCCCAAGTAGAAAAGGGTGCCTTTTGGTATTAACTTGGTAAATAGTTATAGTATCCCCAGTAGAATGGAATCTCCCATATGAATAAGCCCCCTGGGGTCGGGATTAATCCGCTAAATAGTTATATGTTTCTCCTAGGGGGTCTGTATCCCCTGGTATTTAAATACCCAGCAACAATATCCCCTGGATGTCGGGATTAATCTGGTAAATAGTTATAGGGTAATAATCTCATCCCCTAGTGATCGTTATTAATCCGCTAAATAGTTATAGGTTTCCCCTAGTGGTCTGTATCCCCTGGTATCTGAATCTCCCATATAGTATACCCTAGGGGGAGCGGGAGTTATATGGGAAATACTTATATTGTAATCCCTATTAGTTTTGATCCCCTATGGTCTGAGTCTCTCGTAATTTACCACTGGGGGGGAGGTGTGTCTTTTGGGGAGAATCAGTTAAATAGTTATATTATTCCCGATTACAGTAGAATGCCTAGGGGGGTATGGTACGGGATTGTTATATGGGAATCCCTGGTATTATTGTACTCCCTAGGGTTTTGGAGGTATAGTGGGATTCTGGAATGTTATTATAGTATTTTGTGATTTATGCTTGGGTGAGTTATTCTTTTGTGGGTATGGTATATTTGTTAGATTCTTATATATTTCCCTCGTTTTTGGAAGTTGGGTGGGGGGGATATATAAGGTGTGGGTAGTGGTATAGTATCCCTTGGTATATGGGATCTCCTGGGGGTTCGTGGGGGTAGGGTATATAATTATAGTAGTTTGGTTTAGTGTTTTTTTACCCTGGGTTTATTTAGGCGTTATTTCCCTAGGGTGGTTTTGAGAATAAGTAATACTTATAGGTTTCCCCTGGGGTAGAGGGGGAAGTTGGATTTAGGTAGTAATTTAGTAAATAGCTATATGTATTTAGCTGGGATTTATTTTTGGGTAATGGAGTTGTGGGTTGTGGGGGTATCTTAGGATTATTGTAGTAAATCCTTTATCTTTACCCCTGGGGTAATGGTTGGGTGTTTTATATCCCACGACCTATTAGTTATTTTTAATTTTATTTATTCTAGTAGCTGGAATTCTTTTGGGGCTATTTTAGTTTCCCCTGGATTATTTGGGGTGTTTATTATAGCTCGGTTTATTTTGGGTTGTAGTATGGGTTTGGAATGATTTGGAAGTCGTTTATGGTAAGTGGTTGATTTATTATGTCGAAGCCACTCTCTGTGGTTTCGTATGTCATATTTAGTTTTACTATGTGGGTTAGGTCGTTGAATTGAAACATGGTGAGGTATGGTGTTTTGGAATTATTGTGTACGCGGGCGATTAGTTGTGCGTCATAGCAGATATCGAATTGCATGGAATCTGGGATTGAGTTGGTCCATTTTATTTTGTTGTTGTTTCGTGATTGGAACCAGAGTCCGAAGTCGGTAATTTTCATGGGGGTCCTTTAGGGGTTGGGGCGGCCTCTCGAATCCCTGGGGGCGGTGTACCAGTATTTGCCCAGGGAATCGAGGACCCTTGTGGGCACTGGATATTATGGGGGTAGTCCATTCCAGTGGGGGTTGGGTATTATTTGAAAATCTTTGTTGGTAAGTTTTCGGCGCAGATCATATTCTCCTGAATAATTTGGTTTTAGGTCGATATTTAGTTTTATGATGTGCGGAGTATCCTGGTGGATCGATAGTTGGAAATTGGTATATTGTCGTCCTAATTGTATTCCGTCATAGTCGATTAGGAAAGCACATTTGGTAGTGGGTATAGTTTTAGACCATTTAAATACACGGCCATCGGAAAGTTCTCCGAACCAGAGGCCCTTGTCGTAGGGGTTTGGAATGATTTCGAAGTCGTTAAGGGTGAGTTTACGACCTACATGATAGTCCAGTAAATTTTCTTCAACGCTGGGGATTTTCAATTTGATGGTGTGGGTAGTACCACTAAATATTTGCAGGACGAAAGGGTAATGATCAATTTGGTATGCTATGCATTCCCCGTGGTAGTATATACTGAAGGACTGGTTTTGAGGAATTTCGGTGGACCAGTGATTGTTAGGTGATTGGAACCATAGCCCGAAGTCGTGTAATTTCATTGGGTATCCTTATAATTGGGATTTGGGATTATTTCGAAATCGTTGAGGGAGAGGGTATCGATTTCGTAGGCATTGATTCCAGAAAACCTATCTGGAAGGCGCCTCGCGCTGGTATTTTTTAATTTTATTATGAACTTATCAACTTCGTCGTTATAAATATTTAAACCATTGGGGGATTTTGCACCAAGCCATTCCCCGTCATAATTTATCATATAGCTCGGGTGTTGAGGAATTTCAGTGGACCAGAGCGATTTGCCATCGCGATAGTAATGGAACCATAATCCGAAGTCATGTATCTTCATTTTTGCTCCTGGTGGTCGGGATTTGGAATTATTTCGAAGTCGGTAAGGGTGAGGGAGCGTCCAATACGATATTCATTAAAGTGGTTTGTAAACCGTGGATCTTTCATTTTTATAATATATTTAGTGTTATGAAAAACAGATAGAGTGTTATTTAAATACCGATTTTGCCATCCTAGTGGCTCTCCGTCGTACCATATCTCAAAGGACTCGGAGGGATCTCTTTGAGGAATATCGGTAAACCAGCTGAATTTATCAAGAGTTGTCCTAAACCACAGGCCGAAGTCGGTAATTTTCATGTGGGCTCCTGGTAGCGGGGATTTAGTATTATTTCGAAATCGTCGAGGGTTAGGGTGGCGACTCTGTAGGAGGAGATGCCGTTAGCAATAACTCGAGGTGACCGAGTTATAGGATTTTTTAATTTTATCATAAATCTCTCATTTTCAGAAAAGTGTGCCTGAGCGATAAATTTGGTACCTATCCAGGCCCCATCATAGAATATCCTATAATTGGATTTTTTTGGAATAGATGTAGACCAGTCTCCGTGCTGAAATAGGGAGGCAGTGCGGAACCAGAGCCCGAAGTCATGTAATTTCATTTTTGCTCCTGGTAATAGGGGTTCTCTACAATATCGAAGTCGGTAAGAGATAGGGGACGTCCGATTTCGGGTTCTCCCCATCTGTTTTCGGTGTAGGTCTTTTTAAGTTTGATTATGTGTTGGTTCTTTAGCATAATATTTAAAGGAAAAGTGGAGTTCATTATTTGCGTTCCTAAGCATTTCCCATCATAAAAAATAGCGAATGCATTGGTACATGCGCTTGGGATTGAGGTAGAGCAGACCTGTTCTCCATCGTGATAGTGTAAAAACCATAAGCCGAAATCTGTAATTTTCATGGGGAACTCTAGTAATTGGGGTTGCGGATGATTTCAAAATCATCTATGGTTAAGTACTGTCCTATCTGATAATGACCCCAGTAGTTTTGACTATAGGGTTTTTTAAGCTTGATGATATATGGACCTTTTTCGTATACGAACACAGGGAAATGGAGCTCATTACTTTGGCACGCCAAAGCCTCCCCGTCATACAGAATATAAAAAACTTGTGCTTGAGGGATAGTTGATGACCAAAAAAAATTTCCATTATCATCCTCCCCCCTAAACCACAACCCGAAGTCATATAATTTCATTTTTGCTCCTGGTAATTGGGGTTTTTCACAATATCGAAGTCTTCTCTGGTAAGGCGGCGACCAATAAAATAACTGACCGAATCGGAGTACTTGCAGCAGTAATATTTATTTTTAAGTCGGATTATGTGCGTGATTGGGCCTGGGGGACTGGGTAGTCGATAGGGAATATAAATTGATAGCCACAAAACCCCATCCTCACCACCAAAATGGCCCAAACGTTCCCCATTATAATAAATTTGAAAATAACCTTCTGAAGGAATAGTTGTTGACCACTCTCCTCCGAAACCACCAACTTCAAACCACAATCCAAAATCGTGTATCTTCATTTTACTCCTGGTAGTCGGGATTTTTTACAATATCAAAGTCATCTCTAGTAAGGTGGTGACCAATAAAGTAACTGATCGCATCTGAGTACTTTTTGTATTCGTATTGATTTTTAAGCTGGATTATATGCGGAATTGGGCCTGGTGGATTGAGTGGTGGGGTGGCAATATATCGTTCTGTGAAAATTACCAACCATAACCCCACACGACCAAACTCACCCAAACATTCCCCATCATAATAAATATCATATCCAGTTTCTTGGGGTATAGTAGTTTCCCACTTACCATTCCAGGAATAGAACCACAATCCAAAATCGTGTATCTTCATTTTTGCTCCTGGTAATCAGGGTTTGGAATTATTTCAAAGTCTTCTAGGGTTAGAAGACGCCCAATTTTATATTGAGCATAATCCCAACCCGAGTAATCAAAATCACAGGTGTCTTCAAGCTTGATAATGTATGGGTCTTCAGATTTTATTTTTATGATTAAATTAAAATTGTGATATTGCCGTCCTAAGAATATCCCATCATAATAAATACCATAGCTAGTTTCTTTTGGTATGGTGGCGGACCAATAACCATCGAAACCACAGAACCACAAGCCAAAATCATACAATTTCATCAGGTCTCCTGTAGTTCTGGTTCGGGATAATGTCGAAGTCATCTAGGGTAAGGGGACGACCGATAAAATATGTAGGATTTGGAGCACTCCAACCAGTATCATTAAAATTTCCTTTCAAATTCATAATGAGCGGCTGGTCATCCCAGATTTCTAAATAGAAATCATCATGATAAAGCCCCAGCCCCACCCCATCATAAAAAATATAACATATTCCTTCTTTTGGTATCGTAGCAGAATAGGTCGTATCGGTATTACTTCCCCAAATCCCGAACCATAAGCCAAAATCGTACAATTTCATTTAGGGCCCTTATATCTGTGGTTTGGAATTATTTTAAAGTCGTCGAGTGTAAGGGGGCGGCCTACCTCTATAAAGTAGGACTCCATAGGAAACTTATATTTCATTTTCATAATATGTGGTTCGTCGATCAGGACCTGTAAACAAAAATCCTTGTAAAAAATCCCTATAACCTTCCCGTCGTAAAGAATAAAAAATGATTCATTTTCTGGAATCGAAGAAGACCAGGTCCTGGGTCTAAGATCAGAGCAAACATCAACTACTGGGTTGAAGCGACCAAACCACAGACCAAATTCATGTAATTTCACGGGATTTCCTTGTAGTCGGGATTTGGAACTATTTCTAAACCTTCCATGGTTGGTGTAATACCGATATGATACCAATTGGGTCTTTTGACATCGAGTCTCTTATTAATGATAATGTGAGGGGTTATCGCACCCCTATATACGTATAGACGTCCTTGTTGACTCATGCTCCACTCACCCAAATGCCACCCATCGTAATAAATATCAAAGCACTGAGCATCCTGAGGAATAGTTGAAGACCATAACCTTTTGAAAGGTTGGCCCCGCTCAAAATATTTAAACCACAACCCGAAGTCAGTAATTTTCATGAAATACCTTATAATCAGCGCCCGTGGGAATGCCGTAGTCGGCGCGATCGTAGCTTTCTTTTATAATGTAGTGGCCATCACTCACCTCAAGAAGGGCTTAGATGAGATTACGCTATCCAGATTGATAATTTTTATTTTTGACAATTTTAATGCACTTTCTAGTGATAGGCTTACCTTTTTCGTATTCTCTAGTAGTACGGGCAAAATACGGTATGTTGCAGGCGGATCCCCAGAGCAGCAGATCGACCTTACCTCCTCTTACTACTTGTCCGCCAACCTGTTGGTCATTGTAAAAAATTTTAAAACTGCCTTCGGGGCACTCACGATGCCAAGAGTGATCAGAGTAAGATTGAAACCATAGACCTTTTTTCATAAAACTCCTTTAAATATATCCCAGTTACAATCGGGATTTGGGACTATTTCAAAATCGTCAAAGGTTAATTGACGACCAACCCGATAAACAAACCCAAACAGGCGAAAATGCTTTTTAAGACTGATGATATGTGGTCGGGCTTCCCAAATCTCTATTGAAAACCCAGGATATTGCAGCCCTAAGCATACCCCGTCGTAATAAATATGAAACCCATCTTCTTTCGGAATAGTGGTCGACCAGCTATCATTACTCCCCAAAAACCACAAGCCGAAGTCAGTAATTTTCATAAAACTCCTACAGATCTTATTATATCTGCTTTTCTGACCAATAAATGTTTACCGCTATTGTTGCTATATCCGTGGTATATTGGTACTGCGAGCCACTTGTGGGCGTTGCAAAATTAACAATCAGACTTTTATCTCTGTTTAATTCCACAGGGTGCATCAGGTAATTATCGATAAGGATGCCTGGTTGCGGTAATGAATAGGTGGCTAATAGGTCTATTATCTCATCTGTTTGATTGGGACGGGAGGAATACAGCCTCACACTCACGGAGGTATAACAATCGTCATTATCCTGACCGATCGCTTCATACCGACAAGAGATACCACCCGTACGCTTTTCCGTTTTTTTATAGAAACTTGAGTCTCATTGGTCTTAGATCTGACAGTTGATATGGTTAATTTCTTAACTGTTATAATTTCAGACTGAGTTTCGAGGAAATTGTCATGCCGTATTTCGATTTTATCAAAATCGCCTCCCTGAATAGTCGTAGTAAAAGATACTATAAAGTGCTTCTCTGGTTCAGGGGGAATTATTTCAGGGGTTGGCTGGGGAATTGGATGCTGTAGTGGGGGCGGTGATTCTGGAACTATCCTGTTCTCTGGGCCCCAGTAATCTTCGAAATCAATAATATTGCTCATAGGCCCCCTTTACAGCGATCAGTACTACTTATTATAATCGGGATTCGGTTCGATTGTGAAATCATCCAGCGTTAATAGACGTCCTATAAGAATAGTGATCTGATCCCAATGAAACGAAACAGATGGAAAGCCCTCTTTCACCTTAATAAGAAATGGTCTGACATCTTCAGTATAAATCTCTAGACGGAATCGGTCGTAAACATATATTGATTCTCCTGATTGATAACCTAACTTATACCCATCATAAAAAATGTAATATCTACCGCCTTGAGGAATAGTCTTGGACCACTGGTCAGATAACATCTCATTAAACCATAAGCCAAAGTCATGAATTTTCATGTGGGCCCTTATAATCTGGATTAAGCTCTATTGAAAAATCATCCAAAGTTAAAAGACGACCAATATAAACCTGATATTCCCCGTCCCAAAGTTGGCAATAGTCAAATGGATTTTTCATTCTAATTCCAAGGTACTTATCAGGAAGACGAACAATTAATGTAAAACGGCTGTCCTGCCGCCCCAACAACCTCCCGTCATAATAAATGCTAAAATCTGCTTTTGGTGGAATCGTAGTAGACCATTTCCAGCTATCATCACGCCAAATACGGAACCAGAGTCCGAAATCAGTAATTTTCATACAGCACCTCTATATTCAGGATTGGGAATAATATCGAAGTCGTCCAGAGTAAGGCGGCGCTTAATATTAAATGTACTATGAGTGTGTTCAACTCGCCTAAACTTATTCTTAAGATTTATTTTATACGGTACAATCTTGGAAATATACAACTGGCACGCAGCGCTTTGTTGACCTAAGAAGAACCCGTCATAATATATAGAAAATGCGTCGTGGTCAGGTATAGTGGTGAACCAAGTGCCTTTATCGCCCATGAAGTAATCAGATACTTGGTAAAACCACAGTCCGAAATCATATACTTTCATTTATATCCTCATAAGCTGGGTTTATTATTATTTCGAAATCATCAAAAGATAGCTTCCGACCGATACTAAACCTGCAATCACCCGAACAAAAATAAGTAAGTAGAAATTGGTCTTTTACCTTAACAATAAATGGACGATCCGTAAGAAATACATCTAAATCAAAATCATCCCATTGCGCCGCAACAATCCAACCATCATAAAAAATAGTAAAAAATCCAACTCCTGGGGGCACCGTAGTGAACCACTTACAATCCTGCTTGAACCACAAACCGAAATCAGTAAGCTTCATTTTTTCTCCAAATAATGGGGATTCTCCACTACTTCAAAGTCGTCGATCGTTAAGGGGCGACCGATCTGAACGACTCTCGACCAACTCGTAGAGTGCCAGGCAAATTCCAATATTACGTTCTCCGTGTGTCGGTGGGATGCTGTTTCTTTAAGTTTGATAATGCGTGAGCTGGTTATTTCAATTGACAGACTAAAATCGGAATGCTGGCACCCCAAATATTCCGCGTCATAAAAAATTGCGAAAGCGTCGTTTCCCTGAGGTATAATTGCAGACAACCGCTCATCGCATAATAGCATATACCATAATCCGAAGTCATGTATTCTCATAAATCATGATCGCAATCTGGGTTTTCCACGATATCGAAATCCTGCAAAGTTAATGTGCGACGTATTTGATACTCATCGAACCTTAAGGGGAAAAATCCCTTTAACCTGATGATGTAAGGCTCGTCGTCATAAATTGTTAAGCCAAAATCACTCCATTGGCGCCCCAAACAATAGCCATGATAATGTATGCCAAAACCTGCGTTTTCTGGTATTACAGTGGACCAGGCAGAATTATCAAGACCCCATTTATTAAACCAGAGCCCGAATTCATGGATTTTCATACAGCACCTCTATACTCGGGATTTTCCACTATCTCGAAGTCATCTAGGGTTAGGGGGCGGCCGATGTAGTAGACCTCTCCAATATTACGAAACCTATTTTTCAATTTTATAACGTGAAGGTATGGCGCACAACGCGGGGTCCCGCTATCCATATAGATGGATAGCGAGAAATCAGATATCTGACCACCCAAATCCATCCCATCGTAATAAATGCTATACGGAGGTTTTTGAGGAATCGTGGTAGACCAGTGGTCGTGTGGGTCGCTACCCCAAGACATAAACCAGAGCCCGAATTCATGGATTTTCATATAAAACCTCATAATATACTATCTCGAAGTCATCTAGTGTTAGGGGGTGGCCGATGTAGTGCCGACCACCCTCTAGAGGAAATCTATTTTTCAATTTTATAACGTGAAGGTATGGCTCACAACGCGGGTACCCGCTGTCCATATAAATGGATAGACAGAAATTAGATGACTGATAACCTAACTCCACCCCATCATAATAAATACTAAAACCATATTCTGGGGGAATAGTGGTAGACCAGCGGCAGTGGATGTCACCACCCCAGTACATAAACCAGAGGCCGAAATCAGTAATCTTCATGCGAGCTCCTGGTAATCTGGATTTGCGACTATCTCGAAATCATCAAGAGTAAGGAGTCGGTCTGGAACATAGGTGTCTTTAAACTTATAAAATTTAGTTCGAAACTTTATAATGTATCGCGTGTTCCGAGAAATCGTTAAATCTGGACCATCAGGGTAAAAACAACCCAAGCATTCCCCATTATAAAAAATATCAAAGTCACCTTCGATCGGTATGCTGGTAGACCAGATATAAGTGGGGTCAGTTTTCCTATAAATGCGGTGACCAATCCACAACCTAAACCACAAGCCGAAATCATAAATCTTCATCTCCCTAAAACCCCCACATCCCATATACGAATTCCATCCCCCACCAAATCAAAATTATCTGATTTCAGATCAGGAATAGAGGTAAAGCCTTTAATTCGAAACAGTTGATTAATTACTCTTTTAGCTTTCAATTCTCCCACCTGATCTACCAGCTGAGAAATCATAGCGAAAATTTCTGACAAGTCTAACTGATTAACTCTAGTGCTCACCCTCCGCTGCAACACATAATAAGCGAAGTTGTGAGAATCTTTTAACCGACCAACGGCAACTATCGGAACTACCAAGCCCCGTCCCCGCTTCCCCATTAAACTGCGAGACAATTCCCAAAGCGTCTTCGAATTGGTAAATTTTATTACGTACTTCCTACCAAATGTCCAAACTTCCGATTCCACACCCGATCCTAATAAACGGGGGCGACAGCGCTCGGACACTTTCCACCTACTACATAACCTACGCCACTCCAGAGAGCTAAATAAAAACTTCATCCAAAGCGCGATCACCCAACAATGTCTTAACGGAATTCATACCTAATAGGCTCACAAGAGTAATTGAAAAACGCTAAAAGGAATTGGTAATTACCGCCAAAATCTTCAAAAAATGAGTCTGGAACAGAGTCCCCCTGAAACCAGAACTGGCGCTCAACCTCACTTTTAGGGTCATTTTTATCATAAGCAGTCACACGAACCCAGGGGCCATAATCTGTTAATTTCATTTTTCACTCACTGTTTTTGATTCCCCCAGACACGCGAGAATCGAAGTCCCAATTCTTTAAATACACCGTTAAAATGGCCAAAAATTTTATCTTAAAAATCAACTACTTACAGACCTAGGCTGACATCTTCTTTAACCACCGTTTTTTACTATCTATGTAAAAGCAGCATACAAGAAAACCGTCTGTTCGGTGGTTTACCCATACAATATCCAATACGCTGCCATACAGATCTTCCTCCCCTAAATGGCCAGATAACCACTTACTAGAGAGTGGAGATTTCCCATCTTCCTTATACTCTATCTGTGTCCATTCGCCAAAATCATACAACTTCATTCGTACCCTAATTTATTTAGCACCACCACTCGACTTCACATTATCCTCTACAAACTTAATTACATCGAACAACTGGGGAGCGGAAATCCCATCTATCGTCGCCCGTAGCTTTATATTTCGGAAAATCTCGTGCGCAAATTCGATCGCATTAGATGACCTGATTTTCTTAATATAGAACTGCAGGATTCTTTTGTAAGTCCCATTCGTACAATCAAAAATTTCAACCTCTACCTCATTCCTTACCAGAGCAATCTTGATTTGTAAGGTAGATTCAAAGCTAATCACATACTTGGTTAATAGTTCCCCTGTATGTAAAAGGGGGATACCCCCTACCAGAAAGAACTCAAAGGTCCCGCGCCTCCCATCAATAAAGACAGTCTCGGCATCCAAAGTATACAAGAAATCTCTAAGTTTCATTTAGTCCCCCACTTCCTTAGCTACCAGACCTACAACCCGAGCATTCTTTTCAAGTTCCCTCACATTTGATAGAGCCCCACATCAATAATGACCAAATCACCAGAAGCGCGCATCATCACGTTTCCACCGTGCACATCATTCCAGCGAAGTCCATTCCGCGCCAAATAATCTAGAGTCTTCATCAAACCTGCCGTCTCGGGAGAACGAGAAATCTTACCCTGGGGCTGAAAAGAATCTAAATGTTTCTCGGGAAATTTCATAGAAAGGTAACGAGGTATCAGGATCTTTAAAGAAGTTATGTACTCTCTAACTATCTTACCCTGTTCCTCTGATACAGGGATTCCAATTCTCCCCCACAGGAATTTCTCCAAATCATCCATCGAATCGCCATTAAATTGAAATAAAGACTTCCCCAAATCCTGCGTTATAGTTGCCGCAGGCATAGACCGAAGTACCTCTTTATGGATTTCCCCAACAACCTCATCATCTTTAAAAAGGTCTTTCATTGTGAATTTTTGTTCACTGCCATAAAAGAATTTCTGCAAATCAGTAGCCAGGGGCCTTAAGATCTCCGTAACCACAAGATCCTTATCGTCATCGCTAATAATATCATAAATAATAGGTAAGTTGGTCTTTATGTCTGTAGGAGCCCCCTGGGATAAATCCCTTAGCTTCTCCCACTGAGATAATTCAACTCCACTGTCCACGGATTTCACAGCAACTTGCTTGCCCAAGTAAGCCGCTCTATAGACCTTACCATAAGCTCCACCACCCAGAAAAGAAGATAGTTCTCCACCCCGCTCAGCATTGGGCAAATGAATGGGAGTTAATTTATGACTCAACATCAGTTCTTCATCCCTAAAGATTGAAACCTCATCCCTGATACGGGAAAGTAGATCACTTATAAACATATTATCTATATAAATATAGCCTTTATCTGGATGAACGGGCAAATTATGAAAAATAAACCCTGGGAGATTATCAAGGGTATCCTGATCATACTTAGGCAATATACTCTCAATCATCTCCGCCCTGTCTTTATCATAAGTCTCATTCCACTCTAGGGTGACTGATACTAGATAATGAACCATAGTAGGATTTTTGAATAGCCTATCTAACCACTCTTTTTTTATAGGGGCATCATCAAATCCAAAATCCTCATCTTCAAATCCCTCAGCCATAATTCCCCCTATCCAATACCATAAAGACCGACATCAATAATGACCAGATCACCCGATGGCCTCATCATAACATTGGCGGCATGAACATCACCCCAATTTAAACCACCAGCGCTAAGATAGCGCAACGCAGCTAATAATCCTGAGGTTTCTGGTGTACGGGAAAATCTGTCAGAGTACTCGGACTGCTTACCAGAAGAGCTAGGAAATCTCTCAGCTAAATGTTTTCTTACATGCCAAACAATATGATCAATATACTTATTTATGTACTTAGTCTGCTGCTGTGACAATGGAGTTACCACGCCAGATTTAAGAAAAGGAATTAACTCATCTAAAGACTGACCCTTAAAATCAAACAAGGCTCTTCCCAGATCAGCACCCAAACTCTTACCAATCTCTGGAATTTCACGCAAGATCTGATTATGCATAGCCCAAATAAGCTGGCGGTCATCAAACAGGTCTTTTGTCGTAGCATAAGAATCACCCTCACCAAAATCAAAAAATGAGGTCAAATGATTAGTCGCTGGCTTTAAAAGCTCCATGACAATAAGCGTCTTCTCTCCATCCTCAATAATATCATAAACTACTGGCAAATGTTTGCTTATTTCGGGAGGTGCGGAATCTGAAAGCTGTTTCAGCTTAGCCCACTGCTTATCCTCTCGTCCACGCCCCACTATCTTTACAGCAACTTGTTTTCCTTTATATGCTGCTCGCAAAACTTTACCAAACATACCCGAACCCAGAAATGCCGACAACTCATTCTTATTATTAGGTAAATAAATGGGAACTATTTTATTATTGCCAAGAAGCTCCTCCTCTTTTATAATACCAACCTGCTCTTCCAGAAGAGCAGAAACCCTACTACTAAAAGATTGATCCGATACTCTATCAAGGTCACTGGAAGCTAACCGATCCACTAAAAATGTAGACATTTGACTCAAACCAGCAAAATCTTCCTGATCATAGGTTGGAATAATTTGTTTTATTCTAACAACCTTCTTTTTATCATACCAGGGTAGCGCTGCAGCAACTTTATCAACTACCCTGCCAACCAAATCAGAATTATCTATTACTTCCCGAATCCACTCACCCTTTATAGGACCAGACTCAATCGGAGATAGATCAGCGGCTTCTTCATCTGTTATATCGACCATAACTCCCCTACTTCCAAGTATTTTCTTCTCCCCAAATAAGCGCCCCGATATACGCTACCATTTATTCCAGAGCCGAGATGAAAATCAAATTCTCCCGTCTCACTATCTGGTAAATATATCGGGGTAATCTTATGCCGTTCAAAAAATTTAACAGCATCTACCATATTATAAAGCCATATCTCCGTCACCCAAAGGATCTTCCGTCGTCTTGTCGTGAGCACTCCACTCGCCTACAGCTACATTGAAGTCAAACTTGTACTTCGAATGGCCACTACGCTCCAAAGCCGAAAAACCAATGTCTCTCAACATATTATTTTTCTCATAATCCGAGAGATCCAAACTCAACTTCTTAGCCTCCAGCTCCAAACGCTCATCAGCAATAGTTAAGAATCTCATGCTTTGCAATACGAAATCCCTATGATAATCTTGCATTTTTACAGGACGCTTAGAGTTGCGAGGAGGTGGAGGAACGTCCGAAAAGATCCGCTGAGTATCCATGAAATCTGATACCTTTCGCGCCAAACGCTTCACTTTATTCGCCCGAATCTTCTCGGGGCTTAAAGGAGGAGCTTTAGGCGGAACTGCCGTCTCGGGAGGCAATACCGTATCCCTAAACAAATCTTCCTCAGTTTGAGCATAACCCTGCTGAGTCGTAGCATTGGTATTCCAGAAGTCTTCCGTACCCATCTCATCAGTTACAGGATCCCCGTCCACCTCAGTCTTGAGGGTTTGGGACAACAGGTCCTGATCATCCGCCGCTAAACTCGAGGGCATAAGATGTCCTTCCCCACCACCCGAGCGCTCCGAGTCTGTTAAATTTGCAATAACTGCATCCAGATCATCAGCTTGCTCAAACAAACCTTTCTGCTCTAATTCAGAAGCAATACGAACCAATTCACTTAAAATCTTCATAAAATCTCCAATTTACCTAACTATGATACTTTCTCAAAACACTCGCTACAGCTTTATCTAACTCATGCTCAAAATCATCAGAAAAAGAATCCATCTCATCAAATTCCATGTTCTCCAAATCTAAAGCATCAGACCCCGATAAAAAGTCCTCGGCCGCAGACCTAACACAATCAAAGCAACCATGCTCTTCCGTATCACAGTCACAAGCAAGAGTGCCCGCCTTCATATCAGAAAGCAAGGAGTCTTCCATTTTATCAAAAATAAGGGGACGGGCAGCCAACTTTTTAATAGACATCGGCATCTTTGAAAATTCCATATAGCTCCTAAATCCTATAAATTAGTTACTGCTTTATTAGCAACTATAAGTTAGCACCCCCAGAAGGAGCCGCCGCTGCTGCGCCACCCCTAAACATCTCACCACCCACAGTCAGAATAGCCAAAAGCCGATCTTCCAATAGCATGAAACTACCACCAGCTTGACCAAAAATCACCATGCGCTTCTGGGTCCCATGGTACAAACCCGCTGCATCATAACCCTCAGATTGGTAAATCAAATGAGGAACGCCATCCTTCGTATAACCACAATAGTTCAAGGTACTCTCAATATGAGAAACCTCCCCTGGATTCCTAGCCTGAGCAGCCAAAGCCGAATTGATATCCTCTTCGAACTTTTCTACAAAGCCATTGGCAAAATTACAAAATGTCTCCGTAGGAGTCAAAACCCTCTTCACCTCCAGCTCCTTGGGATCTGAAACGTGAGAACAAGCCGAGACACCCAAGATAAAACCAATCAGTGCTAAAAAACGCATACTATCTCCTAAATAAATTAATCCAAAATAGAGGTAATAATAAAGAATTTATTATCCTTATCCCACCGCCACTCACAACCTAGAGCACGAAGGTGCGATAAGTCCGAGCCCCACCGAGTCCTAATATCATCCGATAATAAAGCCCTTTCTAATTTTACAACCCAACCATGAAGACAAGGCTCTATCTTTCTGGCTTCCAAGCACTTAGAACTATCAAATAGAATAGAAAATTTACCCCGACCCAACAAAACACTAGGGTCGAAATCCTTTCCTACTTGCATATAGCATTCGCCACAGTTAATCCACTGGCCATAATCAGTCAGTTTCAATTGAACCCCCAGTAAATGGAGTGGTCGGCACTACCCTATAGAAATCCACACGGGCTAATTGCCAAGTCTTATTAAACAAATTAATGGAATTCAATAACTCCATCCACATAAAAGATGCGGATTTGGAGGAGAAATTTATGGAGTTCTGAACCGATAGGGGATAACCATTCACAGTATTAAGAAAGCCAAATCCCCTGGATACCCCATCGATCAAAACAGAAAAGTGATCGGCATCCCCTGGTAAACGATCCGTCGTTGGTTTTGCGTAAAATTTACAATCAGAAGACCAGGTTCCCAACTCTAACCAAGCTCCATAATCATAGAGTCTAATAAGCTCCTCCCTAAATAGAAAGGGCGGAGCTTCCCCCGCCCATCACTATCACCCGCATTTCTGGAAGTTACAATCCCTACAGCTCATGCAACCTTCGCTATAAACCAGGTTAGAACTACCACACTCTGGGCACTTAGCATTAGATTTTACCTTAGAACCTTCAGGAATATACTTCTTGAGAATTCTACCTAAAACCTTATTGACATCATTGATACCACCATCTTTAGTCAATTGCTCCACTACGAAAGCAACCTCCACGCCATGGCGCAAAGACATAGATAGCATTCGAGTAGACCAAGCAGATTCCGCATTATCAAAGGTGTTAATGATATCCTTGACCACCAGAGGCTCATCCCCCGTATCAATATGGAGATCGTAATTACCCTGTTTTACCTTGCAGATCTTACCATTCTTGAACTTACTGGGGATCGATAACTTATTGCTACGCCCTGCAAAGATCTCGTAAGGAGCACCGCCCAACAGACCAACCAGAACGACCCATTTATTACCAGCCACAGTAACGGAATGAATCTCTGCATCAAGCTCAGCTGGGCGCTTAGGCGCATGCACCGCAACAATCTCCGCTGGACGCCCATCAACAGAAGTATCTTTGTCCGTTTTCTCTACAGAAATAACTGAAGTCATAGTACCCATGCGATAACTGGTACCACCCTTAATCACACCCGACTTATACATATCAGTATAAAGTGTCTTAAAGTCTTCATAAGGGTAGTCATTCGGTACATTGATCGTTTTAGACATTGCAGAATCGATATAACGAGCAAAGACCTTCATGGTATCTACGTGCTCTTTAATAGTTAAGTTAAAGAGATTACCCGCATATTCTGCATTCGGATCCCAAGAGCCCTCAGCCTTCAATACCGAAACAGCATAATCCTCAATAAGAGTCTCTTTGGTCAGACCACGATTCCTATCAATTTTGTATACCGTCCCATTAAACTCAGTAAACAGAAGATTCTCATCCCCTTCTTTCTTCCAACCCCATTTTAAGTTACCACCAGTGAATGACTTATTACCCCAGTCAATAACAGGTAATTCCATACCATCGGGAGGAACTGGGACCGAACTCGTCCTAACATACTCTGCCGAAACCACTGGCTCCAAACCACCAGATACGTTATTGGCATAGATGCTGCTATTACCCGTTGGTTGAATGGAAGTTAAGTGGGAATTCCTAAGTCCATTAGCACGAATCATTTCAATGGTATCAGCATCCAAGGCTTGCTTAACAAAAGCACCAGCCAAGTACTTATCACAATCAAACAGGGGGAATGAACCCTTTTCCTTAGCAAGTAAAGAACTTGCTTTATAAACCGTATTTGTTACAAATTGGCTTAGTTCTTGGGTTAGTTGCAAAGCGCGGGGGGAGCCATACCTAACACCCAATAGATAAAGAGCTGAACCGTAGCCCAAATAACCCACGCCAATGCGACGCTTATTCTCCAAATTCCAGCGCTGCTCTTCCAGTGGCACCTGAGTCAGATCATTAACATTATCAAGCATTCGTACGAAGTCTGGTAGATAACGAGCAATTTTCTCATAGTCCCAGCCTGTACGATCTGCATTCACGAATTGAGTCAGATTCATCGAACCCAATAGACAAACACCACCCTTAGGAAGAACTTGTTCCCCACAAGGATTGGTTGCAGAAATGTGTTCGCAATAATAAAGATTATTTAATTGATTAATACGATCAACAAACAGGATGCCTGGTTCATTACGGTTGTAGGTTGAGGTGGTAATCAGCTCCCAAAGGTCTGCAGCCTTCATAGTAGAATACACTTCAATCGGGTAACCCGCAGCTACCCACTTATCCAAGTTACCATCCCACTCCGCAGTATACTTTTCATGGGTGGTTACTGGGTAAACGAGATCCCAATCTGCGCCTTCTTCCACCGCCTTCATAAACCGATCATAAACCAATACAGACATATTGAATTTAGTTAGGGTGTTGGGTGTTTGTTTAGCGGTAATAAATTCCAAGATATCTGGATGCCATACCGAGCTGGTAACCATCATGGCGCCCTTACGGATCTTATTCTTACCCTTCTTCGTCTTTTTCTTCTTGCCCGAGCCCTTAGTAATAACCTCAGACATCTTATCCCACAGGCCCAGCATCTCCACTGATCCAGGGGATTCTACACCTACACCATTAATGAATGCGCCCCTGGGTCTAATAAAGTCGCAACAAAATCCGTAACCCCCTTCTGATTTGAGGGTAAGAGCTGCCTTGGTTAAAGCGCCAAAAATGCCGCTAATAGAATCTACATTGCCCTCATCTGGATGAGATACGAAACAATTAATTAGGGTTGTGCCTTTTAGCCCAGTGCCAGCATTTGAATTAATACGGCCGCCTGGAACGAATTTGAAATCGGCCAATAGCTCCCTAAACCTCTTGGTCCAAGCCCCAGGATCCTTTTCAAGGGATGCCAAGTACTCTGCGATTCGTTGATGAGTATCATCTACGGTTTCGTCTGTATGATACTTATAAGTTTGCCACCAAACCTCTTGAGATAAATCACATGTAAATTTCGTGCTACTCATCTATCCTCCACTACTACTGCCCTTACCAATTATTTTAGGATTTTGATATTTATACATTGCTGGACTGTTATCCTGTTGATTTATAAACATTCTTAGGGCCTGCCCTTCAGAAGTATAAATCCTATACTTCCTATCAGACAAAGCCCCATATTCAACAACATATAGTTCATCTGGTCTTGCACCTGAAAATTCCGCTGCGGCCATAAAATCCTTGTGCGATTTAATAAATTATTGCTAGACGTAACAAAACCTCGAAGAATAAATCCTCGAGGTCAAATTTATTTAAAGGCGGCTACTGCAGCATCCGAACCACGTTTTTCAAAGATATCTAAAATTTTAAAAATATCTTCTGAACCTGGATTAAACTTAGGTAGGTGTTCTACGGGAACTGCGGAAACAACCCTAAGATTAATAGTAAATAGGACTTCCCCCTTCCTAACCTTAACTCCGTAGGTTGGTCCCCTGGGTTCATCCGATCCAGGGATGGTGTCTACGTCTTTTAGTACCGAATCCAATGCAGGAGCATCATCTAAATCTTCATCTGGGCGCATAAGTATTCCTTTCTATGTGGTAGTAACTTCTGGTTCTGTGGGGGCTGCAACGGGAGCCGCCGTTACCTCCTCTGGCGCTAGCGCTGGCCAAACACCAATGATTTCATCTTCCTTAAAAATCAGATATTCATCCTTGGCTGAATCCCCCAAGCTTACCTTTAAACCTGCATGCTGATTTACAAAGACGGTATCTCCCACCTTAATACCTACGGGGATATAAAATACCTTACCTTCGTGAACAGCCATCTTACCTGGGCCAATAGCAACCACCACAGCCTTATTCAACATCTTCATTTGGGCATCGGCTGACAGGTGTAAACCTGTACGAGTAGTAGTCTCTTTAATAGGTTTAACCACAACACGATCCAATAATGGAACAATCATATTACTCACACTTACCTCCACTTTCCTCGCGCGATCAGCGCTAACTGTTTTAATCAGAAACCATGTCTAGCAAGACTTCTAAACCAGTATCCGTACTTAGCAGCTTGGCTGGCACCAAACCCAGTAAAAAGTTCTTCGTTGATAGAAAATCAGCAGCCCCCAGATCCCCGTTTGCAGAGACCACCTTACGAAGGACGGACTCTATATAACTTTGATCTTTGGTTAGCTGCGATGGATCAAATCCCCTCCATCCACCACCAACAACAATAGGCGCCATAGCAGCCATGGCTAGGCTGAAATAATGTAGCAGATTTGCTGAATCAGTCTGATCCTTACCCAACAGAAGCTGATTAAATACGGATTCCAAGGCGGAAATATCTGATCTAGAACTCCCGCCGACCTCTACCACCGCATTAGTAAATTGGCTAATAATGGTCATGGCGCCTCCTCTTGGCTTCATAAGACTTAAATCTATGGTAAAAAGTAATACCAATCGGTGGGGATTGCGGATTAACTGGGGTATAAGAGTTTTATACCACAGGATCATAGACCTGCTCTGGAATATCATGGCGGGAGGTAAATATCGACATAATAGCTTTAATTATATTTTTCACTACTGTATTACCTCAAAATCCTCAGGTTTGGGAACAAACCCACTTTTAAAAACATAACCATTCATATCCCAGGACTCCAGATCATCATGTCGCAACGCAACAAATTCTTCATAACCATGAGGGCAGTACCATCGCTCACCACCCGCGAAACACCTGGCAACTACATTCCCATCAAATAATAAGAAATCAAATCCTGGAGAGTGTGTTTTGGAGTATTCAAATTTACGGTCATTGTATCTGTAGAGATAATGCGGTGAAACAGTCGTATACCACCACCCACAATCATATAGCTTCACGGATTACCTCGAAATCTTCGGGTTTTGGGACGAAATCATATCTCAGAGCAGCAACCGCATCTTTAAGAGAAACTCCAGAATTCTCTGTCAGCTCCCAAATTTCAGTAATATTTCTTTTTATAGCCACCATCTTTCCATCAAAAAGTAAATATTTGGAATTAGGCGTCCAATGACTATACCAGGTACGATATAACCTCATCATATTAAGATCTATCTTTTCATATCTATCCTCGCCATACCACCAGCCAAAATCATGGAGTTTCACCGATCACCTCAAAATCTTCTGGTTTGGGGACACAACCATCTTTAAAGGCATAATTACAAAAACCAAAAAAAGATACGTCAACATGGTCACGCAACCTCAAACCCAAACTCTCTTTTACCAAATCATATCTCCGACACACCCAGCGAATATCAAGCCTTCTAGAATTGTTTGCAACACGAATTCCATCAAATAATAAGGTGTCAAACCCTATGGAGTGTATCTTGGAATATTTATAGCGGAAAACTCCAGCAATACCCGTATAGATATCTTTCCGATACCACCAGCCAAAATCATGGAGTTTCACCGATTACCTCAAAATCTTCGGGTTTGGGGACATAATCATCTTTAAAGGCATAATTACCATAACCAATTGGTTCCAGCAACCCTTTATTAAAAAGTTTTACAAGTTCCTCTAATTCATAAAAATAATACATCCATGGGCCATCATCTCGGTATTTTTCAGCAATGCTGCGCCCATCAAACAACAAGCTATTGAAACCTGGGGAGTATACCTTGGAATATTTCTCCTCACTCCAGGTATGCTTTCGGTACCAAAATCCGAAGTCATGAAGCTTCACGGATCACCTCGAAATCTTCTGGTTTGGGGACGTATCCTTCTTTGAAAGCATAACTACCATGCTCAAGGTAAACCAGCAACCTATTATCAAAAAGTTTTACAAGTTTATTCAAGGCACAAGACTCACAAACCCATGGGCCAAGAAATGGGTATTTTAGAGCAATAGAGTGCCCATCAAATAACAAGCTACTGAAACCTGGAGAGTATACATTAGAATATTCGTCGCGAAGCTCGTTATACTCACTATTATAGTGACGCTTTCGGTACCACCAGCCAAAATTATAGAGTTTCACGGATCACCTCAAAATCTTCTGGTTTGGGAATATACTCCATAGGAAAGCTATTACCCAAACCAACATAGACTGATCCACCACCCGTTAAAGCACCGATACGAACTCTTATAGGTTTCCAAGCCACCTTCCAACAACCATTCCAACTCTTCCGAGCAATAATATCACCATCAAATAACAAATCCACGGAATTCAAAGAAGGCTCTTTAGAGTATTCGTAATTCGGAGGTAACACGCTAAAAGGCGCTTTTTCAGACCTATACCACCAACCATAATCGTGAAGTTTCATAAATCCTTACTTACATATTGCTTTCGCAGCCGCCAAACCACTCGCAGCCGCTTGAGCAAAACTTGATGTATGACCGCTCATATCCCCAATAACGTAAAGTCCCTTAATGTCCGTTTCCATACCCGCACTTACCTTGAATTTTAAAGGATTCATACGAGCCTCAGGACCATGAATCACCAAACGGGGCTTCATCTCAGGAATCAAATCTACAAACTTAACTAAATCACTTCTCAACAATCCGAACTCAGGCAAACTAGAGAACATGGAATTACCACCCAACAACTTAGAACCTGATTCCCTGTATGTCTGATAGTCAGCCAAAATATTACAAATTTCTGTTAACCTATAAACCTGATTTAATGCGTCGGGGGTCTTAAAAGTTCTAAACAATGAAATTGTTGCTGTAGAAGAAGAACCCTTAGTATTCCTGGTATTCGCAATTTTTACATGATTGGTTTCTTCCGTCTCCACAGTTCCAGAGAAACTAGGGATCGATGTTCTAAACCCGTCCTCCGTCCTAAATCTGAAAAATGGAGTCTTACTCGAACCACCCCAAGCCTTCATCGCCCCCGAAGGAAACTCCAACTTAATACCAAAATCAAATGAGGACTGCTCATAGGAGGGAACCAAACAATCCCCGTGGTTTACTAGCCAGTGCTGGCCCGCCCTACCCATAGAATACAAAACCTTACGACCTTTAAATTTTGCGTCCAAACCCTCCACCACAAACAAATCTTTCTCCTTCTTTACGGAGGTAATCTCTACTTTGTGATACAGGGTAATGTTTTCTTTCAGATGCAGGTAGAGTCGATCCCCCATCTTGATCATCTTATCTTCATTTAGAACCACCGTATTCGGCTGATCGACCAAGAATCCTTTAACGGCAGCCAACTCTATCTGCTTAGCCGAGATCTTACTCTTAACAACTTTTAAATTGGAATCCGAGAACTCTGACAAATTCTCAACAAATAAATTCAGCAACGCCTGGTCGGTTATATTACCACCGAAACCTGGCTCCACAAATGCATGAACCAAAGATCTCGCAGAACCACCAAACCAACCCAAACCCGTATTTCTGGTATCATTTAGGCGTCGAGCCTTCTCGAGCATCAGAACCTTTTTGCCCTGCTTGCTTAGATGCATGGCGGCAAAGATACCCGAAGCGCCAGCACCTATAATAATTGCATCATAAATCATTTATTCGCCTTGTAAGCTTTAGCCTCTACGAGGGCTTCAATCAGCAGATCGATCTCCGAGTCACTTAACTCCGCAGATGTCACCGTAATCTCTTGTGCGCTCTTCTTACCACGAATACTTAAAATAAAACTCTCAGTACCATTCGTAAGTCGAGACGCAACCTCCAACATAGATACATCATCCAAGGGAACTTGCTTTATAAACATACTACCTCATAGAGCTGCAACGTATTTACTGGCTACGTAATCTCTATAGTCATTTACAAACTCCGAGGGGGGATTCTTCTTCATATTCAAAAAAATACCCGCAGGATACCAACGAGTCTCCTTGGGGGGAGCGAATGACTTACCAGAAGCTATCCATTTCTTAAAGTTACCTATACCCCAGTTATACGCCATAAAGGCATACCATAAAGTAGTATCTGCATCAACATTAGGTGCCAAGTGCTTTACCTCAGATATATAAGCCTGAAGGTGGGCCGCCGCTGCAGCCGCATTCTGTGCAGGATCCCACACATCCGTTACCCCAAAGTTCTGAGCAACCTCGGGCATCAACTGGCCCAAACCACTCGCCTTAGTCTTCTCATTAAATGCTCGGGGATCCATCTTGGATTCCTGCATCAGAGCATAACGAAAAGCATCCGCATCAATCTTATAAGACCTTGATACTTCAGATAAAATTTCATCTATAGGCTTACCCTTTAACTGCCTAGCCAAATCCATTGGAGAATAAGGTATCTTAATCTTCTGACCAATAGACAACTTATCTTCCTTACCTACCAACTCTGGATTTATATTCAATACATGGCTAACACCCACACCATGCTTCCTAGCAATAGCCCAGAGATTATCACCACTCTTAACCTCATACACAGACTTAATGCGATCGGAGAATCCAATTATATCGGCCGTAGCCAGCATCTTATTCCGAAATACATCCGCAAATAACTTGAAATCTTCCATCAATTTACTCATTAAATCCCCCCAAATACGCCTTCCAACCATCTGGTATATACCCATAACCAAACATCTCCGAAAGATTAGGAGCCTTAGGGTGAGTCCTTAATACCATGCAAGCCTCCGCTGGAGTCCTATTATCCTTCTTGAAATTGCAACGCTTACAAGCAGTAACACAATTATGAAAAGTGGTAGGACCACCACGACTCTTAGGGACTATATGATCGATCGTACCAGTATTGCTAGTACACTGCTCCCCGCAGTACTGACACAAAAACATATCCCTAAGGAATAAAGCACTCTTCGAAAACTTTTGCCGAGAGTATAAAGTATAATGATCGGGAGTCTTAACTAAAAGACGAATCACCAAAGGCTTAAAATTCCTGGAGCTACTATCATCTACTTCTAAAACTTCTGCCTTGCCACGACCCAAAACCAAATTAACTGCACGCCTCCAAGAGACGATGCTAACGGGGGTATAATTCATGTTAAGCAGAAGAACTCTAGACATTAAAATTCCTTTCAGAGGATCTTTTCGTATTTAAAATTAGGAGCTAAATCAAACTTATCTGCTCGATAATGAACATGGGAAACTATCCCCGTCCTAATCGGCTGCTCAAAAGTTATAAACCTCTGATCCTCAGGCAATAACTCTTTAGCAATATCGTACTTTACCACCAGCTGATCAATCAATGCCTTTAAAGAAGCATACTGTTCTTCAGTATAACTGGCAAAATAGGAGTAACCCCTATAAGGAGTTGCTAAATGATCATAAAAGGCCGTATCATCCTTGTGACAATAAACAACCCCATAAACATCATAAAGAAATCCATCATCTTTTAATACCAAGGGACCAATGTTACTGATCTCAATCCCCAAGCTCGAAGAAGATCGATCCTTATTGGAATAGGTCTTGGAGGAACCTAAATGATAACTCCAATAATCTGGATTAAATAATTCGAAGGTCGTACCGCTGCGGGCTACTACATAGGGCACGGATACGAATTGTTTAGTTAGGGCCGCCATATCCCCAGACAAAACACCAGCCGTAAAGTGCAACACAATTTGCGTCTTCTTCACCTTAGTGCCATAGAAATAACTGGAAAAATTAGAGGGCCTAATGGAATTAACCCCTTTCAAAAAGGGATTTACCCGCTTAAAGGACTTCCCCGAAGAGTCCACCAATTGATTCTCAAACTTAGCTTCTAGATTAGGTATCTTCTCAATCCTTTTCATACGACCCCACTCGCTCATAACCGTTAAATTTAAAACTCACCCCTGAATCATTCTTGCTCGTATCGGACTCCCACACCTTCCTCCATAAAGCAGGTGACAAGTATGGGAAAAATGCGTCTCCCTTTACTACGACATTTACATCAGTAATATATACCCGATCAGCAATTTCCAAACCCTGCTGGTAAATAGAAGAACCACCTATAAGAAATACATCCAGGCCTAAATCCTTTGCACGAGCAAGAGCTTCATCCAAAGTACTTACCACCGTATAACCAGGGCCCTCAGCCAACTTAGACGAAACCACAATATTAACACGGTCTTTTAATGGCTTCGAACCCATAGATTCAAAGGTTGTCCTCCCCATTATCACACAAGTGTTCAAGGTCATCTTCTTAAAGAAAGCAAAATCTTCCTTTATCTTCCAGGGAATCTTACCCTGGAAACCCAAAACTCCATTAGCAGAAACAGCCGCAATTATAGATATCATACAGACACATCCATTTTAATAGCAGGGTGGGGATCGTAACCAGTCAGCGTAAAGTCACCATAAGTAAATGAATCTATATCTTTTACCAAGGGATTTAAGACCATCTGGGGGAAAGCTCGAGGGGCTCGAGATAATTGAACCTCTGCGGCCTCTAAATGATTTAAGTAGATATGCAAGTCACCAAAGGTATGAATAAATTCTCCTGGCTCTAAACCAACTACCTGAGCAATCATAAGAGTCAGCAAACTATAGGAGGCTAAATTAAAGGGAACCCCCAGCATCCAGTCTGCTGAACGCTGATACAGTTGACAACTTAGCTTACCATCCGCCACATAAAATTGAAACATGGCGTGACAGGGCCTCAGAGCCATCTGATCTAACTGATCAACATTCCAGGCAGACACTAGATGTCCGCGATCATGGGGTTTTGTCTTAATGTTTGATATCAGAGTCTTTATCTGATCTTTCTGAGGATCACCACCCCAAGATCTCCATTGAGCACCGTAAACAGGGCCAAGGTTACCATCCTTATCTGCCCATTCATCCCAGATATGAACGTTATTATCTAGGAGATATTTTATATTGGTGTCGCCTTTAAGGATCCAGAGCAGTTCATGGATTATACCCCGAAGGAAAACTTTCTTAGTTGTTAACAAGGGAAATCCCTTGCTTAAGTCAAATCTCATCTGGGCGCCAAAAAGAGACTTGGTCCCCGTACCCGTACGATCCGAGCGCTCAATCCCCTCATTCACCAACTTCCTTAGTAAATCAAGATACTGATTTTCTTCACTCATATAAATTTGCTCCCCAATAGATTTTAACCATCTGTTTCTCTAGCCAGTCAATCTCTGATCTAAAGTGATTAGAATGCTTCATCAAATCAATAGCGTCTAGCAGATAGGGATTACCGTACATCGCTTGAGCATCCCAGGGGGTAAAGAATCTTAAAAAGAGAGTAGTATCCAACCCATCATAGAACAAAACTATTTTACGGTTTGTAGTAGTCAGTATCGGATAACTCTCCAGACTCTTCACCCACCTTAACTCCGAGCAATAAAACCAGTATCCGAAATCTGTTATTTTCAAATTAACTCACTTATTTTTTTCTCTATGTGCTGGAAGACTGCATCTTCCGAATTAACAAATGACGGCAATACACTAATGATATTCTTACTTTTATTTTTCATTATATTATTAATGTGGCGATTTATTACAGATTCCTCTCTCCCCAGTTCTTGGAAAATATTATGTATTTTTTTATGAAAATTTAATCCGCGAGCCTCAATTTTATCGACACCACCTCTGGCATGCATAACTTGATCCGCTTTCGCAATTGGTCCCGACATTATAATCGTTAGATCGGGGGCGACGACCTGAGCAAAATCAAGCATCGGGAGGATCTTATCTAAGTGACGCATCTCATCCCCAGGATCCCCAAATCCCCTAGCAGCTAAGTCGTAAGCAATCGTTGACAAATAACCCCTGTCCACAATAACATCCAGACCCTTCTCCAGAGCTGGTTTTACAACAAACTCCATGTGTTGAGCCCGATCTGCTAAAAAACAAAGTAGCGCTGCGTCATTACCCAGACCACCACCCAGCAGCAAAGACCTAAGCTCCTTACCCCCTGGGGCATCAGAGCCAGGCTCCTTGGAGTAAATAGCATTTGGAAATCTTTTCTTAAGTCTGTTTATTTGAGTAGTTTTCCCCACTGCCTCGGGACCCTCAATAGTAATCAGCATATTCGAACCTTCCTTTAATTAGCTGGTAACATAAATCATCAGCTTTTGATAGAACATAGAACGTATTTATATCATCCAGGAATGGAGCTATATTCTTCCCCATCTCCCCTGGGGTTGTGATGATGTAGTATAGATCTTCAGTTTTTACGGTAACCCGAGATACATAGTCTCCATCATAAAGTATCTTAAAGTATGAAGTACCATTCTCATTTCTCAATGGAATCTTTTTATACCAACCTATTTCTTCGGATGAGTAACCATTGGTTTCAACCACCCAGTACCCATAATCATGGAGTTTCATGAAACACCTTGGTCCATGATATAGATCTAACTCGAGACCCCGTACAAGTAAATCCAGAGTAATCAAATATCGGAGCTAATTCCTTAAGCACCTCACTATCTAAAACATTGGAGCTTTGACTCTTAAATATTAGGGTTGAGGTATTAAAATCACTCGTTATAACGATAGTTCCGAGTTCCAATCCATTGATAAATAGTTTACAGAATACCTTATCGTAACCAGCTGACCTTAAATCTCTGTAGAGCGCGATCAAATCGGAAGAATACCATTCCTGCAAGCCTTCCTGCTCGAATCTCCACCATACACCATAATCAACAAGTTTCATAATTACTCAAATCGTTTTACATAAGCCGCCCTGTGCGCAGCCGTAACTCCCATCTTCCTTATTGCATTAATATGCAGTTCAGTACCATACCCCTGATTCGTATCAAATCCATAAGATGGGTATGTTAAATGAAGCTTATCCATCTCTAAATCTTTTGCATTCTTAGCCAAAATGGAAGCCGCTGCTATAGAAAAACTCTTGGAATCACCTTTAATTAGGGATTCAGAACCATAGGGTATCTTTTCAATCGACCTATCACCATCCATTATTACCCTGGTATTCTCTGGGAAAGACGCAGTATTAATGTAGGATTGGGGGGCAGAGAATCTTAAGTGGTAAGCACTACCAGCATTTATGGTAGAAACATCAACCTCTAGCACAAATGAATGTGTTGCAAATTTCTTTATAGCTGCGGCTAAAGTAGCACGTTGAGCACGATCTGTCTTCTTGGAATCCCTAACCCCCTGGAGTTCGGGGGGAACTATAAAATTCATAGGAAATATAACACCTGCGATAAACATAGAACCAGCGAGGCAGCCATACCCCGCTTCGTCTAGACCCAGGATAACTTCTCCGTTATCCCAGTAAGTTTTTTCAAAATCCACTAGCTCAGTCATTTATAGAACCTGTGCCGCCAAAGCAGCCAAAGAGGAGCGCTCACACTTGTTCAATGTTACGTGACCCGCAACATCGTATTTCTTAAATGCTTCCACCACATCAGTTAAACCATTATCCTCAGCAGATACCTTAGGGTTATCAATTTGATGAACGTCTCCAGTAAACACAATCTTAGACCCCTCGCCAATACGAGTTACTAGGGTTTTAGCTTCATGACGAGTTAGTGATTGACCCTCATCTACAATGATATAGGCATTCTTGAAAGACCGACCACGGACGAAGGTAGGTGGAGAAATCTCTAACATTCCTTTTTCCACCAGGAATTGAAAGGTAAATTTAGTTTTTTCCGTTAGTAGAACTTCCAAGCTATCCATAATAGGCCCTGCCCAGGCAGCCATTTTTTCCTGCAAAGAACCAGGTAGAAAACCTACGTCCTTACCCATGGGGATCGGGGGCTTAATAATAATAACCTTGGAGTAAGTCCGATCATCGCAAACTGCTTTAAGCCCAGCAGCTAGAGCCAGTAGGGTTTTACCAGAACCAGCAGAACCCACTAGAGTAACCAATGGAATTTCTTGATTCAATAGGAGATCCATAGCACAGGTTTGCTCTTCATTCCGAGGTACGATACCCCAGACATTCTTAGCAGAGGGGATTTTCTTTAATAATCCATCACCCTTGTGGCACATGATTACTGGATCCATCTTATTAGAACCCACCAATAACACGTAACCATTTACGGGAAAATCTTGCATATTTGGAAGGGTAACCGTGCCCTTAGTAAATACGTCTGCGATAACGGTATCATCTACGTCCATGGTTTCAACACCTGGGAATAGACCGTCTTCTTTAGAGAATATATCTTTAGAACAAGGAACCGCTGTTACGCCTTCGGTAGCGGCTTTAATCCTGAGGTGTGCATCACCCGAGATCAGTGTTACTCGTTTTTTCTTAGCTGCTACAAACTTAGTGGTGCGAACGATAGTATCGTCGGGTTTTTCCCCAGCGATAACTTTAACTTTAACAATTTTGAGTAGCACGCCTTCGGGGGTAACAACACCCCTCAAAATATTGCCTGCAGCGGAAGCAGCCTCAATATAACGAATAGTCATACGGGCATTCAGGCCGAGATCACCTGGTGCAGTTTTATATTTATCGAGTTCAGCAATCACAATCATTGGGATGATTATGGTGTCTCCCTTCATCTTTTTAAGGAAATTACCATCACTCAGCAGAACATTGGTGTCTACGACAAAAGTTTCTTTCAAGTTTCACCCCTATACAATTTGCCAGCATTTCAGGACCAAATCATAGACAGGCGTTTTTCCAGATATATTCTTAATTATTTCTGGTTTACTCCACTCGCCGATGATAATTTTTTCTCCACTTTCCAAGTTTATCTTGGTTATAACCACCTTACCTGAAGCCAGATCTTTAATTATATACATCCCATGTGTATCAAAAAGGTAGTCCCTCCATGCTGACTTAGACATATTTGGTGCCTGAATCAACATGATAGGGGGAATTCCTGATCGTACTAGGGTTTCGTTGATCCACTCCAATTCCAGACGATCGATCGTCGGAGAAATATCTCCGTACTTAATAACAGTCTCGATCTTCCTTGAAGGTGTCATAACATGAAGCATAGAATTTTATTAGCAAGCAATTATCTTTTTACCCTCCTTCGTCACTTTGATAAACAATGAATCTTTGATCTTCCTGACAGCCTCATGCGATATTTTTAATATTTCTGCAGTTTCTCTATATGATTTATTTTTTAATAAGCACTCTTCTAGGACCACCAGCTCTCGGGAGCTGAGGGTTTTCAAGAAGGCTTCCAGTTGTCGCATGATATCTTTTCTTTCGAGATAGGATAGGCAAGACTCGATTTCTTGCCCCAAGCAAGCTAGTTCTTCCTCATCTTCTGGTAGAGCTTGAAGAATACCCCTATCAACCTTATTCTTCATAGCCTCAATAGAGACTTGTTTTCTAATCCAGAAGTACGACCAAGAGGAGAAGGTAGCACCTTTAGATGGATCATAAGACATAAGGGCTTTCCATAAGATTTCCCTCGAGGTCTGTAGCAAATCATTAAAATTTGGATAACTCTTATATTTAGCTATCGCTTTATTTGCGATATGTTTGGTACCATTTATAAGATGCTGCCCGTGTTTAACTCTTAACTCTGGAGTTGTTGCTACAAAGTTTAAGAATAATAATACATCTGCATCCGACATTCTCTTCATTCGAAAATAGCCAAACTTTCTGGGATTAGAGGGGAACCATCGTAAACTCGCATACAGTGGAAGGCTTTGGTTAACACGACCTCACCCTTAGCACCGTCACGAACTTTCGTAAAGATAAGAGGCATGTCAGTCCTGTGCTCCTCGTCATCCCTGTTTGCGATCTGGATAATAATGTTAGCATTGTCGACTACGCCCGAAGATCGGGCGAGACGAAGGTTGTTGTACTTTTGAGCACTGAGACTCTGAGCCGTGCCCTGGGGGCGGTTCATCTGAGATGCCGTAAGCACGGGGAAACCGTAAGTCCTGCTAATTTCATGTAGGGATGCTGCGATTTCCCCAATTTCCTTCCAATCCTGATCGTCCCCCTCGGAGACACCAGACATAATGCCCAAGTAGTCTACGGCTACCAAATCAATAGAGCCCAGCTTCTCCATAGCCTCAAGACACTTTAACTCTACGTCTTCTGGGGTTGCACCACGAGGAATATCAACTACGTGCAGCTTATACTTCTTGTCATGCTCCTTAATGAACTCAACCGTTTTTTGTAAGTGATCTTTCTCGTGGGGGGCTAATAATCCTTTTCGGATACTTTCTAGGGGCAACTCAGATACACAAGACAAAACCCGCTTATTAAAGTAACCACCAGTATTTATCTTACCCTTATTGGAGCGGGGCATTTCCAGGGAAAAATACACCACATTATGACCATCATCCGCCCGAGTAGGGGATTTTGGATGGTTGGAGCCGAGCCAAGCATTTACGGCAAAATTCATCATTAAGAGACTCTTACCCGTACCAGACATACCCGCTACCACAATAAGTTCAGATGGATTAAATCCATTAGTCCTTTCATCAATAGAAGGAAGACCTACCAGAACACCTTTATACTGAGTTGGGTTAGCCTCCACCGATAGGTATTCAGAGTACATATTATCTGCATCTTCACCTACAGAACCCTCGTCCACCACATCCACTCGATTTATAGAGCGAATATCTGTAACAGTTTGAGAAAACTGCTTATTAATCTCATCAATACCCTCTTCCTGCTCTAGGGAATTCTTAATCCTATCAACTGCCTTAAGAGCTACATCCTTATTGTAGCGAGCCTTCAGTTTCTTTATGTAATACTTAAAGTCCTGTGAGGCGGGGGGCTGCCCCGTTTCTTCCAGTATGATCGATTTAGCCTTGTCGTAAATCTGACCAAACCTATGAACTTGCTCGGCCAGACCATGGTACTGACAGTAATCCAACAATGCATGTTTACTAAGCACATCTTTGATTGCGGGATCCAGGAAATTCTTTACCAGAATACCATAAAATGTTTGAACTTGATAGTTTAGATACTCGGGCTTAATCAGCTTGACGAGTTCCAACATATACCTACGGTCAGTAACTGCATAGTGAAGAATAATACCGTCTAGTTTTGTATCTTGCATATCACTCCTTCTTTAAACGGTGATCTTTACCAAAAGCAATTATTTGTTCTAGGGAGGAACCGAGACTCTCTACCACTCTTTTATGCTGACCAGTAAATACATCCTCGATTTTGGAGTTATTGGTGGCTAAGATAGTGGGTAAGCAGTTCTGAATCCTATAACGAATAACCTTCTCAAACATCGCCCCAAACAACTGATTAGCCTCATCGGATGATGGTAAGTGTCTACTATCCACTTCGTCTAAGGCGAAAATATCTGCATTCATAACCTTACTTGCAAACTCATCTCGATTCTGAAATGCCATGGAGTAAGAAACCAGGTCAGTAAAAGAAACATAGAAACAAGTGTAATTGCGAGAGCCCCCGACATAGGGAGTCATAAGAGCCTTCTTGAGGATAGAACAGATACTGTAGGTCTTTCCTGTACCATAAGTACCAGAGAAACAAAGACCTTTTCCCGCTAAATAATTATCATTTAGGTTATCTAAGTACTTAGTGGTGGCTTCTTTTATATTAGGAGACCCCTTGAAATCCGAGTACTTTAAGAACCAGTATTTCACTGGGATATTAGAATCCCCTAGGGCATCTACAAATATTTGCCTAGTTTCGCATAACTCGCATCTACTCGTATGTCCGCAGTCTTTTGCTATTTTTTCCTTTACGGCAAGCCTCTGGTGGTAGGGGATAATCATTCTTCATCACCATCCTCCCACTTATCTTCACCAGATATATCTGGAACTTTAGAGAAAGGGGAATCAGTCATAGTGAAAGACTGTGGTAGAGGAGTCTTCAGCGGAGGACGAGCAGAGGATGAAAAGCCACCGAGTCCTTTAGAGAGTAGAGCGCCTAAGCCTGATTCTGGGACTTTTGCAACAGCAGAGGCAACTTTTACCACTACTTGCTTAAGTCTGAAATTAACCTGGGGCAGTCCATCAATAGTCAGTCCTGGTAGCATAAACTCTTGAATACTTTGATTGGAGAAAATGGCAGCAGCTAGCTCTGGGTTATAATTCTGGGTAAAGTATTTAGATGGAATAAATACTTCTATAGCACCAGATTTATCCCCTTGAAATACCACTGAAATTGGAAGATCGGCAGGAAGAATTACTTCTTCGGGCTCTGTTTGGGAGGCAACAGAAGCGGAGACCCTATCCTCAATAACTCTTTTATTAAGTAGCTCATTTACACTTAAGGGATCGGACTTAATTGTGGATTCTGGAGTGTCGGGGGTTTTGTGGGGGGGCTCAGCTACATCTAAAGATAAATCTTCTTCTATATAGGCGACGGATACCCTAGGGATTCTTTTCCTAAGTCCCCGAGAAATAAGATAAATATAGGTTCCGTCTTCACTTTCAAAATCTCCTTCGATTGGAAGAAACCCAGTTTTTCCGTCAATAAAAATTCGAATCATTAGCGCTCCTTAACAATTTCTAGGTTGGGATCTATATACTTAGCGAGTTTTAGTTTATCTACGAAGTCTTGGATTTGGGTGGATGGGGGCACTTGGCCGAACTTAAATGCCTTGAGGAACATTTCTAAGTCATTAAAGTCTCTCAGGGTAAATAAGTCATTGAGGGATGGAGCGTTAGTATTAATCCATGCAATCATTCTTTCTGGTAGTTGAGTATCTCTCGTAATGGTCCTGGCTTTTTTCTGAGCAAAGTTAAATTGCTGAATGAAATCGGCAACCATCATGAATGAGAGGGAGGTAATTTTCTTCTTCCTAACTTCCACTTTGGTTTGGAAGATCCAGGTTATATAGTCACGGGTTTTTATGGCATCATTGTCGAAGCTCTTGAGGATTTTTCTTAGTATAACCATTTCGGGTCCTGAGAAAAGCCCTTTTTCCGTTAAGGACAGGGGATATGGCATGGAGTAATGCTTTTGGTATTCTTCGCAGAAGTGGCCGAGCAGGCATACCATAACATCCTTCTTGGACTCCCAGGCGGAGGGATTTTGGTGATAGGTGCTGTAGGTCTTATACCATTTTTCCCAATCATTTACTGAGTGGTTGCATTTCATGCAGACCAGACAGGGGATATTATCTTCGGTAAATTCGACCAAGTACTCTCCGCCGCAGGAAGCGGGTGCATGGTATATAGCTTTTTTCATTAGAACAATCCTTTCCAGACGCCTGGGGCATCACTAGAACTCCAGCTCCAAGAAATCCCCTGGATGGGAGGGGGAAAATCTTTGGGCATCGGGACATACAAGAGGCCATAAGCCCATAGATTAGCATTGAGGAGGTAGGTTGAGCCATCGATTTTAATTGCGATGTCTTGTGGTATGCCGCAAGGTGGAATCGGGAGATCGAGAATATGACAATTCTCTTTAGCGATAATAGTGTTGCCGCGTAAGATCCAGGTTCCGTAATCATGCAACTTCATATTATCCCTCGGATTTATAGTCAGGATTTGGTATGATGGTAAAGTCTGCCAAGCTTGTTACTTTACATCCAGAATAATGACCTTGGCCCACTCGTTCGTATTTGGAATTAAGAATAAAAATATTCTTACCTACGATGTTTACCAGAATCTCGAGGCGATTCGAGTCTTGACATGCTAGTTCTTCACCATCATAAAATATCATAAATAGAGAGGCATCAGGGATGGTTGTAGACCATTTTATGATAGGCCAGGTGCGAAACCAAAGTCCGAAATCGTGCAGTTTCATGGTTACTCCTGGTAATCGGGATTAGGAATAATATCGAAGTCGTCGAGGGTTAGAAGGCGACCAAATGCGGGTGCATATTTATAACCTTGGCTAATAGGTAATTTATTTTTAAGAACTATGATGTAGGGCTTGCACTCATAAATTGTTAAACTAAAGTCATGCCATTGACCCCCTAAATGATGCCCATCATAATAAATGTCAAACGCACCTTTTTTAGAAATGGTTGTAGACCATTCCCAGCTAGAGCGACAATGGAACCACAGTCCGAAATGTTGTAATTTCATAACTCCACCCTCGGAATTGCTTTAAGGACCAATTTAAAGTCACCAGGTTCGACACTGCGACCAATCATGTAGCCCACGCGCGAAACGTAAGTAAATTTTGACTCGAATTCCGCAAAGCCCCAAGAACCACCCAAATATCGATTAAAGATAAAAGTAACTCCGTTTTGATAACCAATGTAATGTCCATCGCAACACACAGCGTAATCAATGTCGCCTTCAGGGAGCCTCTGAAACCACTCCCGCATATTAGGGGTAAACCATAGTCCAAAATCATGCAACTTCATTCCGTACCTTTATAATCGGGGTTTTGCACTATTTCGAAGTCATCGAGGGTAAGCAAACGGCCAATTTCATAGTACATTCCAACATTCGTAAATTTATTTTTTAACTTTATAGTGTGCGGCGCTTCCTTACAAATTACGATATCAAAGTCAGCGGTTTGCCTACCCAAGTATTTGCCGCCATAATAAATTCCGAACTTAGGTTTTCGAGGAACAGTTTTACACCAGCGACCAAAGGCACCAATCCGAAACCACAATCCTTCATTCACGTTCTTACGCTTAGGCTTAGGCTCAAGCACCTTTAGTGCTGCAGCTAAGTCGACAATTAAATCCTCCGCCATCTCTAATTCTAGCGTAGGATCTAAGTCGACTGGCACTACAACATTCTTATTTTCCTCTGGCCAGAAGTCCTCAAAATTAATAGGTTTTTTCATTTATCACCTGCGTAATGGGGATTTTCTACTATATCAAAGTCCTCAAGCCTAAGTTGCCTATCCAATTCATATCCACCACTAGTGCACTTCAATTGAACACAACTAAGCTTAATCATGTGGCGGTAAATCGTACACATGTATAAGCAAAGACCTGGAGTTTGCAACCCCAAGCATGCACCATCGTAATAAATGTAAAATCCACCTTGCTGAGGTATAGTACTAGACCACCGATCAGACCTCCACGGATTAAACCACAGCCCGAAATCAGTAAGCTTCACATAACACCTTTATAATCGGGATTTTCCACTATCTCGAAGTCCTCAAGTCTAAGTGGCCTGTCCATTTTATATCCACCATTATAATGCTTCAACTGGTCGCCCATAAGCTTAACTATATTGGGGAAATTCGTACCAATGTATAAATAAAGACTGATTCTTTGACACCCAATATCCAATCCATCATAATAAATGTAAAATTCACCTTGTCGAGGCACAGTGGTAGACCATTCTCCATCGAACAAATCAAAAAACCACAGCCCGAAATCGTGCAACTTCATTTCCACCCCGCAGTTCGCGCGATCATGAAAAATTGTCTTAATCTAGCGACATAGAACCCAACCCCAAGCCTGATCGAACTCCCAAAAATAACCAGGAATCTCAGGTGGAGCCATCTTATAAGGAAATAGGGGATTGGGAAATCGCCCTCGGCTGGACTCTACGCCGCTCCACCAAAAATCAAAAATTTCCCCGTCTATCAATATCGCATGAAAATAAACATCCATCGTAACATCGTAACCTTCAGGCTTTATGTAAAGGACTCCACTGCCATCCCGATAAGACACCTTAAGCCAAACGCCATAATCATGCAACTTCATTTCGCCACAACCCAGACGCCAGGCTCAACATATACCCAACTAACTCCCGTCAATGGAGGTCTAATATCCTTAGGCAATCTATAACATTTCACCAATTCAGTGTGACAACGAGAACCAACATACGTCTCCACTGAAACCCCATCAAATAATACTAGGCCACCCTCTTCTTCAAATTCTTGATAGTTAAAATTTTTAAAGTACTCGTGCTCAACCACGAACATACCAGTAGAATGATCCAATACCCATTTTGGAATAGCTATCCATAATCCGTAATCATTGATTTTAATAAAATGCCTCCCAACCACCCCAACCTCGAAACCAGCTCAATCCAGTCAGCGGGGGATGCACATCATTTGGTAAGTCAACGGACATACTGCGACGGCTCACATACACCGTTCGCCTTATTCCATCAAGGTATATGCCAAATTCATATGAACTTAAAAACTCCTTGTAATGCATAGTCTTCTCAAATCTAGATTCCGAAATTACCCAGACGCCAAAATCACACAGCCGCATCAATCCCACCTCACTATGTCAGACCACTCCATATGAGTGCACCAAGCATTCCCATCATACAACCAATCTACCCCCGTTATCGGCGGGCGGAGGTGCGAGGGCAAAATTACCATCCTTACCTTCACACCAAAATTAGTCTCGTAAACGCTATAAATAACCGAAGCGCCATCATTAAGAATACAGCAATTGGAGTTCTCAAACTCTTCTACAGACATAGAACTAAAATATAAATGGTTCTGTGAAACAGATCCCCCTCCTACTGTAAAAAAATAAGAGTCTTTTCTGATCCACAAACCAAAATCATGGAGTTTCATTCACCACCTGGTTAAACCTCGCATACATAATATCGTGCACAAAACCCCCATTTACAACAGAGTCATTTATAAGATCAACTTGCCGCTGATTGAATATTTCACCCACAGTAAAGCTATTTCTGTAAGCTGAACCTCCACCAGGAGCCAAAATCATGTAATTTCATAAGGGACAAAACTCCCATCTTCCTGTAAAATGAAATCCCTAGATCTTATCATTTCATTGCCTCCGTCCAGCTCAAATTCCATATCATTTGAAGGAATTTCTTCAGCAGAGGGGCAATGGAAGCAGCGTATGTAAAAGTAGCATATATCCCCTGGCTTGAATTCGCAGAGCAAGGGGGGTAAGGGGGAAGATTTCGTAACGTCCAAAGAGTACCCGAAGAAATCAATAAATTCAGATGAAAAATCCTTGCGAAACAGAACCAGACCCCTCTTAAAATCATAAGTAAGATCTTTCCATGAAAGATTATATATGATACCTCTACCACAAACAAAATGTGGTAAAAAGTCTTGTAGTTTCATTCTTGCAGCAACCTCATTCGGCGGTTTTCATCTAGGAAAAACTTCTCTTTACTCTCAAAATCACATAAGCCAAAGCCAACCCACGATACGCCCCTGATTGGCGGAGTAGCATGCTGACTTAAATCATCATCATCATAACATCCGCTAGCAATCAAGCTTTGGGAGCGAATATCGTACCTAAGCGACCAGTCATTAAACCATAATGACTTACACTCTCCATGGTCGGATCTTAAAAAAATAGTGAAATTATAATAATTAGACCAATTTCCCTTAGAAACATAAAGATCTGATAAATCTAAAGAGAAAATAATAGTATTATCTTGCAGGACAAAATGAGGTAAAAAATCTTGTAGTTTCATTCTTACAATACCCTCAAGCGACGGTTATCATCCAACCAGAATTTCTCTTGACTCTCAAAATCATCCCATCTATTCAAATCAAACCGTGATATACCTCTGACAGGGGGAGGAACCCACAAACTTGACTCTTCATCTTCTTCATCTGGTGCAGAAGCAATCAATCTTTTGTAGCGAATATCGTACCTAAGGGAACAGCCATTAAAACATAAATACTCAGCACGGCCACCGTCCATTTTCAAGAGAACAGTAAGGTCATTCTCACAAGACCACTCACTTTCCGAAACATACAGATCTGATAAGTTAACGCAAAACAATACTCGATCAAAATCCAGGACAAAATGAGGTAAAAAATCCTGCAGTTTCATAGAAGATCCCTAATATCAGCAACCCAACATGCATCCAACTCATCAAAATTCCATACCACACCTTTAATCGGAGGCTGGGGGAAAAAAGCATTCTCATCTTTATAAGAACCATTAAACCCACAATACAGAAAACCATCACGAAACCAAACCTGATGCCTATTCATAAAATAAAGACGTTCGCCTTTAAAGGTCGCCTGGCGACTCCAAGGAGACTCACCAAATCCGCATGTGCGCAAGCCCGCACAAATACTCTCGATGCGCACTTCTAAAAACACTTCCCCAGAGTTTTCCAAACATAAATACGGTAAAAAATCTTGTAGTTTCATAGAAGCTCCCTAATATCAGCAAACCAATAGTTGTGATTTTTGTTAAAATTCCAACGCACACCTTTAATCGGAGGTGGAGGGAAAAAGGTATTTTCATCCTTATAACAATTATTGAAATAACAATACAGATTCTCACCCATACATGTAATTCGGTGCCTATTCATCAACCAAAGATTCTCGCCTTTAAAGTTAACTCGGTGCTGCCCCGCCCTATTCCTAATATCAAGATCCTGGATGTGCATTTCTAAGAATACTTCCCCAGATTTTCCCAAACATAAACAAGGCAGAAAATCCTGTAACTTCAAGAAATCCTCCTAAGTTCACCCGATGGTTCTACATGAAACCGCTCATTAGACTGCCAAATATTACCAAACCTGGCAAATTTTTTACGCATCCAAGTAATACCATCAATCTGAGGCAATGTCCCATAAGATGCCGATCTACAGCAAATCCGATTAGTATTATTTAATCTCAACTTATTATCAATGCAGGATAATCCATGACTAAACCAAAGACTCAATGTGTCATAATTACTGGAGTATGCAAAACCTCCATCACTTTCCAACCTCAAATCAGACACAGAAATTGATTTCAAAGACTTAACACTTCCATCGGACCCTACAACATCGAATTCACACTTCAAAATCTCCAATTCAAAAGCTGCAGGGTAAAATTGAACATCGCTAAAACCAGTTTGTAGTCCAACTTTAAACAATTGATCGGAACACCCTTCCGTCCAAGTCAACCCCTCGATCGCGGGGGGTGCTCAGTGAGGCGACACAGATAATCGCTCAAACAAGCCAGCCTGTCCCGCCCACTCCAAAGAGTTGCATCATCAAAATTCGGATTGTGTACCAACTCTACATACTCACCTGCCCATGTATACTCACAACAAGCCCCGTAAAACCGAAGATCGGAAAGCTTCATTTTCATATGAAATGTTTCAGTGCCAGAAGCGTCTTTTTTCACCCAGCACGGCAGAAAATCATGTATCTTCAAGAAATCCTCCTAAGCGCCCCAAGAGAATCAATACTAAACCGCTCATTAGACTTAAACTCGCAATCATTCCCGACTTTAAACTCCCAGGTTACCCCATCAATCCAAGGCAAGGTTTTATGGGAAAACGCCCAACAGCAAAGAAATCCATCCTGAAACAGAATCTTAAAATTACGATAACCATAAGCAATTATCATATAATTGCCGTGATAACCTACACTATAGCCCTCACCAACACTTAAGTCGGAAACAGAAACCCGAGTAAAGTCTCCACGAGAAGTACGAAACACATGATTAACAACTTCGAGATTAAGCATATAACTACTGGATGACACAGGCATTAATTTATATCGGAACAACTGATCAGAATACCAGCGATCAAACATATCATCATCATCCACACTCCAAGTAATTCCCTTAATGGCGGGAGGGGGCCCAATTGAACTAGAAGCTAAGTAAACCATTGGTGCCCAAGATCTTCCGTCTAGAGCATCTCTGCAAAAAATATGTCTTTTATTCCACTGATAATCACAGATTCTATTACGAAAATCGAGTTGCGACAAATCCATTTCAAAATTCACAATGGTGCCCGATCTAAGATCCTTGGTGAAACAGGGTAAAAAATCCTGAATCTTCACTTACGCCACCTATCTACGGTTTTTACCGCCTTCAATAATTTATCACTCGCCTTCAATATAAATCGAGGCTCCGTACAGTAAACATTGTACCGAGCAATCGAATGCCCCCGCACATACATGGCTTGGTCAAATGTGTCTACCACATAAGCATCCTTCTTACCACCAGCCTTATTACCCCGAATCACCCGACCAATCCTCTGCAAAGCTTTAGCTGTAGACTTACCACCACCAGCCTTAATTAACGCATCTAAACCAGGAAGGTCTACCCCCTGGTCATAAACCGTACTGGCTAACAATAAATCAATCTCACCAGCCTTAAAGTCTTCCCGAATCTTATCCCGCTCCTCTTTCCCCAACTTCCCCGTAACCATTCTAACCCGAACATCAGAAGGGATCATATCCCGCAATATCTTGCCATGCTTATGCTCCCTAAATAAAATTAGGGGTTTCCTACCCATCTCCAAAAGATGCACAGTATTCGCGATCAGGATATTGTTTCTTAACTCGTTGTTAACGATGTAATTCGCATGCACCGCTTTCCAGTTCTGAGGCAGTTCTACGTGATATGGCGGGATATCCCGCATTGCTATCTTTGGCGGAACTAAGTAACCACCATCTATTAACTCACTGGCCGTAATCTGAACAATCTTCTTACCAAAGGCAGCTTCCAACAAAAGATCATCACCACCAGTACGCCAAGGAGTTCCAGAAAATCCATACTTATAAACAGCGCCCTTACTATTATCTAATATCGTCTTAATTGAGTGAGCCGCTGCAAACTGAGCCTCATCCAAAATAACAACCCTAGCACCCTCAGCCATTTCCCGAATCAAACGCTTCTGCGCCTCCGAGGGATCCCATTTATCTTCCACGACATCTTCTTCAGTCGTATCATCCTTAGACTTCTTAGTAAATGCCTTCCCTACCGTCCAAGCAGAACAAACCGTGATATTCTTGATATCACATAACCCATCACCTACTATACCAATATCCTTACCCAGCCATTGCTGCAAATCACTGTGCATCTGGCTCAACAAATCCAAACTTACCACGTAAATAACAATAGGCAAATCCCCAAATTCATGGGCTAACTTACCAATGATAAGAGTCTTACCACCACCAGTGGCCACCTGTACCATACCACGCTTTTCCCTAAGCGCCGTATCAACCACTTCCTTTTGATAGTCATAAATAGAATGGCCATACCAAGGACTCTCGGGACTGGAGAAATGAATAATTTCCCTCTCGTCCCTAACTTCATACTCGGCGCCATAATCCTGCAGAACCCCCTCTACCAGAGAAAGCAATCCCGTAGCAAAAGATAAATTCTTAGTTAATAGACGAGTAGAGCCATCCCAGGCGCCCATCTTATATTTAAACGAATACTTTGCATTATCCGTAACATAAGTTAAAGCACCCGAGATGGCATCTATAATTCCAATGTCATCAAGTCCGAAAATTCGACTATTTACATTCCTGACAACTATGGAAATCATAAAACCTCATCGTCGACGATTCAATAATTTGCCCGTCGCACTCTTTTTCTGCTCAATCTTCTTCATCATGGTATCAACCTTGGCAGAAGTTTTATCCTTACCCAGGTCAATAGACATTGATACAGCTACCTTACCCTTCTTAGCCTCCAAGTTGGCCATGTGTCGCTGAGCTTCGTTCTTCAATGATTCAACGCGTTCTTTTGGCAAACCCAAACCCGAGAAAATAAAGCGAACCGTAATGTCATCATCTTCAGCAGGAACTGCATAAACACCCTTAAAGGTACGAGCTGAAGAAAATTCCTCCGCAATATAACGGAAGATATAGGAAATGGCATGATAAGGAACCTTGTTCAAAACCTCTTGCTTAGCAGTAACCAAGATACCTACAGCTTGAGCTTCCTTCAAATCAAAAGAAGAAGCCAGTAAACCATCATCTAGATTCGCCATAATTGCGCCTACCAATGAAGTTTCATCCTCACTATACAATTCCTTGGGAATCTTATTGCTGCCAAACAATACACAGTTACCCGCCTCAACAAAAGACTTCGCAAAGTCCATGCTATCCAGAGCCTCATACTTAGTAGGCATAGCAGTTAGCGAGTTGAAAAGATGCAGAGGCTCCACAATCGCATTATTAGCCTTATCCCAGAATTCAGCCTGGCTTACATCTGTATAAGCTGCTTCAATCTTGGCATTATCTACCAAAATAAGAGAATTGATCACCCCCTTTGCTGCGAGATCGGAAATCTTAGCCAAGGTAGTAATGGCATTATGCTTGCTCTGGCTATCATCAAATGTACCTGGCAAAATATAGAACACACCTACAGGCCGACCAAACGCACTAACCAGATTCACGAGGGCTTCGGCAGAACCAGAACCCGAACCACCACCGCCACTCATGGCTACCAGAATAACATCCGAGTCAGCAACCTGAGACTCAACGAAGGTACGAACTTCCCCTTCCTGAGCCTCCAAAGCAGCCTTACCTACTTCCAAATCCCTACCCGCACCACCTAAAGAATAATTCAAAAGGAATTTACTCTCGGCAGGCAAAGCAAGCAATTCCAAGTCTTGATTGGCCGTGTTAATTGCACAGGCATCATACCCATACTTATAAAACACTTCTGCCAGACGACCACCCGCCTGACCACTACCAACCACACCAAACTTCAAACTAATATGTGGTTTAACTTCTGCTGTTTTTTTCATACTACCTTCTTTCTGAGCTAGCTCAGCTTTTTTCTTGGCCATTAGCGCAGAAAAATCATCTGTTCTAATCGCTTCTTTTAAATCGTCACTCATAAGTTTATTAAACTCCTCGTTCTCTCTATTTACATCTCGGGGATCACGAACACCCCCAATAAGCTCGTCTCGTATGATTACTTTATTCATTACCTGCACCACTTATTCTCAAGATACCAGAGGAATGTATGCTCCCAGAGCTTAGACAAACCCCAACTGGAAGGTACCACCACACCCTGCTCCTGAGTCGGCTCTTCAATCAGTACCCCCGAACCAGTAACCACAAAATCCCTAAACATCTGCAAAATAGTTTCCTGGGACGCCAAACTAGTTATAGCCAACTCATAAACCCCTGGGGCAAAATTCATCATCATCAACATCGAATTATAGTAATCTTTCACATAGAGCCAGCGTTGCAGATCTGGAGAAACTTCCATGGCCTTCAAACTCGTGGCAGCTAAAAATGCATCAACCTCAAAATCCCCCACACTCGCACGGGTACCGAATACCGTAGGTGCTACCACCAAAACTACCAGGGGATCCTGCTTAAAGAATCCCTTAATCTTATCTAACTCTGGATGTTTATAGTTGATCGACAGTACGTATTTCTTTACCGAGGTGCCAACCGACAAATGACACATCAACTCAACTATCTCAGTATAAGAATATTTCGATAAATCTCCCATTACGAATTGGGGCTGATGAATATCCAGAGTCTTTGAGAATGCGCGATCATTTAGAGCTAACGGATAAAACTGAACCCTACTACGAGAATTAACAGCCGCCGCCAGCTTCTGCAAAGAATTAATCCCACTGGATAAGCTGTCATAGGCTACAATCTGATACTTGGTGTGCTGAACCAGATAGTTACACAAATTTGATCCTATAGCACCAGCAGCATCCAGAATCGCAATATCAACTTTCACGAGAACTCCTAAAATCTCTGACGCAGGGGGAGCCGACTAACTTTTAACCTATTCTTTGGTCGTCCGATGGAAACAGGCCCACTACGGATAGTTTCCTGCTCATTCACATAAGTAGATAACCCGTTGGTATCTATACCCCGAACACCCACCCCTCCACCATCAGAAAAAATCTCACCACCCGAATAAATAGAACCTAATAAAATACTTGCTACATGCAACTCTTCCTGGCCCTTCAGCAAACTGTTACCCTGAACACTGCGTCCATCCGTAACCCCCGACAACACGGGACTATAGGTTAGAGCTGCGATCATAAGCTTTTTATTTAACTTCTTTAGCTGGGCTGCAGCGGCTAAATTCAAGAGCACTATGGAGTCAGGGGCCTCCCGCAAAGCTTCAAAAGTAAAGATTCCATCCTGATAGGCAGACTCTGACTTCCAAAATATTAAATCGGAAAACCCCAAATCACGGTAACCAGCCATTGATGTTGATATAACAATATCAAAATACTCTGACAAATTTGCACCAGTCTCATTCTTTAAACTCCCACAATTAACCAAGATCTTAGCACTGGGCAATAACCCATCTAATTCCTTGATCGAGAAATCAGACGAGTAATTATCAATTATCTGATTTATATTATTTATCATAGAGCTCCAATATATCCAAAAGCCCCAGGCCAGCATCCATCTCAGAGATTACCTGCTCCAAAAATGCCTTATTCGCAGGGGAGAAATACAAAGACACGTTACTCTGAATGGGGGGATCTACCAGCCTAGGCTCTAACGTCGAATCCTCTGATGAAATCCTCGCTAAACGAGAAAAACTAAAAGACTCTAGGGAGAAATACGAATCTTTAACGGAAAAGTCTCCCGCGCCCGAGCCACTCCGTACCCTATAGTCATAAAAGCAATCGTCCACGAACCACGAGGGCATCAGGAATGAATTGCCATTCATCACCACCAAATCGGACAAACCCCACTTCAGTGCTAGCTCATATAATGCTTGGGTCCGACCTACGCTCTCTTGATAAAACTCGCATTCGATTTTCTTTAGACCCGCCCACTTTGCCTTATCAATCAAGGGTGGCTGCAAACTACTACCATTTACCCGATGCTTATGACTAATAGGAACTAGTACACATACCCTCTGAACCTGGTAAGCCCTGCTACCAATAAGAACAGCCCTTTCCAGAGCCGTAGTTCCCAATAAAACCTCATAGGCATACTGAGTCGCAGGATCATCTAACCCAAAATATAAGACCAGGGTATTCATTTAAACTCCTGACTCACCAAGGAAAAGACGGTGGTATCAATATACTTACCCCTTTTAAACTTAGCCTGGCGACGAACCCCCTCAGCCACAAACCCCAAATCACCCAAGACCGCCTGGACATCATTCCCGTCAAATACTTCAAAACTTAATTTATATAAGTTCAATTCCTTAAACCCAAAAGCTAAAAGTCTGGAAAAAGCGAGTCTCGAAGTCACATAATCCTGGGGACTAGCAGAAAATCCGCCTACATCCACCATCCAAAACATTAATTTACCATTACGGGAAATCCAATCTATATCGGATATACCACAAACACCACAAAGAGTACGCTTGTAATCCTCTTCCCGAGTAATCTTTATAGAAAACATATAGTTATTTTCATTATTGCTTTCTTTGTAAAGCTGCATTACATCGGATACTGATAACTCGGAGTTAATATCAGAGAAATTCCTAAAGTCCGAAGATAATACCCCCTTAATTAAGGGTAAGTCGGGAGCTTCTATTTGAGATAAGAAAATACTGGTCATGATAAGTCCAATCCTAATAAAGAAAGCTCTACTACAGTTTTATACTGGCCCGAAACAAATCTATGAGCCCTCTTATGGATTTCAGGAATAAATTGTCTCTGTTTAAATAAAGCAATTACCGCAGAATCATCCATAAGAATATCCGTGGAGATCTTGTTAAATCCCCTCATTCTTAGTAAATACTCAGAGATCATCTTTATTAAAGAGCCTCCATTCTTTAAGAAATCAAAAGAAATGGGATCTATTACGATATTCAACATAGAAGATTTGTTAAAGGCGTCTATCGCAGATAATTCCAGAAATCCTATCAAAGAGTCATTATTAAATAGGCTTATGATTTCTGTATTTGCTAATTCTTCGAAGAAGGAATCTATGTTCTGCAAACTAATCTTATGCTTACTCTTAACACAGTGGAAGAATGAGTCATTTAATAGTTTTACTAGTATAATATTATGTTCTTTCTCTCTTGCTGAGAGGCTTAAGTTGTTTAGCCTGTACATCTATTCCGCCAATCTGCATATTTGCCCCATGGCACTGGCCCAGGTGAGCCTATCCGCCGTCGCAGCCATCGCTGAGCGAAGGTAATCAAATTTTTGAGGGTCGTCAAGGGCTGATCTCATCTTTTCTGAAAAATCTCGTTCGTCAGGATCACCTACAGTAGCTCCGATAGTCCCACCCCAGTACTGCTCCTGCAACCGAGCCTTGCGAGTACCACAAGCCGTTAGGATAGCATTAGAGTCATTAAGGAACTCGAGCTGCCCCCCATGCCTAGGGGCAATCACGGGTAAACCACAAGCCATAGCCTCTAAGTAAGGCATACCCCAACCCTCCGAGGCCGTCATCAAAACAAAAGCATTGCAAGCCGTATATAAACCAGCAATGTCGGGGATCCTCTTACTTAAAATCTTTATCTCGGGTAACTGATCCCCATATTTCTTCTTCAAAATAGATAATACGGGTACTAAATCCTGCTCGTATTCCTTTCTAGCTGAAACTTCACTTCTATCAAAAATCTTAGTTTTCAATATCAGACTTACATCATCCTTGCTCGTAAAAGTCTTAGCGTAAACCTCCAACAACCTATCCAATTGCTTCCTGTAATGGGGTTCAGCTACACAAAGAAACTTAAACTTCTTATCCGTGGGCAATTTTATCGGGGGAACCGACTCGTTGAAGATTGAACGATCAATACCATGAGGAACCACTACCACCTTATTCCGAGGGCAGCCATTACGGATAAACATATCTGCTACATATTGAGATGAGGGAGCCACATAATCTACTTGGCCATAAAGCCCCCGCCAACGATCAGGCATAACAGAACTTTCATAATTGTAGATAGCTACCCGACATTTAGAATTGCTCAGAAATCTCTGGTGGAAATTCTCGGGTACCGTATAAGTAATATCTAAATCAAAAGCCCCGTGCTTACTTAGTAAAGATTTAGCCTTCAAGGGTTGGAGCAGGCCCTTGGCTGAATCATAGTACCGCATTCCCTCATAACCATTGGTTGATAGGAATACGGTCTCGTGTCCAGCTAGTTCTGCCGCATGCAAAAGCTCTTCCATTACTACCGACCAAGAAAGATTAGCCTTTCCCCAAGTATGAGAGCGTACTAGCATGCCAACTCCTAAATCAACAGCGAATCGAAATCATCTGCTGATATATACACTGGAGCATTTGCGAAACCCGCTTTTTTCAAAGAAATTGTTACTTGGAGCCTGGTTCTTACCTGTGGGTAGATTGAGTTATGAACAATGCCGTAAGCATTAATACGGAGAATACCCGTATTCTGAGACAAGTAAGTGCCGATTACCTCATCTGCATCTTCGCCCAAACCAGTAAAGTCTACGTAGCCGTCATAATCATAACCATCATTCACATTCTTAGCGTGAGATGCAATCGACACCTCAAATAATACTTGACTATTGTTCAATGCCGACCGAGAAACCAGAGTCCCATCAGAGAATCTCATCCTCCCTACAACGAAAGATTCAAAAATATTGATTTCTCCTTCCGTATCCCCCGCTGGCAACTCTAACTCTACAATAGTTCTTTCGTAATCAAGAGAGTGCGGAGTTCCATCCAAATTCTTAACAGAACCCGATAGGTACACATCCCCAGGCAATAGAAGATTATTCTTACCGCCCGTAGGTGGAGTTGAAGTTAGATCCGAGGGGCTAAAGTCTAAGAAAGTATTACAAGAGAAACGCCTAATATCAATGATTGAAAGCTTATGGGGGCTCCAAACAGCTACGGGCGTAATCTCGAAACTCACAGTGGCAAAACTCGAGTTATCAATTAAATCTGGATCCAAATCCTCGATTTGCAAGGTGCTACGAGCATCGCCATCTAAATACAAATAAGCATTGGTTAATGGTTCTAATTCGAGGGTTACCCGAGTAAATCCCGTACCACCAGTGAAAGCAGTCCCACTATTAATGTAATTATTTATTTGATTTAGATCGCTGGCTAGATTTATTTCCCCATTATTATCGACATCACCACGAAGGATTTCCAGAATTGAAACAGAGCCATTCTGAATAGCTGCTAACTGTGTAGCAGCTAAAACAGTGCCTGATTCTAAGTCGGTAGCGTAACCATCTAACTCAGAAACCCTATTAGCATCTAGTAAGTCAATTACTGAATCCCCGTTTACATCCCCATACAAATCGGAGTAAGTGGTTTGCTTGGTAATACGATACCGTAGCGTAGGCTTACTGGTATTGGGCGTTAAGATCGATCCTACCACATTATGGTTTAGCAAAGAGGAAGATGGATTTATAACATGAACCACATTACCCATAGCCAAACCTGGATGAGTGAGAGTTCCTGTGATAACTGGATTATTACGAGCGTTAGAGTCTTCAACCTTAGCCAAAACTAGCAATTCTGGATAGATATCTAAAAGGTTATCTGTTTCCGCCTGAGTTAAGACTGAGAATTCTGGCACATCATTTACCACACTCATAACAGTATCACCCGTACGAGGATGACGCTCTGGTACCAAGAAATCAGTGGCTTTCTGTACTACAACATAATTAGAAATACCTTCTGACGTGGTAGTTAGGGTAAGCCCTGATTCTAAGTGTTGCTCTATTAAGTCTGCATTATGCTGGGTCTTTTCCACGGTAATACGGGTTCCCGTTTCATAAGCAACCCCACTAGCCACCTTCAAAGAATCATTAAAGATGCGATACCACATGGAGGAACTGGAGACATCAGTCCAAACCCCCGATTGATAAACGGATAAACGCTTAGTTGCATCGGAGTTACGAGCCTCTTCTAAAGATATAGAGTTAACTGCAGTAGAACCTGTACGCCTTACAGTTAAAACATAATAAGTATTATCTAAGAGGGTAGAGAGATTGGGATTTGAGATATTAGTGCCCGTGAAGACAAAATCTACGATGGTAGGCGTTGTACCAATGGCAAAACCCCTATCCTCGAGTTCCGAATAAGTAACAGAGATCTCTTCTACTGAAGTAGTATCTGGATCAAAGTCTATTTCATTGTCAGGCAAGAATGCCATTGAATTGGACTGAGTAGTCTGGAGGGGTCGGATACCAACCACGAGAGAACCAGACCAAGTACCTGCAGAAGCAACAGACATAAGCAGGGAAACCTTTTGGATATTGGTTCCTTGCATCTTGAACTTCTGTGCGTAGATAATATCGGTAGTACCGCTAGCGCTAAAAGTCCTCTGTTGGGCAGCGGTAGTATTTATATTTAAGTCATCAAGGTTGTTGGAGGCCCCCAGCGCTTCTTGTAGTACGGTGGAAAGGGTTTTACCTGAATCATATACTTTGTAGCCTCTGAAAGTCATATCAGGTTCTAGGACTTGTTGATCTACAATGGTATCTCGGCTAATTCGGAAAGCGGAGACTTCTTTGATTGTAAGTGTGCCACCTACATCTCGGCTACCGTAGCCATCCACTGTAGTATTATTATTTCCTTTTAAGTTCTGAAATAAAATGTTAGTCACTTCCTTGAAGTGATTCCTGGTTACCTCAAATCCATTATCAACTAACTCTACGTGCTCATAGATTAAGGTATCATCAAAGGTTTTCCCCAAGATCGTTACGATGGTAGATAGAGAGCCTGCTAAGCGGGAATCAGCCAGTTCAACGACTAATTGATTACCTTCGGACTGATCAGACATAAGCACGGGGGCCGCCAGCACGCCCCGACCATCAAAGGTGTTAACTGCAACATAACCCTGTTGCGTACTAGTTAAATCCGAAGAATCGAAAACAACAACTTCTACGGGGGCCTCTAGGGAAACACCAGAGCCCAACACCATCTTATTGGTAGAGCTAATGCCTTCTAAGTAAGATGATTGCTCCTGCTGTAATTTCTCCTTAGAGGCACGAGCAAAGTCATACCAATTAGGTCTATTTATTCTCGACATTTAAGCTCCATCTTGCTTATACTTAATGAAAACCGAAGTATGCGCTGGTTTCATTCGATTGATCAATGTTATCAGTAATTCCCTAGCCCGCTTATCATTAACTATCCTACCAAATTTATCATCTATAATTACATCGAATAGATTCAATGGAGTAGATTCACTAACAACATTTGCCAAAAATGAGGTCTCGTCTAACTTCTTATCGAAATCAAAGATACCGCTAGTCAAAGAGTCCTCAACCACAGGTAAAACCGAGCCTAAATTCGCATTATAATTCAAATCTACATAATTTCCAGCCACAAATGCAGGAGATCTAGCAGCAGAAGAGAACCTTAAATTATCAATTCTGGCCTTAGAAAGGGCATTGCCATCAAAAGCAGAACCAATCCATATATCACCAAAGGTATCCAGGAGGTCGATATTAGCCGTTAAGCCCGCGCTCGAACCCACAGCCGCTTGACCATAAACCGTACCATCACCCCAGACAAAACCAGAGGTGCCGTAAGTTACAGTCCCACCTTCTACGCCATCCACAAAGAGCCTCATAGTATCGTCACCATCAGCCGAGTTAGCAGTCCAAGTCGCCATCAATCTATGCCAAGTATTCCTTTGCCAGCTAATAGGATAAGATACCACCCGCTCTAGACCAGAAGCAACTATAGAGAAGTTAATACTACCATAACCATCTTTATAAATAGATACCCGATCACCCGAGAAATCAACAGGAATATAGGAAACTACTACATCGGTGGTCTGAGCAGGTAAAGATTTGCCTAGTTTGATACGGCGACCATCGGGGAATAACTTACCCCCTTCAAAGTAATCCTTACCATCTCCCGAATCCCCCAACAACCTGACACTGTTAATCGTGGCAGCCTTACCTGCCAGCTCAACAATAGACGCGGTAGTGGATGATACAGACTCTGAAGATAGAGCAGTCATATCAAATAAATACCTGGTTTGTAACATATCCTGGTAAGTATCAATCATGGGGGAAACCCACAACTCTATCGAACCACCATTATTATTTAAGTAACCAGTGTCATTGGGGATTCTAAATCCCTCATCCAGAACTACCAGAGCATCTCCAAAATCAGAGTTGACAGAGTTACTGGTAGTTAGATAGTGATCATCAAAGTTTACATAGTACTTATTGGTCGGCTCAACAGCTCCCTCGAAATTAGTCAACATAAGAGTCTGAGGGGTAACCTCCGCTCTTTCGGTATTGTTATAGTCTTGGGTTATGGTGCGAGTCGTATCCTTTACTTCGCCCGCACGAATATCATCCAACATCTCATTCAAGAATACTACCTGATCCAAAACCCCGTTGAAGGAATTATTACCAGATAAATCAGAACCCAAGAATAAGTCACCCTTAGATTGCATATTGATTTTCAAGGAAATAGGGTAGTCAAATTGGTAGTAACATGGCTCCAGAGTAAATGGAATACCACCGCTACCGAAAATCGTAAAGCGGAATTCCCCATTATCAAAATTAAACAATTGAGCGTAGTCGCCACCATTCTCAGACCGAGTAAAGGCCACCAACTCCTTCATAGAAATAGAGCCAAGGGATACCGAGGCATCCAAAGCCGTAAAGGCGAAGTCCACCGAAGTTATAGTCTTAAAGTAATTTGCCGTATTCTTTACCCCGTAATCCGTAAAGGTAAGGGTTTCAGTGGTTGCTCCTGAATAAGTAGTACCATTTATAGTAACCGTATTAGTTCCTGAGAAGTTTATATTGTCGGTACCACCGAGGGTAAAGGACAATTTCTTACCAGTAACCGAATTCGTTGGCTGACAAATATCAGTGATAGTTGCAGTAATGTCCAGACCTGAAGCAGACCAGACACCATTGGTATTCGTTATAGACCCAGCATCAATAATAGAGATACGGGGAATGAAAATCTTATATAAATCAAAATGATTATAATCCAGGGGAGCAGGAACCCGAGCTTTAATCGTATCACCCGACTCATAGGAATAGAAAATATCCCTACAGCGACCCTTGGTCAGACCCAGGGTATAAAGTTTTACCTCATCTCCCGCTAGTGCGCCACCAGTAATGGTTAACGTATTAATACCATCTTCCCGAGTAATGTAGTACTGAGGAGCCTCGGCATCCAATCCCGCCAATTCCGTTACACCATCATCATTTTCTAACTTAACAATGAAGTTTTCTACATCGATGTTAGTCTGGACCGTAAATGCGGCTGGGTTTACAGTAAACTTAACGTCTGATAGACTTAACAATAGTGCACTAGACAATGTTAATTGCGTCTGAGAATCTACTGAAACAATGGTGTAAGGACCAGCCGCACCATCAGCAGTCTCATCTAAGATATCAAATGTATCACCAGCTAAGATTCCATTAGAGATGAAATCCGCGCCTTCAGAAGTAAATACGGAACTCCCAGAGTCAGTTACCCCATTAACACCAGATATAATATTTTTAACTAGGCCACTGGACAACAGCTCCACAGCTTCGGAACGATATAAGTCTCCCGACACTGCCTGAGGAGTACCACCAAACTTTAGGAGATTTGTAACTTCTTGGCCATTTACGCCTAAGTGCATCTCATCAATACCCTCGGGGGTATTAAATCTCCAAGAAGCTGATACGAAATAATCGGTATCAGCGGTCCAATCAGAGATATTATGAGATATAGCAAATTGTTTATTTCTTTCTGGATACCCTGGGGGTCCCGAGTCTCTTACTGAGAAGTTCAGGTAACCAGATCCATCCTTATAAAGAGACATTCTATTGTGGGCCTCAGAAGGACCAGCATCAAATATATAATGAAGATTATCACAGTTGAACTGTACTAGGTCGTGAAAGAGGTAACCCGCGATATTAGTATAACCATCGTTACCCAAATACCCATCGGCATAGGCGTAGCCATCGTACCCATCGGTAACTTCATACCCATCTACGTATCCATCAAACGAAATGTAGGATCTGGTGGAAGTGATAAAGTCACTCGCCTCCAAGTATCCATCAGCGCGTAAAGTATTATAACCATCGGCTACATTGTAAAACTCACCAGAGCTGGTAACAGTTCCTGTGAAGTTAATGTTGCGAGCGGGAGAAGCAGCCCAGGCTAGATTCCACCTATTAGCTAAATCATCAAACCAAATAAAGTAACCAACACGCTGACCGAATTGGTGAGGTTTTCCTACGGGGGAATTCTCAATGTCAGAACGAGTTACAGAAAATGGAATTTCAGTAGGATTGAATCCCCCAGCGCCTACGTAGATATCAGATAAGGCAACCCGACCATCCACTAAAATACCACCAGCGCTAGTAGCGCGATCTCCAAAAGAACCAATATCAAAAGTTAAAGTAGCATCATTATCTAGACCCGCCCAAAAAGGACGAATCCAAGCTTCAAAAGTACCTTCCTTATAAGAAATATATGCTTCTTCAGGGTAGCGAAGGGTATCACCTTCTGCCATAACAATACCCTGACCAAACTTAGAAGTATGAAACTCGGGGGAACCAGTAAGGACACCAGTAGACAAATGAAGGTTGTCCCTATCAATCGTCCATTCATCAAAGGAGAACTCCCGAATCTCGGGAGGAACTCCCACAACCGTCTCTACCAAATTAGAAATCGAGGTCTTAGTAGGACCTTTTAAAAATGAAGCAAGAGAGCCACGGGCAAAATCACGATATAGTTCCCGATCAAAATCCAAGGGAAATACACCAAATTCATCCACCTGGGTAAGAACGCCAAAGTTAGATAGTAGCTTATCTCTTAGAGCCCCATACCTATAAGTTGTGTAGTAAATATCTCCTGGGGCGACTGAGGTAGACAAACCAAAGTCTAAGGAGTTATCACCATACTCATAAGACACCGAAATATTATCTAACACATAGTTATACTGAACACCCAAATTACCAAAAGAGTAATCCACGACTAATGCAGTTCCTGCGGAAACATTCTTAATTAAGGTATTGTTGAAAGTAATGGTTCTGTCAGATATAGTATCTTTAGTCGCATCAAAATAATTGGTTAATTCATCTGCTGGCAGGGTTTGTAGCTCATCAACAAGGTAAACCCCCCGCACATTCTGTATCTCAAATCTGGTGTTACACTTATAACCATCGGTAAAGTTAAGATCTATAAGAGTCCAAGCCAAATCAGTTTCGGTAGCAGTAAAGACTGAATCTACTAGTACTTGTACGGGGCTAATGTAACCCGTAATGACTTTTTCTTCTCCCGAAACGAAACGTAATAGGAAACCACCAGCTCCATGGGTCTCTGTGAAGACAGCATCGGGAGCAGTAAAGATATTACTAGCTAGAACAGTTTGACCTAGAACCCCGCTTTGATCCATACCCAAAGAAACTTCAATTAAAGAATCTGCATCAATATAACGCTCGAATGAACGGGGCACTGAGAGCAGGTCAATAGAATCCGAGTCAAAGGATTCCACCACCACCTCAGAAATCAGGGTTTTATTTGCATAGTAGCCAACTTCATCAACCGAAGTAATATTGGATAAATTTGGATTTAAAATGCCATGCTCATAGGAGCATACACCAAAATCATTATCCTGATCCGCAGCAACCCTGACATAAATATCACCCAAGGAATAATCTACGAAGTAATCTCCGATGGCGCCCAGTTTGCTCAGATTCTCATCCAGGGTTTGGCCTGAATAATCATAAAAGAATTCGGAGGCAAATATAATTTGATCGGAAAAAGACAGGCTGGTATTACCTGCGGAGGCGATCAGGCCACCCGAGTAGGAAATAATATTATTGTTAAACAAACTAATTTTAACAATTCTATCTGTTAATACCTGACTTACTTCTTCCGCAATATGAAGGATTTCATTGGAAACTCGGCTAAATTCAGCAGACTCGAATCGAGATTCAATCCTGGGTAAGTTTAAACCAGTTATATAAACTTTGTATTTATCAAAACGACTTACCGAGTACTGCTCTCCAGTAGTCTGATTCCTTACCTCAAACACATTGGTTATAGGATAATTCTTAGTGGAGATGCCCAAAGCACCATCATACCTATTATCAACAAATTCTCCGACAACTTCCTTATTTGCTTTATCAACGTAATCAATACCAGGAACCAATACTGAATCATAGGTGAAGGAGATCTTTACTTCAGCACCAGCCAAAGAACGGCCAGATAAAACAGAAACCTCGTCAGAATCATAATCAACTACGTAATCTACGCCTGGCTGATAAATCTTGCGATAGTTATAAGAGGCTACTGGGGGGAAGGCTCCCGTACCATTATTAGTAAATTCCCCATAGACGAATACACGCCCCGTAGCATAATCTACGGCAAATTCCCCTGGGGCTGAGGGCAATCGAGTCACATCATACTCAACTTCCACCGAGAAAGCTGGATGCAATTCTGTGAAAGGGGTCCCTTGTTCGCTAGAGGGATCTAAGAATGTTACACCATCAAATAATACAGTAGTATCTGATGCTGAGACAATTGGGTAATTCTTTAAAGAAAAGACTGTCTGATAGGCACCCACTTGCTCTCGGACTACAGAGTCTACTCGGGTAATTGATACCGAATCCTCAATTACATCAATTCCATTATCGATATAGGCGTAAGTAACTACCAGCTCATCATCTCCCTCGGGGATCTGAAAAGCTCCTTCTAACACGGCTTTTTCTGCTAGGCGAACCTGATTAGACTCGAGAAATGACAGACCAAAACAATTAAGACTATCATACTTATTGCTGTTTAGGTTGTACTTGTAATTTCTGAGGTCGTAAACAAACCTGTCGCCAGCCGCAGTGTTTAATACAACGGAGTAGATTGCAGCTATGTTAGTTTTAGATAAATTTAAAGTTAAACCATCAAAACTATTTACTATTATTTCTGCATTAGAGACTGTTTCTGTTAAAACTACTTGACGAAGGGATACTGGTTCTGAACCGAGCTTGGAGTAAAGCTGATTACCTTTCAAGTAATCCCTTCCTAAGATACGAGTTAAATTAGTTTTGTTAAAGTTTAGGCGGCCCGCATTCCGTGCTTCCGTAGGATTCTTAGAGACTCGAACAACCTGGAAAGCACCTTCTTGCTCCAGGCGATCAGTAGCCCCAGGGCCCCGAGTCTTCCTCTCATCAACAACTTCTTCATAGAGGTAATTGGCATTACCTAATTCTCTTATATCGTATAAGGTTTCTCCGATTTGCTCGGACAATGAAGATATATGTTTTCTTACTAGAGTAGGACCCTCTACATCATAGACGGGGGGAGTTGCCTCTAAAAGGGTTTGTCGAACCTCGTTGGTGCCTTCGATACCGATAAAAGTAAATCTATTAGCGATGCCGTCTTCAGCAAACTTCTCCCCGTCTACTGATTGAAATGGTTGGAAGTCGGTGGAAGCAAATAGCACTTCGTAAGTAACAACTGGGACTTGGGGGGAGATGGTTATTGCAAGGACGTGGCCCTGAATAATTATGGATTTTACTTGTAGGCTAGGAACGCTGGGAGTAACAGCTCTAACAGAAATATTCGCAACCCCAATAGCGGGGTCTAAATCCTTATTGAATGCGAATTGAATTTCTTGGGTAGAGCGGTTATTAAAAGCGTTTATACGAAACATTATCTACTCTCAATATTTACTGTTAGAGTGCCCGCCGTCAAATATTGACTTCGTTCTGCGTAGATACTCTTTACAACGCCCGAGGATCCAGCCACATTAAACTGCGTTAGGACCACCCTATCAACCCCAGCTACAGCATAGATATTATTGATTAAATCCGAATAATCAATGGTAGCATTAAGATTTTGACTCGACAAGAAATTCGTGATAGCATCAAGCACAGATTGCTGAAGGTTTGTAGTATTATTAGCAAATGATACCGTCGGAACCACAGATACCGTAACATCGATAGCCTTAGCTTCAGCCGCCTTCAAAAGTACATCAGCCGTAATAGGTCTGACATCCTCTAGCACATTTATCAACTCAGATATAAGTTTGTTATACCTGTACTTAATCGTTAAGCGCTCACCTTCTTTAGGGGCAACGTAATTATAAGTGACAAAATATTGAGCCGCTGGAGCTGGCTGAGTATAAGAAGAAATCCCTAGAGAGCCCTCAATAGAACCACTCAAACCCACGAAACCCGAGTCAACAGAGACCTTTTCCACAAAGGCATACTTATTCTTGGTTACAACAGAACCGTTAGCGGAAACAGTGACCCGCTCAGTAGCATTGGTATCAATCAGGTAAAATACTACACGAAGCTTCTCGCCTGTACTAGGAGATTCTGCCAAATTATACTCGGTATCCCTTAGGGCAATGGTAGTTGCAGATAAAGAAGAATTAACTAGCGCTTTACCATTGGAGTAGTCTACGTGCTTCTGCCCTGCATTTAGCACATCAAAATCAAAGTCTGAAACAGGGAAACCCGCGTCATTCAAGGAAACCCGAGCAATCGATTCGACCGAAGCAATCCGATAACTAGATGAAACGGTGGTAGTGGAAAAATGCTGTTTTATCGCTTCAGACAAGTCTAATGACAGCCCATCTCTCAGCACAGTAACCACTTGATCAATCTTGTGGAAAGAATACCCCTTAACCAGCATACGACCAACAGCAGAAGTGCCTGTAAAGTTCATCTTAAGGTAAGTTGGTGAATAACGAAGATTTTCTGTAATGGCGCCGTAACCATCATACAAATTATACAATGGTTGAGCACCTAAGACTGAATTCCCCTGGGTAAAGGCATTTTGAGACCCCAAGACTGGGAAGCTCGCCAAGCTCGTACTAGGCAGTAGAGTAGAAACATCCGCAACGTAATCCACGTAGACGGGAGCCCCAGCCACCAGTCCCGAACCAGTCAAGTAAATAATATGCCCCGAGAATGAACCAGTGTCATAACCATCAGGCGAAAATAAGTCCTGAGAGTTATATCTTACCGTGGCAAACACATAACCATCGGGAATATCATTCAAATCGGAATTGGCTAATAAAGAATCCGTGGGAAGGGTGACCTCAAATCCAGAGAAGGAACCATCAGACTTATTAGTGTAGTAAACCTCAGCACCAGCAGAATCTTTAACAGAAACAATATTGGTAATTGGGAAATCCACCACAACCTTACCAAGTATATTTAACTTAGACTCTTCTACCAGCTCATTAACGTTAACTACCCGACTAATCGGCATCTCAGTTATTACATGGTAACCATCTTCTGCAGTATAGAGGATAGTGGATGATTCACCAGAAACCCTATTAGCAAAACCCCAATCAATAGAATCTTGAGCGGTACGAAGAGAATTATCTATATTTAATGGGTCGTAGTCCAGACCTGCATCAAATACATTCTTCCAGAGATAAGAAACTTGCAAGACGTGATTGGTTGATGGTAAAGAACCACCAGAAATCTTTATACGTCCAGTAGTATTTAATTGCCCCGATTCCCCATCAGGATTTTGATCTACCACGGAATATCTTTCACCTGTAGTAAGATTTATAACTCTATCCACTGCAATGACGGGGGTATGAGCCAAGGTGATCAGAGATCTATCGGAAGCTGATACGGAGGAATTCTCATTACCTACTGCAACATTTTCATAAGCCGCTGAAATAGAAGAAACATCTGTAAAGTCCAAGGCATCTTGGCCATTCAGAATGCCTTTTACGCCTGCTTGATCTTCAAGCGTAATATTATTCGAGATAAAATGAATCTTATCGAACCCGAACACTGAACCCCCAAAGGCCCCAGTATCCTTAACCAATTCAAAATTTCCTTTAGTAATGCCATCTGAGTCTACAAACTTCTCTACGAAATTCGCACCCGAGAGGGAACCAGACAAAGAAACTACGGATTGAGCGGGTTGGAAGGGAAGTGTTCCTGCATCCAGCAATAAGCGTCTCTTTTGTTGGTAGTCTAAATAGGGGTTAATGGATCGCTGTCCGAGGATATAATCATTCTTGATTGAGGTTGGATCACTGCGACCACTAAGGTCCCGATAAATATAGGATTCGGTATTTTCTTCTACAGCAGCACCTTGAACATAGATGTCTACTTTACCACCCGTACCAGAAGACACGATCACGGGATCGCCAGCGGAATTATTTTCTACGATAGTTCCATCTCGGGTCATTAGGGTATCCCCTGGTTCTACGGTCAGAACATCAGAAACCCGTCCATCTGCGAGCAGGGCATTCTCATATCCTTTGGCGGTACCGATATTGGCGCCAGAGAAGACAGAGAGAATACGAGCTTTAAATTGGTCGTCGGTTTCTTCTGCTGTACCACCAGAGAAGGAATTAATATTAATGACATTAGAAACTCCCGCAATAGAGCGAGAAACAATTCCGTATTTACCTATATTACCCGAAGTTCCAGCGCTGATTGCTTCCACTGATACTTCTAGTGCAAATTCATCATTAATGCCCGCGAGGCTTAGGTCGTTACGCATTCTGATAGCATTAGCGCGATACACGTTGCTTTTCAATACATCGAATTGGGCATCTGAAGTGGTTTGGAAGTTAGCACCATTCCTGGCGGTAATAACCGTTCCTTGCCGAATGGATACGGAACTAATCAATGAATTTAGAGTTAAAACTACGGTACCTGTGGCTTTAGCCCCTTGGTTCTTCTGGAGTCCGAAGTTCCTGGCCAGCTTCTTTAAGTCGGACCCCTGGGCGCTGGATAAAGATTGCAAATTGGATACATTCTTTAGTTCTACGTAGAGTTTTGCTAGTTCTGCTGCGGGCAAATCAATGAATAAGTCACGGCTTACCGAACCTGGCTTAGAGTCTAAGTCTGGCTGTAGAATCCGAAGATAATCCAACATTGCTTGAGCGATAGCGTCCAGAGATCTAAAAGTTGCCATAAAATCACCTTGAAATTGAGAAACTCTCTTCTAGAATACTACCACTTTTCGTTAATACTTTAATGCTTATTAATACAGCTCGAGGATCTTCTCTCATGTAGTTAACATCAATACTTTGCACGCTAACGATGGACTCAGCCCCCGTTAGGAACTGACCATCTCTCTGCTGGAGGTCCTGCAGCGTTCTGACATTCTTCAGCGCATACATAATGCTATTTTTTAGCTCCATCTCTAAAAGATCAGAAGACATAATGGAACCCACTACCTTGCTGGACAAATTACTACCGTACCATTTATGTAATACGTGGGAGTTGGTGGGGGTAAAGATTGACTTGAGCATATCCTGAGAAAGTTTATCCTTATTGAAAACAGGCTCTAGAGTTCCATCTCCCCTAACTACCAAGTCACCACCCTCAATCTTCAAATCAAAAGACATAAAACCTCAGGAACCAGAATCTGTATTTTTGGCATTCTTTATAAAAACTTCCAGCAACTTAAAGTTCTCCTCTACCTTTCCCTGCAGCGCATTAACCGCTTGGTTTACTGTTTTTGGCGGGGTATTAAGAATCTTATCTATATTGGATTCGTTTTTCGCTGTAGCATCGGAGGAGGCGGGGTTCTGAGAGCGGTAGAAATTATCCGTTTCGAGCAGATACTTTCGAGATTTTTCATTAACCAAGCCGATCAAAACATCCAATTCCACAGTAAATAAGGCCAAAAGCACACATACTATATCAATTATTGATAGGCCCGTGGTCTCGCCATTCAAGTAAACTAGTAGTTTGCGGGCTTTCTCAAACTGATTAAGTAGTCGGGCTTTCTTATCTAAGGCCTCTTTCAACTGTTCGTTTACCGCATCCCTTTCAAACATAATGAGGCTTTGGAACTCGGATATCATGGCATCATCAACAATATTTAAATTGGGCTGATCCTGCTCAATTCTCCTGATCCTATCAGCAGACTTTATGGACTCAGAGGGTAGGGAGTTAAGTAAAGATTCCTCTTTGGCTAGCTGCTCTTTTAACTTAGCAATGGTTGTTTCCAGACCCTGTTCGGTAATGTCCTGTACCGTAATGGTACTGTCAGCGGGAAGTGTTACATTACCCGCGCGCTCCTGGGGATTCGATTTAGGAGCTGGGATAAATTGAACATCCTTTTGTAATTTCTTTATATCTTCACCTACCACAATCCAACTATGAGCTATAGACCTAAGGGATTTAATAAGCTTGGACACAATGCGTAACTCCAATAATTTACCCTTAAGCGAAGGATCTAGAGTGAAATTAGCACTATTTACCTCGGACTGCAATGAATTGAAGAGGGATTCATCTCCCCCGCCTGCAGAAGCTTTAGTTCGAATATAAATAACATGCTCAATAAATGGTCGGGTAAGCTTAATGGATTTACCATCCACGGTGAATTCCCCAGGGTAAAACAGTGGAGCAGTTCTGCGGGCTAGGGGGAAAATAGGAATTGCGGCAGAAACTACCATAGGGAAAATACTTTCCCTTCGGTTATTGGGTTTTAAAGCTGCATCATAAGAGAGAACATCCCGAATGACATCAATTGACTGCTGGATGTCAATGGGCAAAGATTGTAGCTCTTCCCGCTGTGTAACGGCAGCAGAAACACTAGTTCCATTAATCTTGAAATCGGGGAAATAGTTTAGAGTGTCATGCTGAGAAAGGGACCCCAGCTCCACCGATTTATCAGTTATATCTGAGCGAACTGCGGGCAGACCTAAAAGCCTATAGAAGCAGTTTATCTTGCTCTCTGCTTGATTCTTGCCGCCCGTGCCATCGGTAGGGTGTTCTAAAACCACACCCATCTGGAGGCCGACCTGGGAGCGATAAGAGTCTATCGTATTATAGATACGATCAACGAAATCTTCTACGTTAAAGTCTATAGATTTCTCTTGATTTTCATCTACCATACTATCTCCGTTTACCGCGACCAGATTGTACGTAATTACGATCAGCGCGACGACCAGCAAAAGACTCTTCTTTAGCTACACAATTAACCCTTAGGATTCGATCATTAACCGCAAATCCATCAAATACGCCTGGGGTCATACATACACTATTATCTATTACTAGGGCGGCCGAGATATCTGCTTGACCGAAATCAGTAGCAGAGAAAGAAGCTGTGTAGGTACCAGTGGCGGAATCAAAGATTGCGGGACCAATATCACCCAGAGTAGAATAAAACTCTACAGAAGCCTTGGAGTTAGGTAGCAAATTAGCCAGTAAGGCAGCGCCACTCTTATCCTTTACGGTCATAGTTAAAGTTGCAGTGGACTTGCCATCAGCCACTAGGGTGGATTTATCAATAGAAAATTCGGTTACTAGACGGCTTGCACCCGTGCAAAGCAATTTATCATGATAAGCGGCTACTTCATCAATATAGGAAACTAATACCGTTTGAAACTCAGCACCATTATTAGCCCCTGGATTCTGAGCAAGATCGGCAAGTAGCGCCTGCAAGTCTGCAATAGGAGGTGCGGGCAAAGTGCCAACCCTATCAGAAATGGGGAAAATTTGATTACCCGTTCCCTTTCCATCATCGCCCTCATTGGTCTGGGTCCTGACAGCAGCAGAGGCGGCAGCCACCTCACCAACACAACCCAAACCCACCATATTAAGGGAAAGTAATGAATTCATATCGGCTAGCAATTCATAATCAAATTCATCGTCGGCAACCGCATTTATTTTTTCTATTTCAATATTTGCTATAAAACCGCTCTTAGCAACGATTGATTTTACGCGGCCATACTGTACTGATCCAGTATTCTTATTTGTAACTTTCAAAGCTATAGTATAAGGAGATTTGGGCGCATTTACTTTGATCTCTTCTGGGCGTGGGATTTTGGTAGGCGGAACTACATAGCGGGCCCCATCCAAAAATTCAGCCGTAGTAAATTCAGAGCCAATTGGCTTAGAGCCCACTAATCCAAATTCATTAACAGATACCAGTCCCGTTTTTATGGACAGCGTAGTAGTTGAAACAATACCCAGAGCATCGCTGATCCCATCCCCCAATACCCCACGCGCCACAGAGGCATCGAACTCCGAATCAAAAATCGCCTTACCCTGAGGCGGGTTAACAATAAATGGAGGACAATTTACCGTACCACAACAATCATCACCACTAGAGCAAGGAAGAGACATAGCCACTTGACTTATAACTTTAAAAGCATCTAAAATAATAGATAGTGGATCAAATAGACCTATACCATTAGCTACTTGCTGCAATAACATACAAATTTTAACACTGATAGGCTCAACTACTGCAAAGTTGAATTGAGGAGGAGCTAAGAATTGTTGAATAGAATTAAAATTCTCAACAATTAGGTCTATCACTGGTATTATTTGTGTAAGCATCTGAACTACAATACCTATAATAAGTTTACAGATATCCAAACCTATTAAAATACCAGCGAATGCGGGAAACAAACCCAACAATGGGGGTAAAACATTTAATATCAAATCGGTTACGGCCGAAACGATAGCTCCTGGATTTAGCAAAGCACAAATAACATTAATGATACCTTTGATGACGTCCACGATGATAAAGAGTGGCCCCATTACCATGAAAACCTGGCCCATAAGACCAGTCATCTGACTTAGAACATCCCCTAAACTAGATAGCTGAGGATTACCTGAGGGTTTAACCTTAACATTACCTGGTAAGGGCCACTGCATAAGTTTTTCATTGACCATTTTAGTATGATCAACTGGCTGACCTGTTGCGGGTATAAAGTTTTCCCCGAAGATATCCACCAGAACCTGATTAATTGGATTAATCGGTTTAACTGTAGGCACACAAGCAGTCATTCAATCACCTTCCCATTTCTAGAAATCATTCGTTCAGCCCTACCCGCAACAGGTCCAGAATATGACTGATTAGTATTACCAAAGAAACCTATACTCTCGCCAGAGATCCAAGTGTCAGCAGCGGCATCTAATACAATATTGCCACCACTTTTCAATACCAAGTCTTTGCCTGGGGCACTCTCAATTATTATAGATTCATTAGTAATATTTATCTTGTGAAAATTAGGGTTACCGCTGGAATCCACAGTCCTAACAAATACCTGTAAACTGTGTACGGCATTTGCTGTTTCGGGAGTAGCGGCATTAGTTATAGTATCACCACCAACCTGAACAGCAATATTGCCATCCGTTTGAGCTACCAAACTATTACCATTTTTATCCTTACCTAAACGGGCCAACATCGAACCAGATGTGTCCAAAACGATAGATTTGTGATCAATCGTATCCCTACCTACATTCATTTCCAAAGATCCATCTAGATTTGCATGCACACTTTTTCCCCCAGCATTCGCATTAGCAACATCATTACTGATAGAAGTACTGGTGGCCGAAGGCACAATCTTGGAAGCTGTTTTAGTAATATCATGATAAGCCGTAACTACTGAGGCCACCTGAGGAGGTAACGCATCCCTCGGCGCAGAAACACCACTGGCCGCACCAAAAGGAATGTGAGAAACATCTACTTTCGAAGGATCCCTATAAGAATCAAGGATGTTTTGATCCCCCACTTCCTTTTGGAATGCGAGCGGTACATGACGTGCCAAAACTGGGATATTACCCGTATTGGACGAAGCTGGAATATTGATCTTGGTAAGACCTTCTCCATCGATGTCCAAAGACCACCTAGAATGCAAATGGCCATTTTTAATGTCGGGGCCTAGGGCATCCTTGTAAGAAATGGTTTGGTTGGACTCCTTCTTGGCATTGAGCTCAAAGTGGTACTTAATTGTACGCCTAAACTGAATATCCTCATAATCTAAGTCCACATTATCAGTTAGAGATTTTACATTAAGGATCTTCCTATTAATATCTAGAAGATTACCATACCTATCAACCAGGGTACCTCTAACCTCCTCGAGCAGATTATTCCTGAATTTATCATTTAGGTTTAAAACATCAGAGCGGGACATGTCTCTGCGATCGGGGGCGGAAAAGAATGAATTACTTTTATAATTAATGGCTATACGATCTTTTTCTTCTTGAATTGACCCCACCATGAAAGAACGCGCAAACTCATAAGTTAGCTGACGATCTTCAACTAAAGCAGGATTCCTAATAGAATCCGAGCCATCAGAAATAATGCTGGTACGTTTCTTGGGATTCCTACCGATATCGGTCAAGGAACTCTCATACTTAACCGAGGTTAATTTATTAGTTACCCTATCCACATCGGATACAGCGGAACGGGTATCCCTACGAATAATGCCCGAAAATGAAAGACCCGACTCGGAAACAGAATACTGGTTATGTATGTCGGTAATAGAGAAGTTATTAGCGTTATATTTTATGGAGCTATCACCAAATTCAAAAGATAATTCCCCCAAGGCATTAAGCAATACTTTAGCCCCTCGCACACCTTGTAGAGCTACTTCCCCTGGTTTTAAGTCGGGGTACTGAACATCTGTTACTAGGATGTTTTTTGTATTAGAGGACTGGGTTAGATCTTGGGCAAAAGCTGCATTGGTTAAAAATTGTACTATGTAGGGCTTTTCCCTGTATCCGTAGCCAATGAGTACTTTGGTATTCTTAGGGGGAATGGAGTAAGCGCCCCAGACTGCACTCGGCATGTCGCAGCGCTCTAGGGGGCGATCGACGCTCCTATCCAACATTTTAATCGTAGCTGTTTGGGTAGCTGGGTCGTAAGAGAGAAATACCCCTAATCGAAGTATATTTTTAAAGTGACTCATTTAACCCCTCTACCAACCTAGGATTTTTTCTTATCGCCAGACTTAGTCTTATCCACTACAAAATATACATCCACGCAGTTGAGTGGCAGAGCTACCCCGTCAGAATCTTTGATGGCGGTTGCATAAGACCAAGCCTTCTCAGAAGGGAATCTCTTAAAGATACGATCTGGATCAGTTTCAGTATATTTCTTTTTAGATGATAGATCCACCTGCACCAGAGAAATCTTACTACTTTCTATCGCTGGGTAAGAAGCATTAGTTAACTGCTTATCAAACAACACTTTCATTCTACTAAGCGTGAGACCAGCAAATTCCTTGCTTTTCTGAACAACTGGAGAATCCTTGGCTATTTCATCCTCAGACCCTACATAATAAGCCCTAAGCTCAATCCTATAGGAGTCTTTATTCTTATCATTCACCTTTCTAGCTACGGTGGATAATATGCGCTCAATCTTTGGAGTATTCTCCTCTGCAACATCTAAATCTAAAGCAGGATTATAAATAAGGCCATATCCCGTATCAATCAAGGTATCCAGCAATGCTATATCGGAAGATGGTTTCTGACCTTTCCTAATAGAAATATTACCATAAGCCTTTCTCTGGGCAGACAGCATCCCCTTGCCGATCATATCGAGTGGGGTGGGTATGTACTCACCTAGGGCCCTACCGTAAGATAGTTCTAGGGTAGTTTTATAAGCTCCCTCACTAAAGGAATATTCGTGACTGACTTCCGTTACATAGAACAACATATTCTTATAGGAAATGTAAACAACATCCCCCGCTTGATAGTGTTCATTCCCTAGAACAGTAATACGACCAGAACGAATCTTCTTTCTTTGTTCCAGCAATTTAAATACAGCATAGGGAGCGCACTGAGTCTCCGCATTGGTAAAGTCAAGCCTATGCAAGTCCTGAGTATTTTCTATAAGGCCGTACTTCCTCCAAGAGTCAAAGTCAACAGCTTCAGCAACCAGCAGCCCTGGGATAGCGGAATTTGGATTACCCAAGTTCTCACCAGTACCATTGCTATTGCCCGTAACAGTAACTCGATTAAACTCTGGAAGATTATGGTTAAATGAAGCGGCTAGTATGACGTCATCGTTAATAACAAATCTCTTGCCCGAGCGGGGACCATCATCATTAGCTAAATCATTTTCCAACAAATCCTGTAGAACCGTAGGGAGATTATCACTAATCTTACCAACGGATAACTGAACCCATTGAGATTCTATGGCTGATTGCCCACTGGAGGAATCGGTGGCATCAGAGAAATACCTTAAATTCTTAGCTTGAGCGGCATAGGACTTCAACAACATTTGCCTCTGAGACAAATGAACACCTAACTGCCTAAAGATAGAATCCTTCTTGGCAGCGGTAAAGACATCCTCGCCACCGAATTCCTTAGTTTGAATCCTCTGAATTTCAGCAGCACCCTCTGTAGAATCAATAGCAATAACTTTATGAAATAAGCCATTTATAGAATTAAGCTGATTCCTTACTTTTAAGATTTCAGTAATCTTATCTGGAGTGACTCCCGTAGCCTTACGAATCTCCTCTCTTTGACTAATCGTTAAAAGATTCTGGGGAGTTTCATTAGCTGCAGTTAGGGCTAATTTCTCATCCAAAGCAAATTCATCACCAATAGGAATAAGTAAAGATGAAGTCTTAACAGAATCAGGTAAGGAAAGGACCGCCTCATGAATACGAAGCTCGTTCTCTAATATCTGTTGCTTAATTCGCTCTCCCCGCTCCATAAATAAATCTGTAATAAATTTAGGAGCAATGTTAACACCATCTTTCTCGGAAAGAGAAATCATCCTTAATAAAAGGGATATTGGTACTTTATTGTATTCTGGTGGCCTAAATACGATGTTACCACTGGGGTCACAGAACAATTCAAATCCCAGCGTAGTAGCTGTCATTGTAGCTAACTCATAAGGGGTTTTATAGTCCGATTTCATTAAATCGCCACTAGAAGACTTCAGCGCCAGAGCAAAAGCCTGGATCTCCGTATCCTGATCATATTGAGAAGATACTACGAAATAATTCTGGTCTAAGTTATAACGAACCATTTCTGGCTTCCGTTTCAATTTTTCCCTTAACCTGATATTTTGCGCTACAATATCTACATCAGGAACATTAACCATGACATTAGTACCAATAGAGTTTACGGATATACCATCCTTTAGGGTGGTCTTCTGCAAAGCTTCTATCTGAGTTTTAAGGTCAATGATTTGAGCATTGATCGTAGACTCTAGGGGATCTGGATTCTTCTGATCATTGGTTCCCGCTGCCGCCTTAAAGCGATCCTGTATCTTGGCCAGTTCCTGCTCCAAACGACTTATCTTTGTGAAGGACGAGCTTAATTGCTGGCGAATCTGGTACGCCTCCACAATATCCTTAGGATCTATAATGCTGGATTTTACTGGTACGAAATTACCATTTAGTGGTTTATTGCGTTCAAATACATCAAATAAATGATTGAAATACACATTGGAATTGTTGACATTATCAATAGAGAACGTACCTACATCCAAAGAATTCTTTAAGAATGTCTCGTAATTGTATGGCTGCCCCGTCACAACTATAGAAATAACATCAGCGGCATCCAGGTTGGAAAAGGGATTGTTAGTCTGAATCTGGGGCGTGGTACTAAGGAAATTAGCAAATGAGTTGCCATCGCCATCTAGGGGCAAGCTCATATTAACATCACGAGTTTCAGTAACAATACCCGACTTCCACTTATAAGTTAAACCTGGTACGTGATTCATAAATAAAGTAGAATTGGTTTTTTCTACATTGATGTCCTGAAACAACATCTTAGAATCCTTTACCGTCTTACCCTCATAGAAGCCATCTTCGAATCTCAAATAAGGTAATCTCTTTATATTCTCATCGGATAGAGAGGGGATTCCTCTAATAAGCCCCGAGGCGCCATCAATATCTATATCAAAAGGAGTGAGTGGATCGTAAGTAAATTTGTAGGGCTGAGCCAGGCTGGGGGAAACATCAACCCTGGTCATCTTCAAATACTGCATATTATTCATCAGTTCTACGGAAATAGAAAATCCATTTTCTGAGTAGCTTTCACTACAAGATTTTACTAGTCCCGTGAAAATTGGAGAACCATCCCTGCGCCAAACCGACGCATCCCTAAGAGGGCGATAAATCAAATAAGGTAAGGTAATATTTAAATTCTCATATTCTGCAAAGATTAAGTCATCACTGATAACATCAGATCGCGCCTGGAATGACTTAATTATTTGATCAGATAATGCTAGATCACTCCCATCTTGGTAAACGGGGGAAAGATCTGAAGTACGAGAATTCATAAAGATACTAACAGAGTCCATCGGCTGAATCATATTCTCGCCAATAAACTCATTCCGCATTCTTTGCCGCAGGGCATTAAACTCCCTTCTGAAGGATTGAGCAATACCCGCGTGGGCATTTTTTAATGCATAGTAAGCATTCAATCTAGAAATAATCTGTATAGCCAGGACTTTTTCTGTTGCGTTGAGCAGTTGATCCTGAGGCAAGAAATCCATAGTCTGATCTTCAAAGGTATTAATTCCATCAACACCAACTAGAGTTCCAATTGTAGTATTTAATTTGAAGTTGTACTCGAAATTGATCTCGCACTTTCCTCGGCGTCTCCTACTCTCACCTAACTCTCTATCCAAAGCCATCGCTTGTTCGAAGGAAAAAATAGCACTGGAGGAATTAAAGGTAGCACTGGTATCGTTCTCTATTAATGCTTGACGCACTGCGAAATCGATATCAAACTCAGAGATGCTCATCATCTTATAGGGATCTTGTATAGTTAGCGACCCCGAACCAGAATCTGGAGTTACACCCGTACGGACATTAAAATCGGCAACCACACACAACTCGATAACCCCAGCACCTGGGCCTAAGCCGTAGAGGTCTGCTGTAGTAGTATCATAAACCCAACGAGTAAATACACTGGGCTTAGAGCGCTCATTAATCTTTTTCAGCTTATATAGATCTGCAAGCCAGGGATTACTAGAGAATATAGCTGATGGATCTACCAGCCCGAAGGTAGTACTAGATAATGCAAAGAAGGCGTCTAGTGACTGGCTTAGAAATCCGTCTACCCTTAGGTGCCCAGGAGACTCCGTAATCTTTTCGATCTTGGTAAGATTTTCGTAAAATGCAATTTCCTCACATTTCCTTCTAAAGAGATTCTTGGAAGCGCGAATAAATAATCGATCTTCAGTGGAAAGGGTTTTAGGGTCAAAACCATTCCTAAGGGAGGAGAACATTTTCTTTTTAATGAAGATTGAGGGGGTCGCTTCTTGGCTGAGCATCGAACGACGGGATGGCTGCTTTGCGCTGGAGACACCGCCATCGAAACCCGAAGTGCCAGGTATTTCAGATACGCCATCTTCCACAAAGCTATTCTCCGCGACCATACTTTGAATTAAACTCGAGGTTGCGTTTACGTATTTGCTGACTACAGAAGCAGCATCTTTTATTCTCTTACCGATATTGGAGTTTTCATCAGAGAAGCTAACAAAAGCAGAATTTAAAGAACCCGTTATAACTGGCATAAGAATTTACTTCCTTGGTGGATTATTTAAGAAATCGGTACCTGCCATAGATACACCATCTTGGTCGGTGGGGGAGAAGAAAGAATCTTTTATAGTATTACGAGACGAGGCTTTTAGGGCTTCATTGGCTAAAGTAAAATCGGGAATAGTTCGACCAGGCGGAGGTGTAGGTGGGGTTTCCACTAGGACATTCACTGGCTCCGAGGTCCCCAAGAATGATAGGGGATTGGTATCTGTATCACCGCCCTTCATAATACCGCCTGCTGGGTTATATGGCTGTCGGTGCCAAGGCATGAAGTTACGGCGAACTCCTTGCTTAGCAAAGGCGGTAAAGGAAATACTATAATCAAATAGGCCTGGGCTCGCAGATTTCTCATCTACGGAAAACTCAGTAAAATACCCCCGATACAATACACCTTGGAAAAAAAGTTCTACACTGGCTGCGAGGGAAGCAAGAGTAGGAATTGGCTGATCAAAGTTATTAAAGATAGCTTCTTTTACTGCATTTTGCACAAAGCCTGTAGAGAACTCTCCTGACAGCAAATTGTTTTGCGTAAGGGAATCTAGTTTTAATTGATCGGCTTTAGTTTCTAAATCTTGAGCAATACCCGTGAATGCATCTTGCTCTGAGCGATAAATAGCGTGTAGGACATTAATTCCTTCGATACCCGAGGAGCCTGTGGAACCACTAATAGTAATTAGAGTTAGCGCTTCACCTGCGTACTGAATAACATATCCGCCTTTGGTACGCATGGAGTTAATATTCTTCTTATCTGATATTTTCATCAAATCTGGATTTACGTACATTTTAACATAGCCCAGATGAGGGGTTCTCCAGGTTAACATCCTTCGACGGAAAGCACCCGTATCTGCGGGAGGCGCCACCAAATTCTTGGTATTGGCTGAAGAATAAAATCCCGCAACGCTAGAGGACTGAGGGGTATCTGCCTGTATGGTTTCGGGGGTGGGGGTTATATTTTTATTCGCAGCCATTTTTTACTCGCTTATTGTTCAGGAGCCGACGCAGATGTATTAGGTATGGTTAGCCGAATTTGATTATCACCATCTAATGCAACCTTGAATTTTACAGGAATACTTCCCAATCTCAATTCAAGTTTATCCATTACTTCATTCACAATATTTTCAGCTTTGGTAGAATTATTTTGACCACCAGCAGAGTTATTATCAAACGATAGCTGTGGCAGTAAGTTAGGCCTACCTGATAGTGGAGGTAGTTTCAGGTTTAAATCAGGGAGTGCCGTATTTGTCATAAGAGGAACCCCTTCATCCACAGGCGACAACCTCTCCAAGAGACTCTCACCCACAGGCTTCAAACCTGCCTTCCTCTTTACTAACGCCGAATCAGCAGCTGCAACTGGAGCGCCCTCACGTGCGTCCTTACCTGTCGGCATCTTTGCCCCACCCTCAACCCAATTAGAACCAATCTTTTCCATGTCAGTGTAGGAGGTCTTTCCTTTCATGCTAGACATCACAGCATTAAATGTCTCACCCAACCTTTCAGAAAATTTCGATAAATTGTCGGTAACCTCATTCGTAGCAACACCCAATTCTCTTAACTTCTCAGAAGCTTGATTGGAACCCTTAATTTCTATAGCCGAACTTATTTTCTCGATTTGTCTAGTTAATGGACCAATTTCAATATCTAAGTTTCTCTCGGATCTTTCTAGAAGCGCTGCTGGACTAGCACCCTGCACACTCCTAAGTGTCGTACCCCCACCACCTTGTCTAGCCTCAAACATTTTCTCTAACTCAACATCAGAGTAATTACCCCCAAGCATTTGATTAACCGTTGCTTTTTGGGTATAATATTGCTGAGCCTGACCAGTCTCCAGTGCTTCCTTTCTGGTTAAAAGAGGTGTACCAGAAATCTTCTCTGCTTGAGCAAAGATGCCATCCATAACTTCTTGAAGTCCCTCACCAGATGCCAAAGCCTCTTCAACTCGCAAAGCCGATTCAAGCGACCCCCCACCTTGACCAAGATTACTCGTCATGCCAATGAAGGCTTTCATTTCGGTGTTCAAACCTGCTAATGAACCGAGGGTCTTATCCGTTAAAATCCCCGCAATCGCCTCCTGACCTGGCTTCAATCCATCTAAAAATTGTTTATATACTAGCTCTACGCCTTTTATATTACCGCCTAACATGGTAAACTTTTGAGCATTTGATGACACTACAGTTGCGGCCTCATCCATTGAAACACTAGTGTTCTGTATTATAGAATCTAATTCAGCTATTACATTTAGCGCCTCGCCAGACTCAGTATTGAATGCCTTCATTTGCATTCGCATAAGGTCCATAGCTTTCGCACCTTCTATACCAGTAGCTGCAATCATACGCTCCAAACCTGCGAAACCAGTGAAAGCGCCTGCGGGAACTGCATCGCCCGCCCTGGTAAGAGACGTACCTAGTGATGCAATCGCACCAATTGATAATCCCGTCGCACTTGATAATTGCTTTAGTTCGGCAACACTTCTCTCCGTGGAAAACCCCATCTTTCCAGCATTCTCTAATTCCGTTCGAAATTGTGTCACAACCTTAGAAGTCTGACCAAATTCTTGACTAAAGCCGCCAAAAGCATCTAATGCCGACTTATCAAATTTAAGTGGTTTCTCGACTGTGCTAGCAAACTCAAGCACCTTCTTCCTGGCTTCCAAAACCTTATTTGCTGTAGCCTGGATACCAACAGCCATAAGAAAGTCTGACTTCGTCACCTGGGCCGTCAAGTGTTCAAAGCCCTTAGTCAATCCATCAGTATTGCCAACCATCCCTGTCATCTTATCGTAAAAACCCTTCAATCCAGCAGAACTGCCAGACAGTGTTTTTTCCAAAGCAGCAAACCCAGAAGAGTCTACTTCAACTTTCGTCTTTTCTACTCTTTCTGTAGTCGTAGGAGGTGATGTAGTAGGAGCTGCCGCATTGGCCCCAGCCCCAGGCGCAGAGGGGCTCGAACCCGCCGTAAATCCACCCAATGAACTTTTAAAGTGATCAAAGAACATCTGGGCGGCAGAAGTGCCCAGAGGTCCCATCTTATCAGCGATACTTTTTGATACCGCTTCTAATATCGGGGTGACTATTGAATCATCATCTGCCATTTATCAACCCCCGTTCAAAATAGACGCTCTCTCTTCTTTGCTAAGAACCCGTCCTTCCATCTGTTCAATCGTCTTAATGAAATCTTCATTACTGACACTAACAGTGTTTTTCTCGCTATCCTTGACTCTCTTAACTGCAGCAGGATCTATAAAGTAAGCCAAGTATTCGGTAAAAGCTTTCTCTCTAGAAAATTCTTCTTCCTCATCTTCAGCAACCATAGCATCCAACCACATCATCTCTTCAGGAATTATATTCTTAAAAAAATCATCCGACGGGAGCTTTTTATAAATTTTGCACAGTTTCCACCTCAAGCGATGAGACGGGTCCTTTGCTACTTTTTTAGAAGATTAACGCTATATTGTGCCGCCGATTCTTTCAGGAAAGTGTCTAGTGCAATCTTCATGGAATCTGTAAGCGCTGTTGGCCAAGCATTAAGAACCTCATACTTTCGCAATAAAGGCTCTTTAACAGCTCCCTCGCCCTCATACAAATCTAACAGGGAGATCCCACCAATATCAACCACCGCATCAGCAAGCACAGCTAAAGCAATCTTCTTAGCCTGCTCTTCTTCGGGTAAAGACTGTACCACCCGCAAGATATTCGCATTATCCTGAGTTCGGGGTAGCTTAAAGGTTACCTCAAACTCCCCAATGCTATAAGTTTTCAGGATGGGCTTTTTCAAGAATAGCAACTTTTCCATTAGCAATTGCTTCTTTAATTCTCGATCCACCAACTCATCTGTAGCTGGGGTCGGCTCTGGAGCTTCGAAAGCCACTTCCTGCTCTGGCTGAAAATCTTCCTCGTCGCCCACTGTATAAACAGGGGTTGGAGGGGCGGGGGCAACCTGCCCGACCTTTTTGCTAAACTTAGAATTACTCATAACTTACTCCGCTTAATCTAAAAACCCACCAAATAATGATGGAATATATCTCAATTAAGCATTTACAGCTACTAGAACAATCCTTGAGTCGAAATTAGACCACGGGCATCCATAGAGCCACGACGACCGATATCAGCGACACGCTCAACTGCTGCAGCAACATTGTTACCACCACCATCTAAATCCGAGTAATCAGAAATCAATGATGCGCTAGTCAATGGATTACCATCCAAATAAGTCTTAACAGAGGTTACGTCAAGATTTGCAGTCTGAGAGATAATATAATTTTCAGCAGAATAAGTTACTGAAAGACTATTAAACCAGCATTGTTCGTAAACAGTGGTTTTTACACCAGCCATGTTATCAGCAACATCAAAGCTAGAATCTGTAGCAGCTTGATTTACACCAGAAAAGTCATACACGTAAATATCAAAAGGCACTCGCTGAGCATGAATGTTCGCAAATGCACGACCCATTGCCTCTGGGAGAGACTTCTTATTAAAGACGATTCGGTTTACATCTAGCGTCACCGAAGCTGCCTGCTCAGGCGTAATTTCAATTACACCGTCAGTGCCAATTTCGTGCACACGCTTATTCTGACGACGTTGGGCAGCGGTCAATGTTTGCATTGCACCAACTGCAACACCATCAATCTTGATAATAATCTGAGTAGATAGACCCGTCCGAGTTGCTGCATCTAGATTTGTACCTGTATATGGATACGCCATAAATCACTCCTTAAATTTATTACTTAAAAAAGTGACTGCCAACTTCTGCACTCACTCTAACCCACTCCGAAAATAAAAAAGAGACTTGGGCCGCTAAACAAATCAATTGTATTAGCATAACCAAGTCTCTTTTTCATCCTACCGCATTAAATGGAGACAGTTAAGTCTACATAAATCCAGTTAATCGGTGATGCAGGAGCAATTTCAACCGTAATATCAAGCTGTCTTGCTTCAAGGGCATCACGATTTACCGTAATAGTACCAAATCCGCTTAATAGACCCTGCGTTACCATAGAGCTTAACACATTAAATACGCCATTGCTTACTTCGGAAATCAAAGTGGGACTTCCAATCTTGCCAACGAATGGCAGCAATACCGCACGCAAAGTTCTTGCAACTTGATCGCGCACACCAATAATGGAGATTTCTTCTTCCTCTGGCGCACCCGATTGAGTGGTTGTAAGACCATGCAACATCCGACCACCACCAGCGACTGGCTGAACAACCAGAACACCAGCATCAGCCAATTCATCCAGCACCGCATTCTTATAAGTCTTGCTGCGAGGGATGGTATAGCCCACGAGAGTCTTGTAAGTTGGGGGTTCAGCCACATTGCTTTGAGCGCTCAAGAAACCAGCCAAAGCTGCTGCTTGATAGAACCCGTGGAGCGAAATATTGGTACCATTGACATTCCGAATGATTTCATCAGGAGCCATATAGACAGTACGATAAACGTCGCCATAAGCAACCGTCACATCATAATTTGCTAAGTCCTCAATCTCACCACCCAGAACTTCAGAAGCATCATCACCTTGAATACCTTCCAAGATACCGATATCTTCAACGGCAGCCAAAGTACGACCAACCAGATCATCAGGATCCAGGCCCGTAATTGCACCAATCAAGAGCATGCGTTCGTGCTTATTCAGGATATTCGACTGCTCTTCAACGTGAGCCTTGCCAGCGGCAAACACATTACTAATGGTCGCCTTAGGCAAAGGAACGATAAAGTTGCAATCAATTAACTCAGCAGCACCGTAAGCTTCCAACCAGTTGGTATCGAAGAATGTAGCATCTTTCTGATCAACATAGCATACACGAAGACCTTTACCTTCAGTCATGTAATTCAACACGACATCATCAGTCAAAGCAAAGTAAATGCCGAGATCCGCTGGATCAACCATTTGCCAGCTAGCTGTGCCAGTGGCATTGGTACCGCTATCGAGAGTCAAGGTTGCCTTGGTCAAGTTACCGTAACCATCACCAACCGAATCAATGCTATAAGTAGCCACCAAGCTACCAGCAACGAATTTAAGAATCTTCTTGCTCAGATCCGACTCAGCAGAGACCAAGCGGTCTGCGGAGAATGAAATGGTAGGAGAGTTAAAGTTCGCAGTGCTAACACCAGTAACCAAGAAGTAACCGTCATCACCCGACTGCTCAACCTGAGGGGCCGAGATCATAGTATATGATTCCGAGTAAGAACCAGTCACGAAATCAGAATAAGCTGCAGCAGTAGTGGTCCATGAGGTATTGTAGAAATCTACTTTGCTCAAAGTAACTTGCTCTTCAGTACCATTAGGAGAAGTCACGTAAACCACAACCCTTGAATCCGCATCAGGCAGAGCGCCGAAAGGCAGAGGGAAAATGGTATCAGTCAGATTGGCATCACCAGTGGCACCCGTAACAGTGGTGGTCAAGGGATTATCTGCAGCTAACAAGGTAGCACAAGTCTTCTTAGGAACTGAAGGTTTTGCTTGAATTGCATATACTGAGCTAGCACCATTCTCGAATGCCATAGCAGCACCCAAAGAAAGGGTATTTTCTGAGCTAGGCTGACCATGCTTCTCAAAGAGTGCTTGGGGGCTAGTAAACAATTCGGCATCATTCAAGTTTGCTTCTGGAATATAGCTAACGGTTAATTCATCACCCTTAACTAGAACTCCCGAGCTTACTTCAATGGTGAACTTATCACCCACCTTAAATGGAACTACACCTTCAGAGAAGGAGATATCCAGAACATCATTCGAGACGGCCACGCCATCGGACTTCCAGCGCACGGCATTGCCATTAACGTCTTTTAATACGCCGCTAACGGTACCAGAAACCGAGATAATTGCTTTACCTGGAATGGTCTCACCTGCACCATCCTTAACAACCGAAACGACCCGAGCGGTCCAGACTTCAGAAGGGGCGCTCAAATCCAGCAAGGAAGCAGTGGTAATGTTAACGATACCATTGCCCCAGTTATTCACGCCTGCTTTGTAGTATTGGCCCGTGCTACCAGAACCACCGAAATCAACTAGGTGACTTGGTTGGAGTTCCAAACGACCATTAGTAATATCCACTCTGCAGCCGTAGCGGGCATCGAAAGGGTCTACTGAAATGGAGTCTTCTAAAACAGAGAGGGGTAGGCCATTCTTGAGAACGGAAACACGACCTGAAACCAGATTTGCCGCACTGAATTGAAAATGACGACCATCAGGATCATCAGAGCCAGAGAAATCGGCATTTACACCATCTTCCCCGCCACCCAAAGCAGAGATAATCAAAGTCTCCTCAGTCTCGCCCTCACCAATAATGCAAGCCACTCGAGTTCCACCGCTAGCGGCATTCACGCGCTGTCGAGTTCTTACTCGAGTAAAAACGTTAGGTTGTACTCGACGATTAATGCCAGCAATGTTATTAGCCATATTCCCCTCACAAAATGAGCACTCAGTTTAAACCTTAACTATAAGGTTTTCATTAGTAGAATTAAATCCTACTGACATATGAGTAGTTATGCTAAGTTAGGTCTACTTTAACCACCAAAGAGTTTGCGGGGGGATCAGACTCAGTAATATCAAAGTCAAAGCAGGCGGTTATACGCTCAATCACATTTGATACGGGTATTGAGCGGCGCCATTCCGAGTAAGTCTCCAGAGTGACGGTCATAACATAAAGAGGATCATTAGACCCTATGGTCTCCGTCCCTTCACCCGAAGCACGTACATGCTTAATAAATAGGCCATTATTAGTAAGTATGTTCCTGTAAGTATTTTGGAGTGATACCATAATAATATCCACTATATTTATAGTATCATCTAGGCTTTTTGACGTAACCTTAACCTCAAATGTCTGTTCCCAGGCCCCCGCATAGTTATAGGACACTGGAACCCTGGAGTAAGTTACCGCACCATAACCATCTACGGTTTTTCGGAATTCGTATTCTAAATCCCAGATGTTGGAGTTAAAACTGATTGGTTTATATGAAGTGCTGGTTTGTCTAACGGTAATACCTGGCAAATAAGACACATCGTATCGGTAGGAGCTACCTATGAATAAGCGGGTGGTTGCATCATCAGCCAACCCTGCATTAGCATCCAAACCCTTATGGTCGGGGGTTTTAGGGAACCCAAACTCATCCCTAACAAATTTATACTCACGATCCCTGGCAAATATTTCGCGGAGGGTATCGATAAGCAGGTTACGCCCAAACATAATACCACTATTTTGGACAATTTTATCCAGAGCGTAAATATCAGAATATACTAAATATTGATTTCCTCTGGCCATATGCCCTCCTCATACCAGAGTCATAAGTATTAGCAGCCTCAGATAATGGAAATTTCCAGCTCCTTAGCACCTGCTAGAACCTGAAAAGACTTGTATTTCTGCTGATTACCTTCCAGAGACGCCAAAGCAACATAAGTTCCCTTAGGTATAAAAGCGTTAAACTCCCCCGACCTATTGGTTTTCGTGGTTTTTACTACGGAATTCCCTTGCGCATTAACAATTGTTATCGTAATACCTGGGCGTGGTTCTCCCTGCTCCGTAAGAATTTTACCAAAAACCCTAGTAGATGCCGTTGCACCTTCCGATGATATCTGCGGTTTTGGGGGTTCGGGGGCTGGAGGGGGCGGTACGGGCGCAACCACAGGAGCCGCAGCTGGGGGGGCTGCTGGGGCAGGAATTGCCTTCGGAGGCGCGGGGGGTGACGCAACCAATTGCTTATTGATAATATCCAATAAAAAACTATTGGTCTTCTCCACCGCAACTATACGGGCAGACAAATCACTCACCATCTGGTGGACCTCCCGTAGGAGATCCAAAGCCGACTTACTTTCTTCTGACATCACTTACCCCAAATCATCAATACCACTACCACCAACATTATTAGCATCAGCTGGCGTTAATACTTTAGTGCCAGAAATAGAGAATAAAGTTGCCGCATTAGTGCTTGTATTTCCAAATGGAAATACTCCCTGAGCCAACCCTGCCAAAACAAAAGAACTAGGTGCAGACCAAGTATCTGCATGATTAAATACAAATCTCGATTGATCGGGCCCATTCCTAAAAACGGCCTCTGCAGGCAATGAAAATGTCCCGCCAATATTATTGTGACTGATATTCATATTACTTACAGATTGACTGCCTGTAAATCCAGATAAATTCAAATCTAAAACCTCATTGTCAGCTATACTGATATCAGAACAAGATTCTGTAGAATTTGGCATAGATGAAAAGATCATATTACCAGTCAAAATATTACCTTTTGAGATAAAAGTTATTACATCGCCTGAAGCCTCAAAAAACACAGCGCCTTGCACGTTATTCTCTCTGAATTTAGTAGCGTGAAGATACCCCCCTGTCAGAGCAAATGACGAACACCTATTCGAGCTTAAATCCACAATATTAAATCCCGTGCTAGCAGTAATACTGGCATCTGCACATAAATTGTTCAGAACCATCACATTACCTGAAACCGTAGATTCCAAGGTCAGATCACCATTACCAGAAGATATTATATCCAATACATTATTCTCAATCACGGTTCTCTGAACACTGCCAGCTCCAAATAATCCTATTTGCCCACCCCTATTTCCAAATATATGCACATTTGTCAAAGTTGAAGCTCCAGATGAATGCACCATATAAACACCCTCTATATTTGTAGAAGTATGCTTAAATACATTATTTGATACCGAAACCTCTAGCAAAGTCATAGCAGCCGATAAAGTGTTAACAAATTTAACATCAAGACTTCTATTCCCTTCAATAATACAGTTTGTTAGCTTGTAAGAACCAGTAGCTCCATTTACAAATTTAATCTCTAAATCTGGAATCGTTAAACTTGAATTTGTATTTCCAGCAAAGAAGTTATTTGAAAATGAGCAATTCTCAATATCTACACTACCAGTATTAGAACCTTTCGACACATAAATGCCTGGTTCGTACGACTTTCCTACAAGTGTTGCTGTGGCGCCAGAGAAAGCATTATTGATTATACTGGCAGATTTAATAGCCAAACTACTAGCCAAGCCCGTTCCAGCATCTGGCAAAAATGCAAAGCTCCGCAATTTATTACCAGATAACAACCAACCATACAAACTGAAACTAATAGTCGAACTACCACTGTATGATAATTCGAAGTCATCGCCAAGAGTATTGTTGGAGAATATAAAATTAGAAAAGTCAGCTGCGGGATTAATTGAAACCTGAACCAAAACCCCTTCCGCAATACTATTATAATTCATTGTTATATCAGAATACGTATCAGATGCCGACACAATGCTCATAGATATGGCATTACAAGAGTTGCCAGATAAATCATTACCTGTAAACGTGCAAGCGCCACCAGTTCCACTGGCAGCCAATATTCGAAAATCACCAGATATAATATTACCCTGTACCTTCCCTCCAATAAATGAAGAAGTTCCTGAAGCAGAAGACTTGCACAAATCAAAATCACCACCTACATTATTGTTGCAAATCTGCATATTGCTCGCTGCACGAGAACTGCTAGATGACCATACAACAACATCGCCAGTGATAGCATTTCCAGAAAAGGAAGCAGAGTTGCCAGATATATTAAGTGTTTGCGTGCCATCTATAAAGTTATTATTGCATACCAAATCGGTTACCGCACCACTTATAGAGAAGTTTTTACAGAAATTACCCGATATTATATTTGAGGTATAGTTTCCGATAAAAGTCATGTCGCAGTTCAACGCAACATTGCCCGTAATACTGCTAGTAACAGCTCCACCCGTCAGTTCTATAATAAAGTTGGAGTTATTTGATATGTTACCATCATTTAGTGTCACGTTTATCTGCAAAGACACACCTGCAGCCGCAACACCCAAATTACCCGTAATCAAAACCCCTCGCAAGGAGCCAGCACTCTCCAATACAATACCACCACCCGTAAAGGTATTACCAGAAATTATAATATCGCTAGCATCACCAGCACCAGAAGATGCAGCTGCCCACATCTCGATACCCGTCAAATAATTGCCAACTAAAGAGAATTTGCTTAAGGTCGCATTTTCAATACCTACGAATGCGACTCGATTACCAGAAATAATACAATTATTCATTACAACCGTACCAGTAACTCTGAATTGTAACGATACATCATCCATATTGTTGGAGAAATTCAATCCTTCAACGGTATTGGCATTCAATAAAAATGCATTTCCATTAAATACATTACTGCAAATGCTGGCCCCATCAATATTGGCGCGCAATTCAATAGCTGCATTGCTAGTACCCGCCGAACTGTCATCAAACATATTGCCAGACATTACCAGGCCCGTTACCGACGAACCATCAATAACTATAGAGCCCCTCTTCATAATATTGTCGGAGAATACCAAATCCTTAGAAACACCAGTAATAGAGTACGCGACATTACCATCAAAGTAATTTCCAATAAATTGTACGTAACCCCCAGTGCCAGGAGCGCTGACCAAGGTCGAAACCGCCCCAAAGATATTACCGCTAAAGTTGGCTTTCAAATCAGCCACACTACTATTTAACAAAATACCCGTAGTGTTAAAGGCATTATCCGCTATCTGAAGACCCGCAGACCCCGCCGCTAAGAAAATGCAGTCCTGGGTGCCAGAACCACTGGAGAATATGTTACCAGAGATCAAGACGTCCGAAGTATCTGAAATATAAACATTATACCCAAATACCGTGCTATCCAAGAATTTATTACCAACAACCCTCTTCAATGGGTAACTAGAAGTGCTCTTAACTACCACCAAACCATCATTCCGCTCGCACTTACGAACAGCTACTGCAAACTCATTAGTTGAGCCAACAATGGTATTATCTAGGAATTCATCGCAGCTAAATAGTATGCCACCTGGGGCAATACCACAAGTAATAGATTTAAACAAACACTCCGATACCACACCAGGGCCAGAGAACATGCTGGCAGAAGCATTAAAGGAGCTGCTAGCAAACAAGCTCTGGCTAATGCGCAAAGAAGCGTTAGCATCCTCCGACACCGAGACCGTAATAGCAGAAGTATCCGAAACAGATAAATCTAGAAATCTAGTATCAATTACGCTAGTCACAGAGGATAAACTTAGTACAGGAGCATTACCCGAAGCCACAGTTTTACCACTAAAGGTACAGCCGCTAATCGAAACAGAATCCCCCGTATGAGCATTGTTTAAGCCCATAGACTCAAAGTGACAATTATTAATCACTAGCTCATCAGCAAATACTTTTACTACAGAGTCAGCTCCCGCACCCACAAAATGGCAGTTCAGCAATTCCATTCGAGCAATAATTGAGGTCGACGAGGGATCTCTTAAACCAGCACCCGATTCAAAAGTGCAACCCTCAAATCGAACCAAAGCAGCCTTGGTACCCTCAATACTAAAATCTAACTGGCTATCAGCACTGCCGTTCTGGAATACCAGGCCTTTGAAATTATAAATACCATCATCCGTAAAGTAGAAAGTACCAGCTGTACCACCCATATTACCAATAATTAAACCTTCAACATCGATATAACCACCAACACCATCAGCATTTAAGTTACCCCTAACATGAGGATCGGTACGATAACCAGATTCAGCTACTACGCGACAAGCACAATTTATATCCAAATTATTTACTTGACCATCAATATAAACGGTGGCAGGGTTATTTAACCCACCAATCACTAAGTCCCCACCATAAGAAACTACCCGAATCTTAAACTTTTCTTTATAAGGATAAGCGTTTACATAAGCTGCAGCACCCGCAAACGAAGAGAAATTACCAATGAAATTATTAGTCTCATCTACATAGAGGTCAATTCTCTCATCCACTCGACCAATATTATACCTTAAGTCTACGAAAGTAGAAGATAAAGTGGTAGTGCCGTTATGCTCGATCTGGCCCAGCAAAGCCATACCATCGCCATAACCATCCATCAATTCCACTAAGGAGTATTCGCTAGATTTAACCGCCTTCAAAACCCCCAGCTTGGTTACACCAATTACATAAGTAGCTGCCACGTTCGGCAACATCACGGGCAAAGTAGGTACTTCTACACGAACCCCATCCACATAAGCAACACCACCCCTAAACAAAACTCCATAAAATACAGGGCTTACAGGGAAACTGGGGTCTTGATAAACCTTATTTAGTACCTCAAAACCCTCTACCACACCATTTGAACGAAGCTCTTTACCTGGCAATTCAATGTAATCACGAACCACATCTTCACGCAATTCATCCAAACCCAAGGTACCAAACATTCGCTTATCAACAATGTTGCTTAGGGTAAGCAAGCCATCCAATCGGACCGAGCAAAGCTCCAACACCTCTTCCTCATTAACATGAGAATCCACCACTACCGCAGAAGTTCCAGTTCCCACAGGAGCCAAAATATCCGCAATAATCCACTCAATCTGGTTCGCAGAAGGGATCTTTAATTTACCTGAAAAGGTAGTAGGGATTTTTACCGTCTTTTGATAAGTGCCCGAAAATCCAAGCGTTACCACACCACTAGTGATAGAGGATACGAGAGACAAGCTTGCCGCTTTAAAGGAATCGCTTACCTCTACGATATGCATGTTGGTAATCGTATCCTGGTATCTTAAGCGCTGATTGTAGCCGAGTCGCCCCGCGCTATCAACAAATACTTCCAATACTAAATCTTCAGCTGTGGTATTAAATTCATCCAAAGCGAGAGCATCAGAGCAAATTTCAACGGAAACATCAGTATCTGCAGTAAATCCCGCAACCGTATGAACTTTTATATTACTAGCATTCACCTCTGTAATGAAATAGGTTCCGTTCTCATTTAAAGTGCTATGTGATTTAACATGCACCAAGTTACCAATCTTTACCCCGCCTGCTTCGGGATCAAATCCAGAAAAAGATACATAGGACCCCGATACCGAGGCAGCACCAGAATAGACCGAAGCTACATCAGATAACCGATTACCATTAACATAGAATAATGTATTGGATGTAGGGTATACGTACAAATCCGCTACATTTGCTCCCGCAGAGTCAAAACCCAGGAATAAGTTATCACCCGTAGATAATACCCGAATATGAGCCCAAGAATCAACCCAATTGTGGGCTAGCATAAGCTCATCACCTACACGATAAGCCGCCATGGGGAAAGCCAAACCATCCACCTTATTCTGAAATACGTAATTAATACGCTCTACAATAGAGTCTAGAGTGGGGGGATTCATCACCGTTCCACTGCGATTCTTATGGAGGTCCGTTATTGAAACAGTCCTTACATCTGTAGCTGATACCGCAACTTCTAAATCCAGAGTGTGAGCGGAAGTAATAAAGCTCGGCTTAATTCCCAAGGATACCACTCGAGCAGCACCAGGGCGAGACACCTGAACACTATCAACAAAGACATCGCTTTGATGAATGGTGCTGGCCAAAACCCCCTTCAATACCGACACACTGCTCGCACCATAGATGGCACCAGCAAATGTACCCGAAGCTGGAAAGGTCTCCACGATCTCTAACTGAGTTGTGGATAAGCTGGGCCGAGCCCCCAAGGAAGACCGAGGCCCCACATCATTGATAGTATAAATACCACCACCAGAGCCGAACACTACCAACATATCCCCTTGTTTAACGGGGTAAGATGAAAGTACCAATGGAGAAACATCAACGATATTGTTAGTACCGCCCACCAATGAAATGGTAGCAGAACCTGTCGCAGGCAATAATTGATTGTTTACGTTATAACCATCCGAGCTATTAGCCCAGAAAGATATACCATTTGCATGCATATCATCACGATGAGAAATCAATTCAACCGCTCGAGCAGAATCTAGTTGCTCAATAGCAGTTTGAACATTATTTGCATTAATCACCTGCATACCCGAGCTATCAACTGATACCGCAGATGCGGGGTGAGCCCCCACGGCAGAATCAGAAACGTGAGCCAGGTACCTGTTATTCATCGCCAAAAGAGCTTGGCTTACACTGGTGGCCGTAAGACCAATTAACCAACCAGGGGTGGTATTTGGGCTAGAAGAATCGAGTAAAATATCATACCCGTCGTGCTTATCCGCATTTCCACCGACATGATTGTTATACTTATTTAAAAGATTACTTAAGCTTACCGATAAAGCAGCAATATCAATTTCTGCCGAACTTAAAGCATTTTGTAAATCTTGGGTAGCAACATCCAAATCTAACTTGGACTCGGCAATGGCAGCATTACTCGCAATCTGGCTATTCCCAATTGGCAAAGCCACCAGACCCGCAGCAACCAGAGCAGAAGCTTTGGCCGTGCCGTCCTCATTGAAGAATACAGAAATTCGTTCTACTAATGAACCCAAAGTCCCCTGGGGATTAGCACCAATCGTCCGCTCAATAGCGAAAATCGCTTCCCGTAGCGCATTTAGCACTTCTACTGAAACTTCACTCACGCCATCGGAAACCCTAGGTAATTCCTGATCAGAATCCAAACTTTCAGGATATTTAATAGTCATACGATCTCCTAAGCCCTAACATGCGCGACAATTTGCCCAATAACATTATTTGTGGTCGTTGCTCTTATTACAGCAAAATATTCGTTCGAATCCAAGATTGGAACTGCGGTAGCAACAGATAAAGTCTGGTAAGCAGAGCTGCTACTAGTAACCGATCCCAAAGAGACTGCCGTTATGGAAGATGACGACCTCTTATAAATAGAAAAAGTAATAGCAGATGAACCAGAAGTTGATACATAAAGATTAACTGATTCCAGCTGGGCCCCTACGGGCAAATTATTCAAAGGAACCATTATGTACCCGTCTGCAGCGGCTGAGGTAATCGTTTGAGCAGAAGCAGAAACAGTCCACTTTGAAACATCTACCATATGCCCAGCAAAGGGGGATATGGTAAGTTTCTCTAAAACATTCTTGTTTTTGGAAACCGAGATGCTAGTTGCACTTGAGCTGACATTTATCAAGCCCGCGCCAGAACCAGTGCCATTCAAAGTATTTCCATAAACAGATATATTTGAGGATGAGGCTTCTACCAAGTACTCGTTAGTCGAGAAAGAACCATTGGTGGTATTACCGCTAATAAGTATATTATCCCCTAAACACCGAATACCGTAACTAATGGCAGTGGTCGCTGACAACATGTTACCAGAAATATTTACCGCAGCAGTAGAGTTGGAAATAGTCAAAATAGCGTTACCCGTAGAAGCTCTTATTATATTGTTCTGGAAGTTAAGCTTACCAGTACCTGACAAAGTCACACAGCCTACAGACCCCAGAGAACCAGAAATATCAACGGTATTATCAGAAAATACAGTTGCGTAATCTGAGGCAATACCTAAAACATTAAAGGTATTAGTCAAAGTATGTCCGTTGCCCGAAAACTTATTACCAACAATAATGCCAGATCGGCTTACAGAACCAGCAGTCATATTCAATCGACCAGAACTCACCACATTATTCTGAAATAGAGCATCAGAAAGCAGGGAGAATGTAGAAGCGCTGGTGCCACCATCGACAAAGGAATTGCCACTAGCACGCACTACGCCATCTAGAACAAAAGGGGTGCCCGTACCAGAAGTACTAAAGTCATTGCGAGCAAGACTAATTTCAGTAGAAGAACCCGTATTAATGACATTACCAGAATGAGTGGATACGATATTACCCAATACCGAAGCCAAAGCAGAACCCGTAAATGACCAAACCAAACCAGCAGAAGAGCTTATAAAGTTATCCGAGAAATTATGAAATCTCCCAGCAATCGAGAATATAGTCTGGGGGCAATTCTTTATAATACAATCTTTTACTAGCACCACTGTAACATTACCATCTGTGCTTAAAAAGTAAGGAGTGCCATAAGATGTATCGCTATTATCTACCTTACAACCCTCAATTACAACACCTGTAATTGTTCCTGTGGACGCAGTCAAACCACACATAGCATTGAAAACACCAGTGAAAGTGCAGTCTTTAATCAATAAATTAGTAACTTGTAGTGAAAAACCACCGATAACAATACCAGAGTTTATATTAGAAAATGAGCAACCAGTAACTCGCAAATTTGAATTTCTAAGGCTCGAAGAAGAAAATCTTAGCCCCGCAGACAAATCCTGAAACGTACAACTATCAACAATCCAATTATTTGTAGTTCCCGTACCCGAAGCGCTTACTATAACCCCATCCCTACCAGTGGTAGCAGAGGGGTAAGTGAATGCGGTACTTTGCCTAAAAATACAATCAATCAGCTTAAAGGAATCGTGATTTCCTGTAGTGGTTACATTAACCACAGGGAATGCAGCGGCAGGAGCTATAAATTCCACGTTATTTAAATGCAAACCCGAGACACCAGCAGAGACCACAATCATAGCAGTGCTCACAGTTCCCGTACTAGAAATTGACCGCCTAACACCACGACCAATAACAGATGCATTCGAACCAGAAGCCGTAAAGTGATTAAGGGATATATCCCCCAGGAGTTCTAGAGTAGAATCCGCACCCAAATCAATCAGACCTAATACAGAATCCGACCCCACAATTAATTGGCAATCTGACAGGGTGGTGTCACCACCTACAGTTAGAGCGCCCTTTACGGTAAACGAACAACCACCTGACACCGTAAGATTTCCAGAAATACTTAAGTCACCAGAACAAATAACTGAGGTAAGTGTATCTACCGCCAAATTACCCGTAATGGATAGATCACCTGCCACATAAACATCTGACTTTACACTAGTCGAATTAACATATAGAACCGCTGCATCTAAAGTTGCAAATTGCCCGTGCCTTAAAGTAGAATCCACCACCAAATCATTCTTAGAATCAATTTTCGATACAAAGAAACGAGCATCCGCCAATACAGTTATAACACCAGAAGCTACTGTAGCTTGGCAAATTAATAAACAATCATCTCGTTTTAATAGATCGCCATATGAGTAACCAGCATCACTATCAGCAATAACCCTTATATCACCATCAGAGAAAAGAACCAAATTCCAAGTTCCATCCGAGCTTGCTACTGAAATAAATGGCACAGTTGACTTGCTAGCAGAAACCTTCCTCCCGCCCACATAAGCAACACCACCCTCAACAACAATAGAGGTCGAGCTAATAGAGGTCGAAAACCCCCGAACAAAGCCGTTATCCCTTAATGCCACCAAATCTTCGGATAAATAATTACCAGGAGTTTTTAGATCATAAGATAAATCCGAAACCCCCAGTCTCCGTAAATCCTTAGGAATTAATAAGGTCGATGAGGCATCGGTATGAGTTGAGGCAATCAATAGATGCTCTACATCAGTCAATCCCGCATAGAAAGTAACCTGATCTGCACCAGTAACAGGGGATACGTCAAAGACGAAAACATCTAAATATGAATCTCCTGCGGGGGCATAAACCCTGACATTCCCAATGTAACCCTGTTCAAATGTTGCAACAGCACCTGTGGAACCAGAGATAGTTAAAGACAAAGAATATGTTGGCGCAGAATAATTTAGGGTTAAAGTACCCGTAGCTGCTTGAAAATTAGAGCTTACGCCAATTACTTTTAAACCAGAAAGCACTGATAGGGTAGTTTCCTGACGAGTGTTATAATATGGTTTTAGTGCATAATCCACATAAAGATCTACGCACTTCGGATTACCCGTGAAAGCCGAATCCGCTACATCGAAATATATTACATAATTAAATGTACCCGCTGCAACAGAGCTGGCTAAAGTCACACTAGTGCCCGATACCGAAGTAATTCTTCGGGTACCATTCTGAGTCGAATCCGTGTGATTATAGACATGAAAAAGCATTCCACTATATAAGCCTAGAGAAGAAACACTAGCACCTACATCTATAGAAGAAGCTGAAGAGGCGAGGGTTTTGCTTCCACTAACTGCCTCTGGAATCGAATAATATACCGAACCATTTACATAAGCAGCATGCCTAGCACTCTTGGTGATAGAGGTGCCCAGCACACCCGAAAACCCCAGGGTAGCTGCTGCAGAATTAGAAGAGTTATTTATAGTGAAAGAGCAATCAGAGTTATCAATATTCATCTGAAATGCAATCTCGCCATCCTTCGTTTCAAAACAAGTTAATGGAAATGTGTTATTGATAAATTGCTGGTTGAAATACGACACCACCGCTGGAATGGTTGCATAAGCATAACCCGTAGGATATCTTGCCGTATGAATATTGCTAACCGTAAGAGAGCGACTTGAGGATCCCAGGGTGGCGGTGAATGCTAAGGTGCTGGCGGAAGCGGTCAAACCAGCAGCGTCAAAACCCCTAGACTTAACTGTGGCTGCACCAATATGAGCCAACTTGATAGAGTTAGGAGAAAATGATAGACGAGCGGGAGTTAGGGGCAAATCCCCTGGATTCTTCTGAGAAGTAACCTCATACCCATCCGATGCGATACCATTCCCGTGGGCTACATCACTATGGCGTCTCAAGTCCTCTTTGAAGAATGAATCTATTTCTGCAATAGCTGATTGAACATTCGTTGAAGTTACGGAGCCCGATGGGGTAAAAGTTATCGCGGTTGCGGGGTGTCTAGCAGATGTAAGATCTCTATGATTTACGAATTGTTCCCAAATATAATTTAAAGCTTTAGATACCGAATCTTTACCAGATACTCCCACCAGACCCGTGTAGGTTATATCATAACCGTCATGCTTGGATTCTGAACCAGCAAAGTGCAGGGAGATATCATTAAGTAGGGAGAGCAGGCTAGCTGAATTTGCATTAATCGCTACATTTGCAGAGGCAATAGAGTTATAGAGACTTTGGGTGCTGTGGTCTAAATCTAGCTTGGACTCCTGGATTCCTGCATTACTGGCAATCTGACTAGTACCAATGGGTAATGCAATCAGCCCTGCCGCTTCTAACGCCGTTTGCTTCGGGGTCCCGTCCTCATTAAAGAATACAGACAAACGAGTCTTCAAATCCTGCGAACCGCCCTGGGGATTAGTTCCTAGGGTTCGCTGGAGCAAAATCACCGCTTCTCTTATTGCATTTAGCGAATCTGCACTGATTTCTGTTACATTATCAATAAAAGCGGGCAACTCTGCATTACCATCTAGTTCGTTAGGATATTTGCTCATAAGTACTCTTTAGGCCCACTAGAAAACATTTAGTTAGTGAGATAAAACACGGCATCTAATGTCAGGACATAATTACGTAGAAAAGTATTAGCAGGGGTTGCTACACCAACAGACACACCTAAATTGGTATTTAGAAGCGGGGGAAGCAGATTATAGGTTACGCCTACGCCCAAGGTGGAACCAGCCAAACCCGATAGCCCAGAACCTAAAGCAAAATCCACTTTGGTATTTAAACCAACATTTACGTAATCAAATACCCTACCAAGATTTAGGATTTCCACACCCAACCCAGGGCGCAACTGATTCCCGAAAGATGCAAATAATCGGGGATGAAAAATATCGGTAATATGTTTTTCCCTTTCCTGTTGCTTAACATATTCGAAATTATTAGATACTATCGATACCTTACTAGTTTTAGGAATTAATTTCCCATCGGAGTCTGGGCGTAACTCCGTAATCTCCAGCTTCCTAACTTTCACCGTCCCATCGGCATCCGAGTAAATATATCCATTTACTGCCATAAGCAATTCATATTCCAAGGACTCATCCCCCTGAAGTTTCAAGTCGGGGTCAACAAAATGAAAGGTGTTATCCTTCGAAGTCCATTCATACTTAATACCTGCTAAGTCGCACACGGGGCTGGAGTCAGACTCAGAAGGGACTTGAACAATAACAGTCTTACCTGGTCCCTCGATATTCTTATACTTAACCACCACCCGATCTCTGCTATCAATTTTAAGATCGTGCTTCCGCATCAAACCCTGGAGTTCGACGCTGAGGGAATCTAATTCTTTCTTATATTTATCCGCCATTTCGGATTTAGATAGGAGGTCTGACTGAGCGATACCCAGACGATTGTTCAGGTCCTGCACTCCATCCTCTTTTGCCTTAAGGACCTCGGATACGACTTCTAATTCCCGAACCTTACCGAGATAGGCACGAACTACAAAACCCAGGCCAATAAATAATAATAGCGCTATAATTACCAGCGCTATAACAACTTTCTTAATTGGTTCCATTGTAACTCCTAAGGGTGGGTGGGTGCACCCCTTAATTACAATTTCAGTACTTGGGTTCCTTGGGTTTTAGAGAATGGCCCGCGCTAAGTAAGGTCATTTTGGCGGGGGCCTGCTTTATAACCGTGTAATACTTCACACCAGCACCCGCGCCAACCTCGTTCAGGGCAGAGCTATTTATGAAAACAGACCACACATCCCGAACTTCATCCGCACCCAAATCTACAGCAATACCCTCCACATGAGATAGAGAGTTTGCCAAATAAACACCTTGGGGCAAGAAATTAGACTTTAAATAAAAGTCCCTATCCTTTATAGGTCTGGCGGTATACAGTTTTAAATTCTTACCTTTCTGGGAAGACCCTGGAGACTGCAGCTCCTTTACCAAGATAAAGTAAGCAATGGATTCTTTTTGAGATTGCTCAGAAGTCTCATCATAAGAATCATCTATATCCGCCTGATCCAATACATCATCCACTTGTGCAACCTTTCCATCTTTCAAAAAACAAGTAAATGACAGAGGTCCTATATCTACTAAAAAAGAATTAATTTCACCTATCTCAGTATCAGAAGCACCAGAGGGAGTAATTACAATACTTTCAATATCTGGAAAATTTGGGACATCTGTTGCCTTTAGGATTTGCTCTTTAACTGGTTCGAACTTCTCATCTAATTCATTACAAATCCGAACAAATTCCTGATCATAATTAACTTCCGTTAGTTTATGGTGCCTTCTATGGCCCCAGTTATCGATATCATCCCTAAGCTTAGATATTTCATTCCATTGCACGGGATCCGCATTTTCAGAGGCATCACTTAAAGCATATTCTAAATCAAAGTAATTATTTTCTGGGTCTGATAAAACCTCAGAAATAACCGACTCATCTTTAACAAATTTCCTAGACCTCTCGACCAAGTCATTTATATCATGATCTTGAGACATAGCATCCTGAAGCCGCTTTTCAGAAAACCTCTTAAGGTCATCTAATTGCTGCTTTATCTGGCGCTTAACTCTATCAAGATTTAGGATTATCTTCATATACTAGAGGAAGGTATCTTTGATTTTGCTCCACATGCTCTTAGGTACGCCATATGGCTCTGGATCCTTATTTACATATTGTGGTAGCATTTTAACAACCAAAATTGAGTTAATAGTTGCATCGAAATTATTAGTGATCATATCATGACCCACATGCTCCAACATAGCATGTAATCCTTCTAGTGCAACTTGCATATCAACCTTACCTTCCCGAATAGCTTCTTTCAGAGATTCCGTGGAAAAGAATCCGAGATAGGGAGCTTCTTTCATTTTGGTTTTTAGCACTAATCGGCCCCTAATAGTCGGGAGGACAGGAACCATGTCATTGGGATTCACCACGGTTTGCTCGCGGCCCTGACCCATAATGGAAGCCATTTCAGTATCATTCAGCGCCCCGCTGCCCATGGTTTCCCCAGCAATACGCTTAATCACGGCGTCAATAGCGTCGGCTTGTTTTGAATAACCTTTCTGGTCCAGTGAATCTGCCACTTGCGCCAACTTTTGCAATACATCTTTCATATCTACCTCACCTTAAAACTTGAACAACATAACCGTCCAAATTCGCACTTAGAATATGTGCATTTTTAAAAGATTCTCCCGAAGCTGTTAGAGCTGAAGTGGTGGCATTGGATAGTGTCCCAGAAACCACGTAACCATCGTACAGAAATTTTCCAGACAGAGTGCCTGCGACCACCGAATTATCCAACTGCAACCCATCAGTAACCAGCGCTAAAAGCACGTAACCCTCAGTAATGGGAGCGGAGATATAAGGATAAATTAAAGATTCATACACATCCTCAGCGCCTTCGTATTCTGGCTCTTGCTTCATTATATTATATAGTTCTGTTATAACCCCCAGGGTAGCTTGTAAATCCCCAGGTACATTATAGAGACGTTGCTCGAGGGGTGCGAGTCCTTGATTCTTAGCATCTTCGCTTAGAAAGACTTCTACTTCATAACGAATACCACCACCATTGGTTCCGCGAACCGTCTTAATCCTATGATAAGCATTCTCAACAGTCAGGCCAGAAGCCGTCGTAATTCCTTTGCGAATTCCCATAATTAACCTCTAGTTATCCCTGATATTGAAATATATTGATAATCCACTTGTACAGTTTTATCAGCAGTTGAACCAGCAACCTTACTTATTAAGCCCGCTGTGGCGTATAAAGTTCCTGTTGGTGGTGTGATGTTGGCGGTAAATACGGATGAATTATCAATTGTGAACGAAATTCCCGAAGTACCACCTGTCCAGGACAACTCGAATCTATGCCAGCCAGTGGTCACTGTAATGGCAGTATCGCCCCCGCCCGAAGAAGTTCCATTGTGGGCAGAAACAATCCAGCTTGAAGAAAGCGCCCCTGCAAAATCATATTGTATGGTTGCATATTTAGTGCCGATGCTGCTGGCATCACCAGTAGAATTAGAAACAATACCCCAGACAAATTTGTAATCATCAGTTCCGTCACTTAGGTCGGCAATATTTACATGGCCCACCAAAGTTATTTTTTGCCCCGTTTCAACAGTAAAAGTTGAGCCAGATCCCATAATCAAGCCTGCATAATCACTGAGATGATGTACTGTCAAACTAATTACACCTGGATGATTAGCTACGTCAGTGTTTGTTGTTCGAGGATCTACCACTGAAGAGGTGTTCCTAACTTCATAGGAACGAATTACCGTACCATCAGCCAAGTTACTAGAATCTGGAGCAACTACGAAATCTTCAACATTAATAAATGATGATTCTGCAGTGTCTTTAACAAAATCTCGAACATTAGACCAAGTAGCAATACCCGAGGAGTCCCCAATCAGCAAGGAATTTGATTCAGTAGGAGCCGCTGTATTATCAGCAAATTCCAGAATTACAGTATTATTCTCTCTAACAATCAGTGGAGAACGAGCATCTGAACCATTTGTAATCTCTAAGGATGCCGTGGGGGTCGTATCACCAATGCCAACCTCACCCGTTTCCAAGATGGTCATCCTGGGTAAATTAGCCGTTCTAATAGCTATTTCGTGAGAAGTTATAGTACCTATGATCATTTGTTGAGAATTACCCGCAGCTTCTACGTTAATCTCAACTGGCGCACCACCAGAATCGTTGGCTACAGCAACAAACGAAGCCCGCTGCGAATTAGTACCATTAGACACTACAATCTTTTTCTGAGCAGTCGACGTAGCAGACACACCAGAAGATCCTACATGTAAGTCATACAGAGGGGCTGTTAAACCAATGCCAACACTACCATCAGTAGCGATATGCATCTTGGTATTAGCGGTTGACAATGCAGTACCATAGGCAATCGATAAACCCGTATTGGTTTCATTTATACCCTGAATCCAGTAGTTACCCGCAGTATGCGAAGGTCCAAGGTTCTGCCAAGAAATAGCAGCTTCCCCATCCGTAACGGCATTGGAAGCTCGAATAACCAAACCATTCGCCTTAAAGCTATTACCCGAACTAGAGCCCGTTACCACCATCTTGAAGTCGGGAGCAAAAGTGCCTACACCCACTTTCCCATCTGTAGCAAAGTAGACCTTGGTATCTTCATCAGTAAAGTTGGGACCGTAAGCAAACGACAAACCTGTTAAACTTTCATTTATACCAGCAGTCCAATATTTCGTAGCATCATTACCAGGCCCTAAATTCTGCCAAGATAAAGCAGCTTCTCCATCAACTCCCGTATTGGTAGACTTAATCAAAATACCATTATTCTTAAAGGATGAGAGACTCCCAGCTGAATCGCCAGATACAACTAATTTAAACTCGGGGGATGCGGTGCCAATACCTACATACCCCTCCTCCAATACGGAAAGCAAAATATTAGATAATGAATAGCCGTCAGTATTATGCCCTACATAAAATCCGTTATTAGAGCCATTGTTATCAGAATCAATATTGACAACAAAAGACCCATGGGCATTAAGAGAACCATCACCCGCAGAATTCCATTGTAAGTAATCGGTAACCGAACGACCAATCTTATAACCGTCGGCTGCAGCTAGCAAATCCCCCGCAAAACTGGTGGTTCCATAAATAGATAACCTAGAGCTATCAATTGGAACTGAAGCACCAAAACAAAGGTTGCCAGAGCTATCTAATACAAAATGATTCCCCGAACCTAAGGAGCTACCATAATCTATTTTGAATTTATCAGAATCAGAGTTATCTGCTCCTAAAACAATTTTAGTAACTCCGCCAATGGATAACTTAACTACAGGATCACCAGTAGAAGTATTATCTATGGTCAAGCCCCCAGTAGCCGATGAAGCAATATGCAATTTATCAGCAGGGGTATTCGTTCCAATACCGAGATTACCAGACAATAAGGAGTAACCGTCCACGCCATTCTTAAAGAAAACGCGACCAGAATCTACCAAATCAGATAAATTATTTAAATACCTCCCCTTATAAATGTAGGCATCCAGAGTACCAGAAGACAAAGAAAGAGGGGCTTCTGAGAAAACAATACCAGAATCATAGTCCAGGTACCAATCATGGGATGAGAGCGGAGATATTTCGCTACCAGACTCTTTTAATATTGCACGATACAAATCCCCATTTCTTGGAGAAATAAGATGAATTACCCTATCGCCATCCACATAAGGAAATGCAGTTAGTGGATTTATCACGCCATCCAGAGGAGAGCCAGAAACCGTAGCTATTTTTATTAGATAAGCATAACCATCAGAAGAAATATCCTCTTCCAGAGTTAGGGTGGCCAGGGCAGTTGAAATTCCATCGCTAATAGCATCTGCAGGAATTGCTGCAATATCATCTGCAAAAACCGAAGAGGCCAAACCAATTAGATCAGAACCATAAGCTTCATTCTGCAATTGCTTACTATTGCTGGTATGCGCTTTACCCAGGAATTTCTTAAAGGCTGCTTTTGCTAAAGTATCATTTGAAAAAGGCATACATCCTCAGATTGCAGTCAGACTCATTCCCGTAATTTTGCCAGACCAAGAACTACCAACTGTCAGTCTTATTATTATAGCATTACCAGAAGTTGCTGTGCTTTTAGAACCAATCGTTACCCCGTAGCCCGAGGAAAAACTGGAGCCAAATGTAGCCGCATGACATCCAATAGCAGAATCAATAGTATAAGCGGTCAAACAATCCTTGAACTCAACGCCAGAACCAGTGGTAGTATTAGGAGCTAAAAGCTCCACTCGAACATTGTCTGCAGTCAAAGAAGTAACCGCAGATACGAAATCACTGTTTTCTGAATCAATGGTTAAAATGAAGTTATGAGCAGGACTATCAAAATAAAAATACCTTAGATAGGTCCTGTCCCCCGTCAAACCAGAGTAATCGGGGTTTGACGCAGGAGCATTAGACAAAGAGGAAAAATCCCCCGAATCAATGACCGCCGAATTATTAGGGTATTGTAACGCACCATTATAAATTAAAAGGCCATCGGAGTAACCAGCCGCACCAGATATCTCATTCAAAGAAAGCCAAAGATTCGCAGCCGTACTCAGAAATCCTGTAGTTAAAGATAAAGACCTATTCGAAGGAACTCGGAATCCCTCTCCGTTAAAATTTTCGGTAGTAGCAGTAGAAGTCTCTGTAACAGAATCGAGTAATACCTCTAAAGCTGTAGCGCCCGTGCTGGTCTGGGTAGCCTGCACAGATCGTAGTACCGAAGTCTTTCCGACCAAACTTTCACCTAGGAGTCTGGCGGCATTTATAGTAGCAGTCTTAGATACCGAAGCAGTATCGGAATTTAAAGTCATAGTAGATAAGGCGCTAGACGCTATATTCAGATTGCTTGAAGCAGAATGATAAATTGCTGCTGAGTTAGAAGAATAAGTATTTCTGTAGGCATTATTTATTGTAGCAGAGTACGTTACTGTACCACCCGTGTAATACTCAACCCCCGAAAGGAACCTAGAGCCCGTTAAACTCAGGGAACTAAAAGCTTCTGATGAGAAAGTGGTTGCAGTACTAATATCGTCATTTACCCAGCTGAAAAAGTTAGTGGTGTAGGTAGTAGCACCAACCACATGTTTCATCTGTACGTAATTAAATCCCCTTCTTTGATCAGGGCTGGTTACCAACCAATTCCCCGTCCTATACTTATGCATATCAAAACTTTGACCATTAGGAAATTTTACGTCAAAAGCAGCAGATAAATCCGTAAAACCAGAGCCGTTAGAATTTACGGAGTCACCAGAGGAGAAGCTGGACAAATCCACTTGGTGTAAGATTGCCCCATTTAAGAATAGCTGAAGCATACCAGAATCCCCGAATCCAAAAGATTTTGCTGGATATGGAGTGTTGGGAGACCCTTGTCCCGCAGCAACAGAGCCTGCTATTTCGCCAGAGTGAGAACCACCACTAGCATAAATCCCCTTACGAACATCAGACCCAGAACCAACAGGGAATGTATCATTTATATCCAAAGCAGATAAGCCATCAGCGGCACTGACATTGTGGTAATTTAACACCGTATTCGAAGCACCAAAAGATAATTTAGCCGATACACCTAGATCAGACGTGTAGGTTATCGACGAGAGTGGGGGAGCGGCAGGGGGAGCAATTAAAGATAAGAATTCATTAAATCTATCTACTGCACTACCAATCGGGGTTAGCTCGGTAAAATCAGTATATAAACCATCGGTATAATCCCCGTCCTCTGCTTCACCAATCGTAGTAGTATGTAAGGCTGATACGGTATCCTCTATGGTCTGGATTCTATCTTTTACGGTGGAAGCGGTACCACTGGGATTAGACCCCAGCTCAGATTCAATTTCAACAATAACATCCCTTAGCCGATTATAATCAGCAGCTACCACGGGACTGATACCATCAGTAACCTTTGGCAGAGATACGGTATCATCTATATTTTCAGGATATTTAATAGCCATAAATCCTCTATACCAAGGTCACTGGAAATTTATAAATCTCCTCGGTCCTGTTTAACCTTCTAAGCTTTATCTTCTGATTACCATCAGCACCAAACAATAACTTATTCCTAGTTACTGATAGAACCTCATATCGAAATTCTTCTTGTAAAAATCCAGTTTCAATATCATTTACATAACGAATAAGTATATCTCTGTCTTTGATCGTGGGGATCGCCATGGTCCAAACTTCCATTTCAACAACTTCGCTGGACAAGCCCCTATTCTCAAAAAGACCTAAGTCATCAGTGTATGGGCTTACACGACAAGATATAAATCCATTAGGATTGGGCTCTGCAGGGCGAAGGGTTCGAGCATTGTCGTACCGATCAAAGCCCCCAGCGAACATAGTGCCATAGCAAACTGAGCAGCGAGCATGTGGGTGTTCACTGTGAATAGATTGCTTATAGCAACCTCGACCAGTCCACTTACGCCTTAACAGAACAAATGGTTCCCCTGTCAAACCAAGCAACATTTCCTGACGCTGAGCGTTAGCAGTAAAGACATCAATGCCACCACCGTAACCATTAATCCTGCCACCAAAATAGGTGCCGCACTGATTTCGAGTATACAAATCTACAAAATTCTGACTCCTAACGCCACAGTAATCCTCTGGCAAGAAATCTGACTTAGTTGCTTCGGTTTCCGAATGATCTTCAGTAATAATATCAACCTGATGAGTTCTATAACCATCAGTTCCTTGCATGTACTGATAACCGTCGTATCCATCCCCAGGGACCAAAGGCAACCATGGCTCTGCAACTACCCAAGAGGGGGTAGCCATATAGATTGAGGTATTTCCTTCCTCTACGCCTTTAAATAGGTATACTTTAGTACCATTTGGAATGGATACCTTATTCATGGCAAAAACATCTCTACGAGACACTTGGAATGTCGTGCCCGTTATGCCAGAATACTGCATCACTTCAGACCCTATACGAATAAAGCCTGCAGAGGGAAATCCCGAAGTACTAGTAACAGTTAATGCACCTGTTTGATTTGTTTGATAGTAACCGTCGTTTTCATTTACCAAGACTGGAGTAGGATAGCTATAAAACTGGCTACTTACCTCAGTCATAAGCGTTGGGTCTGTAGTAGCAAAGCCATAAGATGCGCGTACAGCAAACAGATATCCATCACCAGGATGGAGACCTGGAACCGTGGCGCTCAAATTAGTAGTAAATCCGTAAGGGTTAGAATCTAATAAAGTATAGATTGAATTACCCACGTACACATTATAGATAAGGTTAGAGAAGCCAGGGGGAGCCTTAGCATCACCCCAAGAAACCAGTACGGACTTACCAATACCAAGATCTTTTACTGTTTTAACACCAGGATAATCACGGTCTACCCAAGTAGGTAGTGGCAGCCCGCAAGATGCGAGTCCCCTGATACGAGCACCTTGTTTCGCTTCAAATCCCTTAAACAGAGCAACATCTGTACCAATAGGATATGAACCACCATAAGCGTCATTACATCCGAATGGATCTCGAGTTTCTAAATGGAATGCGGGGGAACCCAAGTATGAACTTAATGCAAAATCATATTTGGTTATCTCAGTACCAACCATCAGATAACCATCTGTAGTAGGATAACCCGCGACTGAATCGACGAACAGGTATCCATCAGCTGGGGCAAATACCGCTGTTAGGTTTGCTGGCTGGGGGTAAGCATATAGGTTATCAGAGATAAGTTCTAGGCCCGTGGCTGGAAATGTATCGGCAAGTCCGATCTGAGCCGCTCTCACAGCAAATTGATCTGTGGGGGACACCAGAGTCATGGGAATTGCGACTGAGTTGGCCGTGCTTATAAATTTTGGATAAGCAAATAGATTATCTATACTCGGAGAAGTATAGATTAAATAATACATTGTGGTGGCGGGACTAGTGGAATGCGCTGGGTGCCAAGTGACCACTACGGTATTATCTGCTATATTTTCTACAGCAGCTTTAATCCCGACTTGATTCTGATTATCCCACTGAGGAACGGACAATAAACATGCCATAAATCACCTATTTTATGAGCTGTTGATACTTCCTATCTCTAGCGGAGTGCTCGTATTCGTGAAAGTCTAAGAGGTCTCTTACGTATTTGTTAGCTTCTTCGTCCCCCGAAATCTCCCTTATAAATTTAACTTGATAATTAAAGGCTTCTAGTTCGGTGGGCTGATCCAGGTATTCCATCTCATGTAGATTTGGATACTGCTCGATTTCGCCTGTGGTTTGCTGGAGGTAGTGGCACATCTCGTGTACGATGTAGTGCATGTGATCCAGGAAATCTTCTTCCTCTACCAAGATGTTATTTAAGTAAATCTTCTCATCTTTGGTTTTAGCGGATACATCGAGATCAGCAAAGCTAATAGGAGCTTCATCAATAACAGATATAGGTTTGTCGAATCTCTCAAACATCTGAGCCACTACGGCACTTTTTTTGAGTAATTCGACAACCTTCTTAATAATCTGTTCTTTCTTAAGCTCTACTTTATTCATTTCCTAATCTTTTTTGATATATTCTCTTTCATTGAGTCGAAAAGAGAAAAGGCTTCTTCATCTTCGTCTTCTAGGGTTAAGGAGTCTTGAGCATCTAAGTTTTCTAATATTTTAGAAAGGTGATCGATAAAATCCTTTTTCATTTGGACATTTTTCTGTTTGAGTTGGGCGGCTTGTTCCATTCTGATCTCCGAAGTTGGTATCTTACTTTTTAAGCTTAGTACCTATCTTTTCAAATGAAGCTAGCATATTGTTACATACATCATTATAATCCTGAATTAGATCTTTAAGATCCTCTATCCTCTTATCTGACATTTCCGCAATAATAGCTGTGTGCTTGTTATGAATCTCCTCCAACTTCTTAGAGAAAATCTCCAAATCCTTTTCCCTTTGCTCTTTGAGTTTTTTATTCTCTCTTTCCTTTAAAACCAGGGATCTGGCAAAATAGATAACAAAACCCAGAGCAATTAGCCAACCAGCCCCCAAGATTCCATGAGCAGAGAAAATCTGCAAAAGTGCGCTTAGAACAATCTCCACGAGAACCTCCTAGTCGGCTAGACCAAAAGCGGAATAAGTTCCCCCGCCTGAAAAATAAAGCTTGGCTGCACGAAGATTAAATTCATACGTACCAGCGGTAATTGGTAAAAAGTCTACACCATCATAACTCATACTAACCGAACCAGTGGTGGTAAGTAACAGACGATTAATATTTCTGCCAAAGATAATAGTGTTATCTCCAGTACCACTGAAGAATTGAGCACTCTTATTCTCTGTATTAATATCAGCCATACGTCACCTCGTAATTTAAACCTTTCGGAATTATTATAATATTTGGCGCTCTTTAAGCATCCTGTACCGACGAATAGCGGCAGATGATTGGAGCAAACCACCACTCACATAAGCTGCAGCAATAGGGCGATGATTACGCTTAATTTCCTTAAGTTTAGCCCTATAATCTGAAAGCTGAGCACTAATCAAAGCCATGATATTGCCAGCGACATCAGGGGGGCTGATGGTCACCCCATTATCTTGCACGGTAAACTGCCGTGCTGCCTCAAGAGTAGCATGAGATGCAAGAGCATAGAGATAAGCCCCCTGGGTGACTGCATCACAAAAGAGCTTATAGATAATTTCATTATCAAAAGTATAGTTGGTAATGGTAGGTGTGGAGTTAAACTCTGACAAGCTGGTTATCAAAAATGACACCAATTCTTGTACCGAGAATACATCACATGAAGTACCATCTGGTTTAAAAGATGTGTTGCTTAGGCGACGCCTTAAGAGTTTCAGCAGAACGTTTAGGCCCTTGATTTCCGCCTGGCTCCAGGAGTCCACAGGTTCATCACCTAAGACTTCTAGGACGGGAGCTGTGGCGCCAACCGCCTCAATGGAACCCTGGGAGTTTACAGTGAAATCAAAACCCGCAGTGACCGAATAGCCGTCAACAGAACCGACCCAAACGTCATTCCAAACGCCAGTTTGGTAGCCATCGGGAACCAGTAAGCTGTACCGATAAGAGCCTACGCCAGTCCTAACCACACCTAAATCGGTGGCAGCTAGAACTTCAGCGCCCACAGCATCCAATATGGAAATAGTGGGATAAGATGTATCGGTATCCTTTACGTTCCCCGCGACATCTCGGAATGTAACTTCTAATTTAATTGTTTGACCAACTGGAACAGCCGATCGATTGTAAGTATAATTAGGCATGGTCCACCCTGGATTGCTTCCACTGGCAAATCATACATACTTTATTAGTAGGTTAATCTTTCTTCTCTGGTTCATCGAGTCCCTCGAGGGGATCGAAAAATCCATCCAAATCAACATTCTTAATGAGCTTGTCCGTTCTAGCAACTTGGACCGCTTCATCTAAGGCCATGCCCCCATCAAACTCATTAATCAAATGATCGACGAAGTGTTTATCCTTAGGATCTACCAAGACTACAGATAAGCTCCTAGAGTAAATAGGCTTATTAGATACTAGTAATTTCTTGGGAGGGACGGGCAGCGGGGGTTCAGCCTGAACTATAAGGCCCTGTTTTATGCGTTTCAAAAGGGAACCCCCAGCCAAAGATACCTCTACCTGCTGGGGAGTCAAATTCCTATTGTATTTTAACAGGTTACAATATTTCCTGCTTCTTATCACTACATTAATGTCTGATAAGATAACATCTCTTTTCGAAAGATTGTAAAACCAATAATCCATTATTCCTCAATTTTTATGGCTACTGCCATAGGACCCTGATGATTTTCGCTAATTTCATAGGAAACTTTCTGACCTGGTTTAACAGTCTTAAAACCTTCCATTTGAATATATGACCAATGGAAAAAGATATCGCCTCCGCCATCTTCTTCTTTGATAAATCCATAGCCCTTATGATCTTGAAAAGAGACTACTTTTCCCATTTTCCTTGAAGTCATCTTACCCTCTGAAACTAAACGACTGGTTCATCCGTTGATTGTCGTGCTTTAATCATGTCCAATGCTAGGTTTGCAAGAGTCTCGAGCTTTACACGCAACACACCCAATTGTGCTTGTTTCTGCTCCAGAACCTGAAGTTCCGCCTCAAGAGTCTGAGCTTCAACTAGCACTTTTTGAATCTGAGCTTGCAAAACCTTGTCAGAGCCAGTCAAATCCGTGCTTTGAAGAAAATCATTAAATACATCTACTTGCGTCATACTATCTCCTAACGTAAAATGCATTCTTAATAGTAGAATGCTGCTTTTTACCCAACAACCCACCAAGAGGTTCCGTCACTCTGAATTACAACTTTCTGGTATTGAGTAGTCAAAGAAAGCGTGGTTGCACCATCAATAGTTTCAGAACCCGATCCATCTATTATAACCGAATTACCCGAAGAATCTATTTTCTTAAAAGAGTATATACGGCGGACCGATGAAGCGGCTGAGGGCAAAGTGAAGGTTAGCGTACCCGAGGTAGCATCCCCCAGCAAAGTATGATCAGTCGCATCTGCGGTATAATCTGAGGTTTTTGTTGTAATACCAGCGCCAAATGAGCCTGAGGTATCAATCTTAGATACGGGAGAAGAAACACCCACACCCAAATTACCGCCATCTGCTAGGCGAGCCACTTCAGAACCGTTATCCAGAGCTACCCAAATCGGAGCGGAGGCCGAACTATTATCGAACACATGTGCCGCTGAAAGCGAGTAAGCGGATACAATGGACCTAGTTAACCCCAAACCAGAAATTGCACCAATATTATAGTCCCCACCAGCACCCGTCGAAACAGAGCCAAAATGCCGTTCAGAGGAAGATGAAGAATTTTTCGCTAAAGAAACAGTATTAATTTGAGCAATATTCAAACTATTTATGACGAATCCATTCTCAGAAAATCCAAAGAATCCTACAGTACTCCTATGACCGACATTCAATAATGCTTGAGCCGACCAAGATTGAGAACCAAAGTTTATACCTGAAGATGTCGAGCCATATGCCTGACTAATAGTGCCTGTCGCCCCACAATCCACAGCGACGCCAGTCACAGGATCAGCTGACGTTCCAGTTGATACAGCTTCGCAAACATTTACCGTAGCCGCAACATCAGCAGCACCAGAGTACCCAGGTCCAAGATAAATTAGCCCAGCGCGGCAACCATTATTAGTTGCACCAGTACCCCCAGAGGTAATCATAAACCGAAACCCATCTTCATAGGTAGTTCCATTAGGCAAGGTCGCGTCAACTTGGAATGTCCTGCTGGAAGCTGTTTGAGTACCCCCCGCGATCTGGAATGTATGACCAGGACTAGAGGTCCTTATACCTAAACGATCATTCGTGTCATCCCAGAACAAATTAGTTGTATCCGCCCCGAATGAACCAGATGAGTTAAATTGAATTCCGCCAGAAGAACCAGCTGGAGCAGTGGGAACCATAGTATATTCCGTTCCCGCTGCTGACTTCCAATACAGTAGCCCATCCGCTGATTTAGCATACAATTTTGCATAACCAGAGGTAGCTGATGGAGCCGTGGTATGCGCTAACGCATGAACTCCTTGTACTGTAAATTTCTCGGGTGGAGAATTAGTACCAATACCAACCTTATCAGCAGAAGCATCAGTAAAAAACAAAGAGGTATCGGTATCACCAGCAATAGTAACACTTGCAGTGGAAAATCCACCGCTATTCATATTAATCGCGCCAGTGTGAGATATCTCGAGCGCTCTTCGTTGCGCTACGCCGCCTTGATGGGTAAAAAATACAATTCCCTCGGAATTGAAAGAACCAGTTCTAGTACTCTCAATTTGAATACCAGAAAAAGAACCATCAGCTACACCAAATCTAAATATGGAATTCTGATTTGCTGCGTTATGCCCAGTCGAAAAACCCTTTAGCACAGAAGAGGTTCCTGTAGAGTCAATACCGACCCACACATCTCCACGAGTGTCTATCGATCCGATTGGCGTAGATGTGCCAATACCAAGATAGTTATTTGTATCATCCCAGAAGAAATTAGAGGTATCTGCACCAAAAGAACCAGAAGCATTAAATTGTACTGCTCCAGATGAACCAGCGGGGGTGCCTCCGCCACCACCAGATGTTAAATCATATTCCGTTCCAGAGCCCGTTAAGAAATATAGTTTTCCATCATTTTTAACATAGGCTTTTCCGTAACCCGTGGTTGCAGTTGGTACATAGCCATCTTTAAATGAAATTGCAGAACCAATGGTAAGCGCCTCATTTACAGAAACATCACCAATTCCAAGACCCCCATAGCCAGAAGTCTCATCGATACGGATATTGCCAGAGTCGTCTAACCTTAAACTCCAATGGGTCGCAATCCCTGTTTCCCCAGAGGTTGATACTAAATGAAGACTGTTTGGTCCAAAATAACCATCTTTCCATCTGAGAGACGGAGTTCCCAGACTGTAGCCATCATCCGTCGCGGGATTTAAATCCGCAGAAATTGCAGTAGATGAAAGATTAGACAAATCTGTTGTAGCATCTGATTTCCAAGAAGTCCCATCACTATAAAGGAGAGACCCCCCAGCAAATTTAATTGCGCCAGCACCAGCGGTAGAAGCGGCATCAGAGGTATCACCAACACGAACAAATCCTGTAAAGTACCCATCACCCGCAATAGATAATTCATGCGGAGGGGAGGAAAACCCTACACTCAAACTCTGAGAATAATAGCCATCTTGCCAGGGGGCTGTGGGAGATCCCACATCATAACCATCACGACCAGGAAGCAAATTCGCCGAACTAGGATAATATGTCATACCAACTCCAATTTAAAATTTATCCAGTTCCTAGATGATCCACCAGCCAGAACCGTCACTCTGAACCGTAACAGATTGGTTTTGCACAATAAGGGTAAATGAAGAGATAGAATCAATTAATTCAGACCCATCTGCATCCAAAACTACATTATTAGAAGACGAATCAATTTTCTTAACAACGTATACCCTACCTGCACACGTAGAGGCTGCTGGCAAAGATATTGTAATAGAACCACTGTTCGCATTAACAAATAGCGAATAATCTAGATCAGTTAGCGTGTAATTAGTTGTTTTTACTGAGAATGCTTTTGAAACAGAACCCCTAACATCCATTGTTGAATTAGGAGTTGAAGTGCCAACGCCAAGATAATTATTAGTATCATCCCAGAACAAGTATCCATCAGCACCAAAAGAACCAGCCGAGTTAAATTGGATCGCACCAGATGAGCCAGCTGGAGTACCACCCCCACCACCAGCAGTCAAATCATATTCGGTACCGCTATCATTTTGAAAATAAAGCTTAGAGTCTGCTGACTTAACATAAATTTTACCATAGCCAGAGGTAGCCGATGGAGCAGTACCTTCAGCAATAGAAAGCACGCCAGAGATGGTTAAACGCTCGTTGGGACTGGAGACTCCAAGCCCTAAATTACCGCCATCGGCTAAGCGTGCAACTTCAGAACCGTTATCCAAAGCAACCCAAATTGGAGCCGAAACCGCACCATTATCAAAGACATGAGCTGCCGAAAAGGAGTATGCCTCAATACCTGTTTTAGTTAAACCAAGACCAGAAATAGCACCTATATTAAAGTCACCACCAGCCGCAGAACTAGTCGAACCATAATGCCGTTCCGTGGTTGAGGAAGCATGCTTGGATAATGATATGGCATTAATTGAACCGATATTCAAACTATCCTGAACAAAGCCATTGTTTGCAAACCCAGAATGACCAATGGTATTTCTAGACCCTACACTAAGCAATCCATTCGCAGCCCAGTTAAATGCACCAAAATTATAACCAGAAGATGATGAGCCATAAGCTTCATTTCTTACCGCAAATGCACCACCTGTAGTAACAGCACCTGTTACAGGGTCAAAGCTAACACCTGCAGAAACCGCTTCACATATAGTCACGGTCGTAACTGCATCATCAGAACCAGTATAACCAGCTTGAAGGTGAACCAAGCCCACCCGCTTAGAACCCGAGCTGCCCGTGGATACAGCTTGAATTCGGTAACATTCCTCATTATTATCAAGAGATGCACTTATGAAAAGAGCTTTCTCGTTGGCAGGTAACACACCACCAACCATATGGAGCATATGCGATGGGCTAGAAGTTCTAATACCTAACCTGTTATTCGTATCATCCCAAAATAAATTAGATGTGTCAGCACCGAATGATCCAGATGAATTAAACTGAATTGCGCCAGTTGAGCCAGCTGGTGTACCTCCGCCACCACCAGCCGTCAAGTCATATTCAGTGCCACCATCATCCTTAAAATAGAGTTTGGAATCAGATGATTTAACATACACTTTACCATAGCCCGAAGTGGCAGAGGGAGCAGAGCCCTCAGCAATAGAAAGCACGCCTGATAAAGTTAACTTTTCATTGGGATTTGTATCTGCAATACCAACATTGCCACCAGTCAAAATGGTCATTCTATTAACTAGGGAAGAACCATCATAAGTAGTTATATTAAAGTTGGAGGAATTTTGAGGAACCTCCATATACCATTGCGGGTTACCAGACGATAGAGTTCCTGCTGGTTTTAGAATATAAGCAACTTCCTGAGTAGCATTATCCACGCGCTCAGTCACAACCTGAACCCAATTACCAGGAGTATTATTTATAATATGAAGCATTACTTCAGCTGCTGTGGATTGAATATCTACAGTTGAAGCAGGGGTGGATGTACCAATACCTAACCTATTATTCGTATCATCCCAGAAGAAATTGGAGGTGTCAGCACCAAGTGAGCCAGAAGAGTTAAATTGAACTGCCCCAGAAGATCCCGCTACACTAGCACCTGCAGTCAAATCGAACTCAGTGCCCCCATCATCCTTAAAATAGAGTTTGGAATCGGATGACTTAACATACACTTTACCATAGCCCGAAGTGGCAGAGGGGGCTGTTGCTTCCGCTATAGCAATAGCACCAGAAACAGCCAAACGCTCAATTGCAGAGGTAGTACCAATAGAAAGGTACCCTGCTGAATTCAAACGCATTTGTTCTGTAACATTGGATGCATTTGCTCGGGTGGTAAACACCAAAGAAGCGGCTAAGTTACCAGAGGTGGCATCTTCCTTAATACCCTTAATCCCTGCCCAACCTGCAAAGGCACCACCACTGGTATAACGACCACCAAAGGCAATCCCACCACCAACATTGGCAGCCATAGACGTTGAAGCCAAAACAGATAAAACTACATTGTTATCGCCATCAATTCCTGGATTACTATATAAATCCATACCACTTTGAGCCGAGAGAGCTGAGGCATCTATAATCGAAGACCCTGCTACATGCAACCGCGCACCAGGAGTATTAACCCCCAAACCTAAGAAGTTATTCGTATCATCCCAGAAGAAGTTCGTGTCATCTGCCGCTAAAGCACCCGATGCGTTAAATTGCACCGCACCAGAAGAACCAGCTGCAGCCACAGAACCAGTAGATAAATCCGCATAAGTAAGGGGGGCCGCTGAGCCTTTACCTTGCTCCCAGTTTCCATCAGTACCAGAGCGCAAAGAAGAAACGATAACTTTAAATGCACTTGCTGATTCACCAGTTGTTGTAACAAATTGGCGCCTGGTAAAATTCTCGGTAGTATCTACGGTCCCGACACCCTTGATAGTAACATTTAATCCACCACCAATTCCTTCTATTTCATATAAACCATCATTTTGTGGAGAACCTGATACTTGAATAATATCACCAGCGGCCCACTGACCAGACACAGAGCTTCCAACCCCAATAATTGGTTGAGATACTCCAGCTACACCCGCAGTAAAACTAGAAATAGCTTGATTAAATACAGTCTGATTATAGGTGGCAACAATACCAACAGCCCTAGCAACAGCACCTTGATTCGTATCAGCGCTTAGACTAATGGAATTACCATACACATTTATGGTTTCTCCAACCGACACTGGCTTGGTTAACTTCGTTGATCCGAGAACGGATAAATGATCTGCCGAATATTTAAATCCCGAATCACTCGTAAAATTAGAAGCTCCATCAGATAGCTGAACTAAACCCGCAGCCCCTGAAGCACCACCAGCAGTCAAATCAAATTCTGTGCCGCTGTCATCCTTAAAGTAAAGCTTAGAATCCGAAGATTTAATGTAGATTTTACCGAAACCAGAAGTGGCTGAAGGAGCCGAACCCTCGGCTAGAGACACAGCACCTGACACAGTCAAACGTTCATTCGGGCTATTAGACCCAATAGATAATTGCTTGGTGGTATTATTCCAGTAGAATGTTACATCCGAACCAAAGACACCAGCATTATTAAACTGAACATAGCCATCACCCGAAGCGGGGGTACCACTCGCAGTCAGATCATACTCTGTACCACCAGCCGAGAGGAAGTACAATTTAGAATCTGATGATTTTGCGTATACTTTACCATAACCCGAAGTAGCCGTGGGAGCAGAACCCTCAACTAAAGAGAGCTTACCGTCAATGGTTAATTGCTCATTGGCAGCTCCAGCATTCAGTGCGAGCTTACCATCAGTATCAAGGAATAATTTTCTTACCGAAGATTCCCTTAATACCAGATTTCCCGAGCCATCTACCGTAAAAGCCCAGTCCCTAGCAGTACCTGTTTCTGCGATGGTTGTGGCTAAATGCAGGCTATCGGGCCCGAAGTAACCATCTTTCCAGCGTGCGGACGGGGAACCTACAGAATAACCATCATCTTCCGCTGGATATAGATTATCGTGATTTGGATAGTAAGTCATAAGTCCCCGTTATATGATAAACCAGTTGCTACCATTGCTAGTAACAGTATATGCTGCATTTTTAACCTTAGAAACTATTGCTGACTTACCATCCACTGTATCGCCACTTAAGCAATCAATCACCATCGCATTTGAACTAGAATCAATCTTCTTAATTTTATATTCTGTTCCAGGACACAACTCAGCCAGGGGCAAAGTCACTCTAACCTCTGCACTAGTTGCATCAACCAAGATCTTGTTATCAGTTAGTAAAATGAAGTAGTCAGAGGTAATCGTTGATATGCTTTTAAGATAATTAGTATCTAAAGAGTTCAACCGATCTACGACTGTACCAAAAGTTCCGCTTGGATTTATACCTAGCTCAGCCTGGATAGCAACAATAGCATCTCTAATGCGATTAACATCAGCAGCCCTAACAGCACTGATGAAGTCTACGACTACGGGTAAAGATGAATAGCCATCTATTTGATCTGGATATAAAGTCATACAAAATCCGTAGTTAGGTAGGTTTTTTCACTGAATCTGCGCCAAACTTCGTAAAACGCCCCTCAGCAGCTTTTCTGTTTTCGGCAAGGTGTCGGTCCACATCTGCTAATATTTTTGCGGGAAAATCGAACGTAGTTGTTTTTAAGCGGGTTTCTGGCGCACCGCTGGGTGCTATGTTTGCAGAATTCATTTTTTTAGAAATTTCGGATAAAGTCTTATTCTGGGCCTCTAGCAAAGCCTTTATCTCTTCCAAAGTTTTAAGCATAGCATCTTCCACATTAACCCCTATCGATAACAGCTGTCCCATCTTCCTTTAGAATTATTCCTGGAATAATATTAAAAGCTTGGCCTTTTCTGTGAAAAAATAACTTCGGTACTAATTCCCCAAAATTACTGGAATCAGCAAATCTACCCTCCAGGATTATGTCTAAAGAATGAACTAGATTATGACAGCTACCACAGAGTACAGCTATATTAGATATATCCTCGGTACAGTTAGGGTCGGTCCTAGGAATCATGTGGTGTCTCTCTAAAGCTGATGGCTCTCTTAAGCCACAGACCTCACAGTAACCTAGAAACCATAACTTCTTACTAACCTTCTTTCTCATATGGCAATTTGCCGCACTCCTGAAAAATTTCCCACCTGATCTGCGAATTCGGTCGATTTTGGTTGACAAAACAAAAAATCCAGCTACATATATATACAGGGGCCACTGAAAAACCCGACCCCGAAAAAATCCCTAAAAAAGGGAAAGATGTATATAGAGCAGAGTAACAGAGTAGTCTAAGACTAGGTATGCCCTACAGCTAACCAGTGGTCTACAGCCATATAACCTTCCTTAATCATCTCATCTACATCAGACTCAGTCATCTTATAATTAGTACCACTATGCTTACTCTCTAAGAGTATAGTCCTAGCAAACATAGCATCTTCGATATGTTCATTGGTACTACCTTGAATTAGAGAATCTACTATCCTCAATAAGAAATCAATAAAGCCCTTAACTTTATTCTTATTACCCTTTTGATCAGCTACAGCTTTAAACTTAAGACCAATTACGTCATCTCCCTTACCAAATATATCTAAGAAGAAATTAGCCATAATTCCCCCATCAACATGGAGTTCATCGTTGATACGAACAGGGGTAAAGACTATAGGAACAGAAAGAGAAGCTCTAACAGCCCTAGACACACTCATTAGAGGAGTTTTAGAGCTAGAGAATATACTTATTTTACCACTATCAACATTGGTAGTAACTACATGTAGGGGTATTTTAGCTTCTGAGAATTTCTTAATGAATTTCTTTTCAAATAATTCTTCTAGTTTAGAGCCTTTAACTAAACCCCAATCTTTAAATAAAGACCAAATTGAAGTATCTATTAAACCATTTTTACCTGGTAGGGTAGCTTTAATTAAGCGTACTAATTCTTGATTAAGCGGGTAGCCCGAAGCAATAGCGGAGGCGACAATCGCACCTCCTGACGTACCACAAACCTCAACAATCTCATAACCAGCTTCTGCGAGGCGTAGTACAGCGCCTACATGCACGGGGTAAAGACAGCCACTACCAGAGAGTACTAATTTAATCTTCTTTGACATCCCCGCCCTCTTTTTTACTTTTTAATTCTTTTTGCTTTTTAGTTATTGAATCATTTATTTCTTGCTGAGATATTTTCTCATAAAGCTTCATTTTTGGAACACTAAGTGGCTCAACTAGATCACCATTTAAATAAACATCTTTATAATTGACTGACGTACCAGACATAGTTAACTCCCATAATAGCTTCATTTGCGCTATTATTTGTGTATTTAATCCTAATATATAACCCTTGAACAACTGGATGAGCTTGAGTCGCTGTTTTTGAACCGCAATAAAGTCCTGATGGAAAAAAGTTGGACTCAACGAATTTGGTTAATTCCAATGGGTGCCCAGGCGGCAAACTGTAAATCGTGTGATACCCTAAGACATTATCTTTATCAATAACTGAAAATTCAACTTCATTCCCATCTATATCGCTTCTAGCCCAGAAATCAGCGCCCTGAATCCTCAACTGAGATGATATCATTAAATCATTAATACCAACACTATTTCCAGGTATTGTAAATTTTATACCCTTTGAACGCCATGCTTCTGGAGCTGAAAAGTAAGTTGGTGAATATATGAAGTTACCCTCATCTGTCCTATTGATTTCGGATAAAGAAGAGTACATTGCTATAGCATCATCTTGACTCTGAATTTCCGTAGAAGATGGATATAATACCAACCAATCCTCAAGAGATTCCTCAGTGTATGCAGATACAATAAAGTCTTTATTTCCAACAAATACCATCATCCCAATTTCTGATACTGGCATATAATAAATCACAGTACCAATTGATGCTTGCTTAAGCTTCCAAATAGAGATACCAACATTTAACAAATTAGGTAGTGACATAATTCCCCTAAGACTATAATTACTCTTCAGTCCACCAAATGGTTGCAGATAGATTTCCGCCAGCAACGGCGGCATTATTAAAATTCAGAGAAAATGATTGACCTGTACCGCGCAGTACGATTGCATTATCAAATCTTTCATCTAACAATACACCTTCACACATATCTGTATTCTTAGGTATATATACTTTAAAATCCATCTGGCCCACAGAAGTTCCTAGTGTGGAAGGATTCGCAGTATAATACACACACTGCGCACTTGCAGAACCATTATCAGAATCGGTTGCCACTTCTGATAAAGTAGTTGTAGTGCCAACACTAGCTGTACTTCGCTTCACCAAAGAAAATAATGTATTTGTCCCAGAAGTCCTATAACCACTTAAAATGAATCTTTTCACCTTAATAGTTTTAGTTCCCGATCCGATTAATGAGAGGGTATCAGTTCTATTTCCAGAAACAACAAATGAATAGCTTGCAAAATAAGCATTTTCAGTTGATGCCGAAAGGCTAACAGACCCAGTAACAGAAATAGATGCATCATTAGCCAGCACAACTCTTTGCACACCATCCGTCGTGCTTCCCGCGCCCCGCGCAACAGTATATCCATCTAACTTGGTTATATTAAGCGAAGAGCTTTCGTCAACCAAAACTGGTTGCGTGATCGCAGATCCGTCAACTTTTAAAGCTCCTGCAGATGAAACTATAGCAGAATTACCCCCTTGATTTATCGTCTGAAGCCAAGGGGTGCTATTCGCGGAATTTCCAGGCTGAATTGTCCAAATTCCATTTTGGCTAACAGGTAAAGGTTCACCTTCAGCAATTCCTTGAACTGAAACAACCCCACCTCTGGGAGTGCCCGCTGAGCCCAAACCATTCAATAATAAATACCCATCTGCTGAGGTTAGTATTGTTCGAATACAGTCCCCATCTGAACCTGCAATCAGAATTGGATTTGCAGTGTTAATCGAATAACCATCATAAGCCAAATTGGATTCAACAGCTTTATTAGTTAAGACCCCCTTGTAGTTGCTTACAAAGTCATCTCTATAAGAATCATTATCTTCTTGCGACACACTATCATCAGGAACATCTCCTTTATGGATAATGCAAACGTAAACAATGGACCCATCTATTGCAAAAATCTCATAAGAGGATGATGATTCATCATACTGTAACTCTAATTTTTTAGATGCTATATATGATTTTATGGTCAACCAAGACGCATCTATTCTTATGAAACCAGATCCAATTTCTGCCATTTGCTACTCCTGAGTAAAGACAACTAATATATCAAAGGTGCCAGAAGTTGTATTTGTAGCACATTTTACAGAGATTCCATCTCCCGCTCGCAAAGTAATCGGTTTTGTGCCATTAGTCTTTCTGGCATAAATAGGGAATAGTGTCTGCATGACATGATCAAATGACTCAACATCTGTTGTACCAGTCTGCCAATCATCAGAACTCCAGACATTCCTCCACAGTAAATCTGTCTCGGATCCTACCACGGCATTTGATAAGCAAGTAACTGTTGCAGCAAGAGAGTCAATCGAGTCAATCGGAATCGGAGTTACCACCACCCCACCAGTATGAGACCCAATCCTTCTTAATTCAAAATTAATTACAGTGCCTGTAATTGCGGTATTTCTAGTATTTATTAAGTATATTTCGTGGATTTTAATAACAACAGACGATACTCCGCTATTAACGATAGAAGTCATGGACCTATTGTTCGAAACACCAACCGAGACGGCAGAAGCCGTGAATGTGGCTTTTTCTTGAAGAGATACACTGCCAGAAACAGGGAGATCTACTCCTCCCGTGATACCCTGAACCGTTAACACACCTGTCGCTGGAACGCCTGCGGACCCAGAACCATCAACAGAACCAATCGTATTAGTTCCGCTAGGAAGCGAACCAATTAATAATCGACCATTAGAATCCACCTGATTGGCAACTTGTTGCCCAGTTGTTAAGGTCGGAAGCGAGCTATTGTAGATACCACCTGACAGCGAAGACTTCGTGGCGGCAGTACCAGGACTAACAGTGCCATTGGAGCTATCATTAACCAACCAAGCAGTGGTATTTGCTGTATTCCCAGGCTGTACTGTCCAAGTGCCACTTTGGGTTACTGCACCAATCGTATTGCTACCAGTAGCCAAAGCACCAATAAGTAAGCGCCCACTAGAATCTGCTTGCAATGCAGCTTGTTGACCAGTAGTTAAAGTTGGAAGTGTAGTATTAAACTGAGCGCCAATCAGTGAAGACTTAGTTGCTGCAGTGCCAGGTATGACAGTGCCATTAGAGCTATCATTCACCAGCCATGCAGTTGTATTCGCTGTATTGCCTGGTTGAACAGTCCAAGTGCCACTCTGTACTGCATTAACAGAAAATGCTGCATTGTCGGAAGCAATCGTTACACGCTGTACCCCTGTTCCAGCAATACCATTGCCAGTCGAAGTCGCTACGCCTGCAATCTGAGCCAAGTTAATTGCAGAGTTTGCTGTAATCGATACAGTGCCCGAAACAGGTTGAGTTACGGCCGAGCCATCAACACGTAACGCACCAGCAGTCGTCAAAGACAATGGATTTATTGTCGCAGTCGTGTAGGTCGGAGCAGCCGTAGTTGCTATTGCGCCAGCAAGCGCCTGGGTATTAGTTCCTGTGGCAGCACCTTGAGCGATCGTCAATTTAGCGAGCGTGGCATCTAATGCCAAAAAACCCGAAGTACCAATATTTGCGGTAATCGTTCCACTAATGGGTTGAGTGACCGCAGACCCATCTACCTTTAAAGCACCACCTGCGGAAACTATGGCGGAATTACCGCCTTGAGAAATTGTCGATAACCACGGAGTTGTATTAGCCGTATTACCTGGTTGGACTGTCCAAGTTCCGCTTTGAGCAGCATTAACTGAAAATGCTGTATTGTCTGCTGAAATTGCAACCCTCTGAACCCCAGGACCAGAATTTCCATTACCTGTGGCTACAGTCGTTCCACCTACTTTTATAAGGTCGGTCTGTATCGATGAAGCTGAAAAATTAACAGATAGGGCGCCATCACTTCCAACCTTTATAAATCGTGCCAAGTCCTGGGAATCTTTACCCATAACTAGGTAACCACTATTTATAGAGGATATGGTATAGCCGTCTTGCTTTGCGACTGATTGCCCATAGCCGTCGAATAGCTCAGAGCCTACCTGATTAACTACTACGACTCCACTCATGCAATCTCCACAGCGCTAGCACTAACAACTCTGTTGCCACTATAACTAAAATTATTAGTCAATCTCTGAATTTCAGTGCCAGCGCTATTATATTGGATATCAACTGATTGCGTTACCTGATTTCCAGTGTAGGTGTACTGATGCTCCCGAATCTTCAAAGTCTTAGAAATATTGTTCCATATAGTAATATTATATACATTGTTTCCAGAATATAAGTATTCCTCATACGAGGTCTCTGCTAAATTGTGAACTAGTGAATCTATATCTTCGTGAGGAGGCTCTGAGGTAGTTATGGTTTCAGTAGTCTGAATTGATAATAACCTACTACCAGAGTAGGTGTAATCCCTAGCTAATCTCTGAATTTCAATCCCGAGCGCATTGTACTGTATATCCGCATCATGAGATATCTTACCATTAGTATAGGTGTAAATTGATTCCCGTACTTTCTTCTCTCTAGATGAATCTTGCCAGGCTATTACGGCGGTAACTTTGCCACCAGAATACACGAATTCTTCGTAATAGTCCTCTGATAAATTATGGACTAAAGAGTCTATATCTTCGTGATTAGCGGCATTTCCTAGATTGGAAAGGCTGAAATCAATAGATTCGATTACTTCTTGAAGGTTAGCGCCCGAGATATTTGAGAGATTTTCTGTATCAACGCCAACCTTAGTAGCCCCAGCGGGATTAAAGACCACAAGCATACCAGAAGAAATAGTCGTCCCCAGCGCTCGAGCAACCGTAATCTTTCTTTGATCAATAACCGAAACAATCGTAGTGTAGCCATCATTGGTAACCCCATTACCGTATATATACGCTGTATCACCAGCCTCAACACGCCAATCTTGGAATGACGAAGTATTTGAAACAATTAAATTTGTACCAGAAGTAGTTGATGATATGGGTACAGGAAATACAAAGGATTTAGCATGAGAGCTGGCGAAAGTTGACTCCAACTCCGTTTCTGTAACAATTTCCTCAACCTTCTCTGGTAATAATTGTTGCTGGAAAAATTCAAAAGGGTCATAGTTGAATGGATCAACACTTAATAGACCATGACTGTTAACTTGAATCTTTACCGAGACTTCTGAAGTCTTTATAAGATGTGTTAATACAGCACTTCTTGATATCTGTTCGGCAGAGAACTCCAAAGAAAGGTCCCTGTCAGTGGTGGGGTGGCTAATCTCCAGACCCAAATCACTGACAAGGACATCATTTCCCGTCGTGCTAATTAAAAATTGCATAACTACCTAACGTGTTAGATTCTCCAAGCGATTTCCAAACCAGCCACAGGGTTTGCAATGCTGGATCCGCTAGCGAATAATTGCAGTCGATCACCTTGAGATACATCCACATTAGTTGTAGTGGTTTGAGAGCCAGTTGTTGCGGATAAAGACAGAGTTGCAATCGCTGTTACCACGCCATTACGCCTTACTTGTAGAGTCCAGGTGCTATTTGCACTAGTCTGGGCAACCAAACCCGTAATTGTGCCGTTACGCAAAACACGATAACCAGTTACCGAAGTTGGAACAGAGTCAAGAGCATAAAGGTAAGTATTGCTCACACCACCATTATCACGAGCTGCCCAGTATTGTTTACGATCAACTGATAACCACTTAGAGCGGGTACCATCGTAAGAATACATAACACCATCAACAATCGCCAAAGCACCATCAATAACTGAAGTGGTTGGAGCAATGTTGTAGGTTGGAGCAATCAAGTAACCATCACCGAAATTGAAAGTTCCAGTAATATTGTTACGTGAGCTGTCACCAGTCAGCAATGCATACTGAGTGTGATCGTCATCAAGCAAACCACCAAGGGTGTCGTGTTGGACACCATTGGTAACATTTACCCATGCTGAGCCATTGTAAACAACCAAGTAACCATCGTCCGAATCGTACGCAATTTCACCTGCAACAGGGGTTGCGAAGTTTGCGGTAGGATTTGCATCAGATGGTAACTCTAAGCGACCACCAGTCAAATTGATTGTACCAGTGACGGTATTACGCACTGCACCACCTGCCAAGAGCAAGTATTGAGTGTGATCATCATCCAAAAGACCAGCTAATGCACCGTGATCGCTAACAGTACCAGATTCGGTCAAAGCAACATACATGGTTTGAGAGCCATCGTAAAATGCCAAGTAACCATCATCTGCATCGTAGTACAAATCACCAGGACGAGGATTTGAAAAACCATTGAACTTGTTAGGCAAGGTCAAACGGCCAAAGCTCAAATCCCAGTCATTATTCTGAGCTTCAATTACAAATTGAACATCCATGTCATAGGTATCAGTTCGGGCGGTGCTACCATCAGTAGACCATTCGAGTGTAGGGGTACCAGTCAATGCATCGTAAAGATCTTGAGATTCTTTTAATTCGATTGCGCTAAATTGACCACCCGCATTCTCAGGACCATAACCATCAGCAGAGGATAGCAAAACCCAAGTAGCGCTAGTCTCAACCGTAATACCTAAATCATTTAAAATAACATCTGGACCAGTACCGCCAGATGCTGTACGCACGTATAATGCCATATATCACCTCTTTTTGTAAACTGGCCAGCTATCTAAATTATGGTTGCATTATTAGTATATAAGTACTACGTCGTCCTCATCAAAAAGATATTTATCCTAGGATGAGAAACGTTGCTACCTCGACAGAAAAACTGAAGCCTGGCTCCCGCACTGACAGGAACTGAAATATTACTATACGCCGATGTACTACTGATAACGCTAACCTTTGCGCCAGCGATCAAAGACATATTTTCGTGAATCTCTGCATCCCAGGTGGCTGCATCCTCGCTAGAAGCTGATATTGCAATAATATTGCAATTAAAAGGAACTAAGAACGGCGAACTTAACGTTGTAGCTCCATCACTAGTCCTTAAATAGATATTACTTGCTTTAGAGTGATTCCTGCTGGCTGTCACTGAAAAAGTACTGCCCCCAGGGCCCCAAGAAGCATTGCCAACTGAGTCACTAGTTAATACGTAACCCGCAGTAGCCCCAACTGGAATATTGAGACTATCAGTAAAAACTGCCTGATTCTGAAATGTTTTCACTCCATAGATAGTTTCATTGCCCTCTTGATTTAAATAAATATCATCAAGCGTTGCCAAATTTCCCTTTGCAACAAATTGAGGTGCTTCGATATAATCTGATGGGATAGGTTCTGCGGCAGGAAGTAAAATCAAAAACCAGATTCTGCAATCCAAAGAAGATTCTGGAATCTGATCCAGAACCACAGTAGTCCCCGTATGAGAACCAACATTTACACGATTACCTGGCAACCAGCGTCCTGGAATACTTAAAGTAGTAGTTGGAGGCTTAGAATTATCCGAAGTTAACACAGCGACAGCAGAGTCAGGAACAATATAAGATGCGTTAAAAGAAAGTCCCGAACCATTCTGAAAAGCACTCAAAGTTAAAGATGCTCCCAGGGGACTAGAGAAATCCTGATACTGCCAAATCTTCTGCTGTCTTTTAATGCCAGCTTTAAATAAAGCGTAATCTTCTTTAGTTAGGTAACCATCTTGAGTATTAGATACTGGGGGAATTGATATCGTATTTCCCGTAATATCTAAAGGATAATTGGCGATCAAGCCGCCGCTAGCACTAACCCACTCGAAAGTTCCATCATCCAAGAAAGAGGGTACCAGCCCTGCACTCGGAGTATTATTGGCAATTAGATCGCTGGGGCTAATGCTATTATAGTGAAATTCTGGTAAATCAAATTCTATGATTTCCAGAGTCTTTTTAATAACTACTTCTAAATAGAGATCACCAGTCGGTTTTTCCAACGACTTTAGAACCCGATCAGCAGGGATTGCCGAGGGCTCTAAAACTTTAAAAACATCAACTGTGTCCCCTGGCTGTAACCGATAGTCCTCGAAAAGAGCAACTACTTTTTTAGAGATATTCCGTATTACCAGTCGAGGCGTATAAAATTGAACTGGCATAGCGCCTCTCTTATGCTATTTTCTTAATCTTCACCCTGACTTTTGGATTTATGATATTAGTGCCATTAATATAAAATCTTAGCGGAATGCCTGCCTTAACTGGTATACATAAATTTTTAAAAGAATGTCTCCGTCCTCCATTGATAACAAATCTATTGTCAGATACGATACCAGCATCTGAATGAAGTTCTAAAGCCATCATCGCCTGAGACTCTAACTCAAAATCAATATCAGAGATATAGAAAGAATCAGAACTTACATAAGAAGGTTGATTAGCATAACCGCCACACACAACATCTAAGTAAGCATTATCTACACGGGACTTGGAGCTAATAAAATCTACGGATTCAGAGCCCAAAGATACGAAGGATGAAAGTTTATCATGAAAATAGAATACGTCATTTAATACCGTACTATACCACAGGTGACCTGGGATTGGATTATTAGGCGGGTGGTCGGAGATATCAGGAACCGAGCCCCAGGCACCCTGGCCCAAAGAATTGCTTCTCAGCACTGCCCCAGCACCAGCACCGTCCTTCATAAAAAATGAGCCAATGCTGGCCGTACCCGAAACTTTAAGATCTGATGCAATATCAACCGAATCATTAAAAGTCACTTTATTTGCAAATGTCTTTTCACCTAATACGAGAATTTGCTTTTCATTATCTACTTGCCTGGACAACATTAATTCAACCCGAGCAGCCCGAACAATATTCGGAACCATAGGTAAGTCCATGCTAGGGTTTAGTTGGTGTGGCAGAATTGATACTAAAAAGTATACTCGAGCTTTCTTGCTAACCTTTTCCGTCAAGACGATAGTGGCGCCCACATGAGATTGGATGCCTAAGTTAACCTTAGGAGAAAACCACCCGCCCCCTAGATTTATAGACTTCTGGGGGTTTTGGGCATCAACAATGACTGCACTACCGCTAACGATATCTTTATCATTGAAATCAAAATTGTTAAACTGAGATATGGTTACCACATTACCATCAAGATCAAAATCCTGATATTGCCAAACCAGAACTTTCAAGGAAGACCTGCGCATCTCCACAAAATCTTCCTTTTTAACAATACCATCATTAAATTCGCTAGCAACTTGTGCTGAGACAGAGTCTCCCTCTTTATAGAGAGGGTACTGGAATGAAAGTTCTGGAGCGGGAGCAGATAAAACCTCCACTACCGCTTTCACTTGGGAATTATTGAAAATAACTAAATCATGCTCTAAAATATCTATCTGGCCATTTTTTTGCTTAAGGTATAGGTCGCCATCTGGTTGGCGCAAAGCATCTATAATAGATATCTCTGATAACCCTGGGATCGCTTCAAACAAATCATATGTTTGATTCGGATTGGCCGTAACCTTCCCCATTATTTTAATAGCAGCCTTAGATGTGTTTCTGATAACAAATCTCGACTTCACATAATTTAGTTGCATCACGACCCCACAGCGCTAACTGACAATTTTTGAAACAGGCTTCTTAGACCAAGTTTTACAAGCCCAATACTTTGCCTTCCACTTGGGGCCTGGATTTTCACATTTATGACGCGCCCTAAAACTCTTACGCCTCTTAGGAGAATCCCTTTTTATATCCATCTTGGGATCGCCAAAGTTAACCTTTACCACATTTCCTTTATCATTCTTAACGTATACGCTAAACTTTTTAGGTCCTTTAGGTGTTCTGAAAGGTTTGTTTAGGGTAACAGATTTTCCTTTGTACTTGGCTTTACCAGCGAAAACCTCGATGACCGAATCCAAAGCACTAGATAATTCGAATTCACCCAGAACATCCAAATGCTCAGAAACAGATGCCAGCTTCACGAGGTTTTCGGTAGCTAGGCCCCCTACGGCATCCAGATAGAAGGCTTCCTCGAATTCTTCGGGAGCCACGGTAATGTATAAGTCGACATCTTCAAAAAATAAGTCCATATTTTCCTCATAAGGCTAGTCATTATTATTAGCATGACCTCAATAACTATACTAATAGCGATTTAGTTTAAAACATCTAATCGGACCTGGGTTTTATCCTCCAAAGTCTTCTCCAACTTCATCTCTATAGAATTGTTTGTAATTATATGATATACTGAAACTGGCTTAGTTTGTTTTAACCTATGCAGTCGTCCATTCCTCTGCTTGAGCCTACCAGGGTTCCAGGGTAACTCAACATGCAAGATATCACTACATACTAATTGTAGCCCGTCTACCCCTGCACCCCCCGCATCAGAAGAGATGAATATTTTACAATTCGGGTCATTCCTGAACCTATCCAACTCCTGCTCCCTCTTCTTGGAGGTCATCGAGCCATCTAAGTGAGCTATATCTAGATTTAAATGGGCTAATTCTCGGGTTAATATGGATATCATCTCAGTCCACTCCGAGAAAATAACCAATTTACGATTATTTTTTACGCAAATATCTGCTACCAATTCTAGGATTTTCCTTATTTTGGCATTCGGGGCCGTAGGGATTTTGGAAATTAATTCCTCAGTATTACATATCTGCCGAGCCTTTAACAGAAAAGACTGAATCATAGCCTTTTCATACATAGTAAGGTCGGAATTTAAAGACTTGCTAATCAAAGCATTTGCCTGATCTATGAAGTAATCGTGCTTCTCGGTTGAATCGTCATCCATGGATACATAGTGCTTGAAAAATGATATAGGAGGTAGATCGAGGTTTGAATAAGAAAAAACGTGGGATTTAATAGTATCCCTCAATTCCTCGATATTCTGAACCTCATTAAGGTAAATTACCTTCCTCTTATGTATAGATTCTATTTTTTTATACCTGTAGTCGAATTTCCACTTCGGGCCTAGTAGTCCAGGGGCAACCACTTGAATAATAGAGTAGAGGTCATCTAACTTATTCTCTATAAGAGTTCCTGATAGCCCCCAAAAATACTGAGTTTTCAACTTCTTAAAGCTGCCCCAGGTCTTAGATTGATCATTTTTTATAAACTGTATCTCGTCTGCGATAACCAAATCGAAAGATATGGTTTTGAAAAAATCTATATTTTTGCTGAATGTTTGATATGTTACGATTCCAACGCCCCCCGAGTAAGAGGTTGCATTGTCGGAAGTGATCATATAACAATCAGTATCAAGTACCCGTTTCACTTCTCGATTCCACTGAGTTGCGATTGATTTGGGACATACTATAAGGGTTTTAAGCTTGCAACCCCCTAGTATCTTTAGACCAGCGATAGACGTAAGGGTCTTCCCCGCGCCTGTAGTCATAGAGCAAATAGCTCTTCTGGCTGTCATCATATTCTCTAAGACATCTCGCTGGTAAGGGTATAGGAATATTTCATCGGTAACCTCCACTTCTGGGGGAAGCTGAGCGGGCAATTGCAATGAAAGCTCATAAGCCATTGTTAGGTACTTTTCATTTGCTAGGCAGCTAACAGACTTCTGCTCGATACGAGAACTTCCAAAAGTGACATTTGACCCCTTAAGTGAATCATAAACTATATACTTTTTAGTCTTTAGCTTATTTAGAGGCTTAACGTACGAATTCACATTGAAGGAAAAGATATTCTCTTCGCTTGTTACGGGTTGTTTTAGTATGGCTGATGATACGGCTATATGCTTGCAGAATCCCGCACCCATTTTATGATATTGTGCGCAGGAGCAAACTACCAATTCGGGCAAGAAATATTGTACTGTACCAGAGTGGCCAGCTGAATCCTTCACTAGTATTTCTACAAAATCTTTGTTTGCGGCGGCTAAAGTCAAGGTGTAGTCGTGATTTAGTGCTTCACAAATAATATTGTTAACTTCTACGTCAACAGGACTTATAGCCCTTCTTAATTTTAATTTAGCCCCGATGGTGTGATCATAAAACATAAAACCTTAAAATAAAAAAAGGAGGCAGAACCTCCTTTTTTTACAACTTCTACTTAAAGTTTAGCCTACTTCGGTGCTCTTACGACCACATGCAGCGCCGCGAGGGTTCACGATGCCGATACCGATCATTTCTGAAACAACCCAACCCAACATGAGGCGTTTTGGTTCATCAGCTGGCATGGTTTCGATATCTTGCATCACTGGCATGACGCCAACGAATTCAGGGTCAGCCAAACCAAACACAGTACCCACTGGAACAAGCTTTGAGACCATCAAATCTGCGCCAAATACGCGAGCATACAAACCAGTTTGCAGAATTTCGCGTTGAGTAACAGGATCGACATCAGCTGCCGAAGAACCGTTATTTGAAGACCAATTCAAGATATCATTGAATTCTTTGATATTGAGCAAGAATTTGGTGGTGAGCAAGTCCCAACGATCAACTTGAGATTTGATTTCAACGAGATCTTTACGTGAAAGACCTGCATCTGCGATATCTTGTGCGGTGTTTTCGCCACCAGTGGTGGTATCAGCTGCCGAATCAAAAGCTGCGAAGATGTTTGCATCTTCTTGGGCTTGGATTTCTTGACCTGCCTTTTGAATTGCACGTTCGATCACATTGAAGCGGCGTTGGCGAACTTCAGAAATCTTAACGACTGGATTTGCTGCGATGGTGAAGATAGGAACCATAACTGAGTCACCACGAACGTGTGATTCAACTGGACCACCTTGTGAGGAAACAACCATTGCTGCAACATCAATATCACGATCATAACGAGGAACTGCGCCTTGAGGAAGTGGATCTACAACCAAGCAACGACGAGCAATACCCTTGTAATCCAAGTTGCGGCGGATAGGGAGAGCCATTGCTTGACCGAGAGCGACTTTGCCGTCCGCAGTGGTCATAGCACGCTTAACCATTTCGTCGCGTTGCTGTTCGGTGAAACCAACTGAACCAGCGAGGCCGTTGTTTGCACTTTCGTTTTCACTAATCAATGAAGCCATTTTTGCAATAACTTGCAAAGCTTCTTTCTTTGAAGTAGCTGCCATCTCATTTTTGCTGTTAAACAAACTCATCTTTTTTCTCCTTAGAAATATCTTATTTTTACTTGCACTTGCCTGATATCTCATAATTAGAGCGGAATACGCTCAATGAATCTTAGTATATTTATTGGCAGGTTTAATAAAAAAAATAGCCCCTCATTTCTGAAGGGCTATAAAACTTCCTAATTATAGATCTAATTAGAGAGTGCGAACTGCAAGACCTGCGTGGAATGCAATCTTCACACGGTTAAACACAGCTGAAGCACCTACGGTAGCAGCAGTAGTGGTAACGAGTGAATTGGTTGATTCAAATTCAACGAAGTGAGCAACACCTGAACCAGAAACTGCGCCAGAGCAAGAGCTGTGAGCTAAGCGGCTGGAAGCATTGAAGCCCAAGCTAACACCTGGTGCGAGACCTGAGGTGCTTGCGAGCAAGCTGGTGATGAAGTCACTGGCGACAGCGTCAGTGCTGACCAAGAACAAGCCTGGCTTGTCCCAGCAAGTCACTTTGCCTGAAGCGGTTGCAGTGTGTGGGCCGAGTGCAGTACCGCTGAGGCTGGTACCAACGTTCGCACCAACAACTTGGCCGAGCATGGTGCCGTAACCAGGTGAAGTACCTTCATCGATCAAGAACAAAGGAACGCTCGAAGCTGAAGTGGCGAGGGTTGCAGCAGCACGCACACCTGGGGTGGCGTAGTTGTAACCGTCTTTGACATCAGCAGCAGAAGTTTCGCTTGAAGTGTTTGAACGTGAACGGGTGGTCAGGGTACCAACTTCGCCACCAGCAATGCTGGAGAGAGAAATTGCATCAGAGAGATCGTAAACAGCAGGCACGACGCCTGGGTTGAGAGGATATAAAGCCATGTTAGCTCCTATTTATTTAGTTAAAGAGCACACAAATACTCGTGTACCCACAAACCATAAAACCAGTGGTATTTATTAGCAGATTATTATTCTTCCATGTACTTATAAGGGTCCAGATAAATGGACATCATCTGATCCATACCATTATAAGTTGTGTTTATTAGGTCAGAGGTGGTTGGAATCCTGGTGCCCAAATCTTTCCGAATCTCCGCAGCCAGCAATTCCAGTACAACTCTGGTACCATCATCTAGCTCTGGACCTTCCGAAATCTCATATTTGCGGCCAATAATATTAGAAACATCATGATCTAGCAAATACTTCTTTACCTCAGAAATACTTCCACCTGGGGGTCGAGTTGCTGGGGGAACTGCCTTAGTAGCCTCTTGAACTTCCTGAGCTACCGCAGAGCCATGAGAAATCAACAATTTTTGCCATTCAGAGAAATGCTCTCTAACGGTCTCGATATGTCCACCCAAACTGGTAAAACCCATAAATTTTCTATAGGGATTGGAATTTCCAGCAGCGGCATTAAATGTTTCAAAATTGCGCTCAACTTTGGATAGCTCTTTATTAAACTCGCCAAGAACTTGATTTACAGCCTGAACACTGCCAGGTTTAGCGAATTCATCATCACTCCATTTCATCATGGTGTCGAGGGATTCAAAGGCAGTTTTTAACTTAACTGTTGAGTCAAGCATAGGCCCTAAACCCGACACATTAGTAAACTCACTATCAGCTTTCAAGTCTGCTAACTCTTTATAAAGGTCATTTATATCAGTACGCATACTTTCTTTTATACCATCCCAAACTGACCATACTATGGCGCCGCCAGCAACAACAGCTACAGCGCCCAAAAAGTAAGGATTTGTCACCAAACCAGGGACAGCCATAAGGGCTGTCATAACTCCACCTGGTAACAGCCCCTTCGCTTCTTCTGATAGGGCTGCGACACCACCATCCTTACCTGCAGATGGATTACCTTTTGGTTTTTGACGTGGTTCGCTCCCTTTGCCTTTCCTAGCCTCCTTGCTTAAAAGAGATTGGGCGATATCATCCAGCTGTTCTGCCTCTGAAAATAATTTAGCATCATCTAATTCTGAAGCAATTTTGGTCAAATCAGTAATAACTGAGGCGGCCCAAACATTAACACCTACGCCTGAGGGCATACGATAAATAGAATTTAGCATCCTTTGGTGCTGCTCTTTTTGGTTCTCTACCAAACCACCAATCGGATGATCTGCAACCAATACTGACTCGCCATGAGCCTCATCAAATAATTCATCTAGAGTCTTAAGCTCCGCGTCTCCTGGCACCTGGTCTTTCTTAGCTTTCCGCTCAATCGGGAGGAGCGCGCCTGTTTCAAATACAGCTGGCCCAGAAATGTAATTCTGAGTTTCATCAATCAATTCAAATTGCTTTTGATCAATAGTGTATGTTTCAGCAGGCTTATTCGCTTCCTTTTTCAAGAATGATTTAAGGAAGTCATCTTGGTCAATTCTCATATTAGCTCCCACTCAGTGCTTGCTGCAGATTCTTCTCTAAAATCTTACGCTTAGAATTAGTTTTCTTGTCAATTTCCGATACAACCTCACTCTTCTGAGAACTAGTCTTACTATCGTCAGAATGAGTTAATTTTTTCATTTCCTCAATCCCGCGATAAGCCAGGAGACCCCAGAGGCCAGATTTAAAATTGAATTTCGCCGCTATAAAATCAGTGAAATCACTTAACTTGCTTTCCTTTTTAGGATGCTTTAAGTTATATTTATCTTTGTTAAACAAGGCCGTAACGTGTAAAGCATCAGATGCTTCTTCTGCGATTTTAATTGACATTGGTATCCGAGCTGACGCTTCCTTGTCCAGCTCAGCCAATTTACCAGAATCAATACCGACTAAATCTTTCGAACTCTTCAAGCCAAGTGACTTATCAATGTAAGCACCTAAATCCGATAAGCTAAAACCCATAAGTTTTGCTGCGGTAACAGCGGCCATATTACCCCAGCCTAAAAACATATATCCCTTTTCGACCAGGGATAATACATTCTCGATGGGGCCTTTGCTGCTATCAAACAGCAGATTCATTATTGTATCATTATCAATCTCTGCCATTCTCAACCTCTAGTAAGGAATTTTATACCAATCCAATACCCCGCTAATCGTATAACTAATAGATGCGGCATTTGACTGGATATTGGCTCGCTGCTTTGCGTTAACCGTATAAGTCTTGGGATCTGCAATATCTTTAAATCCATGATCCTTCATAACCTTATCAAGAATTGTTTTTTCAACATTAGGCTTTCCTTGCGCAGCGGACATAGCTAATGCACATTCCCGATACAAAACATCAAGCAATTTTTCATTACCAGCCTCTTCTTGAGCTAAAGATACGATATCTTGAAAGAATTGGGCGAAGTATGGTCTAACGACTTCGTCTAGATGGGGGTGCTGCTCGTAAACGGCATTGATAAGGGCGTTCTGAAAATTCGAGAGGATAGAGGCGGGACCGCCTTCGGTTATACTCTTATAAGTAGCTTCTTGCCCAACAATGCCATTATACTTTAAAACATTCAAATACACATAGGGTGTGTAGTGATGCAAGAGCCAAGCTAATGGAAAATCCTTAACCTGCTTACCATCAAAATCAAAACTAATTACCCATACCCCCTCAGGCTTCTTTTGCACAATCGCCTCTGGTTTGGGAGCTCTACTTGCTGCTGGAGCGGAGGGCTTAGAAGAAGATTCTTGCGTTGATTTCTTCGGTTTTTCTGGGGGCGATGATTTAGGTTCTTTTTCTGGCGCATCGAGGCCTTCAAGGAGATTTATAGTCATATTGCCACTCCGCTCAATTCGGATTTAAGCTTATCCATATCAGATTTCCATTCAATCAATTGATTCTCAATTTTTACATTCGTATTTAAATCGAACGATTCATTTGATATAGAGTCTATTTTTTTATAAAATTCTATAATTTTCTTAGCAATTGGTTGATATTTCTGAAGGATTGTGTCTACATCAGAGGATATATTATCATTAAAAAGTGAATTCGAATTGGCTTTTTTTTCAGCCAATGATTGATTCTGCTTTAACAATTCAACAATAGAGTTGGCCTTGGCTTTATAATATACTTTCTTGTCTATTTTAGAGAAGTACTCGATAGATCGTTTGAGTTCATTTCTCACCTGATTCAATATTCTGCCATCAAAACTGCCGTACTCTTGATTTTCAAAATCACTTAACAAATTGAAGAATGAAGGAAGTACAGCAAAATTTCCCAACAAAATTTTATTGCAAAAAGAAATGCAGAAATTAAGATACGATAAAAATTCCTCACCTATATCGTGAGCACCCATAATACCCATAAATGAGCCACTAGGCTGTATAAATGAATTTATTTGCTTTAAAAATGACGATGTATAATGTATCAAACTATTAAGTGGGCTTCCCTCTGCCCCCCCCCTCTTCACCAGCGCGGATTTATGAAAAAGTCCGCTGGCAACCTTGTCAATTTGCTCGGCCAAGTCAGTGGCACCCACAGCCTCCAGCCGCTCGGACAGCTGAGCCAACGTGACAACCGCAGGCTTCTTGTAAAAAGATTCCAGATTCTTAATTTGAGCTTCGATTGAATCTTCCACTTTACCCTCTTTATCACCCCCAATAATTGGACCGCCTTGGGGATGGGCCTCTCTCAGTAAATCACTTATATTTATACCGCCAACAGGATATAAACTAATACGTTTATCATTCATATATTAGCTGGAAAAAGGGCTAACTGGAGGTTTTTTACCCATCTGGATGCCAGCACCAGGTACACGTTCATTCCTAAGCTCTTCACGCATCTGATCTCCTCTCATCGCAGCAGGCATAACTGGAGCGTTAAGGTCAACCCGAGGCTTTGATTGGGCACCAGCTTCCATTTCTTCTAGCTTCGAACCAATCTTTGCACTCAATTCATGATAATTGCGATAGTCAACCCCAGCTTTCAAGCCTAAGTGTTTCTCTAATACGTCCTCAAGCTCTTTGGTCCACCCATCTGTACGCAGCAACTTAAAGTCTTTTACTAAACGTGGCAATTTAGAATTCAACTTCTCAACAATCGCCTTAATATGCCCTTTCGGCGTATCTGGGTAGGAGTTTTGATTTACAACGTCATCGTGAAGGGAGTCCTCTTCCTTATAACCTTCCTCTACTACACTGTGATCAATAAGGGCATTATTGAAATCATTACGAAAATCATCCGTGTCATTTAAGAGCGCATAACGTCTAGAACTAGTCTTGGAGTCCATGACGCTCTTAATTGCATCACCCATGCCTTTGTTTACCCCACCTTCCTGAGGATTATCTAAAGCTTTCTTCTTCTCAGCCTGTAGTTCGGCAACTTCTTTGCCCATCAATTGCTTTAACTCAACTAAAGTCGAGTAAGCTTGTCCATGCGCAGGCATATCCTTGGAGCTTGCGTGATACAAACCAAGATATTTCTTCAAAGCTTCATCCACGGATTTCCAGCTTGCAGAGCTAACAGGAGCGAATCCAGGAACCAAGCCAGGCAAGGATTTGTTTAAAAATTCAGCCACTTGAGCTAAGCCACTAGTCTTTTTTCCACCCAACGACTTAACAAAATCTAGAATCTGAGCAATATCACTCATCATACGCGCAATATTCGCTGGTAAATCAGAGACGCCTTGTACTGCAGCAGATTGAAATCCAATAATTTCTTTAAAGGTTTCTGTTACGGTTTTCAAATTCTCTTCACTCAGAACGCTGAATTCACCAAAACCATTTTTAAGTTGAGCTGCTAACTTATAAGCTGAAGCTAAATCTTCCAACTTAGGAGCCGCACCCAAAAATTCTTCCTGGGGTAATCGGGCAACACTTTCATAGACATCTTGAGCAAGCGTAAAGACATGCTGAATCGCACTCCTCACCTGAGCTAACTCAGAAACCCTCTCTTCCTCTGCCAGTTTCTCTACCTGAGCTTCAACCTGCAAAGCCAGATCGGCCTTGCCACCATCACGTAGTTGCGCGCAAAGCACAATCAAACGCTCCTTCAACTCTGCTTTCTTAACCTTCATCTCTTTCGACATGACGCCCATAATCTCATTGTGAGCGGAAATTAAATCATGCACCTTGGGATTTCCTTCGATCCCCTTTAGTGCATCACTTTTAGATATGGAATTCTGCATTAGCGGGCTAAAACCACCAGCCGCAGCCTGACGAACCATCTCTTCGTAATAAGGAATGGGGGCGGCTAACACGGTTTTATGCTCAAAGATGCTTTGGGGCATGACCTGCGTCTGCTCGGTTTTCTCTAATTTTGCCAATTGAGCATAGAAAGCATCGCTATTAAAATCCATTTTCTTCATGTTTTACTCCAGCCCAGCCATTTTCTTCAAATCAGAAATAGTAACTTCCATTAAATACTTAACAGTTTCATTGCTATATTGCTGCTCGGCATAAGCCTCTATGTCTTCTAACTGCTTAATTACTTCAGCAATGCACTCTTGACCAGACACTACAGACATATCATCTGGGACAGGATCTAAAGATTCATCCTCCACATCCTCATCTTCTGAGGCTAAAACTTCAGATGATTCCGCAATTTTCTCTAACTCTTTCGGCTCAACATAATCTTTTAAAAAAGAATCTAGAGTCTCGCTACCCAACCAATAATTACTCATATTACCCCTTCCAGACAAATTGTAGTACCGCATTATGCGCACTCGGTGGACAGGAAACAATGCCAACACCTGGTTGATTTTCCATGGTTTTTTCGGTAGTTAACTTACCTGCCGCCGACACAAAGAGGGTGGCATTTAGGGGGTACGGAACTAACTCAAATTGATCGGTCTCAAAGATACCACCTGGAACCATCCATACAGTAGCTCGGCCCGAACCTAACGTAGAATCGACTCCAGGAATCCCTGGGATGTCGTAGTAGTAGTTGCACACAACTCTTATTGCATTAGGAGTTGGAGAACCTACTGTTGTATAATTCAATTCCATTCCCGCTCTGGCTCGAACAACACCTCGAGTCGATACCTGAATACCAGGTACGTCAGAGCGAAAAGAGTTAGGCACCACTGGACCATTTTGCAATTCAGCTAGTGTATCCACACCCATTCTAAACTTATAACCATCAAAATCAACCACAGGAGCCACCACAATAACCTCTTCATCAATAGAAGGGCGGCTGTATACTGTGGTTTTCACATCATCAAAAATACCTAGGGGAGCCGTTCCATCAGAAACGCCAACAACCACATCATTACCAATAACCTTGTATTGGGCAATCATACCCTCCTCAAAGAATGCATTGGGATCGACAGCTAAAGAAATAGGTCGATATAATCCGATTTGTAATGCTCTGAACATACTTGCACTCCCCTAGATATTAGCTCAGAAATTCTTGTTCAACGAACACAAGAACGTCATCTACGCTATCACTTAACATATCTCCTTCTACAGCTTCTGCACATTTAACTAACACAGATGTCAATTCAGTAAAAGAAAATTTATGAGTTTGGAAGCGTTCGGCATAAGCCATACCAGCAATCAACTCATCTTGCATCTTAGAGGTATTACCCTTTGAATAGATATTAAACACCGATTCCTCCTAAACCACTTCCGCTGCTATAAAGATACTTGGATCACAAAAGAAATCAAAATAACCTAAAATCTCTTCTTCTGTCAGACCATTATCACGCAAAACATTTACTTCTATAATTAACTCAAATCGCTCTGTATTCTGAAACATAGAACCCCCGTAGAAAAAAAGCCCTAGGGGTCTAGGGCTCCGAGGTTAGCTTACTGCTACTTGATGAATAACCTAGCTAGTGCATCTACCGTAGGTGTGGTACTTTCCACCCGTGGAGCGGCATCTACCTGATCATCGTACATACCAACGTTTGGTACGTAGGAAGCTGTCTTTGCAGGAATCTTGGTTTGGGTAACCATTGATTTCACATTGTTAAAGACCTCATCTGGTAGCGAGATAACTGTATCAACGTAGCGATCGAGATCGGCACGAGATTGAGCAATGATACCGCGTTTTTGAGCTTCCAAAGCTAAGTGGAATGCACGCTTAGTGCGAATCGCTTTATCTTCGGCTTCGTGAACTGATGCAGATTTCTTGAAATCTTGAACCAGGCCCTTAGCGAATTCTGCGCCACCATCAACTTGGGAGAAGTACTTCTTCCAGTAATTAACAGCTTCTGCATCCACCGAACCAAGAGCAACTAGTTTGCCGAGATCAGCTTCACGAATCAACCCAGCTTTAATTGCCTTGCCCAGTTTTTCTGCTGCTTCACGAACCTTGACAGGCTTGGTTGCAACATCCATGACTGCTTCATGCACTTCTTCTAGGGTTTCGACTACAGCGCCATTATCTTTTGGCTTAACATCGAACTTAAGCTCGTTGCTTTCCTTGTGCGCTGCATCAAGCAAAGGATCAAATTCGGCAGCTTGCGCGATCAATTGCTTGCGCCAAGCTTTGCGTTGTGCAACTTTATCCATTGCATCAGCCTCTTTCTCTTCTTTCTCGTGCTCTTCCTTCTCTTCCTTAGCACTTTCCTTGGCTTCGTGCTTAGCATGCTCTTTCTTGTCATGCTTGCCTTCACCTTCAGCCTCTTCCAACTCCTCTTGGAGTTTGTCAATTTGCTCTTTCAGTTTTTCAACCTTCTTAGCATCTTTTGCTGACATCTTATCTTTAGCAGCCATTTCTGAGCTGAGCTTGCTGGAAATACCGTGCATAAGCTGGTCTGCACCATCAAATGCCTCTTCCCAAGCAGCTTTCTCGTCTTCATCGAGGTGTTCAGGGGCTTTACGCTCTGCCTTGTTCACTGCAGCAAGCATGGCATCCGCGAGGATTGCTTCCGCACGCTCTTCAGCCGAACCTTCATGTGACAATTCCTGACTAGCTTCTTCAAGACCTTCAATTGCAGCCTCTTCCATACCTTCGCTTGCACCGTCTACTGCATAATCAGCAACCATTTGGCTTGCTTCATAAGCGGCAATCTTGGCATCACGAACCGCTTGACGGCCCAAGATAAACAAGTCACGGCTTGCACGGCGAGTAAGCTTGGATTGGATGAATGACAATTCTTGAATTGAATCAGTCAAGAAGCTATAAGCTTTCAGCAAGCTATCACGAGTAGCGGCAGTAGCCATACCCATATCAGCACCTGCATCAGGCATAGTGACATTAACATCTTTCAAACCTTCATCTGCTGAAACAGCTGATTTAACTTCATCAACAGCAACTTCGAGCTTATCAACGCTCTTAGCAATCTCTTCCTTGAGCTTCTCGATATCATCAGCTGGAACTTCCTCTGCAGGAGCATCAGCCGCTGGAGCTAGAGCTTCAGGAGCAGCTTCTGGCGCAGGTGCAGCCATTGGAGCGGCAGGAACAGCAGCGTCAGGGACACCGAGTTCTTGAGCAGCAGCCTCTGGACCAGCAGCACGAACCATCTTCAAGAGGCGTTGTGCATACTCAGTTGAGGTAAAGAAATCACCGTAAGTCTTATCACCAGCGGCTTTCACACCCAACTTATCACCAAACACAGCACTCGCCTTCACAACCATGACAGGTTCAGTGCCAGCAAGGATGGTCCAGCTAGTATTAGCAACATCTGCTGCCTTGGTAAAGCGAGCTTTCAATTGAACACCAGCAATACGTTGCAAGCTCTTCTTCAAGGCTTCATCTGGATTCTCAACTTTGGTGTTAAGGAAATCACCAGTCATGTGCTTATCTTGAGTGTCACGAATCTTATCTGCATCACCCATAGGTGCATACTTCTGAGGTTCCTCAGTGCCTTGCATATAAGCTTTCTTGGTCTTCTTGGCTTTTTCTTTCTCTTTTTCCTTCAAAGCCTTTTCCTTTTCTTTCTCTTTCATAAGCTTTTCTTTGAGCTTATCTTTCGCATTTTGCTGGAGCTTGCGCACTTTGCCATCTTCTTCGATAGCTGCAGCTTTACCCGAAGAATCAGAGAGAACTTTGGCATTTGCCGCAGTCTTGTATTTTTGCAAACGCAGTGAGCGCTTTGCCATACGTGATTCGAGTTCTGCGCGTTGCAGAATCTTCTTCTCTTCCATATCGGGATTCTCAGACTTAGTGTCCAACATCTCGCCAGTCATGTGCTTGTCTTGTGTATCACGAATCTTATCAGCGTCACCCATAGGAGCATATTTCTTTGGCTCCTCAGTGCCTTGCATATACGCCAGGCGCTGTGTTGAACGACCTTTCAGCTCAGAAAAACTCATATTTTTCTCCTTCTTGTTATTTGCTACCTGGGTGCCCAAAGCACCAGTTTTTCCATTATTTTGGTATAAATATGAAAAATTATGCATAGCTGCGCCAGGGGCACTCCTTGCGAGAGGATCACCAGCACCGCCATCAAAAATACCTTGGTCTACCAAGTCCTGGTCGCTTTTGAGCAAGCTGCCATCAGTATCAACCAATCCTAGCGAGGAATCATTGGTTTGTGATGGAACAGGAAATTGACCTTCCTCCCCATCAGCATGACCACGATTCAACACAATCATAGAAACTCTGTCCGCTAATTCAGCGTCTTTCTTATTATTCAGGACCTCAGCGAGATCAACCAAATCCTTCGAAGGGACAGAACTCACATCTTTATCGAGCATCACTAATAGCTGCTCTTTAGCTTTCTTATACGCATTCCCCTCAGGGCTGTTAGAGCCGAGAATCCTGCGAACCAAAGTAAACTCTTCGACATCAAGTTCTTCTGATGCAATAGTTTTCTTTAGCAATGAAATTTCTTTTTGTAACCTAGCCATTTCAGACTTGGCCTTATCACCAGCTTCTTTAGACAAACGCTCATACTCAGATTGATAATCCTTTAAATGAGCCAGTACAGTCTTGATTTTGGCATTAGGATCAGCGCCTGTAACAACAATGCTAAGTTCAATAGGTGATAAATCTAAGTTCACCTCACCAAAACATTGACGGGTTTTAACGTGAGAGCAATACTCTGATTCTACAGTCGCTACATTACCACAAGTAGAGCAGATGCTGCGACCAACGCCAGTCCCCATGGACACATTAGTTGCATAGCCAGCTTCAACCTTACGAGCTAAATCAGAATAATTCTTACGATCCAACGCAAAAAGAGCATGAACCCGCTTAAACTTAGGATCGTAATAAGTGTCTACAATAATACCGCGAACACCTTCAATCACATTCGATACGTGATCACGGCACAGGGGTTTCCCAATCCAATTCTTATGAGCTTTGATCAATTCTGCTTCTGGGAAAATATCACCATTAGCATTCTTATACATCTGGATATTGTCGGGAGATTCCCAGCGGATCGATTCCATACCCTTATGATCGGTACAAGGAACAAAGCCCCCGCGAACAGGTTCGCCCCTAGCATTTTTTAAAGCATTACCTTCGGCATCCAGGAGAGAAGCTTCCGCTGCATGCATCATAATGCAATGAGCATAGAGGAAGTCGTCTACTTTTTCTGCAATTTGCTTGGTACCAGCTTCTTTCTGGAGGTTCCGTAGCTCTTCCGTGATTTTTGCAAATCGAGATAAGGCTTGATCGCTGGACTGAATTTGATTTAAAGGTACAATCTCGGGGATAATATTACCCGTAAATGCGGTTTTTTTAATCATTACTCACCCTGTTTGGAGTCTTCAACTTTAGGATCTGATTCCTTCGCATCTTCCAACTCTGAATCCGCACATGCTGCAGGATCTGCTTTTGTGTTACCAGACATCCAGCTTGGCAAGTCTTCAACTGACAAATCTAGATTTACAACCGATCGTTTAATAAAGCTCATTCTTTCCTCATTTTTCACTTGTCCTTTTTATTAGCAGAACCTGTTTTAGTAGAAAGCGGTAAATCATGATAACTTAAGCGTATTTTACCTAAAATGTTAAAATCTATATGAGCAAATAGCTCATCACTAATGGAAGATTCGATCTGATCTAGCCTCTGAACGATTTTCCCCACAAGACCTTTGATATTATCTACAAACTTATCATCCTCGACATGCCTGAATTCAGCAATAAAAAGCTTTGCATTATCACGGATATCACGGACGCTTTCCACAATCAAATCCCTAAGATTGCTCATATCAGCATCCTTAAAGTGATCGGCTGTAGATTGAACTGCACCCTCTAGGGTTTTAATGTACTCATTACACAAATCCCTGAATTTATGGGAGTACCTACGCAGTAATGGGGCAATTTTACTCATACCAGAGGTATCTTGTAATTTTTCCAATTCCTTACTGAATACGTCTAAGTGGGTATGGAGCACTTTTTGAGAATTTAAAACCTCAGTAAATAATTTACGTACTGCTCGGGCATGCTCCTTTTCCTCATCGGAAACTGGCGAACTAAAAGTAGGATTGGCTTTTTTTCTCATTATACCACCCGAGTTTTCACAGAGAAATCACCCCTCTGTTGATCTTCTACAGAAATATGCCTCTCCTGCTCTTTCATCATTAGCTTCTGGATGAGCATATCAATTTCCTTTTTATTTAATGGGTCCTTTAGGCCAACAAACATTTTCTTCTTATCATGGTCGCACAAAGGTAATAAAAAATTCTTTAGCGCGGAAAACTGGCCATCATCTAAAGCTAATTGCTGTTTTACAGATTCTTCTTCATGGGCAAAAGCAAACTTTTCAAACAAAGATCGCTTCTGAGCCGAACTTTTTACGGGGGGAGCTAAACGTCCCACACTACCCTTTACAGCTATGATTTTGGCTGCACCCTGCTCCAAAATAGCCCCGAAGCGCATAGAACCCAATTTTCTGAATTCTCCAATCTTATTTTTATCGCTTTTAGGAGTAAAACCCTTTTCCTCAATGGTTGCAGAGTTAAATAATTTTGCGATTTCTTTATTCAATACATCATTCTTTTGATTCTTGTATTCTGGGTTTGCAGAGCGAAATAGGATTCTAGCGGTGGTGGAAATGTAAATTTTACCCCCGTGCTTGGAATCTGTAATCCCACTGGCTTCCTGACCCGCAAAAACACTAATCATATCTTACTCGCATATTGTTGAGTTTTTTCTAGTATTTGAATTATTTCGCCCTCAGTATGCCCTGCCAGCATATTCTTGCATAACGATATGATGGCGCCCACCCCCGCCCCAGGATTTTTCTTCTTAGCTGATAAGCTTCCACCATCCAGCATCCTTAACTTACTCAATATATTAGTTATGTATCCACTCTTTTTTTCAGGGGAAACCTTATCTGCAAAAGCATTTATGACATAAACAATTGCTGCTGCCACATCTTCTTGGGCAGTCGCTGCCGTAACAGTAATATTATTGCTGCACCTATCAAGGGTTTCTGCAATCTTATAGTGACCCTCAGCATCAGCTTTATTCGCTAAAATTACTAAGTTGTGGAGATATGACGCCCTTGCCTCATCAGAAGGAGGTTGCTTTAAACCGTATCGAGCCACATCAATTTCTGTTTGGGTTGGGGGTCTGGGCTGAGAGCCAACATGAATCTCTAAGTGCAAGTGAGGTCCAGTTGATCGACCAGTGCTACCAGCTAAGCCAACTAGCGTCCCTGCACTCACCGATTGACCAGGACGAACCCGAACTTCCGATAAATGAAGATACCAAGACGACTTACCACCAGAATGCTTCACTACTACATGAATTCCATTATTCTTATTTTTAGATTCGCCCGCAACAATTACCTCGCCACCATCCACTGAGTAAACAGGGTGACCTACGGGCATCCCAATATCAGTGCCCTTGTGATCTTGGTGTTTAGCTTGACCATGCTCATCTTTAGCACCCAAAGGATCATTTCTCATTCCAGGGTGAGAAGTAATCCGAGTATTATCTTGTTCTGGTGCGGGATAATTAACCATCTTAGCCATCTCAGCCTGATGGGCAGATTCCTCTTCGCTTAGAGATGATTCGCCAGAACCAGGAGCTAAGGCGACACCTGCAGACGGAGCGCTACGAACGGCGGGACCGAGGGCTTGCCGCAGAGCCGTTTCTAGTCGCTCTTGATATATATTCTCAGTCATGATTCACTCATTTTGCAAAGGAAATTCAAACCGTCCATGATGAAGGCTTTATCTATATTCTTTGAATTATTAGCAGAGATGACCGTATGAGCCTCATTCAATAGCGTATGGACTTCCCGTAGAGGCATTTTCTTGGATTTTAAAAAGCGAATGTGTAATTCCATTCGCTCAAAAATCTTCTTAGCGGCAACCCTATCACAAGAACAAAGTTGCTCAAGGTCGCGGATAATGCTCATTTAAGACCTGGGATCGGAGGCATTTCTGGTGGTGCCCCAGCGCCCGCGCCTGGAGGTGGTGCTCCCATGTCCATCGGGCTAGGCCCGCCTAGCATGGCGTCCATACTGCTGCCGCCCCCACCATCCATGCTGCCAGGAGGAGGAACGCCAGGTAATGATGGCATAGCACCCTCTTCCCCTTCATCCGTAACAAAAGGTTTGTCAGGATCCAAGGCCAATGAACGCAACTTGCTCAAATCCATCTTCTGCAATTCCTGAATCTCCTTCTGCAGAATTGTCATATCAATCATCTCTTTTTTGCAATTAGCCATCTCATCCTTAAAGTCTAAGCCCAGACTCCGATAAAGAGTCTTTCTGCTTACACCCGATGGACCCTGTGGAACTGGTTTGTCCATCAAAGACATTAATTGGCTAATATAGGTGTCAACATCATAAAGAGTCATATGATTCCATTCGATTGTCGGAACAATCAAATGTTTTTTGCCGTCTTTATAACGATAAAATCCTTGAATTTCTGATATTGGAGCGAAAATCTTCTTCTCCAACCAATTAGCCATCATACCACGGAAATTATTGTAGCGCTGACGCATCACGTCAAGAGCTACCGACGCATTGGCATAAGGGCTACCCTCTTGAGTCATAATGGCTTTAGGCACCATCAACCCAGTCATAATATTGTCCATAGCCTGAGCGACATCCTGAGTAATGTCCAGAGTTTGCCCTGAATAACCCACAGGAGTAACTTTAACATCTGGATGCGTAAAGATTTTAAAATCTTTGTCGTACTGAGCAGCCTCAAATACGGCCCTCCAAGCGTCCAACTCTTCTTGACGGGGATAGTTGCCATCTGAATTAGATGCACCAATCTGAATAAGAGTTAGGGGATTTACCATGCTATTCGCTTGCGCCAATTTGCATTCCCTATACTTATCTAACATGACCAAATCTTTCCAAACAGATACAATGATCGATTGACCACGAGCATCTTGCGGAGAACTATGATTTTTCAAATGACTAATATTGAATGCGTCGAGCGGAATCGGCTCATTCTTAAGAACGTGCTGAACCACACTAGGAGGGAGGGCCGCCTTCATTTGCATTGATAAAGGATCCATACCCATAACAATTTTGGTCAATTCTGCATCAGGCTTTAATGCCATAATATTACTATTATTTGGAATTAGCGAATTTTTAACCAAGACATAATCGGGATTTAATTGATAAATCATATCCCACATACCAGAGCTTTGGTCAAAAGATGCGTAATTAAACACTTCGCCTAACTTCCAAAACTCCAATGAAGTATCCTGAACAACCTTTAAAAGATTGATCTTATCGCACATATCCTCAAAAAATCTCTCCACCGCCTTATCTTCGCACTTAATATTTAATTTGCTAATAGGATATGTAGCGTGCAAATTTATGGCATTTCGAACCAGGGGATTGGTCTCGTAAAATGCTCGATTCCATGCATTAGCAGTTAGCCGATCCCTCGGCAACATCAAGTTAGAAGTGAGGTATAAGGGGGAATATAAATCTGGACTTAAAGCATTTACTGAACCCGCACCATTTAAGTGACTGGATACGCCACCAGCACTACCGCTAGCATTTTTTCGTAGCATGGTTTCTTTTGAGCTACTGACAACCGTGCCCAGATTAGCTCTGGGAGAGTGATCTTGCTTTGCCTTCTCGAGTTGCTCTGTAATCTGCTCTTGTCGAAAAGGAGATAAATTCAGAAAGCTCTTATCTGGTAAGGATGATTTAATAGGATCGGGCCGATGATGCTTTGGCACCCGACCCTGAGCCTCACGAAAACCCCTGGTTTCCTCTACATTAACACTCGCCATTTTAATAGGATTCATCCTAACTCCCTACATTCGAGGCAAATACCCTAACACAGGCACGGGCATTGAATTGTGCTTCACATTTACATCCTTGTTTTTGAAACCACTGGTAATCACGTACTTATACGCAATTACAGCGTACATTAAAGCCATCAACCCGTCATTGGGAGTGCCGCCCTTCTGGTAGCTCTTCACAACATTACCATCTTTAATCTTAGTCTCGATTTCCATTGACGAACAATGCTCCCTAAGCCAGCGGAGCATTTCGTATGCATCTCCCTTGGCAGGAAATCTAATCTTTCCCTGTCTTATCATAGAGAATATTTCATCAATCATCATATTCTTATTAGCGATAACTTTATTGTTGCTAGAATTATAGGATATATCTTTCGTTGCACCACCAGAGTTGATAACAGCTAAGAATCTACTTCCTAAATTCTCTTCTTGTTGCATCCAACGAACGACATCCTGGCCCCACATATAGTCGGCGGCGGCAGTACCAATCCTAAAGGTTTCAAACAATTTCTTTAGAACGGAGACCTTGTAGGTAATATCATTCTTTTTTAAACGGAAAGCATTTTCGACAGTAATTATTCCATTTCTATCGATGCTGGTTATCACTATAACGCTGTAGGATTGACCAATTCCACTACCAGCCCCCTCAGTGTCGTCTTTATCACCCCAGTCGGCGCCCATACAAATGATTTTATCATTCTTGCTAGAGATTGCCTTGGCAAGACCCCGATCTGGATCTAGAGCGAAATTCTCAATATCTTCCATAGTTAATGGCTGACCCGCACCAGAGTAGAAATCTCCCAAGACTTCATTTTTCCAGGCGCGTTCAGAACCGCCGCTAATTGGAGGGTACTTCTTAATAACATCTTCCTTAGTATATAAGGGACTAAGCATCATATTGAAATGAAATCCAGTATACTTAACCATCCCATCAACCTTAGTTTCCTTCCACCGACCTCGGTCAACCGCATGCCTTTTGTCTTGGTGAAAAGAGCAATGGGGACATTTTACGGTAAAACCAGAAACCCAAGTATCAAGCCAGCTATCATCATCCAAATTATATAAAGGAAAGAAGCCGTGGCAAGATTCGCATCCAAGCTCGAAAAAACACTTGCTTGAATCTCTCCACAACTCCCAGAAATAAGAGCCCGATTGCTTGGGGGTTCCAAAGTACAATTGAACACCCTGGGTTGAAGCGCCATAAGGGGACGCCTGAACTACTGGCAAAATATTTTCAATTGCCGTTCTGCGCATATCTTGCACTTCATCAAAGAATATTACATCTTGAGACGTACCACGAATTCGGTCGCCATTTAGACCCGTGGCATCAACTCGCAATTTATTATAGCCCAGAAAAGACTTTTCTGTAATTGTGTCTTCCGCGCTGGACTTAGACTTCTTATCTGCAGATAAAGCCCTTCGAGCAATATAATTATCCACAGAATCGATCATCATGGGATCTAACTTTTCCTTAGAATGCTGAGCTGTTAGCTTAAGTGTAGGAAAAAGATGCATTATTCGCATAGGGGGTTTCCCCGCTTCTTTCCCGTACAGCCCGCTGGCGGCAAAAAACAAGCTAAGTGCGGCAGCCATTACCGTAGCACCTACTTGCCGTCCCTTCAGAATGACCACTGGGCGTGAATTTTTGTTTTCTGCTTGGGTTGCTACTGAGCGATAAATGTCTCGCATGTACTTCCACCCGCTACCCTGGGTGCTGAGATCAAATTTGTATCCATTGATAAGTAAGTTATTCTCAATAAATGATACAGGATCTAAGTTAGAAATACTTTTCTTTAGATCTTTAAATAGCTCTAGGTGGGAATTATCCCCACCAGTCTTGGATTTCAACTTGCCTTTCATATTCTATTCCGTTTATTTCCCGATATTTTTCTCAATACTTTCAAAGATATTTCTATTCTCCAAAGCTGGATCCATCTTTAGTGGCTCGGGGGAGCCTTCGGGAATCTCTTTTTCCTTAAGGTCGAATTCTTTTTTGCAATCTTCGATACACTTCTCGATCTTGGTCAGGTTTTGGCTAACATAGTCGTCGCCCAGCCGATCCTTCAAGACATAAATGACAGCTTGATTATCTGCATAGCCATTATGTGCCGAGAGAAAATTCTGAACAATTACCTGACACTTATTATCTAAATCTTGAGCTTCAGCTTGTTTGACGCTTAGAGCTAATGAGCTAAATACTTCGTCAGAAAGACCAGCGTGTTTGGACAACTGATCCAGCTTAACCCTTTCTCGCAATTCCTCAACCATAGATTCAACAGTATGAACCCGACCAGTCTTCGCATTAATAAGATGGCTGGAGGTTACATTCTCGTGCTTAGCATAGCTTTTGATAAAATTGTCAAACCATGGAGATTCACCCCTCAAGCTCTTAGCCTTATTTTCTGCTCGAACTTCTGTAAAAAGATCGCTTTCCAATAATTTCTGCAACTGTTTTGAAAGATCATCCATGGTGAACCTCTAGGCGTAGTATTTAGTTGAGTGCTCGATACCCTTGCCATCAAAAGGTCGAACATTATCTTCGCCGATTCGGCCAAGATCTTTATTTAAAAATAGACCTTTCAATTCCAACAGACCTTGAATGCTCAGATGCTCTCGGTCTGTAAACTTATATTTTTCATCTAGCGCTGCATACACAGTTTCTAGATCCTTGCCATTGGTAACGTGACTGGTAATGATCATCTTGGTGATCTGGTGCAAGAATGGATCTTCTACCAGAGTAATCTTTGCACTAGCCGATTTTTCCAGTTTTTCACCTTCGATAAAAGCAGTTACCTGTTCATCTGTGGGTTCCGCTAATTCAACAGCTAGCAAATTTTCACCTTCATCATTTGCAACGGAGATGAAGTATTGGATATCTAGCCCATCATTAATACGAGCAAATACTGTCTTGCCAATGCGGAGACCAGCTTTCTTCTTGCCTTTCTTGCCTTCCATCAAAGATTCATAGGCGCCTTCCAGTTGCTGAATATAATCAAAAATCATATCCCTCAGCTTCTCAGCTTCCTCTTCATCAATAACACCATTCTCATCGCCCTGAATAGCTTTGCTAATCTCTCGATCCAGTCGTTTGAGATAGGCGATTGCCTTTTCACAGCCCACGGTGGTCTGGCCACTATGACGAGGAATTTCATTCAGCTTGCGAGTCAAGTATACGATAAACTGAGAGTGATCTTCATCATCTTCCCAGGTCTTTTCCCTAGCCTGCTCAATCTCTTCTTCATCTTCCTGCTCTTCAGGTACGTGGAATACGATAGGAACATGGGCTAGGTGCTCGGCATCTTCTTCGCCGCCCTCATCCCCATCTTCACCAACTAATCCCCCTTCATCAACTTCCAAGACTTCCTCTGGGACATCATTCTCCAGAATGTCTTCGGCTTGATCAGCCTCTAACCCCGAAACCCAGGCAGGTGGTGCAAATTCAGCAGATTTTCCAAGTGTCATTCTTTCCTCCAGCTATTCTAATTCGTCATTTATTGCTAGATCTATCAATAGGTCATCGCCAAACTTTTTCGTAATATCAATCTCTCCGCTAGCGCCGCTAAAGAAGTTCCCCTGGGGATAGACCGTTCTACTTTCCATATTATCACGATAAAAAGACATGGGGAATGATAAAAGTCCTGTGGGCCATAATCCATTAAAGATACTAGGAGATAACGAGTATGGATTTGGATTGAATTGCTCCTCTCCCGCTCCAGCTTGTCCGTAATCACAATTTACAACATTCCGAGTATCTAATATAAATTCTGCATAGGGACACTTGCCTTCTCCCGCATAATGCCTGAAAATCTTTCTATTAGACTTTTTGATTGCTTCTGCCTCTCGAGGCTCGACCTTAAGGATGGAATGCATCCGATCCACCGAGGATCCAACCTTATGACACGCAGATGTTAAGGGTAGCCCAAAAGGACACTCCCGAACCCCATCGCCCCTAATTATAGCTAATTTCTTCATACTTATACCTTCTTCAAAGATAATTTAAATGCATGTATCTTCGGTATATTCATTGCCACAGCAAAATTAAACCTGCCACGCCCATCCCCTAGCACAGTGCTTCCTCGGTCATCCTCAACTATAATGATTGGGGGAATACCATTAGTTAACCAACCAATAGCCCTATTCGCCCAAGCCTTACCCCGAAAGCCACTCAATTCTTGAATCTTTTCTTCAGTGGTCATGCCATCGAAATCTTCGGGACTTAGCTCTAACCAGCCTACAACATCATCATACTGGTATACGTCCTCCAGTGGAATGTCGCCTAAATCTTCAAGATCAAAATCCTCTAAAATCCAACCGTCCTGACCCCATATCTCATCCGCATGCTCAATAGCATCTACTAAGTCCTGATGGGAAGGTTGTACGCCAGCCTTCTTCTTTGTCTTCAATTTCTTAACCTTTTTGTTTCGAAAATCATCTAAGATTTTCGTCCACCCTTCCCCGTAATCAAAATTCTTTCTGAAAAAAGGGGGAACGCGATTCTTTACAGCTTCTAGCCTTAGATAAGAATTACAAAACCTATCATCTTTAAATAAAGATGCATTCCGTAGAAATATCAACTCCCGCCTTACATTTGCAAGACCCTCTCCCTCCAGCGTATCTAGATGCTTAATCAACTCATCGAATTTTTCATAAAAACTCATAGAACATCCAGGATTCGTCTACTTTCTAATAAATTACGAATAACTTTCTTGGTTAACTCCAGATGTTCAAAAACTCCAAAATCAACCAATTCATTCAACATATCCTGATCATGGCTCAGGATGGAATTTATAATTTCTCCAGAATAGCGGGGATTTACCTTCTTTAACAAATGCAAGTTTTCCTCTATCGCACTTTTAACCTCAGGAGAAAACTTAAACCCAAACTTAGCCTTGTAGTAAAACGCCCTCAAAATCCGATTCGGTGATGACTCAAAACTCTTCGTGCAGTCCAGGGGGCATCGTATAATCCCGCCTTGTAAGTCCGAAATCCCCTGGTCCGTGATGTCAATAAAATGTTCCAAGTCCAGCGTAAGAAGCAGAGTATTTATAGTAAAATCTCGGCTATAAGTCTCCCTGACCAGTTCATCAAGATCAGTAACTTTTAAATCCGCTAAACTATCATCAATATCGTCATACTTAAAACAGCTGGAAAAATCGTATTTAATTCCATCGAAAAATACCTGCCTATGACCATCCCGCATAGTTCTTACCGAAACCCCTAAGTGTTCCGCAAAGGCCTCTGCCAACTTATTTATAGACTTAGATCCATTGGTTATATCAAAATCATGAAATACTATTTTAGCACCCAATAATACATCACGAGGAACACCCCCCACAATGTAGGGGGTATCGATACCCAACTCCTTGGCTAGGTCACCCAACAGAGCTAAACACTGTTTATAGCTCATTCATTACTCCTTAGGGGTCTCAGGTGCTGGTGCCGACGGAGCGGCCGCTGGGGCGGGAGGAGCAGGGGATTCTGCGGGTTTCTCGCCAATGTTGCCCACGGGTTTCGGCTTATTCATCTTCTTAGGAGGATTTGCCCTCTCCTCTAATTGCTGGCCTAGATCACCAGAAATATCATATTCCAAAGGTGGGTCGGTTGATACGGATCTCAATTTAGGAATAATATCTTCAATTTTGTTACTGGCATAACCGAAAGCTTCGATTAGTTTAGCCTGAGCATCGGTAAGCTCGGGAAAGAAGCTGGCCACATTTAGATTATAAAGATCTAAGTCAATACCCGCAATTTCCCGTACAATATTACGACGCTTCAATCGAACCGAAACCTCGTGCAACTTGGCAAGAATTGGTTCAAAATCTTCCTTCTTCAAGTCGTCAATTGTCTTTTCTTTAGAGATTGCAATCTCATCTGTATTATGTCTATTTATCTCTCTCTTGGAGTTGTTGGTTTGTGCTGCTGGAGCCACAGGGTCTGCGAATTTCTTCAGCAAAGCGCCCCCTTCCACAAATGCCATCTTATTAAACACATTTGCTGTTTTTATAACTGTATCCCGAATAGTTGAGGCAGTCTTTAGCTTACGAATCTTCTTCCGCAGGCTATTAAGAGAATCCTCTATTTCATCAATCTGTTGGTCGGTTAGGACGTCTCTGTACTTCTCCAGCAATTTATCAATTGCAAAAGTTCGACTAATCATCTTGTTCTTAACATCATTCATATCAGAAGCATTTTGCTCCTTACGAATCATATCTGCATACGGTGGAATAGGCGGATCTGATACCACTTCTGGTTTGTATCGGGGGGTATCTATGGCCCAATAATTAACTCCATTTTCAAATACCGAAGCAATTTTCAATAAAGGCATAGCTCTCCCCGCGTACAAATTCTTCATACTTCCGTAATTTATATCATACCACAAATTAAAATCCTGGGCCTCTAGCGGAGGCATTCCCTTGGTTACCACCGATTTTGCGTATTGCAGCTTTTTACCCATAGCTAGAATTTTATAGATTTCTGTAGCCAGAAGCTTCCACTTATTCATATCAGGACCTTTTAAAACAATATTGCTTCTGTAAGCTTCGGGGTACGCTTTCTTAGCAATCCCCTTACTCTCGGCCCAGTTTCGAATAACCTCTGTGTAACTTTTAATCTTGGAAAAGTCTACAGAAGCCCTTTTCTCAAACATAAACTTTTTCAATGATATTTTGTCTTCATCAGAAAGATCGCCACAAATACCATGGCACTCTAAGTCCACAAAGTGGTCTATAAAGAAGTATGTTTGAAATTCCTCTTCAGAGGAAACGCCTAATTCAGAGGCAATTTTGGCATCCTCAAAAGCCTCTCGCTCCATTTCTGGGCCTAGGTTTTTAGAGTATATACCCATAAGGTAGTTGCGCATAAAGGCATTTAAGTTATCACTCACCTTCTTCCTCTAGTGGGTCGGAATCCACAAATTCTTCTGTGGCGGGGGTTTTACCTAAGGCACTATTCAGAAATAGAGCGTGTCCCGCAGCAACTGCTTCATCGCCCGATCCAGCGGAGAAGCTCAAAGCCTGCATTTTGTTATGAATTTTATCCATAAATTTCAAGGCCAAAGAGGGATCACATTCGGCTAGTGCTTCCCGAATACTCTCTCTAATAAGATTTACTTGGCTGGTGGCCACCGTAATATTGATATTGTGCTCTGTAGCCTCTCGATACCCTTCTATATATTTTTTATTCTGATCCATAACCTTCATAAGCTGATCGATGTAACTCTGAAGCAGTCTTTCTTCGTCATTTCTTATAGTTTCTTTGGCATTTATTTTATTGTACAAAGCCTCGATTCGGCTCTCAACCAGGGTAAAAACCTTTAAAATTTCTGATCTGGTATCGATTTCGGCCGAAGCTGCCTTCAACAATGCTTTCTGGTAGGCGGAATTATCAGATAATTCCTCTTCTACTTCTTGGTAAGCAAGCCATGACTTTGACGCTTTAATTCGCTCCCGCTCTATATCAGACGATACCTTAGCCTTAAGATTTAAGTGATTAGTCTTAAACTCCTGAAGCGTGGGAAAGCTTATCCTTAAATGGTCCTGGTGTACTTTGGGGTAGCGTTCGGCTAGCATATCCGAGATCTTTCGAACTGGAACGCTATCGGTAAGCATCTGAATAATCTCGTCTTTGTCTGGATGAATTAAGACTTTTGATTTTACTGCCATGCTATCTCCAAAATAAAAAAGGCACTTGATATGCCCTATTTTATTTACATTATTATTGGTTGGGTCGATGCCTTAAATGTGAACTCTCGAATATCTGAGGCGCAAATAAGTATTGATTGTACAACGCTGTTTGATTGGAGATTGAGCCCCCAGGATGCTTATTGCCCTGGTTATCAATCCAGCCATTATTGAAATCGTATACTTTTTTAGTAAGGATGTCTTGGTAGACGCCATCTTCCACCCGAACCATCAGCACCCCTGGATTTTCTGGGGAGGTCCTGCTAGATAGGGTTGAACCGCTTAGACCTGTTTCGGCAAAGCCTTCACGGTGCGGTTCCACCTTTGCAATCTCGCCAACGAGAGAGTCGAAAAGATTCAGATTTTCTTTTTTATCATTTTCTGCGGCAGTTGCCACAATCTCCTCTTCTACGGAGGAAACGGACTCTATGACTGAGTCAATAATATCTGACACTTCGGCTCGACCATCAGCATCCAATAGATTACAGAAAACGCATAAGGTTTTAACGGTATTCTCAAATGGACTTTCGCTATCCATAGCCTCTTCAATCGCCATATCAATAGCGTTGGAGGCTAGGATCTCGTTAGGCCCCTTCTTATCAAGGAAATTAGCAAAGCGGACTAAACTCTCTAAACTCATACTTATCACCTATTTTGTGTAGATCATTTGCACATTTTGCATAACGCTGGCATTTGATTCATGAGTTTTGGCCCGTTCGAGAGATGCTTTGATATAATCTCCAACTTCATCGACCGATTTCTTTTCAGAGTCAGTGCCATAGGCAATGTTCAAAACATTCAGAAGCTCATTAAATGCCATCTTGTGATATTCAGCGCCAAACTTATCCTCAATAACAGCGAGAGCTTCTTGAGCTTCTGGCATATTATTAACGCTTGCACTGACAATCATGTGACTGTAAAGCTCTTTGAAGGACATGCTTTGCTTCTCCGAAGAGAAAAGCTCTAGGTACCCTGGGGATGTATCATGAGCGAATGACTTAATATTTGCCGAATTAAATTCCTTAATATCTGGTCCAGTGGAGAAATGGCTAGGTAAGCATACGCGATTACCAGCGATTTCAATAGGTACGTGAATAGTTTTCTTGCCCGCTTTACCGATTACATTGGTAACGAATACCAGGCCGCTTTCTGACTCAGCCATCACCTTGACTTTATCGCAAGAGACGCCACAAGCCCTTAGCTCGGTTTCGATAACATTCTTAGCCTTAACAACTAAATCACGAGGATACTTGGTACCAGATTCCAGCAGAGCTTCGGTTAAAATAGATTCAGAGAAATCTTTTAGCGCTTCTGGCATCTCGACCTTCATTGGAGAGAGGTCTTCGTATACATGATCAACGATATCGCCGTACACGCCTTGTGATCCTGGTCGAATAGAGTCCCAGCTCACATTGCTTTCCTCAGCCACCTTCTGCAAATCATACTGCTTTTTAGCAGCTACTAGAGACTGTAAAACGCCCACGGGGGTCGCGGTTACATAGTCATTCTTACGTTGCTTGGCCACGCATCTGTGAAGATTTGACTCGTTCAAGTCCACAAATTCCTGGCCATCCACGAACACGCTAGGCATCATTACACTATTACCAATGACTTCAGCTGGGATGAGCACGTTGGCAGAGGTATTGCCCACAGCAATATCTGCAGAGTAGATGATAAAATCATCATTTTTGCTAGCAATCGTAACGCTGTTTTCTGGAAAGCCAAGGGTGTCCAGCTCTAAAGATACGCATTTCCTGCCATTCTCAGCGAACTTGCTATGAGTGGCTTTATCGGCTAGAGAGGTTTTTGAGAACAACCCTTCTAATTCCGCTACCATCTCCCGATCCACAATATCAATCGAGGTGCCATCACCCCGAAGAGTTGCTATATATTGCTCATTCGTATGAGCGGCACCTTGGTACATCTCTTCTTGCAGCAAATCGCCAAAAAGGGAGGCAAATTTCTCCCGATTACCATAATGCCCAATTTGATCATAGAGTTCTTGAAATTCCCTCTGATTCATGGTGGCGAGGGAGCCTCTCTTCTCAGCCATACGATTTACTACCTCACCCAGAGATACAATCGCACGATCTTGTGGGTGACGAATTGCCGCTGCGGTCAACCGCTCAGCTAATTCACTTACGAAAAAATCTTTACCATCTAGTAAAGAACTTGCAAGCTTACCCATTTCAGCAATTTCATTTTTCATTTACTTCCCCTCACTCATAAGGCGAACCAAGACTTCTTTCTTAGCTTGGGGAAGATTTGAAACCAAATCCCGCTCAAACTCTTTAATACTAGCTTTTTTCTCTAAATATTCTGCAAATTGAGCCGCTTCAGAGACTTCGTAACCCGCATTAGCTGCAGTAAAAAGCATAATAGGGAAGTCTTTATAAGCCAGAGTCACATTGCCGCGAGAATCAGGAGTTGCCTTCCAAAACTTGGTTGAAGCAGTCGCCACAATATCCTCAGCCTCTTCGTAAAGCGCTACCAGATATTTCTTCCCATCCTCACCGTCCCTTAGTTCCCAAAGCTGCTCACTGCCATTCAGTGGTTTGTAGGCATCGAAAGCGCACTTCCTAAATAAATGCTTTACTTGTTCATATTCATAAGAAGTTCTTTCTTTATTTACGGCTTTATCCAGCCCTTCCCAGTCAAGCATCAGCTCCTCCGCACAGAGATTACTATTCTTACTAATCGTTTATTAGTAGAGTCATTTTCCTACGCCTATATTAGCATGATTTACATCCCAGTTCATCATTTTAAGGTAATCGGAGGGTATGAGATCCATCAACCCCTTAGACAAACTCCTAGGTTCTGAAGGAAAAGTGTGTACCACCACACCATTATCACGCATACTTAGGTACAAATTCGTGATCTGTTTGCCACTAGTTATTGTGAAAAGGGGTGCCGAATCATTAAAAACACTAACCATACACCCTGGGGAAGCTAAATGTTCGCAAACTGTCTGCAAGGTTACACCTTTATACCACAGCCCAATATCATTGGAGATGCCGTAAAACTTATAACTAATACCGTAGTCCCATAATTTCAATCCATTCTCCAAGATAAATGATTCCTTAAATAAGAGAATATCTCTCTCCTACTTAATTCACCCTTATTCTTAGAAAAACAGGACTTCAGGCTAAAAAGGAATCTTTTAGCCAGCTCCTCATATGAATTTATACGAATTGGCAAGGATTCATGCCAAAAGAACCTCAAATCATAAGAGTTAGCCAACTTGGAAGCGTAAATCAAAGAGCCCATATATTGAATGCTTACAACGAAAACATAGGTCTTCTTAAATATGTCGTACTTCTTTATCTCCGACAAATCCAGGTTCTTCAGATAAATATCGTTTCTCCACTTCCCCTTCCTCTTAATGGAAATTTTCCACCACCAGCCATAATCAGTCAATTTCATACGATAAACCCCCATCTCTGGGGGTTTATACATTTTATCCTATATACTACAGCATATTATTAGGTATAGAGTAGTATGGGTTCGGATTTCCACCCAAAACCCCGTTTCTTCTTAATCCAGGTAATACCTGTAATCGGGGGCTCTAGTTCTGTCCGAGAGTCAATATAGCCCTTCGATGTATCGTAGCGCAAGGGGACCCCCTGAAAAGACAACTCTCCATTGGAATTTTCCCGTATTACAGAGTAAACCCTACCCCATTCATCCTCACAGCTACCCGCGATAATCTCTGTAATGGGAAGGGATACGTGAAAATGGGGCACCCCATCAATAAACTCTTCAATAAGAAAGTCAGTTAATTTCATTTAACCCCTCGGTAATTGGGATTTTCCACGATCTCGAAGTCATCGAGGGTGAGGATGTGGCCGATATGGTAGAAAATACCATTGTAAATAAATGGCTTCTTCAGCTTTATAATGTGCGGTTCGCCCTTATAAATTCTCAAACTAAAGTCATAAAATTGCAATCCTAAGAATTTTCCGTCATAATGGATCTTGTAACCAGGGTTATGAGGAATGGTTGTACTCCACTCTGAGTCGTTTATGTTGCCGCCCCAGGTGCAAAACCACATCCCAAAATCATGAATTTTCACTTAGGCCCCTTATAGTTGGGATTGATCACTATTTCGAAGTCGTCGAGAGTAATACGGCGATCATATGCGTTTTTATGTACAAAACCTTCTCTAATAGGTAGTTTACTTTTAAGAACTATGATGTAGGGCTCGTCATCATAAATTACTGAATCAAAGTTAGACCATTGCTCCCCTAAATCATGCCCGTCATAATAAATACGAAATCCGCCTTCTTTGGGAATCGTTACCAACCACTTCTTACTTACCGCTTCTTGAAACCACAGCCCAAAATCGTGCATTTTCATTAAAAATCCCCTTACAACCTAAATTTCCACAAAAATTCATTTACATCATATTCCCAACCCAGACCTGATAGATCCAAAGACCCCTGCCAAGTAGCAAATATCGCCTTATTATCATCATCCATACGACTAAAAATTTGAATGGACTCGAGCATCAAATAACCTTCTAATTCATCCAAACGCCACAAAGCATTGGTAATCGGCGTAAAACCCCCAATTCCCCCAAAGGCCTGAGATTGCCTAGCCCCTCGGGGGAAAAATTCAAATAACTTCATGCCTGAATCCTCATCGGACGGGATAGCTTAGACAGATACCCAGCCGTCGCAAACTCCCAATCCCCGCAACCCTCGACCTGCGGGGGCACACAGCCCTCCGAGCAGTGTGCAAATAAGTAGCCCTCATCAATACAATAATAAACTCTAGTTCCCTGCCATAGAATCGTATCAGACCCAAGCCTTATATGGAACATGCCAGAAACTGACGAAACTGGATAAGCAGATAAGTCATCCAGTTTAAGTTCCCCATATAATGCGCCAGAAGAGGTCGTCCAGAGATAATCATTTAATTTCATAAGGGGTCTCTGTAGTGGGGATTTTCCACTATCTCAAAATCATCCATAGTTAAACGATGATCGATCGTATATATTGTATAATGTCTTCGACCAAAACATCCTCCATCTAGATGGAAATGTTTATTAAGATTGACGGAGTACGGCACATCGTCATAGATTATCAATCTATAATCGTTAACCTGGCACCCCCATTGGTACCCCAAGTAGTTCCCATCATAATAAATAGCGAATCTCTCAGCTTGTGGAATATCGGTAAACCATTCTTTGGCCCGCCCCATATCCATAAACCATAATCCGAAATCAGTAAGTTTCATTCAAAACCTGCATAGTTGGGGTTTTCCACTATCTCAAAATCATCCATGGTTAAACGATGACCAAGATCATAGCGGGCTAACGAGTACCCATCGTCTCTAATTACAGAAAAAGGTTTTGTAAGCTTGATCGTGTAACGCTGGCCGATTGGAAATGGTGGGTTGAAGTAGTTATCTTGGAACCCTAATTGCTCGCCATCATAATAAATATAAAACCAACCTTTTGTCGGGATGGTGGTTGACCACAGATCAACAAAATCCCTAAACCACAAGCCAAAATCAGTAAGCTTCATTCGTTACCTATATTTTCTGTATTTTCTTTGATCTCGAAGTCGTCGAGGGTCAAAAGACGATCAATCAAGTAAGTGCGGTGGTACCCATATGCGCCAGAAAGGCGAGATTCTTTTTTGAGCTTTATACTGTACGGCGAGGATTTATAAATTGTAAAACTAAAATCAGTCCTTTGATACGCCAATTCATAACCATCATAATAAATGTGAAATCCAGGTTCTTGAGGAATGGTAGTTGACCACTCACCCTTCCAATTATCATGGAACCATAAGCCAAAATCATGAATCTTCATTTTTGCTCCTGGTAGTCGGGATTTTTCACTATCTCAAAATCATCCATAGTTAAAACGCGACCGATCGAATAGATTGTGTACCAAAAACCTGCGCCATCTATACACAAATCTGTACAGAAATTTTTCTTAAGATTGATGATGTACTGCCGATCGTTTATAATTGTCAATGCACAATCATCAGGATCTTGGCTCCCCAAGTAGTTCGCATCATAATAAATATAAAACCAACCGTTTGTAGGGATTGTGGTCGACCACACTTTTTCTCCATTATGCCAATAATGGAACCATAAGCCAAAATCATGAATTTTCACTAATTACCTCGGTAATCGGGATTTGGGATTATCTCAAAGTCATCGAGGGTGAGGGGTCGACCGATTCGGTAGAACCCCGCGAACAATGGAAAATTATATTTCAATCTCATAATAAGTTGTTGGTGGTCCAGAATCATTAGATTGAAATCACTATATTGATAGCCTAACTCCACCCCATCATATAAAATTCCGAAATAACCTTCTCCTTGAGGGATCGTGGCTGACCACTCAGGATGAAACCCTCCGTGTTTCAAATATCCGAACCATAAACCGAAATCATGAATTTTCACTCAGCGCCTCTGTAATCGGGGTGGGGCGACGGATCTGGTGATAATGTCCATCAATCTTAATAATTAAGGGACCAGTATCATCATCAATCAAAATATTCCCAACCCACCCTAAAAATTCACCGTTATAAAACACGCTAAATTCTCCTTCTTGCGGGACGCTAGTAGACCACTTATCACCCCTAAACCATAAGCCAAAATCAGTCATCTTCATAAGTCACCTCTGCAATCGGGATTGGGAATTATTTCGAAGTCGTCGAGCGTAAGTCGACGGCCGATTCGGTGGAAATATCCTCTCAGTTTAAAATTATTTTTTAATTTGATGATAAATTGCTTACCATCATAAACATCCAGCTCAAAATCACTATATTGATGTCCTAACCTCACCCCATCATACAGTATATAGAAAAAATCTTCTTGAGGGATGGCGGTTGACCACCCAAGATTATCATCCTCGTCTATCGAGTATCCGAACCATAGCCCGAAATCAGTAAGCTTCACAATACCCTCCGCCAAAACCGATCGTAAAAGATTGGCTTAATGAAAAATCAGCCGCCAAAACTAAGTAATGACGGCTGATCAACTACACAATTAATCTTCATCCCCAATTCCAGGCTTAATCCGAGCAGACTTAAGACTCGGCAATGAATCACCTCCACTAAGTTTGACCGAGTCGCGCTCCTTGAGAATCTTCATAACTCTGTCAAGGGTATCTAGCACATCATCCCTAGTCTCACACTTAAACACTTTATTCAATAATTCAATGGCATCCGAAACATTAAGTTCCGCCAAAAATTCGTCAGCCGAACTACCCGCCGATTCCGTAGCATCTGAAAATTTATTACTCATTCTTCACTCCCTCTTTCCTCGCCCAAAATCAGGCGTTACCACCCTTACCCACAAAACCAGCCCCAAGAGCACCTAAAACAAAACGCACTCTTTTAAAAAGTGCGCGAACCCACCCCCACCCAACTAACAGGTGGGGATGGCCCTCCTCCTATCGCATCATCCCTACGTCAGGTCGCTAACCCCCGAAACTACAGCCGTAACTAAGCTGGGAGTTTCGGGGGATTCGTCTTCTGTAGGATCAAATAATGGAGCCCTCATGATCGCATCCCCCTCAAATACGCAGCAAATACCCTCAAACACCGCCCCCTCTTGACTTAACTCCTCGCGGGCCTGGGGGCTTAAGGCAGAGTCGAACTCAAACAATACCGAATTACCATCAGCACTCAAATAAGACTTATCAACCATTACAACCTCATCCCCCGTTATCTTAGATAAGTGATAAATAATACCATGGCTCAAGTTATCGGTAAACCATACAAAGTTACCAAAAGGAAATACCTTGGTGACTTTCCGACAATCCCGCCGCTTATTCCCTTGAGTGTGGAAATTCACTGCGACTAGAGAATCGCTAGCCATTACATAATCTATGGAAATTTCTGTAACAGCTCTAACGTCTACTGCGGGCTTGTCACTGTAATCTCGGGGTTGCTCTGGACGGTAGTTCTGAATATACTCAGTCAATTGAGACTGACTATTCGAAACCCGACCAAATTTTGCATGAAAGTCATTATGACAATCCTGACATAGTGAAATCCCATTATCTACATCAAATCTAGCTTCTGGATTAGAAGAGAAATTTTCAATGTGATGTGCATGCAGCTTATTTCCCCGCGCATTCTTATAACCACAGCACTGACAAGTATAATCGTACTTGTCATGGACCTTTTCTACCCATTCCCATTTCTCTGAAGATGTCCTATCAGCCTTGTATTCGGTGGTGATGCCACCTTTCCAATTGGAATTTTTATCTCCTGTCTTCGATGATACCATTTTTTTATGATAGCATCCGCAGCTCATAGTTATGCCCTTTAGCACGGATTTAGATTCTGGAACTGTAACACTGCCGCATTCACATTCACAGAGGAATTTCTCAGCAATACGCATACCGTTTATCGTCTCGGGGGGTATGACGGCCTTTATCAGCAAAGAATTAATCTTTTTACCAATATATTTGGTATTGCTGTCATGAAGGCTGCAATTAGGTCCGCAACAACTCATTTCTTTCCCAGGCTTAACCACATTGCCCATGGATTTTTCATATTCCCTGCCACAATCACAGGTTACTGTGCACAGCCGACCCTTAGTTGGGTGATGCTGGGGATTTAATGCGGTAATAGTAAAGCAACCATACTTGTTACCGAGATGCGTCCGAATAGACTGCTGTAGCTTAGAGCAAGATGTGCTGCACGAACGACGCGCTGCAAAATCTACTGAGCGCGCATGAAACTCTCCGCCACAAAAATTACACGTGCAAGTCCACCAAGCAAAACTACCCTCAACCTTTTGCAATTCCTTCACTGCAAAATATTCATTTTTAAAACCATACTGATTCTGTATCCTGCACTTATAAGCAGGGATTCCTAGCTCAGTCATCCTGTCAATCAGGGCTCTATCATTTTCGCTGATCCCTGAGCCTTTCGCTGGTGCTACAGGGGTTGCGGTTTCATTCTCTACTTCTTTTTTATCGCTCATACATACTCTCTTTTCAGTTCTGTGAGACGCACCTTGCGTTCACAGTATTAGTAGCCGAGAGATGGGAGCTTCGCAACTTTTTTAAAAGAAGTTGAATCTTTTTTTTCGCCGTGAAACTACCATCCATAAAATTGGGTACGTAAACGGCGATCGGATAAAATTATTTTAATCAGCCTGGGCCTGCGTTAGGGATTCCTTGGTGCTGGGGGTAAATAAAGCCCCAGCGCAAACGGCATTTGTATTACTTTGAGAAAGATATTTCATCCATTCTGCGGAAAATTTCACAAATCTCCTCGTCAGCAGAGGTAAGCTTGCGAATCTTTCTTATTGCCCCACCGTATCGCTTTCCTCCGTGGGAATAATCTAGATTTCCGAAGAGTATTTTGTGAACCGTTGTTTGACATAGATTTAGAAGGTACGCAGCTTCCATCTGTGTTTTTTGCTCGAAGTAAATCATTTTAATGACTTCCGACTGCCTGGATGTCAATTTGGTATTAATTATTTCGATTACTTTGCTCATAAGCCTCTCTCTCAGCTCAATCAGCTCATCTTTATCTTCTGGCGACAGTTCTCCCTCGGTGGAGAGGGATGAGAGGCTTGCTAGGATATTGGGGTCTACGAGAATTTCTCTAAATTTATATTGAACTGAATCTGACTTTGCCATAATTTCCTCACGTATTGTTTTTAAACATATACAAATAAAATAGCCCGAGGGGGACTCGGGCTATACTGAAATAATGATAGTGTTTTGTTTACGTGGTATTGTGCGGGTTTATTATTATTTCGAAGTCATTGAGGGTAAGTGGGCGATCCAGAGTGAATAGACCGTTACCGTCTGTTGTTTGTGGAAAGTGTTTTTTTAGTCTTAGCTCCAATGGGTAGTATGAGTATTTGGGGTTCCCGTGTATATATGTTTTATATATGGAGTCGATTGCATCTTTATATTGATATCCTAGCCACCGCCCGTCGTAAAAAATGTCAAATCCAAGTGAATCATTAGAGATAGTGGTTGTCCATTCATATCGACCATAGTTATATTTATACCAGAGGCCAAAATCAGTAATTTTCATTTATCACCTGTGTATTCGGGATCTTCTATGATTTCGAAGTCGTCTAGGGTGAGGTGTCGCCCGATGTAAAATATACCTCTTGGTTTCTCCTGAAAATGTGTTTTTAATTTTATTTTGTATTTCATCCAGGGGTTGGTATATAGCTCGGGGTTACGTGCGCGCTGTTGTCCTAAACACAGACCATCATAGAAAATGTAGAAGAATTATTCTTTGGGGGGTGTGGTAGCTAAATTCCAAGCTTGGGTGTTGCTATCCCAGCACTTGAACCAGAGTCCGAAATCATGAAGTTTCATACAGCACCTCTATACTCGGGGTTTTCTATGATTTCGAAGTCATCGAGGGTTAAAAGGCGGCCGATCATATAAGTGCCATTGTAATCCGACCTCTCTAAAAATTTATTTCGTAGTTTTATGATGTGCGGCTCATCATAATAAAGGTCTAAATCAAAATTACACCGATAATCTCCCAGCCATTCTCCATCGTAATAAATCTGAAATGAAGATTTTTCGTAAATAGTGGTCGACCAATGGTCTTTTCTATTGTGCCAATAACGAAACCAAAGCCCGAAATCATGAATTTTCATAATCAACCTATTATAATGTGATAGCTTAAAAATACCATTAGAGCTCCTTTTTGGGATTGGGAATGATATCGAAGTCGTCCATAGTTATGGGTTGATTTACTGATATACTCTTCAAACCTCTTGCCTCATGCTTTCTTGGCTGTAGCACCCAATCTCCATGTGCAAAGATACTTAGTGGGTAATTATCCCACTTGGATGCGATACATTTTCCGTGAAAAAATATGTAAAAATTCATTACCTTGGGTAGGGTTTTGGACCACACTTTTACTCCAAAGTCTTCATAGTAGAACCACAAGCCAAAATCATGTATTTTCATCAAGTACCTCAAAATCTGAATCTTTGGGAACGTATCCTAGGGGGAAGTTCCAAAAACGGCCATCACGAAATTTATCAGAACTTCCTGATGCTCGCGGGCTTAATTTTGCTTGGCTTTTCTTTAGTCTGTCCAGTTCTATCCATGATTCTTCTGGAGGGACCCTATAATAGCCTACCCAAAGTCCATTGTAGTAAATTGCAGAAACCCCTTTGGGATTTTTCCTCCAGAAGTTATCATGGCCTTGGAACCACAGGCCGAATTGTCCGCATACGAACTCTGGTCTTTCAGAGAAATAAGTATTTAAGACTTCATTTGAAAGCTGTCCGTCGAGTGCTTCGAGCACCTGGAATTTAAGCTTGGTATTTTCTAATTCAAGGAGAGAATTAGCCTGTAATAATTTGTCAGAAAGTATGTCTGGATTTGATTTGGCTGGCAAACTGTTCCTATGACGAATGTGAAGAATATGGATTTCGGTTGCGGCAATAATAACCACGAACGCCAAAAATATGAATATCATAAGGTCTATATCCTTTTCAATGATTTGAGTAGCAGGGATTTTTTATTACCTCGAAGTCGTCCAAAGTGATAAGTCGACCCAATAAATAAGCATTATTAATTCGCTCATGTTCATGGAATTTATTTTTTAATTCGATTAAGTACCGCTCTCTCAGGTACAGGTATAAGCAAAAGTTCCTATGCTGACATCCTAACTCCACCCCGTCATAATAAATTTTGAACGGTCCTTCTTTAGGAGTGGTAGATGACCAGATACCAAACTGATAAAACCACAGCCCGAAATGATGAATTTTCACGATATCTCCAGTTCGCAGATAGGCTCTGAGTAAGTAGCTATATATAAGAATCTTTTTATATACTGAGATTGAGTTCGAGAATAGCCCCCGCCATTTTCGATAAATGTCCACACTATACCTTCTATTGGTGGAGGCGGGCCACAAGTGGTGACTTCCAATCTTTGTTTTGTTTGGTCGTAGTGTAGTACGCTTTGACAGCAAATTAAGGCACCAGAAGGGCTCCAGGGGGTTTTAAACAGGGACGTAGCTGTTGTTTGTGGCGGATCGCGCAAAGGTGTGATATCCATAATATTTATGGAATATAGGATTTGCCCTGCTATGCGCAGATGATTATTAAGGAAATCTTGGAGTTTCACTGTATGCCTCTAAACTCGGGGTTTTCTATGATTTCGAAGTCATCGAGGGTGAGTTGACGGCCGACTTTATAATAACTTCCATCACGATCGAAATTCCCTCTTAGCCTTACGATATAAGACTTATCGTGGTAAATAAATAGGTCATAATCTCCATAGCCCCAAACATGAGCCAAGCGTTGACCATCAAAATAGATTGCGAATCCACCTCCGTCTTGCGGAATCGTGGTGGACCATTTCTGGAAGCCTTGACCTTTGTCGTGGTATTTGAACCATAAACCAAAATCATGAATTTTCATAACAATCCTTATAGTGGACGTTTTCTATAATCTCAAAATCATCGAGGGTAAGCTGGCGGCAGATGGAGTACGTAATATAGCCCTTTTGATAAGGGTATTTTTTAAGCTGGATTATGTAGGGATAGTGAGAGTAAATAATTAAGTCGAAAGACGAATCTTGGATCCCCAGCTCCACCCCGTCATAGTAAATATGAAATGGAGCTTTTTCGCAAATTGTGGTCGACCATTCCCCGCTAACCCGACATCTAAACCACAGGCCAAAATCATGAATTTTCATACAGCACCTCTGTAGTCGGGATTCTCTCTGATTTCGAAGTCTTTGAGTGCTAATGGACGGCCAAAGATATTCGCATTATCGCTTTACGGAGTGGAGTTAGAACTCTGGGTGACACTTCTTCCAGCAAGTCCCCGCTAGGTATAATGTCGAAGTCATCCAAGGTTAAGCAGCGATTTATCTCATAACAGCGGTAGCTTTGGGTTTTGCTTATCAGTGGAAATTGGCTTTTGAGCTTGATCATGCGGGGCGTATCACAGTAAAGCTGAAGTGAGCTTGGATCATGATAATAGCTGCCCACGGGATGTCCGTCAAAATAAATATCAAAATCAATATAAAGCACATCAAATTGTGGAATAGTTTTAGACCATTCAGGCCAGCCGTCAATCCGATAGCAGTCGTCGGTTTTAAACCACAAGCCAAAATCAGTAAGTTTCATGGATCTCCCGTATAAAGTGGGTTTGGCACTATATTAAAATCTTCCATAGTTAAAAGTCTACCCACTTCGTAGGCTGATGCTGTGCCCTCTTTTTTAATAAGATTAGGAACAATCATTTTGTAGGGAATTTTATTTCGATATCTCCAATCGACTATTAGTTCAAAATTTGCAGCTTGGGTGGCCAGCAAATATCCATTATAAAAGATGTCAAAATTTCCTTCTCGGGGTATAGTGGAAGACCACAGATATTCATTCCAGCCACGCCAGCATCTAAACCATAAGCCGAATTCGTGTAATTTCATAAGCCACCTACGTAATTGGGATTTGGGATTATTTCAAAGTCATCGAGGGTAAGAAGACGACCGATAAAGTATGTAGCATATCTGCGGGTCTGGATGGTTTTAGGAAAGGAGTTTTTAAGCTGGATTATACAGGGGGTGTCCTGGTAAAAAGCTAAGTCGAAAAGCGAATCTTGGAACCCTAACTGTACCCCATCATAATAAATCCAATAGTCAACTTCTCGAGGAATTGTGGTAGACCAGCTCCGAATGCGGGTATTATCATTCCACAACCTAAACCACAGGCCAAAATCAGTAATTTTCATAAATTTCCTAGCCGTCTGGCACGTAGTCGGGATTTTCGATTATTTCAAAATCGTTAAGAGTGAGGCGGTCACCTATATCAAAATGACCCCTTCCTTCATTCACCCATACCATGGGAAATGAATTTTTAATCTGAATCTTGTACGGAGCATCACCCCATATTTTCAGATGCGTACTTTCCAGTTGGTAGCCCAAGTACCAGCCATCATAGAGAATAAAGAAAATCCCAGCTTGCGGAATTGTAGTAGACCATTCGCCATATTGCTCAAACCACAAACCGAAATCGTGCAGTTTCATTGTTTGCCTAGGTAATCGGGATTAGGAATTATTTCGAAGTCGTCGAGGGTTAAAAGTCGATTGAATAAATATTGACTTCCATTTGGGGGGTGTAATGTGTTGAATTTGATGAGGTAGGGCTTCGATTCAAAGATCGTAACCACATAATTGGGCCATTGAATCCCCAAGCATATCCCATCATAGAAAATTTGAAATACTGTTTTTGGGGGTATTTTGGTAGACCACTCGCACCAAGGACCTAACCCGCAACTAAACCACAGGCCAAAATCTTGTAGTTTCATAGGTTCCTTTCCCATGGAGGCGAAATTAATTCAAAGTCAGTCTTACTTAACAATCCATCGTAATAGCCATGGCATACAGTAAAGGTGGTATGAACCTTATTATCTAGCATCCTAATACCACAATCCCTATTTAACCGAGGAATCAGTACTTGGTTATACCTGCAAAACAATTTAAAATAGGATGAGGAGGGAGTGACGTAACCGACCACTTCCCCCCCAAACCAAAGCTGACAATTCCGATCGATGACATTGCCTCGTAGAAAGCTCTCATCAGAAAAATTCAAAAAGAATAGGAGGTAATCATTCAGCTTCATTTTTGACCCGCAAACCAAGCCTGACCTGGCCAACAGAATCATAATGATACCTAATAACGCTAACCTCGTGATGAGGAAAGTGTTCTTCTAAAACCCCTTTTAACTTATCAAGCTTTGAGCTAGATTCCTTTATGCATCCAGAAATCCAATCATAACCAGAGAATTGGCTGGGGTTGGGGTTTACAATCGCAGCTAAATTCGGGCGATAGAGGGTCAATTTATTTATCGAACTCTCTTGGAGGGCGATGGTTGAGACTCCTTGGACCTCAGGGAATTCATTGCGAGTGATTTTTTTATAGATCAGGGTTCTGCTTAGCTCCCCTTCTTCAGTATGGATGGGACAAACTAGCCAGAAGCCGAATTCATGTAATTTCATTATTTGCCTTTGGGTTGGGTAGGATCAGCGATCAGGTTCTATTGGTTTAATGGCCGAGATGGATTTCTGACTATTTCGAAGTCGTCGAGGGTTAAACGCCGATATGGACGGTAATAAAGGTCAATCTTTTTAAAATTATTTTTCAAATTGACTATGTACGGCTGGTCGTCGAAGATGCGCAAATAAAGATTACTTGCTTGGTACCCTAAGAATATCCCGTCATACATAATATAAAAATATTGGTTTGGGGGAATTGTGGTGGAATACTCCCTGCTATGTAACGTCCGAAACCACAAGCCAAAGTCGTGTAGCTTCATTTGATGCCTTTATAATCGGGATTCTCAATAATCTCAAAGTCGTCCAGGGTAATACGTCTACCTATATCCATATAACGGCAATCGATATCGTCTAATCGATATTCACATCGAAGCTTTATGATGTGTCTGGTTTCAGGGTAAATTGACAATATATTATCAAAGAAATTATGCCCTATTTTCTCACCGTCAAAATAAAAATCAAAGATATCTTTCGGTGGAATGGTAGTTGACCACTCATCCCCATCAGGAGTGTTCCATAATTTAAACCATAAGCCAAAGTCATGTAGCTTCATTGCTCACCTCCGTATTGGGGGTTTTCAATTATTTCGAAGTCATCAAAAGTTAGAGCCCGCCCTATATCGTAACCACCCCAGCTTGAGGTCGGGAAGTTGGATTTTAACTTTATTATGTGATATTTAGTATAGACAATACCTAGTTCGTTACTTCTATTCATCCAACCTATGCGTACTCCGTCATAGAAAATCCAAAAGCCCGAGTGTGGCAGAGCTGTAGCAAGCCACTTACCAGTATCCCAGCATTTGAACCATAAGCCAAAATCATGTAGTTTCATTGTTTTAGTAGGTAATTGGATTTTCAATGACTTCAAAATCCTCTAATTTTATAGGCCGACCAATCCTAAATCGGCCAGCACCATCTAGAGGAAATACTGTGTTGAGTTTGATCAAATGCAAATACGCATTAAGCGTCGTTAGACGGAACTCATCATTTTGATATCCCAAGCATTCCCCGTCATACCAGATACCCAAGCGAGGGCCCTTAGGGCCACTGACCATCCTCATCCTTAAACCACAACCCAAAGTCATGTAGCTTCATAAATCACCTTTGTAATCGGGGTTAAGTATAATCTCGAAGTCGTCGAGAGGTAGGGGACGACCAATATTATAACCATCATAACGACCGTCCCAGTAATTAGGAAAGTCTTTTTTCAGTTTTATAATGTGCGGCGTGTCGCTACTAATAGCTAAGAAAAAATCACTCCATTGAGTCCCTATTTGCACTCCATCATAATAAATATGAAAGTCGCCTTCGGGAGGAGTTGTGGCGAGCCATTCATAAGTGCCATAGAAAAAAAACCACAAACCGAAATCAGTAATTTTCATTGCTCGCCTTTGTATTTCGGGTTAGGAATTATTTCAAAGTCATCGAGGGTTAAAAGTCTATTGAATAAATATGTATTTCCATGGGGGAGGTGTGATGTGTTGAGTTTGATGAGGTATGGCTCCGAATCAAAGATCGTAACCACATAATCGTATAACTGATATCCCAAGCATAACCCATGGTAATTGATATTAAACTCATAGCTTGTCGAAGGTGGTTGCTTAGACCATGACACAAGTTCCCCATCCTCCCAATAGTCAAACCATAAACCGAAATCAGTAAGCTTCATATAGAGCCTTCATAATTTGGATTTTCTACAATGTCAAAGTCATCCATGGTTAGTCTGCGATCCACTCTGTACCAACCTTCGCCCACTTTAGGAAATACGGATTTTAACGCAATAATATGCGGCCCATCATCCCAAACCTGCAGCTCAAAATCAGAATCGTAATAATGCAATCCCAGTGTCCACCCATCATAATAAATGAGTAACGGCCCACTATACTGAGAAATAGTAGTTGACCACTGATGCCCACTAGGAGTGTTCCATAATCTAAACCACAACCCGAAATCAGTAATTTGCACTAAGTACCTCGGTAATGGGGGTTTGGTATTACCTCGAAGTCGTCGAGAGTCAAGATTTTGCCAACATAAAAAAGATCCGAGCTGTTTTGATAAAAACCCGTCTTTATCTTAATGGCGTGTGAATTCTTATAGTTTTCCACCATCCTTATGGTATCACAGGACCGTTGCACATACAACTCTTGCCCGTCATAATAAACAGCAAAAATATCATTGTCTGGAAAAGTGACAGACCAATCTCCCACCTTCCATGGCACAGGCCATGATGGATCTACAAATTCTAATTTACGAAACCAAAACCCGAAATCAGTAATTTTCACAAGATCTCCTTCAATCTATCGGCTCGTCCCAGCGACCTAACTTCCTCTTTTCGATTACCACTGGCTCTCGAACAGGCCTAACCTTAATTGAAGAATCATAACAACTCTTCCCTATCCTACCATAAACCCGAACAAAAACTGACCCCTTAGCATCCGCCAACAAGACAGAGTAGCTCCATGACAACTCAGATGCATCGGAGTTTTTTAACGCTGATTTGCTATTTCTCAATTTCTCAAGAACTATCTTCACCTGCTCTGGATATAACTCAACTACCGTTTCATAACTTACTGGGGTTTCCATAACACCTCAAATTGCTTTGCTCTTCAAATACTCATCCAAGTCTTTAAACTCAGTAGGAACATTGCCCTTCCTTATATTTACGCCGTAATTCTTATAATTGTTAATGTGTGTATCCGCAGCTTCTTGACCACTAGCGTCATTATCGAATAACAACACAATATTTTTAGTGTATCGAGACAAAATCACTAATTGCTGCATCGTAAACATAGTGCCAGAAGTAGCCACAACATTACGAAATCCACTCTGATGGGCGGTTATAACATCAAAATTACCCTCTACGATATAAACCTTATCCTTGTCCCGTATCGAATCTATGGCTAAGTTCAACCCAAAAAGGATATCGCCCTTCTTAAAGGACGTATTATTGTACTTAGAGATGTCTCGAGCATCCATTTCTTCATCAGAACAAACCGCCCGACCAATTACAGCAACCTCCGACCCATACTGATCAAAGATAGGAATTATCAAAGGATTATCCGAGAACTTACTGATTAATTTGCCATTCTCATCATGGCCCACCAGCGACATACGAAAACCATTAGACCCCAGTTGAGCACGCAAACGATCCACCGAGGGCAAAGAACCCAACATAAACCGATCTATCGTACTCCTGGAGATTTTTCGCTCTTCCAAGTAAGCCGTCCTCTTTTTATCCACGAGCAAATGAGTGTGACACATCCTATTGAATAATTTCAAAGTGGCCGCACGCTCCTGTGCCGTCAGCTCCGCTCGTACTTCGATTTGGTCCATAGGTTCTGCGATCATCTTAAACTATTATAACGAGAAAGAGGCCCGAAGGCCCCTTTTTAAATCTCTAACTAACTCGCGCTACCTTACCCTTTTTCGCTGGAACGGGACCTTTGGTATCAACCACCGCACCAGCCTCCTCTCGGAAGAAAGTAATGCCACTCATAACTTCAATAATTGGAAGGAAAAACCTGGTTAATCGGGTGTCGGGAGCCTTGCAATGCTGACAAACAACCTTTCGAACCTTCTTCGACACGCCGTCTTTTTGAACAACAACCTCTAAAATAGCGGGACGATCAACCTTCTTGCAGGCAGCACAATTAAGCTCTAACTTCCCGTCATCCTTTTCATCCCTCTTAATTTGTTTTTGTTGGTACATAACCTTCTTCATAGGCTCTGCAATATTTATCTCGTGCCCACAATGAAGACAAACAACCTTGCTCTCCTTGTAATTTACGGACTTATCCTTATTGAAAACAACCTTGAGGGTATGCAAATCAGATTTAAAACAACCCTTTTGCTCACATGTTAATTCTATCATTTATTCATCCTCTCCATCAATTTCTAAATCATCGGTCCCATCATCTGCAAAGGCAGAAGGGGCTCCAGCATCTACCTCTGGACCATGCTCAGAATTTCTTTCAACGCCCGCTGCCCGCGCCTTTTCAATTTCTCGAGAAATCTCAGCCCTTAACTTCTCATCCGAATCCAGTAAAGCGTAGAAGTTATCCTTGCCCTTAACTTTGTGTTCTTTGTATACCCACATAGTATTATTGGGGCGCTGAACAACTCCATATGCAGTAGCAAGGGTGGCAACTTCCTCCCCGAGCTTTACCACACCCTTCCTGAAATCCAACCAAACTTCCGACTTACGACCTACGGGACCACCCTTAGTCTTTTCTGCGGTAACGGTAACCTTGTGGCCGTATTTTTCTTCATTAGAATCCAATAAGTGATTATCCTTGCTAGCACTAGCAAATACCTTCAAAGCCACCGATAATTGGTGTCTGTATGCACGACCACCAGGGTAAGTCAACATCGGAACCCGTTCACCAATCTTCTCACGCGCTTGATTAATACAAATCATAGCAACCTTTGCCTGCTGCAATCCCTTTTGGAGCTGTCTCATCGCTTTAGGCAAAAAACGAGCCAAAGCTGCCATTTCCTGCTCATCAAAATTACGATCTTCTTCAATTGGAGGCGTCATACCCGCAATGGAATCTAAAACAATCAAACTAACTTTCAAAGAGCCATCCGAGACCAAATCAAGTACCCCAGGCACTGTTTTCTTACCAGTCTTCGGATCTTTCTTACCCAACATCACACGCCACAAACCATCTGCAGTGTTTTCTTTCACTATACGCAAACGAGATAAATCGACCCCGAGCTTCTTACACCAAGCAGTATCTAGAGAATATTCTGCATCCAACCAAACTACATCGCTATCTGGGAATTTCTTTTGAGCTGCAATCACTGCCAAAATTGCCAATAATGTTTTACCCGATGATTCGGGACCATGGAATTGAGAAATCAAACCAATAGGAATACCACCGAAACCAATGGCATCATTAATACCTGGTGATGGCAACGGAATTACGTCTACCGTACTAGTCACGGGGTCCGTTCCCAATTTGATTATATCAGAACCCAACCCCTTATTTAGCTTTGCCCAAATATCATCTTCTTTCTTACTCATAGGACCTCTTTTATTCGCTCTTTCAAATCTTCGGGAAGAGAGGTCGGAAAATCTACCGAAAGCTCAACGTAGTGATCACCAAAGGTGCCATCTCGCTTCTTTCCCCCGCATCCTTTTATCCTTAGCATTTTTCGGGGGTCGCAGCACTCAGAAATCAAGACCATCTTTTCACCATGGATGGTATTTACAGCTAATTTAGTTCCCAACAGCACATCCTTTAATGGAATATTAACTTTGGAATAGACGTCCGTACCTCGAGCTGCGTAATTCGAGGGTGCCACATCAATCGATACCAAGAATTCATCCCTATCCGTCACTCGGTAACTAACCCTGCTATTGGGATCCAGACAAGGGGGAACAGGGACAGAAAAATCCCTCAACTTATTTACGTATTTTTTACCACCACAACTCGTACACCCACTAGTACAGGTACACTTTTCCGAAATCTGCACCTGTACCTGCTTCGTAACACCTAAAGCATATTCTGCAAAAGTAATATTTAACCTTATGTTGTGGCGCTTAAAACCCTGGTTGAAAAAGTTAGAAAGCAAATCTTCTAGATTTACGTGACCCTGCGGAGGAGTATACTTATGAGTCGGGGGATCGGTTAGCTCTTGGTAAGCTTGGGTAATTTGCTTGAATTTTTCTTCAGCTTCCTTATTGCCTTGATTCCTATCAGGATGATGTTCAAATGCCAATTTCCTATAGGCTTTCTTTATATCTTCTGGCGTAGCACCAGGAGATAATCCAAGTATAGAGTAATTGTCCATATCACCCCTTGCTCTTCCGAGTCTTCTTAGCTTTCTTTTCTTTTTTCGGTTTCTTAGGTTTTACCTGAGATTTTATAGCCAGCTCTACCGAATTATCGTTTAACTCTAATAGTTTTGCTGCAGCCAAACCGACCGCTATAGCGTCAGTAATATCATTATGTTTCTTAAATTCGTAGTTTAGCTGATAGGTGTTGTTTACCCAGTCAAATACCGCAGACTTATCCTGCTCTCTTTTGCCAGATAAAACCAAATCTGTATTCTCAGCTAAAACCCTACGTAAACCCGATGGCATAAGCACAATGGGGTCTTCTTTAAAACTATGAAATGATTGTTTATAAGCTATGCCGTGATAAAAAGCAAGGACCTTAAAAGTCTTAATGGAAGGGCCTTTCCAGATATCCTCGAAAGCAAAGATATCTGGCTTATGTAACGTTATAAGGTTTTGTAAGGCAGACTCAAATTGGAATAACTTATTTCCATGAGTCTTTGCTTTCAATTTAATAACCCCCTTATCTAAGAGAGTGTTGCCTTCTACTAGTGCCCAACCAGTGGAAACAGAAGAGATATCTAAACTAAGGATTTTCATATAGCCCCTAGTTTAGATACATTTAATTTAGCAGCTTGGAACCCTTGCTAGTAAAGGAATCATCTGAAATCCTCAGTAATTCCCTTTCTAGGAATTCTGCCACCACTGATAAATTAACCCTATTTTGAATTTCAAATTGACGTAGGGCGTAGATAATATCGTTACTGTCAAATCCGTCTGCTGCCATATCTTCCCAAGATCCTACTGTAAATTCTTTTAATTCGGCAAGTCTGGTTATGGAGCGGCTAACAATGTCCAAATTCTCGAACATAGACAGGTCCCAGTGGGCTCCATCCCTTAGCATTTCTAAATTATTGCAGTAATTGCGGATTTCCCTGATACACCTGTCGATAGAAGCAATTGCATTATTTACTTTCTTAGGCTCGAGTAAAGAGACATCTACAGCTAAAGAAAGCGTGTTTTTGTTATAGCCCGCGTATTTTAAACCAGAAATTGTAACGCCAAAACCATAGCACAGATTCACTATATCAGAATAGCTTTTTCTTAGAGTGAAGTCTGATTCAACTGTTAGGGAACTGACGACCAGAATAGAAGAGCTTCCTACTGAAAGTATATAAGCCAAATCATTTGATTCTACGAAGGCGCTTAGGGTAGCATAATCTGGCTCAATTAGGAAACCCTGGGCTTTCATGGTTTTAACGATGGACTTAAAAACTCTTAGTTTTTTATCTAGAAATTTAAACATTCTTTTTGCTCCATATAAAAAAGGGCGGGGTTTTTAGTCCCGCCCCTCCTTCGTGCTAGAATTCGAAATCTGGAGTTTCTGCTAGCGCAGGTGCCCCTTTAGAGTTTCCGCCCGACTTAGACGCAGGAGCTGTGGAACCCCCTGAGCCCGTATCCATTTCCAAGCGCTTAGCGATTTGCTCGTTAGTGCTTGGGCTAACAAAACGATCCATATCTAACGTTTCCAAAAATTCCTTAACAGCAAGCTTATCAGCTTCCGAAAAAGGTACATTTTCGGGGGTACGTTGAACTGAGTACTTATCAGTACCCCGCGCAGCCTTGGTATCAAGGTAAAGATCAAAAGTTTTAGGATCTCCACCAAATTTACCTTTAACTACTCTCACAATACCCTTTTGAACGGCTGGACCGAATTCTAGCAATTGACACACACCCGTGTCTCGAGACAAAACTGGTACCATCCAAGATAATTGTGCTTTGCCTACAGTTGAATCACCTTCTCTTTCCGCTTTACAAAGCATGCAGCCAGTTGCAGCACAATTAATTTTCTTCTTTTTGCCACCACGGTCAACCCAGTGGATAGCAAATTGGCTAGGTTTGCTCAATACTCGAAATACGTACTCACCATCCTTCTTGATATCGAGAAAGTCAGCACGTTTTGTCGTTGATTCCCAGTCTGTTTCGCCAAATGTAGTCATAATCTACTCCTATTTCCTGTTGGTTCTCACCAAGTGGATTTTATATTTCTATATCACAGAGGACTAGTCCCCTGTTAGGGCTCGATGGCCCTACCAACCATATGTATCAGATTCCTCCGATACATCTCCTGAGTGTGGAACTACCGAATCATCACCCATGAGTTCTTTTTGATAAATGGATCTCATAAAGTAATGAGACTTATCAAAATCTTTTCTTAAACCCTCAATCAAAGTCCTAATCATCTTTGCTGATATTAGGGCTTCTGCTGCTGCGAGATAGTCTTCGTCCGTATGAGCGTAAAACTCACACTCCTTGGCCGTCTTAATCCCCGCTGCCTTTGCTTTTATAATTACAGCTTCACCAAGGGCTCTGCGGCGTGCAACTTCCATTTTCATTTCATAGCCCACAGCCATAGCAAACAATTCGTTGCACAAAATAGTTCCTTGTAAGAACCTACCACAAAGATACTGGGCGGTACCAGTTGAGATTGCCGTAGCGTCTTGGGGGAACTCTTTACCAATAGCAATGATTGCATCGACAACCTGGGTATCTGATCCCATGCCAAGAGAGTCCCTCATGAGCTGTTCGATACTGGCAAAGTCACTTACCTTTTTATTTATAGACTTTTTTAGATTCGCTTCCATAAGATCCTACTTCCGCCTTATTGAGCCTACTGCTTGACCACTGCTCAGCTGCGATGAGAGATTTTGTCTGAGGTTCCTACCTCGAGCCAATCGGTCAGCATGAGGTATGGGAGGGGTAATAAAATCATCATCCATTGGTCCAATGTCCTGGAACGCAGAGGCCAGAACTTGCGTATGAGCAACAAGGCCCCCATCTAAAGGGTTGACCGATGATGACTCTTGGGAAAAATACTCTCGCATCAGTGCTTGGCGTTCTTCCTCAGACATCACCTCATCATAATCGTTCCCCTGAACCTCTTCACCAACCTCATCTTCATTTAACATAGCTGCTAGGGCGGGGTCGAGGGCTCTTTTTACAACAACACCATTTCTTTTTATTGCTTGGGCCCCTCCGCCCCCACCACCCGCTCGCTTGGAGGCCGCTGGGGTAAAAGTTTCCTCTTCAATAGGAGATACGCCCTCTTTCGGAGTTAAGTCATAGTTTGAGACAAAGAAAGTTGCTATGGCTACCAGAGAACTATCTGATACCGTGGGGTCGATGGAAGAAATGGCTCTTTTCACACCTTTGATCTTAACAAAATCATTTTTATCAATAAGAGATTGCCCACAAGCAGGACACTCATTCCTAAGAATTGCATGAGTAAAATTAGGATTAAGTTCCATACCACAAGAAATACACTTCATTATGCACCTATCTTTTCTATTTTTTGTAGGGTAAGACTCTTACCCCCGTTAAACTCAGAAACCGAGAATAAGGCCCTGATTGGCAATCCCATCTGCGCGGTACTTAACTTAGGTTGAATTTTCTCCCAAGCCTCAGTCCAAGCAGTAAATTCAATGGTCTCACCACTTAGAGACTCTAATGTAATCTTTCCACATTTCTTGCCTTGATTCTTACCTGACTTGATAGCGAATTCCCTAAAGCCCGTGCACAAACCCTCTAGCTGTACTTGCGCGCCATCCCTTAACAACTTTACCTTATTAAATGATTGGGCATAGATACCCTTGATAAAGAAATTGGGGAATAATTGGTCCAGGGAGCCAGAGGTATAGGTTCCTAGCACCTCTTTTTCATGAATCAATTTATCTCTTACAGACCACTCTTCTGTTTTCAATGCGTCTGTAGAGCTGCGAAAACCCGACAAAGGATCGGAATCCTTTATTGTTGTTGAGAATAAATCATCCATGGTTCTCTTTACAAATTTCCTTACCTCTTCCCGCACCTTATCAAAGTGGTCGTGGGCGTACTTACGTGAAATTCCAAATGAATCAAACGCCCCCGCCTTTGCGAGACTCTGAATTACCGTTTTATTAACGCAGGAAGGTACTTTCCTTAAGAAATCTTCAAAAGAATTATAAGGTTGATTTTGCTGCAGGGCTTCCATGGCCTTTTCTCCCACCCCATCAACAGCAAGGAATCCCATAACAATAGTCTTTTTATCTACTGCCTTATAAAGAGCAGCTGATAAATTAACGTTACAGGGTGCGATTTCAACCCCAAAACTCTTGGCTTCCTTTTTGATTGCCTCTAAGTCTTCTGACTCACCACCCTTTTGGGTTTCTGAGTTTAGACACGCTGCAATAAAAGAAGAGGGGGCATGAGCCTTATAGTAAGCTGTACGATAACTGGTAATGGAGTAAGCTACTGCGTGAGCAAGCGTAAATGCGTATTTAGAAAATGGGGCTACCACATCCTCCCACAGCATTTCAGCCTCCTCCCGTGAAATCTTGGAATGGCGCATGCAATCTGAGATGAAATCTTTTTCCAGCTGTGCGGCCAGAGCAGCGCCCTTTTCCTTCAACTTGGTCAATTTCCTTAGGGAGTCTGCTTTCGACAAGTCCCAACCAGCAATTTTCTGAGCCAGCTTAAGCAAATCATCATCGAAAATCTTAATACCATTGGTGTGGTCCAGAATTTGCTCTAGCAGGGGATGTTGATAAGTAATTGGTTTTTTCTTAAAGCGGCGATCAATAAAGTCCGTTCTTTCTTCCTTGGAACAGCCAGGGCGACCAAGACCCGAGAGAATTGCGATATCCTTAATAGAGTTAGGTTTTAACAAAGAACACATGGGGGCAATAGTGGAACCTTCTAGCTGGAATACTCCCTTAACCAACCCAGAATGAATCAGGCGAAATGCCTTCTCATCTCCCTCGGGAATCTTGGAAGGTTCTGGTAATTCAACGCCAATTCTCTTGGCCTGATTATAGCATTCTCTCAGTGTGTCGAGGGTCTCGAGCCCCAAGAGGTCAATCTTCACTAATTTTACTTGTTCGCAGGTTTTCTTATCATAAGCTACTGCTACACGTCCATCTTTGTCCGTTCTCAGTGGGACGAAATCCGCTAATGGAATATCGGAAATACAAATACCGCCAGCGTGCGTAGACATAGCCTTAGGAAGTCCAATGATATTATTGCAATAATCCAGGAGATCGGGGTACTGCAATAAGAAATTACTAAGTTTAGGCGAATATTTCAGCGCCTGGTCCATAGTTCTAATCTCTATGGTCTTATCATTTTCCGTAATCTTGTCAGGAATATCTGCGGTAATTTCATTAGCTAGCTTGAATGCAGTAGATGCATCGCCACCCAGATTCATAGACCGAGCCACATCCTTCAATACTACTTTTGGGGTCATCGTATTGATATTAGAAATATAAGCAACATAATCTTTGCCATATTTATTTTGGATGTAATCTGCGATTCTCTGCCTACCCGAAGAGGATACGTCACAGTCAAAGTCGGGGGGTTCGGCCCGTTCCCGATTCTGGAATCGCTCAAAATAGAGTCCGTAACGGAGTGAGTCTACTTCGTGCATCCCCAGGAAAAAAGCAACTAGAGAGCCCCCAGCCGAGCCCCGCCCTGGGCCAATATCAATATCATTACTCTTAGCCCAATTGATAAAGTCTGCAACAATTAACATGTAAGAACAGAAGTTGCGGGCTTCTAAGATACCAATTTCTTTTAATAGGCGATCCCAGTACTCCTTTTTCTTTTCTTCGGTAAAATCCTTAGTATAAACAGAAAAGGTTTTCCAGACTTGAAAACGAATGTAGGCATTTTCCTCTAGGATTGCCTGCATCTTAGGCTTATTAGACAACCACTCTCTAAACTCATCAGCATCTGAATTCTGATTAATCAGATGCCAAGAGAAACGGGGTAGCCGATCAATAGTGGGTTCCATATAGGATGGCTCCTCACACTGATCTCCAATATTCTTGGTGTTTCTAATAAGGGTTTCTGCGAATGCTCTGTTATAATCTTTTTCGAAAAAGGAAATCATTTCCTCTTCGCTCTTTAGGTAAAACTCGCTACATGGAATAACGGAACCTATGCCCGAACCAGCACAATAAGCACATGGGGCTCCGTTAGCTTCATAACCAATACCCGTGCATTTTTCACAAGTGGTATAAGTGGCGTATCTATGTCTGGTTAGGTCATCCAGGGATTTCTTGGATGAAATAGCCAAGATCATATCATGATACTTTTCATGTTTTTTTGTTAGGTAGTGGGTGTCACAAGTAGCAACCATGGGAAGACCTAATTCTTCCGCCAATTCCTTTAGCTTATTATTAAGGAACCTCTGGTCGAAGAGTCTCCCTGTTTTCTTATCTTTCTTTGATAGGGCGTGGGGTTGCAATTCAATATAGAATCTCCCAGGGAAAATATCAGCTAGGATTTTTGCATGATATTTAGCGGTATCCATATCATTATTAAAGATTGAGTTAGCTATTACGGAACCCCCGCAGGCAGAAGTCGCAATAATACCCTCGTTGTATTGTTTTAGGATAGCTGCGTCTACTCGGGGGAAATCCCTGCCCATAACGGAGGTAGCATTATCAAAACCGATAGAGGTAATCTTTAGTAGATTTTTAAATCCCTGGTGATTTGAGGCTAGCAGGACCAAGTGTCTTCGTTTAGACTTTTCATCAGAAAGATCTTCTACGAAGTAGATTTCATTACCAGGAATAAACTTTACCCCCGTTTCCTTGGATGCCTTGTAGGCGTCCCAGGTGCCTGCCATGGTCCCGTGGTCGGTGATGGCTATCGCCTTCTGGCCTAGTTCCTTAGCCCGCTTAAACAGGTCTTTGACTCGATTAATGGCATCGAGCTGGGAGTAACCAGTGTGAGAGTGTAAGTTTACGAACCCGATCATTTAAACCTCAATTTCCTGACCTAATTTTGCAGAGATGTATCGAGCTAAGTGGGTATCAAAAATGCCTTTGGTCTCATCAGCTTTGGATTTAAACTTTACAGTTATTTTGTTGGTAGTGAGGCGACTAGATATCAAAATAAAGTCGGTCTCCAACTTGACAATCTTATATTTAGATAAATCGTAGGTGAGGGGACCGATAGGAGCTAGGTGGGCCTCTATGTCCGCATCCACTGCAACAGGAATGGTATAAATATAAGAATTACAGGAACTGCAAGCACCTGTTTTAACCCAAGACACTAAGTCAATAAATTTTTCCATACAAATCCAAAAGGGGGAGGGGCGTACCTCCCCCGCACTAATTAATTATCAGAGAACAAGCGAACCGAGATGGTAGAGTCATCTTCTTGATGTTGGTTTAAGAACCCAAGAATTGCTGACACATCATCCGAGCCATCGGAGGTCTTTAAGTATTTCTTATCAACATCCAGGGCTAGTTTAACTTTACCATCTCCCTCGCTCTCAGCAGCACCTTTTTTATGCTTGTGGGTTACTTCGATCTTCTTTACTGAGAACCCTACGATAGAGTGGTTGGTCCCAGTCTTATCAGCAACTCGTAGCACCACAGCCCGATCGGCTTCTTGGTGAACGTTGAGGGCGCCCAAGATCTCGGTAATCGAATTACCTGCAACCTCTTCTGAGCCGAGATCATTTTTATCTGCTTCGAGTTGGAGCTTTACTGAACCCTCACCTACACGCTCACCCTCTTCGGTTTCTTTGTATTTGTGGGTTACTTCGATTTTCTTTACACGAAAGCCAACGACCGAACGTACATCATTTGACATAAAATTACTCCTTAATGGCAGCAGAGGCTACCAAGAAATCCAAGGTTTTGCGATTCTCACACTGGGTTACAAAGGTTTCATATAACCCTCTTTCCTGCAGTGTGTTTAGGTATTGTGTTGCTGTGGTCTGATGCTGAGTTGCTGTTGAACTAGCAAAGTCCACGATCTCCTTTTCTGTTAAATGAATAGTTGGTTCCTTTTGGTAAATATTAGATAAGATATAATTGGAACGAGCAGTCTTATCAGCTAGAGATTTAATCTGGTCGAATAGAGCCTGGTTGTCCTTTAAATCTTCCATCTTCAAGTTTACCGTGGGAAGTATTTTTCGAATTTCACTCTCAACCCATGATTGGGGAACCGAGAATGGATATCGATCTATAAGTTTTTGTAGAATTTCTGTAGCGACCCCCTTATTTGCTACAGGTTTGTACTCGGTCTCCCACTTACTAAGGAAGTGAGCCCGCATAGCGGCAAGGTCATCAAAAGAGACCAGGGTGGCCAGAGTATCATCAATCGGTGCAGGAGTAAGGGTTACCACTTCTAAAACTTTGGCTTTAAAGTGTAGGGTTTTACCCCGAACCCCTGGGTTGGCCTGGGGTGAGTTAAAGGTTACATCTGCTTCAAACTCCTCACCTGCAGAGCGACCATAAAAGATTGCTTCCAAGTCTGGTACTAGACCAACTTCGCCTAGAACAACGGAGTGAGATGTCTGGGTTGCACCTGGTACGGGCTCTCCATTATCTAATCCTTCGAAATTCACCAGCATTTGGTCGCCCTTTTCTGATGGGCGATTAGCGTCTTGTCTTTCACCGAAAAGCAACTGATTCCTGCGCATTTGCTGGGCAAACCATTCCTCGAAGGGAGTAGCTAATGATTTGGCCTCAATGCCAATGTAATCGGTAACATCTAATTGAGGTGGTAGTTCTACTTCAATTTTAAAAGTAAATGAACCATCCAGTTTAAAGTTACCAGGGTATCTTTTCTTTTCTGTTACCCGAAATTCCTCGAGCAGAATAGGATTACCTACATGCTTTAGGCTGTGCTGCCTAAGACCTGATAGCACGCCATTCTGAATTAGACGCGCAGCAACCTCTGCCCTTAGTGCATTGGAATATTGGCTCTTAATTAGGTCAAGAGGTGCTTGACCTTGTCTAAAGCCATTAACTGCCACCTTGCTGCGAACCTTTCTTGCAGCTTCCTCCATCTCAGAATCTACATCTGAACGGGGAACTGTGATACTTAAAACTACATGCTCGGCGTCTCGAGGCTCTAAATCTACTTGCATAAACACTTACCTTTCTATACGGAAGGAGAAACCCCTGGATAGGGGTCCTCATAATCAACATGAGTGGGCAACTCACTACCCCCGAGGGACGGGAGTTGCCCTCAAAATTTAAAACACATAATGGTCGGTAGCGGTAGAAATCTCTACTTCGTAATGTGTTGCAATTTTAGCCTTAAGCTGTTGCATCGCAGTCTTAGTGACGCCCAATTTAGGCAAGGCAGCCAAGAATCGGGTGAAGCGAGGACCAGAGAAGAATAAGGCAAATTCCTTATCTGAGACCAGAACCATTTTCTTGAGCAGATCTCTTAGGGAGTCTACACCAGCTTGATTTGCAAAGTCTTTAGAGTTAAGATTCTGGATAAACCTTAAGAAAATCTTAGTATTTGCAATAATGGTTTGCTCTTCCTCAGATGATAGTTCGGGACCGAATAATTGGTCTAGAACATTTTCAGCCTTAACCAAATCTGTTAGAGAACCCTCAACTTTTTCTACGCGAGCCTTGACTACATTAGCAGCCGCAACTACTTGCGATAAATCCAGTTGAACAGTCTGAACCCTACTACGCGCCAGGGGCATCTCAACCAATTCAATATTAAACATAGTCTTAACTTTGCCTACTAATTGTTTAATGGTTGCATCGGTAAAGATCTGAGATACCATCTTAAGGTCTGAGCGACAACGATTCAAAATTGTTTGCAAATCCTGAATCATTTTCTCTGGGCTCTTACCTTGACCCTCAGCACTCTTGGCAAAGGAACTGGTTAATTGCTCCTGAGTAATCTTAGAGATAGCATCTGCAAGATTGAGCATGTTGCCGACTAATTCTAAGCGCTGAGCTGAAGCATTCGCATTCAACCATACACCTAGGTCTTTAGATTTGGCAAAGTTCTCAAAGTCTAGAGAAAGTTTCTTCAGACTTGGAATAACATAAGTAGCCTCGTCCCTAAATTGGTCTAGCCTTTGGTCTTCAAATGAAGGGTCTGCATCTGAGTCTTCAACGATATCTCCATCTTGGATAGTATCTGGGGCATCTTCATCACCCTCAGGCAAGTCCTCGGTTGAGATATCAGCTTCATCCTCGACATCCTCTGGTAGTTGAGTTGCCTCATCTTCCTCGGGCGCAATTTCTTCAAATTCAGAAACTTCTTTTGGGGCCTCGGCCTCAGGATCCTCTTCAGGTGCCTGAGTAGCTTCATCAGCAGGAGCTTCGGGGGCCTCAGGCGCCTGAGTCATATCAGATTCTTCATCTTCTTGTTCTGGCAATCCTTCAAAGATGGTATTTTCATCAGAAGGCTCTTCTGAAACATCTTCATCCGATGCCTCTGGCAAGTCTTCCTCTGAAGCATCAGGAGCGACATCCTGCATAACAAATTCATCTTCTTCAACTTGATCAGGACCCTTTTCTTCCTCAGGCTTGGCTAGCTCATCCAATTCTTGCTCTTTACCCTTAAGTAAAGTTTCTTTATAGTTATTAACTACTTTATCTAGTGAGGACTTCCACTCATCCACGGCAGACTTCTCTGCTTCTGGCATCTGGTTTAGCTCATCTAATTTTGAGGCAAGAATAGTTCTGAATGACTCAACAGCATCACTCACCTCTTGTAGCTTCTCGGCATCCGCAACCAACTCAGGCTTAAGGTCTACGAAGATACGAGTGTTATCATCGAGAGCTTCCAGGGCATCTGGCTCTTCAGCAAAATACTCTTCTTGATTCTCCAAGAATACACGAACGGTCGAATATTCATTAGAGATACCATTCTCAATAAAGGTTAGTGCGTAACCAAGGTAGCGTGCGAGCGTATTAACCTTTAATTCTTTCCTATCACTTGCTGATAATTGGTCGAACTCATTTTTTAGCTTCTTGAGGTCCATGCCGTAAGATTTGATATTGTTTAATACTCCATATTGCTCATCTAGGTTAGCTCGGATTGAGAGATCTTCAAAAGACTTCTTCCATGACTCCATATCTTGGAGCAAGAATTCGGTCTTCTGTTTGGCGTATTCGTATTTCCTCAAACCCGTGGGGATGGTTTGATTTGTTAGGAGTTGACCCTTCATGACCAGGGCTTTAATTTCCTCGGCCTGATTTGAAGGCTTCTCTTCAGCAACGATCTCCACCAGAACTTGTTTAACACTTTCAACTTGATCAATTTGAACCGAGACGTAACCCTGCAAGTAATCGGTGATAAATATACGGTTAGGGAATGTTTTATCCCGATTTATTTGCTCAACCAATTTAGCAATAAATAACTTACCATTTTTGTATACTTCAGGCGTCCTGGTACCCATCATGATGACTTGCTCTTTGATCATCGATTTATCAAGATTTGATAACATAGACGATGGGAGAGAGTCAATTGCTTCTAGAGCGCTCTTCTTATCCTTAATAAGGAGCGAAACCATTTCTTGGTCCTCGGCACCAATTTGCTGCGGTGCGCCAAACTCCTCTTCTTCTCTTAGTTGTTTAGGGGTTTTCTTAACTTCAAATGCAGCTAATTTCTTTTGTACTTCCAGCAAAAGTGGAAGGCGGCCCCAGAAAGGGCGATTAGTCATATCAACATCTTGAGTTGAGAATGGCACAATAAAGGGGGCCCAAAGAGCTTTACCCTCAGAATCCCTAAGCGCTAAGAGTTCCTTCTTCTTATTATCGAAGTAATTCTTATAGATACTTAAGAACGTACCATAGTTTCTTTCATTACCAGAGATTTGACCCACGGCCGAGAAAGCACGCAACATATGTGCATGAGCTGAGTCGCCTTCGCTGGTCAAATACCGATAGTTATCCTTTGCTGCTCCAGGCACCAATGACCACAGAGGATCAGCAAAAGCACCGCAAGCTTCCATAAACTCATAAAGGTTACCCGCATTCTCTTTCTTACCGAGGCGGCGCTGGGCGAAAATAACCCGCAGCAACTGCTCTTGGTTACGGTCGTAAATAACCTTACCATAAGCGTCTGCCAGGCGCTTCTTCATATACCCAAGCAAAGACGTGGGTTTTGATAGAATACGCTTCAAATCTTCGGTACGACGGATACGACCTTCCTGATTTGGAAGTTTTGGAATGCGATCGGCCATGTAGTAGAGATCAGCCACCATACCACCAGGAGAATAGGGGTGTAATTGCCCGATTTCCCGAGAATTGAAACGGATGGTCTTAGAGAATTCATCAACAAATTTCTCAGCTTGGTCTACTGCCAGAATACCTTTCCCAATGTGCTGATAAGAAAAACGATCGATAAATTCATCGGAGCTGCCCTCTTCCGCCCCCACCATCTCTTCTTTACCCACCTCATTCTTAGATAAGCCATCTTTAACACCAATAATGTTAGTTTTTGGATAACAGTTTGCTATGTAGATGACTAATTCATCATGGAATGCGGCAATCATTTCCGTGCCAACGAATTGCAACAAAGCTTCCGTGGACAGAGGAGCGTTAGAAGATTCAACTTTTTGATATAAAGCATCCATGGTTGGATGATCACTCAAGAATCCCTGAATTGTACCTAAAAAGTCTTGGCGATCTTGATCCTTAGAGGCGGGTACCTTTGTATTTCGATTCATAAAAACATTAAAACCCGAGTCTTGTGGCAGTCCTAAATCCTTTATAAATCCAAAGTCTGTAATAGCCATCTGCTCCCGAATCTTCTTTGAACGGGCGGCCTGTGCTTGCTCGGAGTAGCCAAGGGTACCATAATTATCATTCCAAATGGCTTCTTTTGCCACATGCTGATCGTAAAAGGAATAGAAGTGATTATCGGTTAATCGCTTAGCTGCGGCAACAGCAGATGCATCCTCAATACCAGATTCTTTATCAGTCAAAAACTGAGAAGAATACATATTCAAGAATACCTGACGATGAGTTTTACCCTCGATGCTACGAGCCAGAATATCCGAAGAACGGACACCACCGAACAATGCAGCAACATTGGTATGATTTTTATCACCAAAAGATGGAAGTGTTTCGCATACCTTATCAAAAACTTCGATAAGAGTGGTTGCTGGTTTCCCCTGAGAGTATTGCGAAATAACCTCATCCCTAATTTTATTCCGAATTGGAGCCAAGCCACTGATAAATGCAACTAATTGCTCATCAGAATACTTCCTTAATTTCTCCACTGGAACAGAAGTGAGATAGGCGTAAATAGCCCCGTAGGCTTTGGAGTACATCTCTTCCGTCATCTTAGAGATCTCATCGAAACGAATACCGTACTCAGAATTCAAATCCACGTTATAGACGGAGCTAAGCTTGGCTGGTTTTTCAGTCTTATGGAAGTCCATAAGCTCAATCATATCTTCGACATAGTTAAGAGTCCAGCGCTTAGAGACGGCTTCATCTTTGGCTACCGTAGGCAAATAATTATTTTGAATAAAGCGTGCAGGAGGAGTAAAGCTCAATTCATCTTCGCGGCCCCGTGGAATAGCCTGATTAATATTAGCCAGCATACCAACAAGCTTTCTACTGGACATACCTGGAGCCATCTTGGATAGGTCACTGACCAAAGCCGATACCACGCTGACATCATCTACTAGAGTGGCAAACAGATCTCGTGGAGGGCCTCTCTTACTTGCTAATTGGGAGTAGTTATGGAGCTGAGTAAGGCTTAACTCAAATTTCTTACTTTCCCGCACTAATTGCTTAAATACATTGGAATCTTGGACGTCAAGAGGTGCCTTGGAAATAAAATCATTCAGTGTATTCACTGCAGACTTGACTGTCCGAACCATCTCAGTCACATACTCTTGGGTGACGACCTCAGAATCCCTCGAACGCAATTTAGAAAATACTGTACCATCCCACTTCTTAACATGGAAATCTTGGGGGGAAATGCCATATTTTGTGAAGATCGGGGAAGGCAAGAATCCCATTACAGAAGACAGATTTTCCACATTGCTTGATAGCATATTAGCAATTGGTGGGTCATCCATCATATAAGTATCACCAAGACGAGTACCTTTGTACTCATCTCGATCTCCAACCAGATCACGCCATGCCTGGGCCATATTCTCCAGATGGGTAATGTTTGCATCCACCGAAAGGAATTGCATACGCAACTTGCTTTCTAAAGTTGGATCCTTTTTCTTGCGCGCAGTGACCTTCTGCAAAGAAAGTGAAATCTTCGCACGATTAATCTTTAAGGACCGAATCCAGTCTGATAGGCGAGGACCTCTGGAAGAATCAGCTAAGAGGGTTTTTAGGGCCTTAACAGCCGTATCATCATCCTCTACGTCTTCGACAGCCATTTTGGTCAAACCGACTTGCAATGACAAAGGTAGCTCGTGCCCACTTAAGGACTCAAGTGTAGTCAAAAGGAAGACTACGGGGTTTTTGGATACCATGACAGTATAAGCATGGAGGTAGGCCCTCGTCAAGGCCAATTTGATAGCATCTTGCAACTTTTCTTTATCCGACACCACGGCCTTCAGATCCGCATCCTCACCCAATTCGGGTAAAGCAGAATTCTGAATCTCCTTTAGGTCATCATCATCAAAAGTAACCAATTCCTTGCTCAGACTGGTGAGCACGTCACCGAACCGCCAAGTATTCAACGCCAAGGAGCTGCCATCAACACTCTCTGCTAAAAATGCACCCAACGCCTTACCTACGGCGTGATCCAACGCGATTTGTTTAACGTCGGACTCTTCGGTCGAATCACGGTCAGTCTCTTCCTCTAAGTACCCGAGGAAATCCTTAACCGTGGGGATGGATATGTTACCACCCTTAGGTTGAACCGACTCCTCTTGAGCTTCTACCTCAGCAACCTTCCGAGCCCAACCAATATTATTGGTGAGTTTGAAAAGCCGCTTGAATTGATTCTTAATCTGAAAACTCATTTTTTCCTCTTTCTATTGCGAGACTAACGCTTTAACTTCTTGATTCTTTCACTAATATCTTTTTCAGTCATAGACAGGCTCTGAGCCAACTCGGGCCTGGTTAAACCCTGACTCAAACCCTCTATAATCTGTTGATCGATTTTGGACATGGTACTTAAAAATCTCTTATTATCCATCATTTTGTGAATAGAAACCTCAAAAGACGCTTTTCCCAAGAGAACCTCTGATGCAACTTCACCTATATCATCAATGCTAAATTCACTATCACTATCTTCTTTATTAGATGTTTTTAGGCTACTAAAAGGAATTGCCAGGACTGGCATCGTATACACACGCCAACCCTGAGCCCCCGAATAACCGCAACTACCACAGGTATAAGCTCCCTTTCCCTCAAACCGAGTAAATTTATTGCAGTGGGGGCAGCGGGCCTTAACTTCCTTAGTAGCAAGCAAAGAGGCCCTACGGCAATCCTGAGCATGAAACTTACACTTGTTAACCAGGCGATTACTTACATGTTTTTGCAAGAAAGTCTTCATCCCACATTCCTTATTGGGGGAATAGTAGGGAATTGCGCTTATCATTAAGAGGATAATATCTTGATAGAGATCTGCGGGTTCTGCCCCAGGAAAACTTAGATTCTTGGATTTAAAATGAATGAACTTTTCCATAGAATCCAGGATTTTCTGGATCCCCGTACCCGTCCGAGTATCAACATAAACCGACTCACCGTTACCTAATGGAACAACCCCTTTAATCCAGGGGTTGTTGCGCTCGTCTACTCCTTGCTCAAAATCGATCATATCCACTCCACTGTCTTATCACCTCCTATCTGAACTAAACCATCAGAATTCGATGGTCTGAATTTAGCTGGGCAGGCGGCGCAAATCTGCGCGAAATCACAGTATTTACACAATGGAGTTGGAGTTGGCTCCCAAGTTTTATCTTCTCTTATGTTTTTCGCAACTAATTTTATCTTCTCTATAAGCTTTTCTGTGTCCGTCTTAGTGAATTTGTACGTTATGTACTTGCAATCTTCCGCCAGGCATAGATAACTAGCCACAAAAACAGATGCCTCGGGCTTTTCCTTAAACATAGCCAGGGCATAAACCATAAGCTGGACTTCATCCAAATACTTGGATTTGCCAGTCTTGTAGTCAACTAAATGGTAGGTTTCCCCATCCTCATCGACCCTATCAATGACCCCTACCATAGATATGTCCGAATCTATCATTAGGTAGAATTTTTTCTCCGCAGCCAGTACTTTTGGCATGCCTAATTGGGACATCTGGGCCAAATACTGCTTGAGCATTTTCTTAGCGGTATCCACCTGCTCCTGGGATAAAGCGAATTCAGCCCAGTATTTAGAGCACATTTCCTTCATCACTGCGGGGCCGTGGGTCAAATCTAAAGATTCATCCTTCAACTTCAGATGAAACATTTCTAGAACTTTATGTACGAAATTACCCACTTTTAAGTGTTCCCAGTCTTGTTTCCTCTGGACCTTCTTAATGTATTGGTAATAATACTTCCTGCGGCAAGACTCGTAAGTCTTCATAGCAGATACGGACAACCTCAAAAGAGGATTCTTTTGCTCGGGAACGGCTGTAGACTCAGCAACAGCTTCCCCTGTAGCAGGAGTCTTTGAAACCTCTGAGGTATCTGAGGTCCCTGAAGAATCTTGCTTTTCTTTACTTTCTTCCATTTTTCACCTTACCTTAATAAGGGTTTCTGGTACCACCCTTAACCCACGGAATAACAAAGGGGCTATTTCGGTATACTGGTCTTCTTCCTTCAGCTCGAGGAGCTAAGTTTTGAATAGATTTAATCCACCTACCCACAGATACATCAAAATAATAAAAAACCACCATGCCTAGTTCTCTTACAACTCGGGGGGCCGAAGCGCCACCACTAAAGTAGTTCGATCCTTTATTATTATAGAGATCAGCGCCCCGATTCCTGCGGGGATCCCTAAGAGTCATGTAGGGGTTATTGACTAAGTAAGGCGACGTGCTAGGAATAGGCTTGGTCCCATCTATAATTATGTTTCTTGCATGAATGTTGACGGAGGTATCTGACATCGAGGTGTAAAAAACCTCTTCATCGTCATAGTAATCCCCCGTGTCCGCTCCATGCAGGAAAGCATCATCCATTTCGGGCTTAGGACTGCCATCAGCATTACGATCACCTTTAATTAATCGTAAATCCTCTAGAGGAGAATCAATGAAAACTGCGGCATCCCCATTTTCGTCATACCATAGGGGGATGTTAGCACCACCTGGATACATATAACAAATACCATCAAAAGATAGGTATTTACTGATCCTTATATCCATCCAATCAGGACCGTACCTGTTAGATAAGACTGTGGTGGGCACCATACTAATATCATCAAAATAATATCCCACGGCACTTAGAACTACGCTATTCACACCCGTGGGCAAAGTAATAGCTTCGGTATAAAGCTGAGACGCGGGGGTCGGCAAAGATCCATCTAGAGTATAGTAGATGGTTGCAGTTCCAGATGACCTGATTTCTACGGATTCTGGTATCCCAGCAATTCTCTCGGGTCCATGGCTAATAAAACTTAGTGTAACAATAGCCACTTAGACCTCCTGTATGAAATCCCGAATATACCCGATCTGATTCAAAGACCTCTGGTGCCAGTAAACCTGGTGAGCCAAACGTCTATAAAACTTAGCTAAAAATAGGAGAATCTCCTTCTTATCGGTGGCAACCCTAGCATCCTCTGATAAATTATAACTCCAACTAAGCCACTTAGTAGCTAAGGCCGCATCGGGATTCTTACTCATAATCTCCAGGACTTTATCGAAGGCAATTTTTAAAGCATTTTCAAAACCAATATCATTGATGATCAAAAGGGTTCGCTCTTGATCTTCGGTTTCTATCTTATGCTTTAAACAATAATTCATACCTCCTCCGTCGCCGACAAACTTCAGTTTTATTGGCAGAAATCATTGACTTACGACACTACCAGACTCAGTCATCTCTACCAAAATTGCATGGTCAAATGCGTCTTTTAACCTGTCATCATGAGTAATAATCAGCACTTTAACATCTCTCTCCAGGCGTTTTATCATAGAAATAAATACCTCCAAACCTTCGGGATCCAGCGAAGATGAAACTTCATCCAGGAGCAACATCTGTACTTCACCCCCCATCCGCTTCGCTAAAAGCTGATTCAGAGCTAGGCGCATAGAGAAAGTTACCCGAAACTTCTCACCACCCGATAATGCAGAGAAAGATCTAACCCCATCCTGCGTAACAATTTCAATTTCAAAAGTTTCCTTCCAAGCGCCCTTAGTATCCTTAGTCTGTGTAACAATATTTACATACATTGGTTTAGCACTAAATTCCGCAAGAGCCTTATTGGTAACTCGACCCAATTCTGCAATAACATTATCAATGATAATGGCCTGAATACCATTCCTGCTAAAAGATTTAGACAAAACCCCATAAATATAAGCCTGTTTCTTAAAATTATCCCGCTGAACCTCCAACTCAGATACTTTTGCCTTAGACTCCAACATCGTATCAATCCTCTGCTTACAAGCACCCAGAGCCATAGAGTCAGCCTTAATCTTATTAGACACCTCTTGCAACTTACCCTTCAAACTTAAAACCTGGGCTTTTACCTCCGAAAGCTCCGAGAGATCACCTAGAGCATGAAGCCTAGCAAGACTTTCCTGTATTTCCTTCTGCTCTTGGAGTTCTTGTTGCAAAGCAGCAGTTTTCACTTCCGCATCCTGTTGAGCCATCTTTAACTTAATAGATGATATCTCTATCTGAGACTCCGCAGCCCTTTTCCTCGACATGTAATTTTCTAATTGTCGCTCTGCGTTATGAACTTTCGTCTCTACCTGCTTGGCGGACGCCAAGAATTCTTCAGCACTCTTCAATTTAGCAGATAGCTGAGCCAATTCTTCTGTTTTCTCAGCAACTTTTGTATGGCGACTGTGTGTTAGGGGGGAATCGCACTCTTTGCAGACATCATTATTGCTTATATTGTTAATTTGTTCTGTTAGGAGATCCTTTTTCACCCTACCTTTTACGATCTTCTGCTCTAAATCCGCTACATTATACTTGGATTTAAGCTGGATAGTCTCCGATAATTCCTGAACCTGAACATCTATATCAGAAATAGTAAGTTTGGCCGAATCAATTTGCTTCTGCAGAGATTCGGATAACTGAGTTTGCTCGGAGATTCGAAATCTTAAATCAGAAACCTTTACTTTCCCCGATTTCTCTCGGGCCACCAGATCATGATACTCCTGAACCGATGACTCTTTTACTAGAAGATTATTTAATTTTTGTTCTAATAGGGGCAGTTCCGCCTTAATCTGGGAATCTTCTAGAGTCAAACTCTTAACAGATTCTTCTAAGGCAAGTAAAGTCTGATTAGCCAGAAGTAAATCAGAATCTAGATTCGCAAAATCCTGCAACCGAATATTGGCTAGATCCAACTGTTCAGTAAAGATTTTCTGCTCTTTTGCGGCATTCTTGCTGTAAGCATCCCACCGATCCAGAGACAATAATGATGCTACAATCTTCATTTTGTCAGCGGGGGTTCCACCCATAAATGCGAAGAGATCATATTGTTGAAAGTAAGATGTGTTAATAAAGATATCATAATTGGATTTTAATAATTTCTTTATTGCTTCGGAGATCTCTGATTTAGTATCCCCAGGAACCCTGTCCCAAGAGCCACCCTTATCGATAAAAAATGATAAGTCATCAAGATTGGCATGTTTGGCGTGTTTTGCCCGAATTACCTTGTACTTATTTCCCTCGTGTTCGAAGACGAAAGTGACTTTGGCGAGATTAGTTCCAACCTTAACTACCTCGGTCATAGTATCTAAATGGGTCTTGCCAAAGAGACAGAAGCCGATAGCTGCTAGAATAGTGCTCTTACCAGCCCCATTCTTACCCATAAGTAAGGCCGAGGAAAACTGGGTAAAATCGATCTGGGAAGATCGATGAGACATAAAATTCTCTAGGTGTAACTCTATTGGTAACATTAACCCTCCGCCTTAATAATAGCTAAACCAGCAGCCTCAATCTCAGAGGCAAAATCGTAATCTATCATAGTATTCTTTGCAAAACGGGAAAAGGCCTCTGCATCTGAAGTGGTTTCCGTTATATTGGAATCTCTGGCTTGTCTAGCGGAAAACCAGAGCGGTTTAATAGTAGGACAGAAATGAACTTTATAGGTAGAGGTTATATAGCTCTCTATCTCTTTCACGTTGAAAAATACAGAATCATCCGCTACGAACTGGGGAATTAACTTGAAGATAGCTCCCCGAATATCATTTTCCTTAGCAAAGTAATCGATCTTCTGCTTTACCCGAGACATTAGAGTTTCCCCTAGGGACTCTGTAGAGAAATCAATCTTCAGCTCAAACATATCCCTGCAGGGGGAGTCTTGGAACTCAATGAAGTTGTTCTTTAGGTCTAGAATACAGAATTTCTTCTTGTGATTTTCAAAGGCGCCTCGCTTTTCCATCGACCCCACATAAGAAATATAAGGACTTAGAGATACCGAACCTGGAGTATGAACGTGCCCCATAACGGTAAAATCAATTTTCTTAAACATTGACACGGGCAAATAAAGCTCATTTTCCGTATAGAGATCAGAATCATCCGCGAAGACCGTGCCCTCAAATGCAAAGTGTCCTACCACCACTTTAACAGCGGAATTATCAATGGAATCTATGGTATAATCCAATTCGGACTGTAAGGCATCAATTGATCCTTGATATCCCTTCCCTAACCACTTACCATCCCTGTAGGGCATCAGAATCAGATTTGCAACAATACCACTATCATCTGTTAATTCTACATGGGTCAGCCGATCATAAACTTTAACCCTAGGCAAATCCAGCTCATGTAAAAAGGATAGTGTATGGGCTTCATTTGCCCGATTTTGATCGTGATTGCCAATGACAATGCGGATAATGGAAATACCCTCTCGCAAAGCATAGCTAAGCATTTCGGAGAAGGTCTTTTGTTGTATTAAGCTGGGATGTCTGGTTTCAAAGATATCCCCAGTGAAAATAATCTCACTGACGCCTTGCTCGATCATAGCATCGATGGTTTTTTTCATGGTGGACTTATAGTCACTTAGTCGGCTATTTGTACCAGTTAAATGATCTTCTTTCCCACTGGAGTAAGAAGCGCCTAGGTGGGCGTCCCCAATAATACCGATTATCATAATTCCTCAACTTTCCTTAAGATCTCTATATTGAACTGATTGTAGGAAGATAAAATTCGGGAAATCTCACCATTTGGTATCTTGCTAAAGGTTTCGTCCATACGAATAAAAACAGAATTAGCCCAGGTGCAAAGCCAAGGGTACTGGGGTTTTCCTTTGTAAGATTGGAGTAAATCCCGAATCCTGCTAGACAATTCGAGTTCCTTCTTTAATTTGGTGTCCGAGAATTCCTTGTTGGATATTCTGGTGGTTGTGGGTAATTCACCCGAACCATTAGCACAGTAGATCTCATAGATTGATTCAAATCTAGAGGTGCCTTCTAAAAGGGATATGAAGTCAAAAATATCCCCATGGATCTGACAAGCAAAACATTTATAGAATTTGCCCTCCTCTGAGAAGAAGAAAGAGGACTTCTTCTCAAAACCGCCTTTGTGGCGGCGAGAAGGGCATTTACAGGAGTGAGTAAAGGTGGGAGATCGGAAGAATCTTACCTCCCTACAGTACTTATTGGCAAGGTCTTCCATGGAAACATGTTCCTTTAAGACCTCAGCTGCCACTTCATAATCAAAATCCCACGGCACGGGGGGACGAGACATTTTACTCCCTATTCTTCTTGGGCTTCGTTAGAGGATAGCGTCAATGTTCTTGCAAGATCATACGATATTGTCTCTTTCAAAAATGGCATCAACTTATCTATTTGGGGGTCCTTTGAATTGGTTGATGCGTTCCCATCACTATCAAAAAAGACATAAAATACAATAGGTGAATCTAATTCAACGCCCTCACTCCTTGTCAACGTAACCTTAAGCTCGTACACTGCGTCATCAAGCCCATCCGCCTTCTCAATTGATACTGAAAACCCCGACAAATCAGAGTTATACTCTTCTTTGGGACTTTCTTGTTTGTAGGATGCCTCAATCCCTTCTAGCGTCGCAAAAGAATCAGCTTTAGGGGCTTCTGGCACGTAAACACTAACCCACCCCTGCCCAACATTAGAGAATTTTATAATAGCCCCTGGGGTTTCAGCGCAAATTCGATCTCTAAATGAAGTGGCGTAATCGATAAATTCAGAAAGATCCTTATCCTTAAAGGATACCCCGAAGAATTCATCCTTCACTAGTTTGAGTACGGGAGGCCTGTTTCTCAGAAACTCCTCTCGATGCTTGGCCGCCATCTCATAATTCTTACTTATTCTTTCCGAATCTGTCATCATAGAAACTCCATTATAATGTCTTCCGACATCTGTTATAGCACCTCAACTATTAGGTGTACTTTTTTCTTTAGTCAATTTCTCCAACTCGTCTACCTTAGCATTTAGACGCTTAACCATCAATTCCTGCATATTAATTCTATCGCGCTGCAATTTGATGAAGTTCAAAGCCACCACAAACAAAGACTTTAACCCCTCATCCCGATTGAACATCTCTAGGTTGAAAGCTTCATCTACCGAGGCATTGATAGACTCTTTTTCTTTAGCCTTCTCATCCTCAGACTTCTGAGATACTAGAACCTTGCTGTCCATATGACCTTTAAGTTCTAGGAATCTGGATTGTAATGCACTCCTAGCATCCTCTAGGCGGCGAAAGTTTTCTGCCTGTTGGGCGGGGCTAGGAACTGGGGGTGCAGCAGCTGTTTTTACTGGCGGTTTAATCGGGGGCTTTCTCGGGTTCATATTCACTCCACTTCGACATACAGATACAACCCGCACCGCTTATGAGCAACAACATATTCCCTGAGAGAATCGCAAATGTGTTTCTGTATGTAATCTCCACTAAACAAAAAATTTATAACGTTCACAACCTTATTTGTGTCCTTACAGAGGAAATCAAACAATTTATTGTGATTATCCAAATACTGGTATAGATTGGGGTTCGAGTCCTCAGGGTACTCCGATAAGTCCAAAATAACATTTTTGGTCCCAGCGCACATCTGGAACCCAAACTCCATCCTTCCATGGCAACCTAGAATCAGGCGAGCTTTCATAGTCCAATCACTGTATTATCTCGAATTTTCTAGCTAGCAACTCATCAGTATCTCTATCAATTACATCATGAATAAAGAAATGTGCCAACTCATGACGCAGAGTTTCAGGTTCAGATGACAATGACTTCGGGGTGATAAAGACTCGATCACCCACAGTCAATCCCACAATCGGTAAATCAAACTTCGTAAAGTACTTGGGATTATTCAAGTCCTCTTCACTTACAATCCAAATCATGGGCTTATTCCTGCTCAGCTCAATGTGAAACCCCATGTTTTCTAAGAAAATACCTAGACGAAGTGGGGTTTCTTTTACAGTAGCATCAATAAAACCCACCTGAGCCATGGATAATTGGCGATCGGAGCAAATATCCGCTGATAAAAGCAGATATTTATAAGGGCAATTCTCGTAATAGACGTAAGCCTTAGAGGTGCCCGAGAGTAAAAACATCAACGCTAATAAATATAGTTTCATGTTTGCGCCGATCAGACCAATTTCTCTTAATGGGCTTGGGGCCGCTAAGCCCCAATTCCTACTCCATCATTGCAGCACGTTTAGCTTCCTTGCGCTGGCGCTTCAGAGCCTTCTTCCGCTTATCTTTCTTCTTTTCCGAAGGTGATAGGTGATGCTCCCGACGCTTGAGTTCGCGCATAATACCAGCCATCTCTACCGTTTTCTTAAACCGACGAATTAGTGATTCGGGAGATTCACCTTCACGCAAAGCTACCGCAGTGCCCACCACATCTGTATCGTTTCGGTTAAACCTGCGCTTATAATGACTAAATTGTTTCACTTCTACTCCTTCATTCGGGACATCAGACTAGGTGAATTCATAATAAATACACTTAGAGCCGACATCGTTTTTAAATCCACAATCTCTAACCTTCTCCATAAATCCGACAAATCTTCCCAGGAAAATCCTACGTGCTGAGGGGGAGGAGAATCCACTACAGCACAGTAAAAAAAGGTTCGACTCCCATCTTCATCTTCTAACCTACCAATAAACTTTATTCGGGGGGTCGAACCCACTAATTCAATCACCTCTCCCTCAGCAGATTGTTCTGCACTCACTGTAGCTGTCGGAAAGGCCCAGGACTCACTTTTTATATCTGACGAGTCTGTTTTTTTCAAGAAGAGCTTACCTTCTGTTGAAACAGGTACTACGACTATACGTATCATTTTACCGCCACGAATTCTACATCACGATGAAAATCACGTATATTGTCAGCACCAGTGTATGCCATAGCGCTCTGCAAACCCTCGATTAAAGCAGTTACCCGAGCGGCCGTAGAACCCTCAACATCACCAAAAACAGATACGGAACGACCCTCAACAAACTTTGCCTTTTGACCAAAATCCGTCCGAGCCTCCGCCGAAGCCATACCCCTGTATGACAAATTACAACCAGGGTGAGTCCAACCTGGTACCTTGTCCGATCCAGATAGATAAGAACCTATCATGACAGCATGAGCACCAGCCCCTATAGCCTTCGAAACATCACCAGGAGCCCGAATACCACCGTCAGCAATGATAGAGATATTCGACCAATTTACCTCATTAGCACATTCACGAACCGTATCAAATTGAGGATATCCTACACCCGTATTCCTACGAGTCTCACATACGTGACCATTGGCAACACCAACCTTCACAACATCAGCACCCCACGTTCGCAGTCGCTCCGTAGCAGCAGGAGTGCAAACATTGCCAGCAATAATAACCGTATCATAAGCATTTTTTCTTATATACTTAATCGTTTGTTCCATCTGCTTGCAATCACCATGGGCGATATCTATGCAAATAATAGGTGCGCGATTCATTACCAAATCAATCCGATCCTTATCATTTGCTAAAGTGCCTACAGCCATCGCTAATCTGGATAGAGTACTCTTTTTCAAGATTTCCTCATATTGCTCGAGAGTTTGATACCTGTGAATGATACCAAGACCCCCGAGGGCTTCCATCTCCGCAGCCATCTCATAACCGCAAATAGTATCCATATTAGCAGCTATAATAGGTTTTTCTATTTCTATAGGACCTAGCTTAGTTTTAGTGGAAACTAGAGATCTGGAGGATATCTGGGAGTACTGAGGAACTATCAGTACATCATCATAGTTAAGGTTTGCCCTTCTTATTTCTGGTAATTTATCCATTAGCCCACCGTCACATCAATAATTGTGCGAGATGAATCGAGGTGAAGATTAACCCTATTTGGCACATGGTCTTCTGTTACCAGAGAACCCATCTTCACTTCTCGCCAAACCACACCTTTCATGCCTGCTCGAAACATAATCGACTCATCCAGGGGACGGCCCATTAGCACAGCAGAAATGCCAGCCAAGTCCACAGATTCAGGAGCTTTCTTTAAATCAGAAAATTTTACTTCCTTTTGAGAAATAACGAACACTGGAGGCTCTGATAAAGAATTAACCGTTAAGTCGGGCTCCGCTTGATCTCCAACCCGCTTAATCTTACGGGGTTTCTTAAACACGGGAGCCTGAGTTTGCCCCTCAGGAGCAAGTTCATTCATCGGCCCTGCATCTGCAGAAGCTGAAACTACATTATCACCCCCTTCCACAGCAGCAGGAGTTACGCTATCATTCTTTTTATTTCTAGCCATTTAAACACCAAGTCCTTTCAAGACACTTTTTACAATCTCTGCCGCCGAATTGATATCCGAATCGGAAGTGGTCGACGACAAAGAAAATCTAACACTGGACCTCGCAAAATCTTCCCCAAACATCCTAGTTAAAACTCGAGACGGCGTAGAGAAGCCCGAAGAGCAGGCTGACATACCTGATACACACAAGCCTGCCTCGGAAAGCTTCTCTAAGAAGATCTCGTTTTCAATTCCAGCAAATCTCATGTTAGATGTGTTGCAGACCCTAGTACCCAGCAGAGGTTCTGCAACATCGGCTAAGAGATTCTCCAAGGCTAGCCGCCTCAATGAAATCTTTTCTGCTACAGAAGCCCAGGACGTATGATTTTTAGCTAGGAGTCCTAGGGTTATCGCACCCAACATATTCTGAGTACCAGCCCTATAGCTATACTCCTGAGATCCCCCGACAAATAATGGCTTAATAAAAGATGGATCCCTAACCCAAAGAGCACCAATACCTTTCAACCCATGAATCTTATGAGCCGAGATTGAAAGGGAATCTGCGTGCAAATCCTCTACATTGATAGACGTCTTCCCATAAGAGGAAACTGCATCTATGTGATATAGAAAATCATAAGATCCTTTTAGCTTACCAATATTGCTGTGGGGATCTAGAATTAAACCCGTCTCATTATTTGAATGCATACAGGAGATTTGACAGGTACCTTCCTTGTATAACAAATCCTCTAGAAAGTCTAGGTCTACACCAGCAGTAGAAACAGGGATTAATACTTCCGACTTATCACCAGAGCTATGCTCTACAGAGGAATTAAAGGTATTTCTGTTGGAAAGTGCCAAGTTATTAGCTTCGGTACCTCCAGAGGTAAAGATAACAATGCCCTCTTTAGCTCCGATAGACTTCATTATGGAGTGACGAGCTGATTCTAATAGGAGATCCGCCTCCCGACCCATTTTGTGGGTGGAAGACGGATTGCCAAAACAAGAGCTAATTATTTTCAAACCCTCTTCCATAACCACTCGGTTAGGAGCGGTTGTGGAGTTGTTGTCCAAATAGATCACTTCTCGTCATCCTCGAATGCTACTACGGCTTCCGTAGTTAGTACTAGGCCCGCAATACTTACGGCATTTTGTAGGGCAACTCGAGTAACTTTAGCAGGGTCGATAATACCGAACGAGAACATATCGCCGTAGCGGAGTTTTGCGGCATCAAACCCGAATGATGGATCTGAAGAGGCCATCACAGCTTCTACGATAACATCGCCCTTTTCCCCCGCATTAGTAGCAATTTGCCACAGAGGAACTTTAATCGCTTCTCGAATCACCTCCTTCCCTACATCTTCCTCTTTGTTGCCCGTGGAGAATGTTTTAAGCGCGGATGCAGCTCGGGCAAGGGCTACGCCACCACCAGCAACCACCCCCTCTTGGATGGCAGCACGAGTCGCTGCAAGGGCATCTTCGAGTCGATCCTTTTTCTCTTTCATCTCCGCTTCAGTAGCCGCACCAACCTCGATAGAAGCTAGACCACCAACCATCTTAGCCAAACGTTTATCGAGCATTTCTCTATCATGGATATCCGTAACCTGAGCTAGCTCTGCACGAAGTACAGAAACCCGAGCATCCACAGCGTCAGTTGAGTCTGGATTGGAAATGATAACTGAACGATCGGCATAAACTTCAATGCTGGGGGTAAAACCCAATAATGAAAGGTCTAATTGGCCTTCCTCTGTTACCAGTCTTTGCAGCTGCACTCCAGGAATATCACCATCTAGCACAGTCGCACCAACCAGAGCGCCCAAATCCTTAAGCATCTCAGTTCGAGCAGAACCATAACCAGGTGCTTTAATGGCTACCACTTTCAGCGCACCTTTTGCTACGTTCACTGCGAGGGTATTGAGGATTTCTCCCTCAATATTTTCTGCAATAATAACTAAGCTTTGGGCGTGATTTGAAACATGCTCTAGAAGTGGCATAATCTCTTTCAGCATCAGGGTACCCGCAAGAGTACCTTCCACCAAAAGTACTAGAGCATCCCGCAGAACGACCCTCTGGCGCACTGGATCATTACAAAAATAATTTGTAATATAGCCCCGATCGAATTCATAACCACTGCCAATACGGAGTACTGTTTCTGGTGAACTTGATTCTTCGAGAGTGATAATGCCTGATTTACCCACCTGCGCAATTGCAGAGGAAACCATTTGACCAATTTCTAGGTCACCATTGGCGGAGATTGTACCAACTTGGCACACTTCCTCATCGGTTTCAACGGGGCGGGATTCTGATTTCACAAAATCTACTACAAAATCACAAGCTTTATCCATACCACGTTTGATTGCCATTGGATCATGACCTGCTGCAACCAACTTACTGCCCTCACGCATAATGGCTTCCGCCAGAACGGTGGAGGTTGTGGTATTATGGGTAACCACATAGTTGTCGGTAATATAAAGATGATCTGGGTTGCTCACCTTGATGCATTGCATTTCGGTAAAACTACCTGTACGAGTAATTGATTTAATCCTGGAGTAATTCGGATCCCCCGTAGGTGGCATAAAGATCTTAAAGTCTTTATCATATTGGGTTTCATACTCAATAGGAATGAAGTAGGGGGTATCTTGCAAGGTTAAGTCTTCAAGAGCGGAGGTTGTAAGCGTTACAATGTCTCCCTCGAAGGTTTTAACCGTCCAAAGATGAGCTTCACAGCACTCAACCATCCTGCCATCAGCCAGAACCACCTCAACAATTTCCCGCTCCCCCTTAGGGAAAACACCATTGACGGTTTGGGTTGTTCCGTTGGTACCAGAGATGGTCATACCTACCTTAATATCCCTCATCTCAACAAAGCCTTGAGGGGTTAGAACCTTACTCCAGAGTGGCTGAGGTCCATCGCCCGCAACATCAGCAGTCTTCTGAGCCACTTGCTTTACGAGCAGGGCGCCAGACTCCTGGTATGCATCTTTAAAAGAAATTGATTTAGCCACCGTAACACCGTCTTTGGTTACGTGGGGGGTTTGACCCTTGCGCTGAATAACTACATTCCTACCTCGAGGACCCATGGTAGCCTTCACTGCGCGGGCGAGAGCGGAGACGCCAATCATCATCTTTTCTCGGGCGCTTTGCCCAAATTCCATTTTTTTACTCATCTTAGACCTTTCCTTTCAATTCGAAGACAGTGTAGTTGGACTTCTTTAGATAGAAATCCAACAACTTCTTATTCATATCAGTTACAATTTTCTTCTTCTCTTCAATAAATGTCTCATCCAGCCCATTTGATGATATAGCGAGACGAACCTTTCCATTGGTCAATCGGTCGGCAATTATGTAGTGCCTAGATAAGTCCCCGTTGCGTGCTTTGTAGGCAGATAGGGCATGGAAGGTCTGCCCGTCGAATTCAAATACGGCTAAATCAGAGATTTCTTTAACCCAAACCACAGAAGCAAAGTGTGAATCCTCTGCTTCTGTGGTAGAAACTACTAGCCCATTTTTCATTATGGGTAGCTTAACGGGAGAAGATAAGAATACCAGAGAGTAAGGAACCTCTGGATAAATATCTTTGTTTATCAGACTAAGCGCCACTTTCAGTCTCCAAGTCCATCATCATGTCATCCAAAACCTCATCGTCATGAGCTGCTTGGTTGGCGGAGGCCTGACTATTTAGTGCGGTCAAATGGTTCTTGCGAATCTGATTAGCCGTTAGCTTAACCAATTCGGAATACTGAGACAGAGTGATCCTCGCATAGGCAGGGTTCTCTTTTACGAATTTCTTGTGCTCTTTTTTTAGTTGAGCACGAAACATTGAACGGTCCATCCTTGACATAAACACCTCTTCTTTCAGGGGGTTTATACTTGGTCTGGACCATTGGAGCTAAAATTCAATCTTCGATGTTCGGTTTTCGCACCTACCGAACAACTGTCTGGCAGCACTTCTTAAACTTTTTACCAGATCTGCAAGGGCACTGAGAGTTTGGGCCCAAAGCAGACTTGGCTGCTTGGTGAAAGGTTTTACCAAAAATATGATCAGACTCGTGCTGAACAACTACGGCAGCTAACCCTGTAAAAGCTCTGCCCTCTGGAGACAGCATATCCTTAATAATTACCTTCCCATACCTTAAAGTGGTGAAACGGGGAGTATCTGGAAAAGATAGGCAGCCCTCGCCAGTAAACCAGAAGGGCTCTTGCAAAGATACAATCTCGGGATTTACGAAATGCTGAGTATAATAGAATGTTTTACCTTCCTCGGTAGTCTCGGGTATAGAGATTACAAAAACACTTTTATCGATACCTATCTGATTTGCTGCCAGACCCAAAGCGGGGTGACGAACCATTTCAGCATATAAATTATCAATAATGGAGTAAGCCTCCGAAAAGGAATTAACCAATTCGGTAGGCTTGGAAAGTGCTACTTTATCTGTTACGATCACAACTATCCCTTCATGAAAAATTCTGAAATTGCATCAGCGACTTCACAAATATCATTGGCGCTCAGTTCAGGAGCAATAGGCAATGACAAAACATCCTCAGCTAGTTTATCAGTTGCAGATAGACCCGAAACCCCCAGATGCTTATAACATTCCTGCCTATGGAGAGGAAGCGGGTAATAGATAGCACTGGAGATATTCTTTAGCTCAAGATACTTTTGTAAGAGATCCCTTTGCCCATTCAAAACCTTAATGGTGAATTGGTTCCAAACATGCTTGCCATAAACTTGATCGGGTAAGAAAATATGACCTGCATTTTCCAGGGGAATTAGTCTCTCCCTATAGGTCTGAGCATTGACCATCCGAAACACTTCATCATTTGCTAAGAATTCTAATTTAACGTTTAGGAATGCAGCCTGGATGGTATCCATCCTGAAATTGCCACCAACAATATTGTGGTAGTACCTCTGCTTGCTCCCATGATTCCTTAACATTTTAATCTTCTCATCTAGAGCAGCATCATTGGTTACGATAAGACCTGCATCACCCAAAGCCCCAAGATTCTTGGAGGGAAAGAATGAGTAGCAACCCATGGCGCCAATGGTACCAACCTTTTTACCACCGAACTCGGCACCCAGTGACTGACAAGCGTCCTCGATAACGGGGATGTTAAATTCCCGCGAGATTTCCATAACCTCTTTCATATCACAGCTTTGCCCGAACAAATGAACCGCAATAATTGCTTTAGTTTTTGGGGTAATTGCTGCCCTAATAGCATTTGGATCTATATTGAAAGTGGTATATTCAACATCCACAAATACAGGGGTCGCACCTACTCGGGAAACAGAACCTGAAGTTGCAAAGAATGTGAACGATGGGCAAATAACCTCATCCCCTGCTTTAATGTCCAGAGCCATAAGCGCCATGATTAAGGCATCAGTACCAGAGGAGCATGCTGTTGCATGACTAACATCTAAATGTCTTGATACGTTTTTTTCAAAAAGCTCTACATCTGGGCCCGAAATGTATTTCCCGCTTCGGATAACCCGAGTAGCTTCTTCCACCAATCGGTCCATGAATTGCGCATTTCCGACAGCGGGATCAAGCATATTAATCTTTGCCATTTTGCCTCACTTTCGCAGGATTTCCATAAACCACGGCTCCTGGTGGAACATCCTTAGTTACCACAGATCCCGCACCGATTAAAGCACCCTCGCCAATAGTAACTCCGCATACGATGGTTGAGTTGGCACCGATCGAAGCACCTTTCTTTACTGTGGTTTCAGTCAGCGTCCACTCTGAAGCCGAAAGTAGCTGGCCATCTTCCCCGACTGCTCTAGGATGCTTATCATTTGTAAAACAAACCATAGGTCCTATAAAGACTCCATCCTCAATTTTCACTCCACCAGGAATGAATACAAAGCTTTGAATCTTGCAATTATCTCCGATTTCAACTCCCCGCTCAATATTAACAAAGGTACCGATCTTGCAATTCTTACCAATCTTGCAGCCGTAGAGATTCACCAAGGTGGGATGATGAATAATTGTCCCATCACCCAAAACAACATCTTCTTTAATCATAAAACTCACTTTCCAGCAGCCCTCAGGGTCAACTCCAGTGTTGCGAGAGCATCTTCGCCTGTCACTATAGACGAAAGATCCCCTGTTTGCACTGCCTTTAGAAATCCAGATAACTCTTCTTTTAGGGGTTCCTGAGAAAATCTTAAGAAATCCATCTTCTTTGAGTAGACCGATTTGGCTGCATGTGCCTTGTAAGACTCGGGAGACTGATCGAATATACCACCATCGTATCGGCAGATCTCCTTGTTTATCATATCTACTTCGCAATACCCCTTGGTGCCCGTTAACTGAATATTTCTTATTTTTATAGGGGAAATCCAATTCGCCTCGCAGGTAGCTGAAGCATCACCAAAATCCAGAAGCACTTGGGCGGAATCGGTAATGAGATTATTCTTCCTACAGTGAGTATATACTGATTGTGGTTGTTTCTTAAACAGAGCCGTCAGCAAGTTGAAGTCATGGGTCATTAGATCCAGAATGATATTATCTGCAGATCGGGGTAGCCCACCAACCCGTTTGACATTGACCGAGGTGATGTCGCCAAAGACTCCCTCCGCAACAAGAGTCTGAAGTGCCTTGAAAGCAGGATTAAATCTTTCTATATAACCAACCGCCAGAATCTTATTTGCTGATAACGCAGAATCAATAATACTTTGAGCATCAACTATATTGTCACTAAGTGGTTTCTCCACCAAAATGTGGCACCCAGCGGCTAAGGCTTTGATGGCACAATCCTTATGAAAGGGTGTAGGAACTACAATAGAGACAGCGTCAAACCCCTCCGCAAAGAATTCGTCTAGATTGGAGAAGGACTTGACACCATATTGCTGAGCCACCTGGCTAGATGCGGCAGAGTTAACATCAAAAACCCCCGACAAAACTCCAAGTTCGGAATAAATCCGACAATGCAGTTTACCCATCACACCCAGACCTACAACGCCTACTTTCATAAATCACCTACTTTAAATTTTCATAGAATTTTCTAAATGCAGCTTCTTCTGCTTCATAATTAATAACTTCCAAGAATCTAGCACGAGTTCTTTCGGACCATCGAGCATTCTCTTCGGGCTCCAACATCCTCTGGATCAATCGTACATTTTCCGCTTCAGAATGAGCCTCTATATCATGACACGTCACCCCTGGCTCAAATAGCCTGAGTGCAGCACCACCCCAGCTCCTATTTTGAGACATATTGGTAATTACTGGGCGACCCGAATAAATCCAACCCATTGCCGTATGGCCCAGACCACCTTGTGGTTTTAGCTGCCAACCAATGTTTGCTTCAACCATCTTCTCCGCAACCCCTCGGCAACCAAAGAGTGCGCCATCAGGACTGCCACCGCCATGATATTTCCAATTAACATCAGTCATTAAAGACTTATATTTATTATAGATGTGGGGGTAGGGGTAACAATTTACCATGGAATAAATGTTCCTGGTGTTGGGATTCGGTAACTGGAATTTATACAGATCTGAATCTAGCTCTTGGTGTACCAGAACCGTATTTTGGCCAGGCCTCGCTCTATAAGGTACCGAGTGCATAACGTTAGGTAGATGAGTGACCTGACCCGTATTTCCCAGATGGGCTATGATTTTAGCCTTAGGTTGGAATTTATTTCTCAAATCTTCGTAGCAGTGATCATGAAGATCAACCGTGGGCATAATCACGTCAAACTTCATGGATTTAAACTTTTCAAATGTTATAGCTTTTTGGTGATAACCATGAACTGGCTCCCAAATATGGTAGACGCCATCCGTTTCCTGGTAATTACCATTTAGATTCTTGAACTGATCCCATTTAGAATCGCCAATATTGAGGTACTGCCCCACGGTATCCCTAGCATGATTGTAAGGTTTTGCAATTTGCCAATAACCGTTATCAAACCAGTCAAACCCAATAGGTCTATAGAGATTAAATTTCATCCTCTTCTCTAACATGCAGTGAAGAGAAAAGTACAAATCCCCGTGGTGTAGGTCGGCAAAAATATTAATTTCACTATCTGACATAATACCTCACAATTTATCTAACCAAACTCGGATCGCCTCAGCCTCTTTGGCAAAATTTATCTTCTCTTCAAAGAAAGCTTTAACAGTCAAACATTTCTTGTAGTAAAATTCTGGCTCAGACCACTTAACAATAAGCTTAGCTACCTCTGCACTAGAACGCACTGACATATCAATGCAATTAATACCGTCTACTAGATAGTTCTTAGCCAGAGTGTTGTACTGATTGCAATACGCCTTATTTACAATTAGCGGGCGACCAGAGGCCAGAGACTGTCTGGCCGTATAGCCGCAACCCCCGTGAGGCTTGGGGTGCCAAATAAACATAGAATCACTCATAACCTTATATAATTCGCTCTGAGGGATAGAACCATCCTCACTCTCACCACCGTGCATCAGAAATGTGTACTGAGGTAATAGTTTCTTATAGATTGCCCAATTTTCCTTTTCTACTGGAAATGAGTTAAGGTAATTGAAAAAGCTCTTGATCTTATAATTTACTTGAGGCGGGGTATACTGATACACATCCCTATGCTCTGCGTGATAAGTCAACCAATTCACCCCAGGAGTCATAGGCTCAGTGGTAGCTAGCAAAATATTGTTGCAGATCTTAGCTTTCTCGTGTATGTTAGCTATAACTCTGACGAATTTAGCTTTAGGCTTATACTTACCTATTAATTCTGCCATAGGGGAGTCGTTTTCCCATGACGTAGTGACTACAATATCAATATCGGTATCTAGGAACTTCTGCCAAGAGATGCAGTGTTGGAAATAATTATGGCTATCTATTTCGTAATGCCTTACCCCGTCTTCTTCTGTGTAATTGGAGTAAGGCATGGTGGCTGTGATAATATTGGTCTTATTCCATTCATCACTGAGTAGTGGGCGATACAATGTATACCCCAGACGCTTCTCAAAGAGCGCGTGCATAGAGTAAAATAAGTCAGCATGTCCTACAAAGTCAACTAAAACATTCATAAAAACCTAGTATATTTTTGAGACTATATCATCCCAGTTATCATCAAATCTCCAGGCTTTATCATCTATATAAACCTGCGCATGAAATTTACCAGTTTGGCCATCATCTACGAAGTCATGAGGGATTTTGTGAAGCTCTAATAGCAGCAACATCTCGGAAAAGACTTCTTTCTGTTTATCCCCGTGCTGCATATGATTATTTCTGGAACTCCATATTACAATCTTATGACCCTGGTCCTTTAGTTTTTGAAGGGCCACTCTAGCCTTATCAAAATCATACGATATTGTACCATCAAAATCTACGGCAACAACACACATTAGAATTCCCCTATCATCCTATCCGTAAAGTAAGCTTCTGCAAACTCACAGCCAATCTCTACTCCGCGCATACAAGCGCATCCACGAATGGATTCTGGTTTATTATAATAAAGAGTAGTCTGAGTTTCAAACATATTTACTAGCTGAATCTTCTGTTCTAACTCTTTTTCTGTGAGTTTTACATAGTAATTAGGAGAGAACCTCGGGCAAGATCTAAGAACCTGGTAACCAAGTACGCTATGATTCCTGAACACTCGAGCAACCTCTTCCGCCAAATACTTATGATCCTGATGGATATCACCCATCCAATGAGAAACAACTAGAGTGGGATTAAACTTATCCCTTATATTTTCTAATTCCTGCCTGATTAAAAGTGATACAGTCGAAAGTAATCTATTGGGGAAATCAAGCATAGAACATGATACGCCAATAGAATTGAAATACTCCTTAACCCTTTCTTGGTCTAGGGCTAGCTTTTCATTTCTTTCTAGATCTAGACAGCGACTCATAGTCACATAGGACACCTGAATATCTGGATTAGCTATGCATTTCGCCAGCAAACCACCAGCGCCATGTTCTATATCATCTGTGTGAGAACCTATAAATAGTACTTTTTTCATACTTACCTAATAAAGCTTGATACGCGATAAGAAGTCGAACCATGGATGGAACAACTTAAATCTAGGTTCGAAGAGTAACCCTTAAGAGAAATGTCTAAAAGATTTAATCCATAAGGGCTGAATGAATCCAGGCTCCCAGAGACCCTGGGGTTGACTTCTAATAATTTTAATTGTCCATTGGAATCTCTTTTTAGTTGAACATTTATATTATGATCTACAGGAATATCTTGAAATAGCGTCTTAATGGCTAAATGGAACTCGCCTGGATCACGCTCAAATACAGCATTTTGGCAAATACCATTTTTTATTAGGGCGCGATTCCTCACCCCATAGGCAATCAGATCAGACTTATTAAAAACACAGTCCACGGAGTATTCTTCTCCTGGCAGATTCTCAACAAATAATACCTGGTTAGAGTCCATGATAGACTGAATATCTTCAACGGGAAATATAGAGCCATAGGACTCTGGTTTTGCAGTAGAGAATAAATTTAACCACTGTGCTTTAGGGATTAATTTCTTAGTTCCCCGAGACCCATGTCCAGTATGAAGCTTAACAAAGCATGACCCATGCTGATAAACATAATCCTGGATACCTTTAGCATCCAATTCCAATATTGCTGGAGCTAATCTAGGGATTTTCTTATACAAAGCTAATTTATCTAAGAGAATTATTATTGATTCTGGCGGAGAAACCCAGACATCACATCCAAAATCATGGGATGCTAGAGGTAGCAATTCTGGATCTGTTAGCGGTATGATTATATCTATGTTGTTGTTTTTTACAATTTGCTGAATTGTAGTGACATAATCTGGATTAGAGCCTAGCGGAACTTGAAAGCAAGACTCGGTAATCGTGGGCCCTGGGGAGTTCGAAGGATTAGGATCACAGCTAAAAACTTTAAGATCTGGAATGCTTTTTAGCATTTGTACGGTAGCAAAAAAACCAGGGCAGCCAGCCCCAGTTACTAAAACATTTTTCATCTTATCTCCGAATCCAGAGAGTCTGGTGGTTGTCCAGCAATAGCTGATATTTACCAGACTCTAGCAGCCACTTTTTAGCCAGTCGAGATTTACCGCCGCCTTTGAAATTATTATCATCAATAAGAATTATTGTGTCATCATGACAAAATGGAAGTGCAGCCATCAATTCATTCAAACAATGCTGCTGACAAGGACCAATTAAATCCCCATGCTTTAGTAGCGCCTCTTCCTCCGAAATGGAATTAAGAGTGTCGATTGCAGCCTTTTGATTGGTCTTATACCCATACCGATCTAACATCTCAAAATATGGGTAATCATAGCTATCCAGGTATAAGAGATCTATTTTACCAGAAGATCCTGGAACAGAACCAAAAAGCGTTAAGAAATTAACAGAGTCGTTAATCACACAAGTTCTAATATCCTTGTAAGCTGCTGTGATCCTTTCACAAGTGGCGATATTTTGAGGACTTATATCAACCGTCCAGAGGTGCCCACCATAGTGAGACAAATAGTCACAAAAAATAAATGAAGACATACCTGCGCCGAAGTCATTGTCCATTCTAACGCAGCCCGTCTCAACAATATTAGAACCACCCCTCTGATTTAAAAGGTTTAGGGCAATCTTAAACGTTGAAAATCTACTGCCAGATTTAGACTCATACTTTTTAGTGAACCAATCATCCTCAATAAATAAAAAATCAGTATTCATTACATCCCCATAGTTTTAAAGAAATCAGCCCACTGCTGCTTAACCGTCTCTTTTCCAAACAGGGCAATAGCGGTAGCCCTACCATTCTTAGAGATGTGTGCTGCAAGCTTATCGTCTGACAATAACTGTTTTATAAAAGATCTTAACTCTAGCTCGGAATTTGCACAAAATCCATTATTACCATTAGATATGATATCTACAGGCTCGTAGAGATCATGGCCCCTAAACCACCCGTGAGGATGACCCTTCGCTGGCCCAATACAAACCATAGGGATACCCGTCATCATAGCTTCTATAAAATTAAGGGTGTAAGACGCTGGCCAAGTACCAGTGTAGAAATAAGCCCTGTAGTCCCTCATCGCCTGCTTCAAATCTGGATAAGAAACTTTACCCTTTCCGAATGGAAGAGTCTCACTTCCTGGACCAAATAATTTCCTAGGGAAAGGACGGGTAACATACTCAAACCACGCATAATTTGTAGCTGGATCCCGCTTTTGCATATGCTGGCCAAATGTAACGACCTCTTTGATCGATCCATTCCAATCACAGAATTCGTCAGGATCCTTCATAAATCGGATCATTGCATCACCACCCAAGTACCCAGGGATGTACTGCTCTCGAGGAGAATATCTAATAATCTTCATACCCTCAGCACGGTGTGGAGCCATTTCCTTTTCATTATGAATCACTGATTGGCCAATGGTCCTCCAAACAACTGGAACCCCCGACTTCTTAAAGGTTTCCCAGTTAACATGAACCCACTGGGGCAAGTGCATAACTATAACTAAATCAAACCTTTTAACATAATCAATTGTTAAGCATTCCTTGTTATCCTTCCCTGGAACTCCGAGCTTGTGCCACTCTTCCATCAACTCATCATAATTTTCACACTTGGGTAGCCCTGGACGGAGATTCAAGTCCCCTTTGTTTTCCTCTGATACGTAAGCCCCTGGGCAAAATACTTGATGACCCAGCTCCAGAAGCAAATTGCACTCATCCCACTGAAGGATTTCATGACACGACAAATATAGAATTTTAGCCATTTTTACCTCTTCAGAATTCGATCAAGTTCTGATGCCATCTTAGAACCAATGCTATCCCAGTTGAGCTTTTCTACGTCTGCTTTAGCTATTTCAGCCTTCGCTAGCGCTGATTTATAATCATTGAAAATCTCTCTCATGTAAGAACGGAGCTGGCAGATGTCTGGATTTGCCCAAACTGAACTACCCTTGCCCGAATAGATAGGCCATGGCATGGAGTGACAGGGTTCCATAGTGTAATCTAACAAATAACTGTTATCGGGGGTCATAAATTGAGTGTTCCCCGAGTATCCCGTCGCAATCGCAGGAGAACCTACAGCTAGAGCATCAGTACAGACCTGACCCCAACCTTCCGCTTTATGAGGGGAAACCAAACAATGACCCTGCTTATGCAATGACAAAATCTCTGGACGAGTAAGATTCTTATGAATAAGCATTACTTGAGCATGATCATCTATATACATACCAGCTTTAACAGCTTGGATCTGAGACTCAATCCACTTTTGATCTTCAATGGAAGAATTTTGCCTATAGGTTTTTAAGACCAGAATAACATTATCATTCCTACCAAACTCAGACAGGAAAGCTCTAATCAGTCCTACAGGATTTTTACGCTCAGTCCACTGAAAAATGGAATAAAATACGAATTTGTCCTTAGGGATCTCAAGGTCTAAATCAGGAATATTTTTATATTGTTCCATTTCAAATGTATGCTCTACCACTTTAACTGGAACTTTTACTCCCGACTCCTGAAAAACACCCACATTCCATTGGGACGGGACCCATATTTCATCCATCGTATTGCAAAGAGTAACCCACTTCTTTGGTAGCGCAGTCTCATAAGTGGTATAACCAATATTCTTAATATTGCTACGCCGATGCAGGGGGAAATTCTCAGGAGTCATGTGAATAATCTGAACATCTGGGGTTATTTGCTTCCCAATTAGCGGATCGATAATTCCCGAGTAGTAGGAGTGATCACTCTTAAATGGCTCGAATTTAACATTCTTTACAGCTAGATTTATCTTATCTTTCTGCGTGTTTAGCGCACAGATGTAGTTTCTGCTGCTTTCCGAGTACCCAGATACATCTGTGCAAGAACAAGTGTATAGCAAATTTATCATTTTCCACCCCGAACTAATGCGTCTTGATACATTTCTTCCAAGATTGTTTTCCAAGTGTAAGAAGGTTCCCAGCCAATCGATCTAATCTTTGTAGAGTCCCCCAGCAGGAATGGCACCTCACTAGGCCGCATAAACCTGGGATCTTGAACATAGACCTCATCGAGGGTTTTACCCGCAAGGGAACATACATACTCTAGCATTTCTCTTATAGTTGCCCCCGCACCCATAGAGATAACAAAATCCTCTGGTTGAGATTGTTGCAGTATTAGGTGCTGGCCTCTAACATAGTCTTTCGAGTGGCCCTCATCTCGAAAAGCTTCAAGATTTCCCATGTGTAATTTATCCGTTTGGCCCAAGACTATTGAAGCAACACCCCGAGCAATTTTAGCCGTAGCAAAGTCTCCACCCCGTCGTACCGAACTATGATTAAATAAGATACCACTCACTGCAAATAAACCGTAGGATTCTCTGTAGTTTTTGGTAGCATGATAAGCTGCTAATTTTGCTACGGCGTAGGGGGAGCGGGGATTAAATGGGGAGTTCTCATCATAGCCCGTAGCTGGACAATTCAACCCACCCATCATTTCGCTGGTACTAGCGTTGTAAAACTTGGTCTTGGGAGAGAATTGACGAATAGCCTCTAGCTGGAAAAGCACCGCATCAGCATTACACCTAAATGTTTCTAGGGGATTTTTAAAGGAATACCCTACGTGGGATTGTGCCGCCAAACCGTAGTATTCATCTGGTTGGAGATCTTGAACCAAATTATTTATAAAGGCGGAGTCACAAATATCACCTTCTACCAGATGCATCCTAGGATGATTTCTTATTTGAGCAATATTGTCAAAATTATTGCCCGAACTAATCCTCCTATATATCCCGTAAACATCATATCCCTGAGAAATTAAATGCTCGGCCAAATAAGAACCATCTTGGCCGAGCACCCCCGTAACAACAGCACGTTTACTCATTCCTGCCCCACTATTTTCCTAAGTACTTCTTTCAATCTATAACCCGAGCTAGATTGATTGTTGTTATCCAATATCTTCTTCCTAGCCGCATTCCCGATTGATTCGTTCAATGCTCTATCCTGGTAAAGGGTCTGAAAAGCAGAAATTAGATGTTCCATGTTTGGTTCAGCCCAACGCATATCACCAGTGTAAAAAGGGGCCAGGCCATCCGTACTTAGACAGGGTGTCAAGAAGTATGGCAGCAAGATATTAGTCGACTTGTCAGTGAAGGCGGTGGAGCCCGAGTAGTCGGTGACGATGGATGCGTTACCCCAAGCCATAGCCTCCATCAAAGGCATATTCCAACCCTCTGCCCGATGAGGGGAAACCAACACATGATATTTTTGATGTAGGAGACTAATCTCTTTAGTGGTCATTTTATCAGTAAGTAATCTAATCTCGGGATAAGATTTTAACTTTAACTCTTTACGAATTCTTTGTATTTCCTGAGATATAAGAGCTTTAGAATTATCCACCCGAGTATCCACATAGGATTTGAGAACTAGCTGGACATCATCTTTACCTTGCATCGCAACACAATAGGCTTTAATTAGGGCTAGTGGATTTTTTCTCTCCACCCACTGAAAAATAGAGTAAAAGCTGAATTTCTCATCTTTTAAAACTTCTGCTTTTTGATATTCTTGAGTTACAATCCCCGCAGGAACTACAAAAATGGGGACCGTCACCCCCGATTTAACAAACCCAAGACGATTCCACTCGGATGGAACTATAATAGCATCCATTTCATTGCAGAGTGGAATCCAAGATTCTGGCAAAGAATCAGCCTCAAACATAGTAAAACCTATGTTGAATTTGCACTGTTTTCTTTTAAATGCCCTGAATAAACTAGGGATCATAAATACAATATTTACGTCCGATGCTGGTGGTTTTAACACAGTTTTGTGCTTAATTAAAGCACCTTTAATGCCAAAATCGGGGGCATCTTTAACTGATATGGGCAGAGTTATATTTTCGCAGGTAATCTTTACCCCCACATGATTTAGGGCGTAAGCGAAGAATCTAGCAAATTCCCCGTAGCCGCTAAAGTCTTGAAAGGGTGCGCACAAGTTGACTTGCATTCTTACTCCTACGGCGTCGAGCCTTCTTCTTCACTGGGGCAGTTTCCTCTATCAACATTTGAAGTAATTGTTCTTCTGATAATGACAGACCGTCATCCTGTTTTTCAGCAGAATCTCGCATTGGAACGCCTTCCCCATGGCGACAGCGATCAAATTCATTGATAGATGCATCTATAATCGAGGGACCTTTTCTTGAGACTCTCATGCAGAGTTCTTTGATATAGACAGCAGAAAATGATTTGGTTTTAGATGCGATTTCAGATACCAATTTATCATCAAAGGCGACTTTGAAATTGGTTAGGTAAGTCTCCACAATCTTCTTGCGGGAAGAATCAGACACATCATCAAACCAGATCTTTTCATCGAATCTCCCTGGCCGAGTTAAAGCGGGATCTAGAAATGAGAAATCATTTACGGTTGCAAAAATCACTAAATTGGGGTTAGATGCCTTTAAAGACTCTATGAAAAATAGGAGATGGCTAGACTCATTCGAGGAGGCTAATCGATCAAAATCATCAAAGATTACGACATCTGGCTTGAGATTCTTAAGGTAGATCTCTGTTTGACCCAAGACCGTAGCCGATGAGGGATCCAATTTAAGAACTTTATTAGATATCTTCTGAGCCACCGTTAGAGCAAAAGATGTTTTACCACCCCCTGGAGCCCCAATTAGCATATAGGACCTGGAAATTCCAGCACCCCGACAAGCCATAACTTCCTTGGTAAAGGACTCGACATCGATATCGCCAATATAAAGCATGTCCGAAGTAGGGAGAGATATAATTTTCATAGATCCCTCCACATCAGAGCCCAAGTCTCTTTTAATGTAGATTGGTCCGTAGTGATTCCAAATGTAATCAAATATCTTCTTAAAGTCAAAACCCTCATTGACGAAATAGCATCGAAGGATCTTATCCGATTCTTGTCTCCGAGCGGTAGAAGAGTCATTGTTGACTAAATAGTAAAACTTATCCGTATCTGAGAATGAAGCCTCCCGCAGAACTAGGGATTCCCCAATCTCAAACATGTCTTGAGTTGGGAAGTCATTCTCAAATCCAGATTGAAATAGCATTACTGCCAGCTCACCCTCATGTCTGGTTATATTATGTTTTTTAACGAAATAGTATAATTTGTCTGGCTGAGGCAATTCGAAAGCATCTACGCTGGCGGAGACCATTGCCATCCCAGCGGAAACAACCGACAGCGGATTCTTGGTATCCACTGCAGCAATGATATCCAAGGCTTCATTTGCTAGCCGAGACACCTTCATCACTGTTGGATGATAAATGGTCTGTTGTACCTTGACGGCTAGTTGCTTCCATGAGAATTTTTCAGTCATCACAACCTCTGTTCTGCAATTTTCCTATCTAGAGCATCATGCAGCTTAGCCTTGGGAGCGAGCTTCAGAGCTTCCGTGAAATAAGATGGGATGATTTTCTTGTACCTAGATACAAGCATACCGAAAGAACCATCCAGAATGTAGAACCTCGCATGATCTGTTTCAGAACGAACAGCTCTACCGTAAGCCTGTACTATAGAAGTTACAACTTTATTCTGATACCACGTAGGAAAAATCTCATCCATTCGTTTTGTGTATTCATCTAATGCGGGATATGGAACTTTCATCATGACTTGAAATCTAGCAAAATCATCTTTGAGGTCCACACCCTCCATCATAGAGGGGGAAACAAGAATCGTTGGTTTCTGAGAACTACTGTGTAATTCTAGTATTTTATCCTTATCCATATCTCTTTCAACCCAAAGGAACCTAGGATTACGATAAAATATGCTTTTTAATTGGCTTAGCATTTTATAATTGGCGCAGTGGATTAGACCCTTGTCATTTGAATGAAGAGTCATAATCTTATTTAATAGAATTATTTGCTCGGAATCCTCCGTAAACTGAGTTTTGTAATTTACGTTTTCAATATCCGTGGGGAAAATCACTGGGCGATTCTCTTTGGGGAAAGTAGAGGGAATGGTTACGATCTCGACTTCCTCTGGAGTAATTCCCAGGATCTCTGTGAAATTGGCTGGTAGAGTGGCTGTCATCATCAGAATCTTATCGAACGGGTCGAAAACCAATTGCTTAAGCATCCGAAAGTCCAGGGGCCTGATATTTACGACATCCCCCTGATCGTCTATGTGAAATTTGATATCATCGAAGACATCGACATCCACTAGGAATTGGAGCTTTCTCATAAATGAGTTAAGGCGGGAAATAACCTTAGCATCCTCATCTTCAACTTGCAGTAGGGTTACAGCCATATTTATTTGACGATGAAGCCAGTCTTTTACGGGTTCCCCCTTAGACCTAGCAGCTTCGCCACCCAAAACCCTGATGGCCTGGGTGTTAGTTAGCTCATGCCCGAAGTGCGAAGAAATTTTCTCAATCAATTGGTGAGCTTCATCGAAAACCAGACTCGTGCCTAAGTCTCGCTCCCTATGCAATCTCTGAAGTGAGGGCATGGATTTGATATTAAAAAACAAATCATAATTTATGATAGCCCCTGGATTCTTCTTAATCCGATCAATCTTAGAGTAATAAGGACAAATCATGTGTTCGGAGCAGAGAACTTTAAGACGTTTCGCTGCGCCTTTTCCTTTGACACTGGAAAGTGCGGCTGAAAATGGCGTCTTGCTAGACGAAGCCGAAGCTAACTCATCACTACAACAGATAGAGGCATCTACGGTAGCTGATTTAAATGCGGGGATACCACAAAAATAATTAGATTTACCAAAAATAGGATATTCAAATGTAAACTCCTCTGTGGAAGAGTACTGATTTTGCAAGATTTTGGTCGGAGTACAGATAATAGCCCCATATTTACGGGCAAATGCTACCCCGATACCACTTTTACCAGAGCCCGTGGGAGCGCTTACGATAACGAAACGCTTTCCTCTGGAGAATGCTTCTTGAATAGCGGTTAAAGCTTCTTCGGTACCTGGTCTTGTTTTTTCAAATGGATATACGCTAAGCAATTTGAACTCGATTCGTAAGAATGGTTACGGTTGTTGGTTTATTCGACATTTTCAAAACAACTGATTCTGGTATGGTAACCCCCGATGTGCTTTGAAGGCTTAAATCGTCATTTATATGTAGGGGAAGGGGGGTTAGGATTATCTTTCCATCTAGGAGGGAGTATTCGAAGGATACGCCCAGTAGGCAGAAATGGTCTAAAATTGTTTGAGGTATATGGAGATCTCCAGAGGAATAGGAGAGAGGATAGGTTTTACTTTCAATTTTAGGTTGAAAATACCTCCAAACTTTAGCGAATCCGCCTAGTTCGAATTGCAAATGCACTATTTCCGCCAAATAGGGCCCCATATGGCCTTTCCTATAGGCGTCTGCGACTTGTTCATAAATGGGGTAGGGGTCTTCGTTGTGGCGAACCCCCAAGACGCAATAGATATCTTGGGAAGTAAAGCACTCCCCTTTTTGGACAAATGAATCGATAGCCGTTAGAACGGCTGGAGATATCTGAAAAGATTCCATAGCACCTTCCAGAATTCTTAATTATCTTTGAGAACCAGCATCACATCATCTAGGGTAGCGCCTCTGGGCAGCTTGACCTTAAATAGATGAGTATTTGTGAGATTTGGGATGTTTGGATTATTGCTAATCTTGTAGACTAGCGCACCACCGATAAGAAAACCAATAAAAAATGAAACTAAAAGTCCTGTTAGAGTAAACATAAGCTACTTTCTTAGATATCGAAGGTTATAATGGAGGATTTGCGCTCTTCCTCTTCTTCGGGAGGAAATTCGGGAAGGGGCTCTTCGTAAGTCAATTGGAGTTGGGGATCGGGCGGGGGGCGGCGCTTCATTTTTTCGAGTTCCTGTTCAGCAATCCAGTCATCAATAATTACCATAACAACTCCCAGTAATGCGATCGTACCTTATTGTTATAATATTATCAGGCGCCGTACATCCCCCAGGAAAACAATTGATCTTGAGTAGTAAAGTCTTGTATCGAGTTAAACAGGATTCTGGCTTTATCTTCAGCAAGAGAAGAAAAGTCTTTTTCTATCCCAAAATCATCATTTCCCCAAAGAGAAACTCTGCTATGACCATTTTTATATACAATAAAGCTAACTCTAACAGTCCCATCCTCAAAAGTCGGATACCAATCTTCATTAGTCTTAATATTTTTTTCTAGTTCACAAATTAACTCATCAGTATAATCTGGTTCTAAAAATTCCTGCAAAAAGCGAATTACTTCAATAGCATTGGCAGGGACAGCTTTACCTGAAATCCAATCTTCGACCACAGTTTCTGAGACCCCAAAAAATTTGGATGCATGTCTTGTATCAAACCAAGTATGTGGGATTTTAAATGCCAAGTTAAAAGCTCTAGTAAACATAACATCTACATTAGAATGATTAATGTTGTATTTCAGATAGTCGTGATATTCAAATTCATCCATTATTTCAATCCCTTCATAGGTTTCATTCTGACTAAAGGTAGTTAAATGTAATTTCAAAATCCTGCAGAGATAGTTTTCTCCCTATATGGAAAACACCCTCATTGTCCTGAGGAAAATATTTATTAAGCTTTATTTGAAATAAGCTGAATTTTCTTAGGCTTAAACTATAATTTTTATTTAACCAGGTGCCAACAAATACTTTGTTGAAATAGATCTTTATCAGATAATGCGTTCCAAACGTACATGGCGGAATATCCTTTAACCAATGAATATTTTCATTATCATCCCAGCACTTAAACCATAATCCAATATCATATCTGCTCATACATCACCTGCGTTATACGGGTTAGGGATGACTTCAAAGTCATCCAACGTCAAAGGGCGACCTATAAAGTGAGAAGAAGGGTTTGGAAGTCCGCGAGCAAAATCTTTTTTAAGTTTAATTACATATCTAGTACTAGTAGACACATAAAAAGTGAAGTCTTCCAGCAGAGCCCCCAGGCATTCCCCATCATACCAAATACCGTATCCCAGTTCAGGAATGGTTGTCGACCACTGATCCGCTCTGGTACTGAACCAAACACCCGACCAGGTCTGGAACCAAAGTCCGAATTCTTGAATTTTCATACGTCACTTTTATAATCGGGGTTCGGGATTATCTCGAAGTCTTCTAGGGTTAAAGGGCGACCAATCTCATAGAAGTCGATTAACAAGGGACAGTCAGTTATAATTTTTATTTTGTATGGTTTATGATAATAAGGCATTAGCGAACAGCCATGGCCGCGAAGCCCGCCGATGGGTATGCCATCATAAAAAATATAAAAAACTCGTGCTTGAGGGATGGTCGATGACCAAAAAAATCTCCCCTCATCATCCTCCCCTTTAAACCATAATCCAAAATCGTGTATTTTCACTGATTTCCTCTGTAATCGTGATTCTCTATTATTTCGAAGTCGTCGAGAGTTAGAAGTCGATCGATTATGTACCGACCCGACGAATCCAGAGGAAAATCCTTCTTAAGCTTGATAATGTGGGGCTCCTCAACATAAATCTCTAGACATAAATCATCATCCTGACACCCCAATTGTACCCCGTCATAATAAATCGCAAATCCGTATTTAGGTCCCATGGTGATGGTAGTCGACCAATTAAATTTGGTGCCGACCCAAAACGCAAACCACAAGCCAAAGTCGTGTATTTTCACTTAGGTTCCTCTGTAATCGGGATTTTCCACAATCTCGAAATCATCTAAGGTCAAAGGGCGACCGATATTATAGCGACTCTCGTAGGGCGGAAAGGGGTAGCCTTCACATCTAGGGAATTCACCTTTCAGCTTAATTAAGTGCTGGCGTCGCACATAATAAATTCGCAATGTGAAATCAACACCGAATTCCTGCTCCCCTAGGCATTTCCCATCGTACCAAACACCAAAACTTCTATCCTTCGGAATCGCAGTGAGCCACTCTTTGGGATTCGTAAGAACCCAGGGGTTTGAGACTCCGACGCCAAACCACAAACCAAACTCATGGATTTTCATATTATTTATCAGTCATTACTTTCATAAAAAGTGTCTTTTACCCGATCCGTGCCATACAAATCCTCTAAAGTCTTTGTATCTCCATTCAAGGTCTCCCTGCCAATCTTTTTTAAAGTTTCCTCTCTAAAAGGCTGAATCCCCCGTTCTTCAAAGTCTTCCGAACTGGAAAATGCAACATCCACCTTTACCTTAGGTAACTTCTTATTGTACGCAGCCGAACCACACTTGGGGCAGTTTTTCTTCGCGTCAGCCGTAGCCACATAGTGCTCTTTCTTAAAAGAACAGTCTTTACATACAAAATCATAACTTGGCATCGTCTACCCTCGCATTCAGTTTGTCGCCACGAAGAATCAATTTAATATCAGGACGCCGCGCTAACCGAAAAACTGTGTCCTTATAACCCTCATCAAATACCTCGAAAGTAATAAGCACTCGACCAGTATCCTGCTCCAGCGTGACCGAAATCATCTTAGCAATTTCTTCCTCAGTCATCTTCCTCACCCTCTAATTCAGGCTCCTGTTCCCCCTCAACCACCAAAGAACAGAAAGCCATGGTTAATTTACTTATTATACGTGATTTGAAATGGGATAAATTTTCTATCTGGGAGTCATAAAGACTAATATCCTCAAATAGTATATTTAACAATTCCTGTATAATCGAATTTTGTACATCAAGCTCATCCATGTGTCTCGCAGGATTCAACTGAATGGAGTAGCTATATGGAGATGGCAAAACCTTAAGGCGAGATATAAAATCGCCCTCCACAACCTCAAGAGAAACCCTGCAAAAGGGATCTATATTCAAGGTTGTACTGAAAAATGATAACCACTTCTCAGATAAGCTTATCACCTCCGAAACCAACATTAAAACGCCCCTCGTAATACAGTCTGTATCTGTTGAAGAAAAAATCCTAAATCCGTAATAGAATCCTCTTTTATTACCTCTATTACATTAGAATTATCATCAAAGTTACAAACCTTAAACGTGTGAGTCGCTACATCGATCTCATAACCCCCGTTAGAATCATCCGTACTAAATACAATTTTAATCGTCTTCTTCATCTTCTGCTCGCTCCTCAATCTGATCGTAGAGACCATCAAGAACCTTCTGCGCCTGAGCCCGATGCCTATCCACATCAGAAATGGAAACAATGTGAGCCCGAATCTTATCTACCACATCCCTAGACCAAACCTGAGTGCCACTCTTAATAACCTCATAATCCAAACTAACTATCGCGGGTAAAGGTTTAGCTCCAATCTCTTTTAAGAATTTCAAGGATGCCACCCTAGTACAATATAACTCTGATGATATTTCATCTAGGGAAATCATCTTAGTGGGATCATAAACAGCCAACTGGATCTCTGGTATATCATGGGGTTTCAACTCCGAATACTGAACTGTGACCCCCGATAGCAACTCCCTGGCTTTCAATAAGTCAATCATTGAGTCCTCCTAATATCAAATTCTTCTCGAAAATACTTAAGAATCTTCTTATAGGCCAACTCAACATGGGCAGAATCCACCAACCAAGCCCCCAATCCCGCAATAACAGCAGGATCCTCTTGCTCCAACAACACCCTAGACAATTCCTTAATGAATGATTTCTTTATATCAGTCTTTGTGTCGGGGGTTAAGCGAACCATGCCATTCATGTAGATTAAGGCTATAAAATCCCCGTAATTATTAACTAATTGCTCCAGGTGATTAACGAAAGCCTTTAAGAATAAACCCTCTATCTTAGATAGGGTATAACCCCTGCAGCGTTCAGCTACCACCAAATTCAAAACCCCAATCAATTCGGAGGCTCTCACAAATTCAGCCGTTACCTTTGGCGCTTTTGGCACTGTGACGAATTGATCGGGGTTAGAATCTCCAATAAAAAGTAACCTCTTATTCCTTTGAAATTTCCTAATACATTCAAAAGTAAATGATTTTACTAGGTATTTTTGTAAGGCGAGGTATAGCTGGGCTTTACTGTGTACCGAGGGATCGTATGGTAACCAGGTCCCGTTTATCTCCACCTTCTTGGGTAATGAACCCTCATCAAATTTGCGGAGAATCAAAAAAGCCTTGCCCATAAAATCAGAAACTAATTCCTGGGCAGATTCGGTCTTAGAAAATCTTTTAGCGTATCCCTCTAGTGTAGGTTTGATAGCGGAGAAAATCACGTGAGTGTCCTGGCAAATCAAAGCAATAAGCCTCCTTTCAAAAAGAAGGCCCCGTAGGGCCTAGGGTTTTTAAACATTAGACTTTTTGCGAGATAGCAGCAAACTGAGTGCAGTCATCAAACCGAGAGGAATCGCTAGCTTATTAGCTTTTGCCAGGAAACTCGATTCATCCCCATCCTCAACAGCTGCGCCTACATTAAGAATGCCATGCCCAAAATGGTCAACATCATCTTGGTCATTAGCAGAATCCTGCAGAATCTTTTCCACATCTGCCGAAGTCCTTTCTGGATCTTGAGCAAAAAGTAGTGCCGCTGCCCCTGCCACATGTGGTGCCGCCATGCTAGTGCCATTAAAGGGGAAGTAACCATGGGTCGTGGGATCTCCAGTAACGATAGTGTCCTGCCAAATACCTCCTAATGGACCACCAAACTTGATATTTCCACCAGGAGCAGCTAAGAAGATTTCCTTGCCATCAGCTGAAGGACCGAAAGATGAATACCAAGCCAATTTCAAATCTGGACCAATAGCAGAAATAGCATGACATTCCTTATAACCAGCGGGGTAATCTTCAATCGGGCGACCAGAATTACCAGCAGCACACACTAAAAATACACCCTGCTCATCAGCGTATTTAACTGCTTCTGCAATAATTGGATCTGAACCTGGACCACCCAAGGACATATTGATAACCCGAGCCCCCAATACCGTAGCAGCATAAATAGCATCGGCAATATCAACTTGCTCTGCATAAGGATTTTTACCAAATACATTCAAAGGAAGAATACAGGCGCCTGGAGCAACCCCCGTAACACCCAAACCATTATTAGTGCTTTGAGCAATCGTACCAGCCACATGAGTCCCATGGCCGTGGAAGTCTGTTGTATCTCCAGAATCGGTTACGAAGTTATATCCCCGAAAGACGCAGGTCTGAGCCAAATCTGGAACCCTAGGCCCACCTTCATCTTCGCCTGTTGCTAAACCAGTATCAATTACTGCTACAGTGATACCTTCACCCCTGGCGCTACCAGACCACACCTGGCGCATACCAATAGCATCCATATTCCATTGGTGCCCTGTAAGATACAATGGATCATTAGGGTAAGGTTCCCCTTCGCCCTCTCCCTCACCTTCGCCCTCAGAATAGTTACGAACCTCCAGGGGATCAAGGTAGTAAAGCTTATTCTGTTGAACAGAGGAAATGAGATTATTTTCAGCCAGAGACTCTACCTGATCGACCGTAAGATCGGCTTTAACAATCTTAGTCTTGGGAAACATAACAGAGTTTGGCTGGTAAGAGAACCCCAACTCATTAGAGATATCTTGAATCTGCTCTAATGTAGCAGTATCCTTGAAATCAATAACGTAATCCTTGGCGTAAGCTGGGATAGACAATGCAAATAGCATAAGAATTAATTTCTTCATAAATCCTTTCGGTTAGCGAGACCTGTAAATGATGCGACCCTTGGTCAAATCAAAAGGAGACATCTCAATCGTTACGATATCACCTGGTACGATTCGAATCTCATTCTTACGAATCTTGCCAGATAGGTAGGCGGTTACCATCTGCATCGAATCCCCAAAAGGAACTTCCACAGAGAACATACCTCCTCGAAGGGTCTCTTTCACAACCCCGTTGTCAATCGTAATCTTATCATCATTTTTCGACATTTATTCTTGAACCTTTCTATTGGACTGGTTTTTCAGATCATCTACTTCTTTCTTAACCTTGTGTCTGCGGTACTTTAGGATAAGGTTAGGGATAACTCTATTTATCATAACCTCTGTGCCCACGGTAGCAATCAGACCTACAACAACTTTACCGATCATTGGTCCTCCAAGTCTATTTCTGCTGGTGGGGCTTGCACTTCAGATGCAACCTCAGATAATGGTAGGCTAAGCTCTAACACATTCGCCATTTTGAAACTCGCCTGAGAAAAGAGCTGAGCAAGGGGTGATCCGTCTTTCACCAAAAGCACAGCTAAAAGCTCCCAGTCAAAATTGGGGGAACTCATATCCTTGGTTATCTGCTCTGAAAATTCAGACAGCACTTCGGACTGTAATGATTTTATTTTCTCATAAATTGACGACATTTGTAATCCTGGAAAAAATCCCCTCCGTAAAGAGGGGATTGCAGTTTAACTTACCAGCGACGCTCAACCAACTCATAGACCGTTACGGAGCTGCGAGTTTCCTCGTTATAGCGAGTATCCTCCGTGCTACGCAAAAAGCCCGAATTAGTTAGTTCTGCGAATGCCCGACGGAGCAAAATACCCCGTTCAGCACCCTGAACCGAGACACCTACCCCCAGGATATCCACTGCCGACACCCTGCCATGGTCACGGGCACGGTTACGGATAGCGATCTTCATTCGATTAAATACTTTTTCAGTATTGTTATTTGTATTTTTCATAATATCACCTACTTTCTAATGCTGTTCCCAGCTTGATCTGGGTTTCCCCAGGGCACTCCTGCTAATAATTAAGCAGATTGTGATTCTGATTGTCAGGTTCTAGCGTTTAGGAGTCTCAATGAAGCCGAGTTTTGAAGTTTCATCTTCGTTTTTGTTGCAATTGATGAAGTTTGCATCGAATCGCATCGTATCCGAAGTCGACATGCTAAATGTGCTAGACAACCTGAGAAAATCTGGAAGCCAGGTTTTAACTGACTCCGATATGAAGGAGGTCGAGAAAGACTTTGCGGACAGCGCACCAGAAAACCTAAAAGAGTTTGCCAGTGTAGTTTCCAGTCTTATCGACGACTAATTACTGAGCGGGTGCTACAGCAATAAGCGTTAGGGTCTCACGGTCATACGCAAGGTCCACGGGGCGGTCGAATACCATAAGACTGCCCGTTTGTGTTTTTAGACCCTCCGTATCCCCTACATACCCCATTTTGAAGTTTAACGGACGACCTTCGAAACAAAAGGCCGAACCACCTCCAAAACCTGGTTCAAACACTGGCTGGGAAGTCAGATGCCCTGAACGCTCCAAATCCCGAAGACGAATAAATAAACTAATAGTCTCTACTGGATGCTCTTGATTACTCATTAGGTACCTTCTTTCCATTCTACGTTAATTACACGACCAAAGGGTGCTTCAAACTGATTGTTGTTCACAACAACCCACAAGGTGGGTACTGGAACTTCAAAACTTTCTTCGTACAAGTAACCATCGGTAAAACAGATGATTGCCTTGTAACCTTCCTCAAAACCTTTGTGGAAAGCAGGTGCCAAAGTAGTACCCCCACGCCCCGCAAAGCTTTGTTCGGCTTTTTGTTTGAATTTCTTCTCATGTGAATTAACTTGGGTATCACACTGGATAACATCTATTTGCATAATGCGAGACATAATGTTTAATTGGCCCGCGATGTGCGCTAGATAATTATCAGACATTGAACCAGAGGTATCAACAATAGCCAATGCCTTAGCTACAGTCTTACTCTTCATACCCCGCGCAGGAAATGGATACCGCTTTGATGGACGCTTCCAAGTCATGCGACGCTTTGGAGAAGCTACCTTACTAAGGAATTTCTGAGCCTCCAATGCCCAATTGATGGATACTTCTTCCAATGCCATTAGGCGCTGAAGTAAGTCACCAGCAACCTTACCAGGTAATTCGCCCACATTACCGCCATTTCCAGAGCTTCGAACGAAATCCCTCGCAATACGAGCAACTTCTATCTTAGCATGCCCAGACTCATCTTCACCGTGACCACTATGATCATCCATTAATTGGATTTTATCAAGTTCGTCATCAGTGAACTTTTTATCCAGTAGCTCATAATACATTTCAGCGCTCAAGCCATCACTAAACCGAAATGGCTCTGCTGAGGGAAATATACCCGTGGATGGTAGAGAAAAACCCTGCCTTCCTACGATAAGAGGATTAATAGCCAAATCTTTCGCTATATTCTCCTTCTTCCACTTAGCCTTATCATCCGAAGTACGGGTGGTACAGTGCTCCAAAAATACATGTAGGTATTCGTGGGCTACGACACCTAACCTCTCACGAACAGTGAGTTTCTCCATGGCCTGGGGATTATAATAGAACTTGATACCACCACGACCAACAGAGACACCTGCCGTAAAACCTTCTTCTTCATTCGCTATAAATTTCGATCTCCTAGCGAAGAAACCGACTAGGGGTTCCAACATGACTAATAGTCCATTGGCTCCACTATCTAGAAATGGAATTAACATAAAAATCCTTGGAAAAAGATGGGGTAAGCACTATTACTTACCCCAGATATCATTACTGCTCAGGTTTCTTCTGGTGCCGCAACAGCTGATTTCTTTTCATCTTGCTTGCTCAGCTCTTCCGTGAAGCGATGACCCATGGTGCTGATAAAGGTCTCGACTTCTTTGTGCTTATGGAGCAAAGCTGCAGCAGTTGGTGGCAGTGCTGCAAATAAAGCCGAGAAGATTTCAACACCTGATTCCATGTAGAATTTTAGTGCGGTGCCACGTTCCTCGTCGGTGCGAGATTTGAATGTTTCAACAATCTCTTCGATTAGGGCTGCTGCTTGTTGAGCAGAAACCTTTTTAGCATTAGCTTTACCTGTGTAAATGTCGTCTGGTGATAATGTCACAAATTTCTCCTTTACCCACATTTGAAATGTATGTGCGGCACCCATACCAATATAAGCCGCTGCGATCGACATCAAATCATCTGACTGAGCAATATTAGTCCTTGGCTCTCTTTGTTGCCAGAGATTTAGTGCATTTGACAAATGGCTCCAGGAGCGGCGTGATGTGGTGACAGTGTTTGCTGCACCAATATCCTTATCTGGAGTGTCCAGTTGACTTGGATTTGACCGAATAAAGTCAACAACTGTTTGGTGGTGACCAGTATTCACAGCGTGAACAATCCACTCAGACACTTCTGGTTGGAACTCCACCACCGCAAAACGGCTCATAAGAGCTTGATCGACGGCTGCCGTCTGATAGCGCTCGCCGTTCATTGCAGCAACAATCATGACATTATCTGGAAGTACGGTGTCGCCTGCGCGACGATCCAGGGTCAATTGCATTGCAACTGGTTGCATATCTTCTTTTGCACGGTCCAACTCATCGAGGAAGAGAATTACCTTCTCGTCCTCATCTGTAGGCCACCATGAAGGCCGAGCAAATTTAGTAACTTTTTGCTTACCCTCAGTCGCCAAATAAGGGAGACCTACGAGATCGCTGGGTTCACACTCGGACAATCGACGGTCAATAAGTCGAGCGCCCATGCTTTCCGCCACTTGGCGAACGAGTGATGACTTACCTTTACCAGCATCACCAATAAGCAAAAGTGCTTGCTTGGTAGGAAGGGCTACACTCATAAAACGAGCGAGCATTTTTGCAGACATCGGTGTAATGGATGCCTGAGAATTACTGAGCTTTTTCGACATTGCTTATTTCCTTTGTTTCGGGTTAATTACTTGCAGTTGCAAGTTTTTCGTCTAATGCCAACAGCATATTAGCAAAAGACGAGATTTCTTCCAAGGGCAGAATAAGGTGCTGACCTCGGAGCGAAGGTAGTAAAATTACAGTCTTACCTTTCAGGGGCTCGGTGCGCCCAGAGATAATAGATGACTTGTAATTTCGTAAAATTAGGATTACATCAGAGGCGAACTTCTTAGGAATGCCTGCAGAACCGTCGCAACTAATAATCTTGAATGGCTTCCCCTCAGGGTCGAAGAAAGATTTTAGAATGTAAGGCTCTTCCATGTATCTCCTCTTGATCAGATCACTGTAATCTCTAGAATTTTCGCGTCAAGTCTGATTTGCAGATCTTGCGGTACGTCTAAACGCGATCACAACAGATTGTTTTAACAGGACAAGACTCTAACTTTGACCAATCAAAACTATCAACCTGTAAGCATGAACATATTTAGGCTTACAGGAGATTGTTATTTACTGGTTATCTGGCTCGGTGCAAAATTTTGGAAAATATCTTTAAATTTTGAGACATTGAAATTCTTAATGACTTCATTTTCTTCAAAGGCTCTTAACAAACCTGTGCTGAAATAAGCTTGAATCTCATCCATAATTACCTCTTCACAATAGCCCATATCACCTAGAATCTTGCGCATCTCACCAATCACCTCCAGTGGAGTAGATTGCAATTCATCAAACATTGCTTTTCGATATGCCTCATTGGTCGCATAAAGCCCATGGGCTAATTCATGGGGGAGCAGATATAATGTTTCATGAGAAACACCAATTAAAACAAAGTTATCATCACTTTTTGATACGGCTTCATATATTTCAGCCATTTGCCTATCAAATGCGTTAAAGTCTTCTATAACTTGGAAATCATTGCCATATAATTTATCAAGGACCTGCCGAGGTAGATTAAACCCTCCCCAGTCCTCAGAGTAGGAAAACTTTCCCTTACCCAAAGTCGAAGCATACCACCTCATATAGTCTACAATGTTGAAAATATGTCCTTTAAAAGAGGGATTGGAACTTTCGTAAAACTCTTGAGCCCGCAAAAAAGTCATTGCCAATTCAAACTGACTCCTAAAGTTCACTAGATAAACATGAGGTACAAGCTCACTTATTGCAAAATTAGAATTTTCCATAGCGATGAATTCCTTTACTGAGAAAATTATAGAGCTTTAAGGTAAGAGGTGATGATTTCTTCTAGATCACCATCCAAAATATCTTGCACATCTTCTGTTTGAAATCCAGTGCGCACATCCTGAGCCAATTTATATGGAGATAATACATAATTTCGCATTTGTGTAGGATAAGAAGCTGCCTTTGCGGGCACTTCAGCAATCCCTTCAGGACGTACGCGAACCGTGCAAAAAGCTCTTTCTCTGCGCCCAGTAAAATTTGAAATACGAGCGATGCTGTGGATGCCCTCTTCAGATTGCAAAAGCCCATAGGCAAAGTGACCCTTAATGGCGATCTCAGCCTCACATGGCGTACTACTGATTATAGTGGATTTAACCTCAAACCCTGCATTTTCACAAAAGCGTCGATACATATTAAGCAACGCATCTACAAATAAAACAGCTTCTGTACCACCATACCCTTGAGACACAGTGAGCACGGCATTGCATTCATCATTCTTATTTTTCATGAATTGCAGAATTTCTTGATTTACTTTTGACACAAATTCCTTTAGTGCTAGGGTTTGGAGCTTTAAGCGCTCTGGTTTCGCGATCACACGAGTTTGTCTTAACTGCTATCCCTACCAAAGTCGTCTTGATACCGAATGATGTCCGACTCGGCAAAAGAAGTCCCTAGCTGAACTTCAATAAATACTAATGGAATTTGCCCATCATTCTCAATTCTGTGCTTAACCTCTACGGGTATTTGCCAAACAGAACCAGGCGTGACAGGAGAAATAATTCCATCTAAAGTTATTTTACCCGTACCAGAAACGATCGTCCAAACCTCAGAGCGGAGCTTGTGAGATTGATAAGATAATCGGGCTCCAGGTTTAACAGTAATCTTCTTTGATTTATAGGTATCTTCATCCGCCAAAATCTTAAAGTTCCCCCAAGGGCGTTCCCCCTCAAACTCTTTTAAAAGAAAATAATATTTAATCTTAGGGTCAAAAGGGAGATACCCCGCCACATTGGCAAAATCATGCTCATTATTTTCTTCTGCCTCTATTTCCTCAATCTGAGTGTTAGGACCTAAATCCTCAACCGTCTCCCTAAGGGGCTTAGAAGAATAAGCCGTTGCAGACACCACAAAACCATTATGAACTACGTAAATTTTCATACTTACCTCAGAGCTACTTTTTTACCTTAGCTTCCAAGTAAGCACTCCGCACTCTTTTTAGAAAAGATTTGTAAGGTTCTCCCCAATCGTTCCCCGCACCAAAATGATCATCTGTGTGTTTGGTGCACACATGCACTAGTTCATGACCTAAGGCTGAATCCTCCAGGGACACGACTTCCCCAAACCTGCTAGTAGACACAAATATATCAGAGCCCTCCCTAGCACCTTCCAAGGATAGCATCCCTTGTCTAATAAAGAAAATGTGGGACATCCAGTGGATTTTTAGGGATTGGTTACTTAAGCAATCTGTTCCAAACTGGTTCACCCAGAGTTGCCTCCAGGTATTTAAATAAAAAGATATCTCAGAAGAGCTGAAGGGGGCTTCCCCAGAGCTAATATGGTACGTAACAGATTTTTGCGTCTGGACTAAGGGAGAAAGGGAAGAGCAGGCACAAAGTAAGAATAAACTAAGAGCTAGATGGATTATACGCATCGACATCCCGAAAAAGAACTAGAGTCTTAGCAAAATATTCCGAATTATTCTCAACAAAAGAAGCACATTCACACTCTATTATAGATTTAACTTTATCGATATTATCTGCTGATATCCTATTTATAACGAGTTTTAATTTTGCTCCGAGATAAATAACGTTAAAGGATCCTAAAGCACATTTAGATATTTCATTATAGTCTAGTTGATCTATATCTTTCACCCCTCTCCAGAGGGAGAAGGGATGAAGAGAGAGGTTTAAGGAGTTAGACTCTTGTGGGGGATACCCTAAGTATTCTATGAAGAATGGGTGAAAGTCTATTAGCTTCATAGCTCCTCTGTAATGATTTTCCCTACATAATATACTTCCTTTTTTGCCAGGGGGTTTTCAGTGGGGTCGGGTTTTTCAATAGCCCCTATATATATATGTAGCTGGATTTTTTGTTTTGTCAACCAAAATCGACATGATCTGCGGATCAGCCGCTATTTTTTTGTTATTGGCGGCTTTTTGCCTCACCTGCTAGGGCGATATAGGCTTCGGCTGGGCGAGATCCCACCAGTGGAACTCCAATCATCAATCCCGCATTGAAAGCCATGACTGTAGGGAGTGCTCGAATACCTAGAGTTTGAGCTGTTTCTGGATTTTCATCAACATTTATTTCAAAAATTGGAATTTGTATTTTTTCTTCCACAGATTGTAAAATTGGTGTTAGGGTTTTGCATGGTTGGCACCAAGGCGCCGAGAATTTAACTAAGCAGGGACCTGATTGGATAGCTTTCAGGAAAGTTTCGTCAGTTAAGCTGTTCATTATACCTCCAAGGATTACTTACTACGAAACTATTATCATAAGAGGCAAAATGAGAAATTTAATTTGGTTGATTACATTCGGGCTGGCACTATTTAGTTGCACCCCACCAGGAAATCCTAATTTTGCACCAAAGGAAATTAATCCTAAAAATTACATTTCAGATATTTCTGCGGCTACGGTATTACTCATGAATAGTGATTTTAGCCGATGCTCTGCATTTCATGTGGGAAATGGCGTTTATGTTACTGCTGCCCATTGCATGTCGGAAAATGAAGAACGCAGTATCGTGATGTTGGAAAAGGGGGATTTCTTGCAGCTGGGAGTTGAATTAGAAAGAGACCGATGGGAAGACTACGCAATCGTGCTCTCGAGGCCCCTAGCGGCCGCAGCTCGACTTTCAGAAGAAGAGCCAGAGGTTGGAGGGCGGCTGGCCGCTATTGGATTCCCAGGCTTTTTAGGCGGTCTGATGGAAGTCGAAGATTCTCGCCTGATTGTAAAAAGCAACGTTAAAGATTTAGTGCCTCAGGTTTTCGTCTTAACGCAAGATATTCACTCAGGGCAATCGGGAGGCCCTACTATCTCATTAGAAACGGGCAAAGTTGTTGGGATAAATACAGGATCACTGACCCTTCCGATGCTAAGCTCATCCACACCGCAGAAGAGTTTAGGTTTGGTAATTCCTATTTCCAAAATTAAAGATAAGATCCAAACCTATATAAAAGCAGCAAAGTAATTCTATATAAGTTTTTGGGCGTAGACCTTAAAACGTTCTCCGAGTTTAATCTTCATCCGAGACCACAGGGCGCGCTTCTTAAGCTGCTGATATGCAGCTTCTAAGGATTCTAGCGAAGCGCCTGGTTTTATTATTATGCCCCTAGGCTTCAGATACGCAGAAAGAAATTGCTTAAGAAAAGTTGCGTATTGATCAAATGAAGCAGAGATTTCGGGTATTCTGATATTCTGATTCGAAGGCTGGATATCCTCAGAAGCATTTTCCTTAGAATCAGATGCCTTATTTGAAAGCTCGGCTAAATTAACATGATCATCATAATCAAAATCAGAATATTGTTCCTCATGTTCAAAATACCTAGGATCTTCATCTAACTTATCTTTTTTAAACCTCTTGGTATCTATCTTGGTATATTGCAGCCCCAGACGAATACTGGTCAATCCTTGAATCGAACTCATTAGGTGTTGCGCCCACTTCTCATAAAGGGTCTCAATGCTCTGATTTGTAGCTTGCAGACATAAATCATGCGCGAATTCAAGATCTCCTTTAACGCATTCGACATTATCCAGGATATACATTTTAGGATCTTCGACAAAGTGGAAATAGCTCTGAGCAACTAAAGACCAAGACCCACCATTATTTACCTCTAAAACTATCACACCCGCTGTAGGATTTATGAGGGAGTCAATTGCAGCATCCTCTCCTACACCACCAATTGTTTGACAGCAATTGGTTTCTGCTCCTACTTTCAAATGTTCGAAAGACTTATCCTCAAAAACCCTAAATCTAAAAGTTGGCTGAGACCAATTAGGGTCAGCCACTACTTCTTTTAGTTTTGGTTTAGCTTTAGACATCAAATCCTTCATCTCTTCTGAATCTAAAACTTCCTTCAAAATCACAACGCTTCTGGATTTCCGCAATAAGTCATTTATTTTTTCAGAAGAAATTGAAATTGGCTCCAAACTATCAACTTCCTGCATGAATTGTTGCGACAAACTGACTGTCTTCGCATCAATATCAAGACTTGATAAAGAATCGACAGATATATTATTCTTCAAAAGATAGGATTTGAAAGAGATGTAAGCTGAGAAGATTTTACCCAAAGCTTCCACATCCCCCGACTTATTGATTGATGGATGATTGACTATAAAAGTCTCTATCTGCTTTCTAGACTGCGCATCCAGAGACAAAATGTCATTGTTGTGGTACAAATCACTCAGCCATTTTGCAAAATTTATATCAGATGAAGTTTTCATAGATTTGCCATTGGTAGCAAAAACATTAGTTACAGCACCCCACTCGAAACCTTGTCCAAAATCGGGAGCCGCCATCATAGAATTTAATGAAAATTCAGCACATTTATCATAATCAATCGAATTATCTGGCTTCCTAAATGGATTTAATGCCAAAGAAGTGATTGCATTACCAAGACCTTGCTCCGCACCGCGCGCGCTAAATAAGCCATATTTCGGTCCTGAAAAAGCATGTTGGATCGAAAGCAAAACCGAACTAATATGCTTAAATGTAGATTTATTTGCAAACTTAAAATCTTTATTAGCTCCCCTTATAACTTTTTCCTGATAACTTTTCAAACTGTTATAAAATTTCACATAATCGAAATCTTCAGCCTTCTTAATCTGCACACCCTGTAGATCAAGCGAATTTTCATGTTCTGTTTGCACATATTCGTGAAAACAGCTATCCTTAACTGTTTTTTGAGAGGCATCTTTTAGAGATGAATAAATGCTATTAAACCGCTCCAAAGGTAAATCTCTTATTGTAGATGAAGGGGTCGTAATTTTAGATGATGAAGTAATAATTGTGAGGTCTTCAATAGAAAATACCTTCCTACTGAACGCAGAACTCAAGGCCGTGGAATCACTATCATTATAACGGATCAAATCGATCAAATCTGGGTTTGAACAAGCGTCCTTAACTTTTTGCAAATAAACATTTTTCAATCCAAATAATAATTCATCGGCAGTATCGGCTTTGATCTGCTTGGTTTCTGGTGGCTCAAATATGCTGCCGTACTCTTTAAACCCTGCAGATAAAAATACTTGCCTGCACAGAGTGGCATTTGAGCTCATCAAATCAAAATCTGTATTCCCATACATTTTCTTGTAAGGTTGAAAAAACTTCTTACTAATTTGTACGTTTTTCTCTTTCAAAGATTTATTTGCAATCTCCAACGCCTCAGGCTCAATAGATCTGATAATTTTTCTCGTATCTTTAAATATGTAATAAAGATTGTTAACATCATTTATGAATACGAAGAATGCATTATTTGATCTTTTTAGGATATTAAACAATATATCACAATATGCCTGTGGAACACTGCTTTGAAAAAGCTGAGGATATAAACGCTGCGCACTCCTATCAGAGCCTCTTTGTTTAAGAAATTCTGATACGGTCGAAAATGGCTGTTTTCTGAGCCATAACGGATCCTCTAACTCTTTTGAATTTAAATCAATCTTAAGTTTTCTGCTATCAAACAGCAGAACCATGCATCTAACCATAAGTTGCATTTGCCCCTCAAAATTAGAGGGATCAAAAGGATTCGAGTCTTGAGCTGCTTTCAACACAAGAAGATGTTGACGAATATCTTCCCAAATTCGATCTGCATAATCTGCCATTTCTGGAGCTTTTGCCTCGAAAGATTCGGGGTCAAGAATATTACGTCCAGTCTCCTGGGCGGGTTCTTGGATTGATAACGGAATCTCCTGGGCCGCAGGCTCTTTTACCTCTGGCTCACTGGTAGCTTCGGGTGGCGGAGCATTGGAAACCAGCCCCCCAGCATCAGAATTATCAATTTTATCTTCCGCAAACTTCAACGATAAAGGTAATTTCATAATAGCCCTACTGTTCTTCTTCTGATAAAATTGCATTCTCGATCAAATCAGCGGCTCCCGTTTCACCAACAGAGTCGCATAAATCAGCCAAACCTAATAAAGAATCACTCCCCAAGATCGAAGCATCCTTTTTCAAATCTTTCTTCTGGAGATGAGGGGAAAGAAAATTCTGGGCTAGTATATACACCCTACGCCATTCTTGAGATGTGAATTCTTCTTTCTTCTTATCCAACTGGTACTCGGTAATATTAATGGCTTTCTGTAGCCGTTTTTTCTTACTTTTTTCGCTTTCAGCCATATTTTCCCCCAAACATCCTGATGCAATTTTATTGCTACTTTTATGAAAAAAGCCAGGTTTCCCCTGGCCTTTTCTAAATTAGAGTCTTACGTTCCATGAGAGATGGATCATTTTTAGTAACCCACTTCTCAATCTCCTTCAGCTGAGACACCAAAACACCACCCACATCGGCCAATTTGCCATCTAAAACATTAATTTCTTCAAGTAATTTGGCTTTGGCCTGCTCCGCCTTCTCCGCATTGAGCTTTTGAAGAGATTCCACCTTCATCGCCATAACGAATTCCGCCTGAGCAGGAGTTAACCCAATCGCCACCAACGCCTTAGCTAGGGGTTCGGAGGAGTTGAGCGCCTCAAAAATCGACTTCAAATTCGCAAAAGCGATCAATTTGAAGTCTTCCCGCTCAACATCCTTCAACAATTGTTTCTTTTGATCCTCCAAAGTCAGCCGAATCACATTTTTCCGCAAATCCACCCATTTTGAAAGAATCGCTCCCATGTTCAAACTAGCGAATTTTACCTCAGACTCATCCTTTTCTGAAGGCAATAGCAAATTAAACTTATAGTTAATTTTGGTACGAAGTTTCGGTAGAATGGTCTTATTGAAAATCTCTTCCCTGTCATATACAATGACGATTCTATCGCCATTCGCATCACAAGTCTCATTATTCACATAGTCAATAAGCTCATCCTCTTGCCATTTTTCGCATAACTTCAGGAAATTATCTGGATCAAAACCAGGATAAAATCCATTAATTACTAATTTGTGCGCCCCCGAGCTATCTACACCCTTGGTGAAAAGGCATTCGTACTCCAGAGTGCCCTCGCCATGCTCATAAACAGACATTACTTGACCAGGGCTACTAAGTAAACGACCGCACTTATAATCTGGCCCCTTAATATTCTTAAGGGCCGAACTCATATCACCATTTTTCAAATAAGAATACAGGGCATTTAGCACTTCTTTTAAGTTATGAGGCGGAATCCTGCAAGTTGCGGCTACTGCAATTCCCTCAGCCCCATTTAAAATCACCAAAGGTAAACGAATAGGCAGGTAAATAGGGTAATCCCGCCTATCATCATAATTCCTAGCAGTCTTAACTACTGATAAATCTGGGGTTCCTGTAACTAAAACCTCCGCCAAATCAGAGAGTTTAACTTCAGTGTACCTTTGACTTGCACATGGAATGTTCGGGGGTCTACCAAAGTTACCATGGCCCTCTAATAATGAATATTTGTCATGGGTCATGTGAACCATGGCGTCATAAACACTTGCATCACCATGAGGATGCCACTCGCCCAAAATACCGCCCACCAAACGAGCTGATTTCATTAAACGAGTAGCCTTTATATCGTGGGCAGCCCAAACAATAAAGCGTTGTACGGGCTTCAAACCATCTTCGATTCTAGGTAGGGCACGAAACTCAATCACATGCATACCATACTTAAACATGGAATCCGTAACATGGTTCCCCGCATCAATATCAACTACTGCGACATCATTTTTGTGTTGCGCCATCTTACACCCCCAAAAGTTTTTTACGTGCAGTGACATCATCGGCCATAATAGCCTTTAACGTCCCAGAAGAAGAATCGGAAACTTTGATCTGAATCAATTTTCTCGTACCAGGTTTCATTGCATACTCAGCCACTGCGTCGGAATTAGCTTCTCCATGACCTTTCAAACGAGAAATATCACATTTATTAAACAATTTACCTGCTTTCTTCTTTAACTCTTCCATCGTATGAGCATAGAAGCGTGTGTGACTATTTGGCAAACTGGCTTGGAAAAGAGGCGAGTCAACCAAGAATAGTCGGCCATCCTCAACCAGAGGTCTCATATATTCTACGAAAAAAGAAATTAGCAAACATGATATATGTGCCCCGTCCACATCCGCATCTGGGAGCATGATTACCCGAGCAACTCGGCACTTCTTCAAATCAAATGTTTCACCTACGCCGCCGCCGATAGCATTAATAATATCAGTTACTTCGCTATTTTTAAGAGCATCTGATAGAGAGCACTTTAAAACATTTACAATTTTGCCCTTAAGAGCCATAATCTCCTGGAAACCAGCATCCCTAGCGCCCACACAAGAACCCTTTGCCGAATCGCCCTCTAGGAGGAATAATTCCCGAACCGAGGGGGAGCAATTCGCTTCAAATAGCTTGCTTGGCATAATGCCCTTACTACTCTTTCTGACTTTCTTCAAACCTTTTAGGGCTTTCTTTAAGTCTTTCTCCGCTTGCTTTTTCTCGTAAGCTTGAATGGCGGCATTGATAAATTCAGAAACCCAAGCTTTATTAGAATTTAAAAATGCCTGAACTACTGGAGCCATAGCCTCTTGGACTTCCGAAGAAATAGTAGGATTTGTTAGCTCTGGTTTGGTTTGCGCATTAAACTGGGGCCTTGGGTGCCGAAGATGAATAACCGCCCTAAACCCACTTAACAATTCACTAGCACTTGCTTTATCTTTGCAGTGAGCCAGCAACGCCTTTAAGATTCCTTTTTCCAGCCCCACGGCATGCGTACCACCCTTGGGAGTTGTTGCCAAATTCACATAGGAGTAAATTCGTGAATCTTCTACCCCATCCACCCAGGTAAAACAAACATCGGCTTCAGCATCGGAAGAGCCATCCATGGTATCTGTTTTAAATTTAATGGTGGAAGTAAATGGAGCCACCAAGAAGTGCTCCCCACCCTTACATTTATTTTTTAAAAGGGTGACCAAGCCCATCTGAGACTCAAATCGCTCGGTCTCTCCCGCAGCAGAGATGAAATCAATCTTTAACCCAGGTAAAAGGCACGCTACATCCATTAGGGTTTCCCGAACCAAGCTAGGATCGTAACCCGAAACAGACTTAAATACATTTTTGTCTGGACGAAAGTGTACCTTGGTCCCATGCTCGATAGGACTAGTATTTTTTCCAATAATTGCATCTGGGGTCTCTGGTGAAAGCTCCCCGAATTGGAATTTGATATAGGCTTGCTTCTTGTTTCGGTAAGAATAAGCCTCAAAAAGCTCCGACAAAGCATTGGTTGCCGTACTACCAACACCATGCATACCACGGGCATTACCATAGGAGGCTTTATCAAACTTAGCACCTGTATTGGTCTTTAGGAATACCGTGGCCAGAGTAGATAACCCCGTACTATCATGCTTTTCCTGGGGAATACCCCGACCATTATCGGTAACAGTAATGCCCTTATTATCCTCATCCATGGCTACCGTGATCAAATCACAGTGGCCACCTAACACTTCATCAGTAGAGTTTTCAAAGATTTCTCTGAAAATGTGGAAATGGCTATCTGCACCCACACCACCCACATACATACCTGGGGCATGCCGAATATGGGCAATGGGGTCTAGGGCTTTAATATCTGATGCTTTCATTCTTGCTCCTTAAATAACTGTGCGATTTTACTTTTTAGTCTTATCTGAATTGGTAATCTAAAACAGAATTCCGAATCAATACTCCCTAGCATATAAGCCTTGTGTCTCGTAAAACTCGGACGATCCCATCTTACAAATTTCGGTAAATTTTGGGTAAAATCTTCAGAACCCATAGTAAATGCAAGTCGGGGACCTAATCGGGTATTGTGTAAGAGGGCTAAACCGCATTCATCGGCACCTTGGCTTCCTGGGGTAATTTTGGTAATGGAGGATAATAAGAAACTACCCAACCATGATTGTTCAGAGAGGTCTTCTGTAAAAATCTGCCTCTTATTCTCATAGAAGTCGATCAACCATTCCGCAAAGTACAAGTAAGCATATTCATCTAAGTTGGAAAGGAAACCCTGATAGGACTCGGAGGTAAAGCTACAGGAGTTGATTTCATCACAGACGGTTCTTAGATAAGATATCTTTTTAGAGAATACTTCAATTTCGGATAATCTTGCATTTATTTCTTCTTGTGTCGCCTTGGGATTTTTCAGCTGGTACTTAATAGTGCCCATCTGAGAGGCATTTATTATGCTGGGATTGCCCCCGAGTAATGATTTTACGTTAAACCCTTTAAGTCCCGACTCCTGAGTCCTTAATACCAAATCTTGTTTTTCTCTACTGGATGCTCCCTTCAACTGGTCTAAACCTATCTTCTGAAGGCGTTTCATAATGAAATCGTCATCTATGGAAAAAGCTCCTGCCGCCCCTGTGTTACTTGTGATTGCTGAATAAATCCTGTTAGATACTGCATCCAGAGACAAATCTGAGATGTTAGATGTAGGTATTGAGGATCCACTGTACTCTACGTCTGTGATGGTATGGGGTTGGGAATCTATAGTAATCTTAGGAAAGAGCAGGCAATTGAGAACAGCCAAGAGTTCTGACCACTCGCCTATGTTGCGTTTCTTAAGGTTTTTTTGTTCAGGCGGAAAAAGCCAGAGATTCTCCATATGCACCTCGGAGGCATTAGCTCTCAAAGGTGCAGTTGGCCCTAGAAAATAAAAGTGAAGTTTAACTTAGCAGTGAATTTTCCACTTGGATGGCAATATGGCCATACCCGAGGGCGTCGCAATGGTCTGCAAAAGCAATCAACTCTTGTGTATAGCTCGCTTTTTTAGCGTCTATAAGGTCGGCAACCCTCTTTTCCTCGGTTTCTGCAGGACCTTCACCGCCAGACATATGAGCTTTTAAATGCCCCATCTCATGGGCGAGGATTATAGCTATAGCTCTTACGGTTTCAGCTTCTGATCCCCCAGCAGCCCCTCTAACAGCATTCATACTAATGTAGATTATGCCGTCCTCGCCTTCTCGTACTTTACCATAATGAAATGGTTCTCCAGCTTCCAGTGATGCCTCTACTCGAACTTCCTTAATACCTGAAAAGTACCCTGGGGATACAGAATCAACCAATTCTATTGCTTTTTGGATTAGGGGTTCAAATGGCGCAATAACTACAGAAACTGCAGTTTTCTTTATAGCGCTTTCGAAAGAGGCATTTAGTTGTAGCAGACTTGGAGCTTGGGGGCTGTGGGTTGCGATGGCATAAAGTCTTGCTACAACCAACCATTCTTTTGGGGTGTAGGTGTTGGCTGACTTGCCTGTTAAGAGTTGAGTACATGAAATAATTTTTGGTAGCATGGTATGGTTCATTTATATTAGCATTATAGTAAGCTCAACTTCCCTGTGATCGTGTCGATTATATCTGCGGGGGCAGGTCCAATAGCAACTACGGTTTTAGTTGGAACCCCGTGGAACTCGGTCCTCCCCGCATCAGTAACCAAGTAAGATTTTACATTTTTTTTGATAGCGTCTTGAAAAATCTTTAGGAGTTCTTCTTCGGAGTTTACCGAGACCACAATTTTTGCAGTTCCAGAGGCAAACCAGGTTTGCTCGTGTTTATTTAGCTGGAAGCTAACGTTTCCCTGGGGGTCGGGATTGCGGTTTGAGAATATAGCACCTAGACTTGCATGTGCTACTTGTGCGGCAATCTTACCCTTGCGCATATTGAGGTCTTTTCTGACTACGAGCACTTGTTTTACTTCTTTTACTTCAGCCATTCTGGTTTCCCCCTTTTGGTCCAATTGTTAGAATACAGCTTTCCTCGCATCCCCCAGGTTAATTTCTCTGCTAGGTAATAATTCCTGTAGGATTGCACTGGGTCTGGAGTTCTGTATTCTTCGGGCATAGCTAGGGCGAATGGTGTCATACCGATATCTGGAAGATGAACTGGATTTTTCTCGCAGAAGAGGATGGTTTCTTCGCTCTTAATGGTTTTATTATATCGGAATGAGTATTCTGCGCATTGTGCTTTTCCGAAAGCGACTAGCCACTGGTAATTGGCTTGCGACTTTGCAGCCCAGAGTACGCAGGGATGTTTGTTGTGGCCCATGCTTAGGGGTTTCATAGGGGACATAAGCCCTTGTTGCCAGCGGATTTGACTTAAGATTTGAGCTGTTTCTGTGGGCATTTTTACGACATGTTTGTCGTGAGCGTATTGGGCGCTTTTAGTGAGGTCGTAGTCTAAAAGAAAGATGTTCACACGCAATCCTGGGTTAGGGTGTTGTGAGCGATCGGGGCAACTTGTTATAATGTCTAAGGATTATGCTCTATTCTAAAGTCAGCAAGAGTTAATTGGCGCTTGATTTTGTAAACAGAAACGCCATATGATTCATGGTGAAAGGCGAATGGCTTTTCAAGAATAATTATGTATGGCTTACGTGCTATAATGTAAAGATACTGAAGACTGCTATTGTAATCCCCCACGAGCACACCATCATAAAAAATGGCGAAGGATTTGCTAGGGATTGCTTTCTCCCAGGTAATCTTATCTCCGTCTTTCTCAACTGCAAACCATAAACCAAAGTCATGAATTTTCACAAATTACCTATCCTTTATAATCGGGATTTGGAACGATTTCGAAGATATCTTTCGTAATAGTCGTATGTTTGCCGTCTTTGATTTTAAGAAGGTATGGCATTCTCTGCTGTGCGATAAACCCATACCCTGGTTGCCAACTACCTACAAATACAGAGTCATAGTAAATTTCAAAACTTTGATACGTCATATAAACATCTTTCGACCATAAAACATCGCCATTCTCATTATTCAAGTGCTTAAACCATAAACCGAAATCATGTAATTTCAAGAATTATTCCTTGTTTTTAAGCTTAGGGTTGTCAATAATTTCGAAATGCTCCATTTGGAGAGGCTGAGACAATTTGTAGTCGCGTCTTTTGCTCGAATTATATTTGGATCGGCTAAAGGGTCTTCCGTAGCCTGGTTTTAAATTCATGATACGACTGCGACTTCTGCGTATGTAAACCCTCAAGATCGCCCCCATCTCAGAGCCCACCAAGATACCGTCAAAATAGATATCGTAATAGTATCTTTGTGGTATAGATTTAGTCCATGCTTTATCAATAAAACAATGACCACGACGAATATTTATGTCAATAGTTGTAGTTTTGAACCACAAACCGAAATCGTGCAACTTCATATCTACTCTTTGTAGTAGGGGTTGGGAACTATGTCAAAATCATCCATACTTAAAGGACTACGCTTGCCTAATGTATTAAAATTTTCTTTGAATCTTATTATGTATGGCATGTAATCGTAGATAACTGTATGATTAAGAGTTGCCGAGTGCCATCCTAAAATCATCCCGTCATACGCAATATCAAATCCATCTTCTTGAGGTATGGTAGTAGACCACTCATACCTCGACCTCGAGAATGCATAGCAATGAAACCATAGCCCGAAATCATATAATTTCATAAATCCCAGAATAGTAAAAAAAGGGTAGGAAGTCCTACCCTAGATCTTCTTAGCAAACCCGCCATCCAAGTCTCGAAAGAATTGGTAAACTTCTTGCATCACAGCTTCATAACCCTCAGTCTTCAGAAAGTCGATTATATAGGTGCTGTTTTGTTCGAAGTTTTCGTGTCGACAAAACTCTAACACAATATTATTCGCATCATCAAATACGGTAAAATGTGTTTCATCCTCATCTTCATCCTCTAAAAAGGAAAGTAACCTGTCGACCGAAAAATCGCACACCAACTCCCGATTTTCAACAGAGGGGAGTAGAGTGCGATGCTTCTTTCTATATACTTGTAGCATGTTGCCTTTCTTTAAACCACCGTAATGGTTTGTCGTTTTGCTTCCGACGTTGTAATTTTAAGCGTAAGAATTCCATCTTTCAGTTCTGCATGAGTAACCGAAATTGGTTTCTTGAAAACAATATTCTCATTCAGCTTATCACAGTAGAAACCCCGCAGCACAAATTTTCGATCTACCTTCTTCTTTTCAGCGCTGATCATCACGCCCTTTTCTGATGTTTCTACGGTAATTTCTGATTTATCAAAACCTGGCGCCAAAAACTGGGCCGTATAAACACCTGGCTCAGCCTCTTGAATGATATTGACCGTTGAATTATCAATATTTCCGCCAAACCAGAAGTCATTCATAGTTGCACCCAAAGCCAAATCTGCCAAACTCAAGATTGTTCTCATTTTTTACCTCCATAATCGCCTAAGCGATAAGGATACTTTAGCCACCAGATTTGAAAGTAAAGAGGGCTTCTTAACAAAAGTTGAATATTTTTCAGCCTGAGCTTGACACCAGGCCAAATCACCAAACACCCGATGGGAAACTGCGCCAACAGGCTTATCCACAGGGGGACTTACACCAAGTTCCTTTAAAAATAGTTTAACCGAGGTGATATCTAAGACCTGATGACTGGTGTAGCTACCCCACTCTCGCAGTCCCCGTTCCTTCAGCCAGTTAACATCGAAGTTAACGGAGTTCCCCACAGTAACAAAACCCTCTGCAACAGTGATCCTCTTCAAGAAACTCCTGAACATATTTATAATATCTTCCTCAGTATACACAGATTTCTCTACAGCCGAGAGCAAACCATTGTCTGTATGCATTTGGAAAACAAAGGGTTCTAGAGTAATATTGGAATCCTTAATGGCGATAGCATGAAATCGCTCAATTTCATTGAAAAATCCATCCGTTAAGACCGCGCCAATCTCCAAAATTTGACCAGCTTTAGGGTTTAATCCCGTAGTTTCCAAGTCAAGCCATAAGTATCTCATTTGATAATCTCCAGGTGTTGAGGTAAAAATGAAGCGTGGAGGCTAGAAGACCAACTTACCCGAATCACAGGCATATAGACATTTTTATCATAATCGAACATATCGGAAAATGCGTAAACTGAACCAACCCTATCACCCGCATCAAGTGCATTTAAGGTGGGCCATCGACTCCAGGGCGTAATGATATTGGCATTCTTAAGAATTCTAACATTTTGCCATAACTCAAAATCTTCAAACTTGTGGAGGTCGGGGGTTTTTCCCAAAGCCACACCCAGTAAATGGTCTCTTCGCACCTTGAGCTTCTGCTCCGTAGCCACGTAATTATCGAAAGTATGGTGATCAATAACACTCAGCAATGCAAGGGACTCGTAAGGCACCAGGTGCATTTCCATCATATCTCGGGTATCACCTGCATACTCACCTGTAACGATTAAAACATCATAGCTGTCATACCGCTGATTGTAATCGATCACTTTTAGCTTCTGACCCTTCAAATCTGATATAATTCTCGGGTGCATGGCGACTTCTTGACCAGGTTTAAATTTTGGGTTGTTCATGCTTGCTCCATAGCGAACGATCAGAACATATTCTTATAATACGCTCTTATCCTGATTAAAAACTATATGGAAATCTTCTTCCCGCAGCTCATCTACCGCAGGCAAATCAAACATTACCCACCCTGATCTTCCGATCCTGGTTACTTCGGGTAATGCTTTCGTAAAAATGATTTTGTGAGATTCAGTGGTTGCTAGGTGAACCGTTATACCCAATCCCTTTTGTTTAGGAGGGGTAATCATTCCTAACAATTTACTATCATATAGTATTGAAAAGTAGTTTGTTCGCCACAAATCAGCTTGCAAGAGTCCCTGGGGATATGATTTGCTGTAGATGGGGGTATAATCCGACTGCCCTACATCCGTATACAATTCGTACCAGAGGCCGTAATCATGAATCTTCATCAATATCCCTTATTGCTGAATTTATTCGTTCCTCATTTAGGAGGGAGCAAGCATAAGCTGCTAGAGCCAGTACAACCAAATGCTTATCGCAGTCATCGTGATTTAGCAGAATTTGTCTGACAACATCCTTGCAATTAGATCCACTCAGCTGGTTCGCGTGGCTCTTTATATAATTTTCAATAATGTCGTCAGGCAATGTCATTGCTTTATTCAGATTTATGCCTCTAAAACCAAAATTTGTTTTCCTGGGGGTGCCAACAGCAAACCAGCGCATGAAATAGCCAATTTGATTGCAAAATCGATCTCGTGCTCAGAAAAAAGATTGTTCCTAAAATAAGCAATATTATGTTCTAATGTCTGATTTGAGGCCAATAAGATAGTTGCGGCAGTCTGAACTCTCAAGTAATCTTCACCTGAAAACATATATTCTCCTTTTAAAAAATGGGTGAGCAACACGCCCACCCATCCATTTTAATAACTAAAATTGGTCGGTAAAGTGGCACCAGGCAAAGGAGCGGCTTGTGCTTCACCTTCACCTTCCGCTGGGGCGGGGGCTGCCTTCTCCCCCTCACCTTCGCCCTCACCCCCCGCAGGAGTTGCGGCGGCGGGCGCTTGTTCCGCAGGCGTAAAGTTTACGGAGCAGCCATTATTGTTCAACGAAATAGCGGCACCCCCCAACCCCAAACCAGCCAATAATAATAATACTTTCTTTTGTACGTTCATACAATTACCTTTCTGCCCTTAGGGCACTATCAAAAACCCCTGAATCGAGGTATTCTGAAACTTTTTTAAGAGTGTCTGACGGAGACTCTACCTCTACGCAATTAGCGGAAGTGGATCTTACCGCGAAATCATTTCCCCCAGGGAATAATGCATCCCCGAAAAACAAGATACTATCTTCGCTTATAGAATATAATTCCGATAGTTCCCTAATGCCAAAAGCTTTGTCTATACCTGCAAGAGTAATGTCTATACTGGTCGTACCCCCCAGACGAATGGAGAAATCCGCAAGAAAAGGCTCCATTCGGGATTTTATCCTCTGCCTCTTGCTGAAGTCTGGATCCCAGGCCATTTTTTCTTCCAGAGGAGCTTGTTGGCCTAGTGCGGAAAATGTTATCTGAGTGCCTCGATCTTCAACTTGAGGCCCCCACAACTGAGGGAAAAGCAGCTCTTCCGCCTCGAGGGCCGCATTTAGAGTGGCAACTATAGACGCCTTCTGGCTATCCGTCAAGAGCAAAGAGTAGAGTTCTTTAAAAGAATTTGTTGATTCGTCCCAGGCGTAAGTTCTGGTGGCGCATGTGGGACAAAGTATGACTTTATTTAGATTTTTACAGTGCTTTTGTAATACAGGAAGCACTTGTTTCTCAATCTGAGGCCAAGCCGCACCAGTAATTATGGAAATATAGTGAGATTCTGTTGCTCGAGCAAGCAGAGCTCCCATTTCCTCGGACAGGGATTGTTTGCTCTCGGCAAGGGTTCCATCGAGATCAAAGCAGAGCATCTTTATGGACATTATTTCCCCCTAAAATAACTAACAGACAAGTAAATAGATGCTGCAGCGGAGACCGAGCCCAGGGCTGGTAGAACTGCGCCAGAAAATTGCAGCAAAGTGATAGCTAAAAGTGCTGAACCGAGAATTGTAATCCCCAGGTATAGGTCATCTTTAGGTTTTGGGGGAAATATTACGGCGGTAGGCCTGGGTTCGGCGGATACTTCAAACTTATCTTTGTGACGAAAGGACTCGGCTTCGTGTGGGGTTGCGGTAAAAGATCCGTCAGCGCTCAGATTCTCCACCAGCCAGCTTGTTACTTTGTCGTAAATAATGCCGTCGGAGACGACTTGCCTCGAAATAACAATGCCACCATCAGAATAGCAAACCTGAAATACGTCACCAGGAGCTAACTCGCTCTTATCTACGGCAATAAATTGATTATTAACCAATTTCTGAATCTTGTGCTTTGAGAATAAAAGCATTAATCAGCTCCAATTTCTGGGTTCTGGGTAATTTTTTAATGGTGTGTTCCAGCTTAAGAGCATCAGATTTACTTAAGGGCTCGGATTTCCATCGGAAAATAACGGGCAAGCGGGCTTTTGTGTATTTTGCGCCTTTGCCCGCATTATGTGTAGCAATTCTTTTATCTACATTATTGGAGTAACCCGTATAGAGGGTTGAGTCGGAGCACTCCACAATATAGACGAAGAAACTACTTTGCGGCAAGGATGGCTTTGATGACTCTTCCATCTTGGACGGGGCGAGATTCGTATTTTGCCACGCTGGAAAGCTCGTTAAATACGCGTTCCAGCAAACTGAAGCCTAAATCCGTATGAGCCATTTCTCGACCAGAGAAACGAATAACGATATTAGCCTTATCGCCATCCTCTAGGATGGTTTTAATCTTTGCGATTTTGGTTTGTAGGTCATTTTCTTGGATGGCTGGGCGAAGCTGAATTTCCTTAATCTTGATTTCCTTGGCTTTACCCGATGACTTCTTCTTATCGAACAGCATCTTGCCGTAATCGATAATCTTGCACACAGGTGGTTTTGCGTGGGGTTGTACTTCCACCAGATCCAGACCTGCTTCTTGAGCCAGGCGCAGCGCTTCTGCGGTAGGAACAACGCCTAACTGATCTCCATTAGCGCCAATTAATCGCACTGTGCTAATACGAATTTCTCGATTTTTACGCATACTACCATTGTCCCGCATATTTTTATTATCCTTTATCAGTTGTTGTATCGGAAGCAAAATCTTCCGATGGGGGGTTAGATTCGATACCTTCATCGATATCTACATCTTTGTCTTCGTCATCCATAAACTGCGATCGGTACTTTTTGCTATAACGTCTATCTTGGTGGGGTCCCGCACCCGACCTATTCCAGGCAGCTAATGCCACATAATTTCTTTGCTTGGGGATTTTCTTTTTTGCCATAAATCACCTTTGATGAACGACCTTAGGGAGATTCAAAATCTAAGTACCATTCGCCAGAGTCATTAATAAAATCAGATGTCTTTGGAAGTCCGCTGGCGTAACTACCACCCAGCTTCTTGCCAAGAAGCTGTAGGCCGAAGGGGTATTCACAGAAATATTCATCTCGAAAAGTTCCAATATAATTACCATCCAAAATAAGATCTACTTGCGTATTGATTGGAACAGATATTGGGTCACTATACCATCCCATAGATCTAACAAAATACCACAGACCGACATTTTTCTTATCATTTAGGGGCGCCAAGTCCGCTTCTGTAATTATGTGATTTTCGGGAGCCGCCCAAGTCGCCCAGGAGGTAAACTCTTCGATGGGACGACATACATCAACTCCATGCTGCCACAAGTAGGGAACGCATATAGTGAATGGGGCTCCAGCCTGCTTTTTCGTACCAGCTCGCGGAAGGTATAAAATATTTTGATTATAGATAACTTGAATGTCGGGGCGACATTCTAAATCATCTACTGTTATAGTCTTGAGGTATTTATCACCCATCTTATACCAGAGCCCGAAATCATGAATTTTCACACTAACTCCTCAACTTCCCTGAAGAATTTCAGCCTAGCATTCATCTTATCAAAACTACTCACCTGTCACAAAGGCGCTTTATTACCCTGTGACAGGGGAGCTCCAGAAATGCTCACAAACTACATATCATTTGCTAGGATCATTAACAAAGTCAGATTCCTTTGGAAGTCCGCCAGCATAACTATCACTCAGTTTCTTGCGAAGAATCTCTAAGCTGAAGGTGTATGGAGTATACAGTTAGTATTTTTATATACTATTGTAGGCATTGGGGACTGCAGCTCCCAATTTAAAAGTCAAGAACCTAAAGCTTCCCAAAAGAAGCCTTTTAGACTTGAACCTTTACTTAAGTTAATCTGGTCGAGTAGTTTTAAATTTAATGAATTATTGATTGCAGCATTAACATCGGCATCGGCAGAGTAATTACAGCTCTCACAATCAAATTTAGAACCATTTCGATTTGACTTCTTAACCCAACCACACTGGCTACACCTTTGAGAACGATAGTAAGACGGAGTGAAAGATAGCTGGACCCCAGCCACCTCACAAACTGCCTTTACTTTCTTT